>Ga0308417_1000017_pt1 | contig 173634 bp, 144 predicted proteins | sample HotsprSampleOS65_FD_203528 | JGI IMG/M metagenome (GOLD analysis project Ga0308417, IMG submission 203528) | Hot spring phototrophic mat microbial communities from Octopus Spring, Yellowstone National Park, Wyoming, United States - 20090730_OS65 ... | reverse complement strand
GCATGTAAGCGAAGTAGTTGCCTCCAGCGCCATCATCCGCGGTCGGATAGATCCGCCAGTTGGTCTCGGCCGCCATCGCTGTGACTGCCAGGCACAGCACCAGCGCAAACGTAATTGCAAGAACCTTTCTCATTGAATTCTGCTCCTTTCTCAATAAGGATTTTACGCTACGACTGCACTCAACTCAACCGCCGGACCTCCGAATGCTACCGTAGCGACAGTGAAGTAAAGCCACTCTTGTGATACGCCGCCTTACATAGTCGGAATTTGCGACCTCAGCGACATGTCACTCTCAAACTCCAACTTCACTTGATGCAATAACTGTGCCAATTCGCCCAGTATACGAAAAAATAGTCTGCGGAAATTACTTGTTTTATCATACGTTGGTGTTCATATAGCCGAGAAGCGAATTCTTGGCACTCAAGAATTGCTGGCGGCGTCAAGATGGCTATCTGTTAGTTGGGTTGCATGATGAACCATCTTAATCCAGCGACAACTGTGCTTCCTCGGATGCACATCTGTCTAAGGCGCAATAAACTCTGAGTAGCAGCATCGAAGGGAAACAAAGATTAGGTATAGAACATAATCTATAATTCATCCGGTCAGAGGTTAGTGTTCATTGATGATGCATATCTCAAACCAGAAAGGCACAAAGCCCAGGTTCTCTTCAGCAGAAGCGACGAGCAAGAGTATTGCCTATAGAACAATTAGCTTTCTTGCAAACTTTAGGGGGATTACAGCGCTGATAGCCGTTTTTCTGCTTGGGGTGATTCTTTCCCCAAGACTGCCAGAGAATAACTTGCCCATATTTCTTACCTGGCGCGCCCAAAGCGATATTTTGTTCGAATATGCTGAATATGGCATACTTGCAACCGGTATGACTCTGGTCATATTGGCCGGTGGCATTGATTTGTCCGTTGGGTCAGTGCTTGGCTTTGCAGCGACCCTGTTTTCTTTACTGATGATCGGATTCGGGTGGAGTGCTCCTGCGGCAATTGTGGTCACTTTGATGGCGGGGGCGGTGATGGGCCTTGTCAATGGATGTCTTGTCGCGAGGTTTCGCATGCAATCTTTCGTAGCTACTCTGGCAATGATGGTTGCCGCACGAGGTGCAGCAAAGTTGATCTCTGAAGGCATCAAGGTCCAACCTGCGGCTAAACCCTGGTATGCTCTACAGGCAAACACGCCTCCAATCTTCGAATGGATGACGACAAGGATTCCGGTGCTTGGACTGCAGCCGATAACCATTATTTTCCTGATAAATATACTAGTAATGCTGGCTGTAGTCCGGTATACTCGTTTTGGTCGTCAGCTTTACGCCATTGGTGGAAATGAGGAGGCAGCAAGACTTTCGGGCATACGCACAGGATTAACCAAGGTCTATGCGTTCACACTCTGCGCCACTATGGCCGCGGTAGCAGGGATATCAAATGCTACGCGACTCGATCTTGGTGATCCGGAGGCAGGTGCGACCTACGAGTTAGATGCTATCGCCGCGGTGGTCATTGGTGGGACCAGCCTTATGGGTGGCCAAGGAGGAATGTTTTTCACACTTATCGGGACGCTTATCATAGGCTTCATAAACAAGATTCTAAGTCTCAGGGCGGTCCCTGAACATTATCGTTTACTCGCCAAGGGTGCTATAATAGTAGCCGCTGTTTTAATTCAACAAAAAAAGCAATTTTCGAAGTGAGGGATTGAGCATGCGCAGGTATTGTGTCTATTTGATTATGGTTTTGGCCTTGATACCCGCTTTCGCGGCCATGAATGGTTGCTCAAAGAAGAGAGCTAACACTAAATACGTAATTGGGATGTCACAGTGCAATCTAGGTGAACCATGGCGTGTTCAGATGAACGCTGACATCAAAGCAGCGGCAGACAAGCATCCTGAGTTGAAGGTGCTGTTCACAGATGCGTCCAATAACACGTCTACACAACAAGCTCAAGTACGAGAATTTATCACCCAAGCAGTGGACCTTATCATCATCTCACCTAAGGAGTCCCGACCCCTTACAAAGCCTGTGGCAGAGGCAATAGATACGGGAATTCCCGTCATAGTCTTGGACCGAAAAGTCGAAGGAGACAAGTATACTTGCTTCATTGGTGCAGACAATGTAAAGATCGGTCGGGAGGCAGGTAAGTACATGGTTAAGCTTCTCGCTGGAAAGGGAAAGGTTGTCGAACTAAAAGGCCTCATGACGTCTACACCAGGGCAGGAGAGACATGAGGGTTTCATGCAGGGAATCAAGGGCTCGCAGATTGAGATAATATTCAGCGCCGACTGTCATTGGCTGGAGCCAGATGCACAACGTGAAATGAAATCGGCTCTGTCTCGTTTCCCGCAGATAGACGCTGTTTACGCTCATAATGACCCCAGTGCGCATGGTGCATGGAAGGCTGCTCAAATGGAAGGTAAGGGCCGTGAAAAGTCGATTAAGTTCATCGGCATAGATGCGCTTCCTCACGAAGGTGTACGATACGTGAAGGATGGTATTTTAAGCGCTACTTTCCAATATCCAACTGGTGGCGCAGAGGCGATAGACATCGCTCTGAAGATCTTGAAAGGCGAGAAAGTCCCGAAGAATGTTACCCTGGGTACTAGGATCTTTACCAAAGACAATGTAGGCAAGGGCGGAGAACCGCTTTAGTCGTTGTCAGATGTAAACCATTGGAGCACCGTTTACAAGAGCATGTCGGTGCTCCTTTTTTCAATTATCAGCACTCTTGGGTGTTCAAAGCACATTGCGTTTGTTAACGTGCCCCCAAGACTTCAGCAGATATATGATCTGCCTAGGGCGTCGGCGCCGATTATAGCGTCCACTACATCTTCTGCCGTCACTTCAAAAGGCTCATTATGTATCGTTTCGTCAGAAGCAGTTGCCGCCTCGGCAACTCGGCGAAGATCTTCCTGTGATACGTCCTTGAGTCCAATTCCCTCCAAAGTTATGGGCAGTCCGACGGTCACCATGAAATCAAGGACTGTTTCCAGCAAGTCCATGTCACGATTCTCAAGGATGAGTTGCGTCAATGTACCAAACCCGACTTTTTCACCGTGCAAATATCCATGTGTTTGTGGTAATTCACTGAGACCGTTGTGGATGGAATGAGCAGCTGCAAGCCCGCCGCTCTCGAAGCCAAGTCCGGATAGGAGAGTGTTCGCCTCGATGATCTTATCCAGAGCTGGAGTCACAGCTCTTTCTTGCGCCGCCAGCACTGCGGCATGCCCGTACTCGAGAAGTGTATCGAAGCACAGACGTGCAAGTTGGAGCGCAGCGGTTGTAGGCAACCCACCTGCCATATTTTTTGATCCAGACTTCGATGCGGCATCAGCTTCGAACCAAGTAGCCAAAGCATCTCCCATGCCAGCAACAAGAAACCGCACAGGTGCATTGGCAATAATTTGGCTATCCATGACGACTACATCGGGGTTCCTGGGCAGGAAATAGTACTCAAGAAATTCGCCCTCTTCGGTGTATATGACCGAAAGGGCACTCGTCGGAGCGTCTGTTGAAGCCGTTGTGGGAAGGATCAACATACGACAGCCGGCCTGAATAGCTGCCGCTTTAGCCGTATCAATAGTCTTACCGCCCCCAGCACCAATGATCACCTCAGCGGTCAAACGTTTGGTTATCTCCACCACCCGGTGTATCTCTGTCCATGTGCACTCACCACCAAACTCAGTCATCTCGAATTTGATGTCCTTCGCCGTTAGAGATGACCTTATTGGACTTTCAACAAACGGGCGCACGTTCCGATCTATCAGCAACAGAACGGACTTCCCTAATGGCTCCACAAAATCCACGACCTGGTTTATTGCATCCCGTCCCTGGATGTACTTGTTCGGAAATATGGATGCTCTTATCATAATCTCCCCCTTGTATGAACGTTTTCCCAAATGGCTTTGAAATGCCAGCGCCCAAACCGTTAGGACGAAGACGAAACACACTTCTCCTAACTGGCCTCCGACGGTGCTCATAATATATACCCATAAGCTGATGATTTTATGTTACGGCTGATCCGTGGTATAAGCGCATGTTTGGTTTGAGAGCAAGATTCCACGCTGAAGCAAACTCAATGAAATCGTGACGATACGACGAGCTGTTTTCCGCAATATCTGGCAGGTTTGACCGGTTTTAACGTCGAAAATTCTAAGTGCATAGCTCCGAATCCGCTTGGACATTTCTACGACTCGAGCCAACACGCGAGAATTACCATCGGAGAACTAGCCGGAATTATCAGAGGTGCTAATTGAATGACTCAGGGTCAGGGCAAGGTAAAGGTAGCGCTACATGTTCACACGACCTACTCGCCATGTGCGGAGACCAGAATCGAAGACATCGAGACCTATTGTATAAGCAATGAAATCGATGTTGTAGCGGTAACAGACCATGATACAATTTCTGGCGCATTGGCTTTGCAGGCGGCTGTACGTGAGCTGCGTGTCATCATAGGAGAGGAAATCAGATCAGGAGATGGGGAAATAGTGGGGTTGTTTCTGACCAGCGAAATTGAGCCTGGTCTGTCGGCTATGGAAACGTGCGAACGTATCAAGGCGCAAGGTGGTCTCGTCTATGTTCCCCATCCTTTTGATGCGTTCAAGATTAATCGTCTACGAAAGGCCGCTTTGATAGAAGTTCTCGACATGGTCGATATCATTGAGACATGGAACGGCAAAGCTAACTTGCCAGTATTCAATCGATTTGCGAATCTTTTTGCAGAGGAACGACATAAGGTTAAAGCTGTCGGAAGCGATGCCCACTATCTGCATAGCATTGATCTCTGCTGGAATGAGATGGATGATTTCGAAAGTCCTCAGCAATTCCTAACGAATCTGCAGCAAGCTGTTCTTGTCACAGGCCACAGATATCCACTACGGACATGGTGGGTAGGGATCAAGAATATCCTGCGTGGTGAAGGACACGTAATTAGACGCTCTGGCAGACGCTAAACATACATCCGCAAGTTGGAGAATTCTCCGAAATAATAGATAGGCTAGTTGCGTATATCATTGATATTTCGGACTCTTAGCAAAGAGTTTAGACCCTGGCTGTCTTGTTCACATGAGCTAATTCCGGTAATCAACACGTAGGTTCCAACGGCTGGCAAGCTGATTCCAGGGGCATAGCATCTGATCCCTCGGCCAAAGCCATCATCGATTTTGAAGATAGGAGATTCCGAAGACACTACCCTACCCCACGTCTGGACAAGTAGACCAATGTTGTTCAGTCCGCTGCTACCAAGAACACCTTGCTGGAGGCCCATTGTCCCGCCCCCAACACTTCTATTGCTCATTGAAATCGGCTTTGGTGCGGTACCATTCCCAATACACACCAGGGCAGGATCGATTATCGCTCTTTCTCCTGAAATAGTAGTCAGCTCGCCTTGTAAATCGAGTACCATACCACGGACGACGGGAGGTACATCGGCAGAGAAGCGTAATTGAATCCCGCAGCTTCGGTCAGCTTCTTGTGCATACAGTAGGTTCTCCAGTTCATAACGACTGCTCGTGGCGAGGACGCCAGAGATCTGAACAGTTGTGCCATTCGGTAGAGACTTAATTTCGGCTACCGACCTGGGGACAAACGCCCGAGCGAAGTATACATTCCAGCGATCGTTATCGAAATACACGGCATAGACTTCTCCAAGTCCGCTCATGCAAAAACGGGGACTGAACCCTGAGTTTATGGATTCATCAATAGTCTCTGTAAGCCATCTACCGCCAGATTTCCATGTGTCTACGAAGACATTGGTCCCAGGATCTGGGTAGCCAATGATAGGGATGCCGCCCGAAGTAAGTGCAATGGCACACTGGCAAGGTCCGCCACGCTCCAGGACTTTAGCAACCTCAGTCAGCCAAGCAGCGCCAGTCATGCGGGCGTATTTCAACGCCAAGCTTGTCGAAAAGTCCTTGAAATAAGCTACTGCAGGCTTACCGTTCGGCTGTAGACAGACTGAAGTATATCCAACACAGGGGTTTTCAATCGTGCCATCTATTCTGCTGATTAGCCATGTACTCCCGCCACATATAGCTACCTTGAGCTCACCTGATAGTGTATCGGTAAAGGTGACATATCTTGTTCCATCAGGTGCGATAGCCAGGGACGGGCCAGTAACATTGCCTACAGACGCAATGCTTTGTTTGATCCAATTGTTGGTTCCAATTCGTCGGGCAAAGCAGACATAGTGGGACATATTGGGGTAATCACCCACCGTTTTACAATATGCGATACAGGGCTCGCCTGATGGCATAATGGCAAGTGAAACGCAGTCAGGCAACCATCCCATGTCATCTACTGTCTCGACCGCCCATCCTCCGGAAGACTTGACAGCGTACTTAAGGTACGCAGTCAGACCTGACGTATCAGCAAAGGCTACGCACAAATGTCCAGCACTATCGCAGGCAATAGACGACCAACCACCCCAATAGCCCACTTGCGCCACGAACTCGGTGGTCCATCCATCTAGAACCTTTGTCGCCACGTAAAGACCGCTATTTGCTGTGAAGCTTACGGATGGAATACCCAGACTATTCAGTGTTATGGATGCATCTCCAGCACCAAACCCACCGCTGTAGACAGGCTCCACGGTCCAAAATGTGGCGTCTGCCGACATGCCAACAAACAGAGCAAGCAGTGATATCAGAAGTACCCTCTTCTTCATCATGATCGCCCGAAAAATGTAGAAACTGCGAAGGCCGACCTATTCAGCCAGCCTTCGCTTTCAACAAATCAAGATCAAGCTAGTTCGAATTGCTTACGCGTACTACTATCTCGCCGGGATATGCTGATAGTAGGGGACCGCCCGCTCTATAGAAGAAGTACGAGCCGGAGCTGTTGTCCAGAGGTCTAGCTGTAATATAGAACTCGTCAGGTCGTCTATATGCTGGTGACCAATCAATCGCGCGCACCTCGACATACGCTGGGCGTCCGTTGAAAGTTCCCTTGCCCGCCAAACTAGCTACGTTGCTTTCTACAGTGAGAAGGCTTACTTCAGGTATGTAGATCTGAACTCTGGGCCGAACTATGGGAGACATAACACGGGGGTTATATTCTGTATAGTACAACTTACCGCGCACAACACCACCCGTTCGCTCCGCTATAAATTCGAATTTGCCTAGATTCTTCCCCACAGCAATCACACCGTAGCCCTTTGCGATGGCGTCAGGAACAGGCTGACTTAGGTAGACGACGATGTCGCCCTTGATAAGATATCCTTCCCGAATATAAATAACGTCGAGGAATTCTGGTCGGGCTACAATACGAATGAAGTCTTTTCCTGGTCCGAGGTCCTCGACATAAACCTGTAGAGTAGACCTCATCCCATTCCAGAAGCCAATGGCGTCCACCGTAGCGGTTAAGACAGGGACAGCTGAATCAGACTTAGGTGCAATAGTCAAACCGGTGATCGCTTGCGAGTAGATTACATTGCCTCGGTTCACAATTGAACTCGCAAACGATTCTTGGAACCGGAAGCCGCCAAATAGAACACCTCCTGATCGCGCTACGTTTATATCGAGGACGCCTACTCCCCCGTCACTGGTCTGGATCGCACCTGTACCACGTACTCCGGCATCAGGTTCGGGGGAAGGGGAAATTTGGGACAAGGATGAGGCTGCCAAAAGGATAGGAAGAGCGACGACCATCATCATACTGACCCATGATCGCCTAGACATACGCTACTCACCTCCTTTCCTGTAAGGATAAACGGGTGACACTAGCTACGTATTGATAGTATACCTATTTAGCTGTCTTGTCAAGCCCCACTTTTTACAGGCACGTACATACAGTCTATTTCGTCTACTCTCTTACCTGAATGTACTCTGCTACATCGCCTGCAGGAGAGAGCATGGCACACGTCGAATTGCAGGATGACCTGACATAGCCAATACTGTTGTCGGGAGGAATATCATGCGTGTTCGACTCGCTCTTATTACACTGATTCTAATCCTTGCAGGTCCTGTCTTCGCACTCCCAACTGATGGATGCGGTACTACACTGCCAATCTACCCTGGAGCCAAAGTTTTTTTCGAGATAAATCTCTCTCAGGAAGATCTTCTGCCAGCAGTTAAGAAGCTATTAGTAGTAATTCCCTCTGCACTTCGAGGAATAAACAGTAGCCATACAGAATCGGGGGCTGGTGAGACTCAACCCCAGAAATCGCCATTCACCGAGCTGGGTATTGATCTGGGCGTCTTGGCGAATGATATCAAAGATGTGATCAAGGATTTGGACAGAGTGTCCGTCGTCGTTTATCAGTTGCCGTCTACAACAGCTATGGAAAAACTTCCTGACTTCTACATGCAGAAGCTAGGTCTGACGAAAGGTTGGACAAGCATAGTTCGCATCCAGGACTCTAACCAAGTTTTTCGGATGTACTCAAAGCCAGGCATGGAGGGCATTTTTGTTCTTTCGGTAAGATACCCAACTGTGGTAGCTATGCAGACACATGGAAAGCTGGACGTAGCCAAACTGGGCGAGATCCTGGTAAACACGGTTACGGCTTGGAAAACGACCCGTAATGGCAACCAAGCTACACCTCCGGATCACTCCTCAACAGACGACCAATGGAAACCATCGCCAGAACAGTAGGTAGATCAAGTTCAGATGAAGCTACCCACCGCTAGGGAATGTTAGAGTATCGACTCCAAAACGCCTGGAGTGCCGAGCGCTTCTCCTCGACGACAGGATGACTCAGGCCGACCCAATAAGTCTGAGGATTCACCAATCTTCTCGTCTCAGGCTTGATATTTGCTACTTCGCTTAGAGTAAAAGAACGTATTTCAGTCACACTTCGCGGTGGAAAGAGCCTCTTTCCGTACCGCATTACCTGTTGCAGTAACGGCCGGCGTATACATTCAGACGAAAAAGCCCTAGTCTGCTCGAATATCGTTCGGTCATGAGACAAGATCTCGCCAGCATGCCAAGATGTGTCACCCTCAAAGAACAGCACATCGCCTGCAATAAAACCTTCGCTGTCATATACTCGAATCGGGGTCTTGATTCCCGGATCAGTCACCTTCTCTGGGTTCTCCGTGATCTTGAGCTTCGATACCCACTTGCCATGCTCATAGATGGCCGCCAGCTTATAAACGCCACCTAGAGCCGGTTCTGTACCCCCAGTTATGAGCTTGGTGCCAATCCCCCAAGCATTTGCTTTTGCACCTTGACGCTTGATATCCGCGATTAAGTATTCATCCAATTCGCTGGATACAACAATCAGGGGATCAGGAAAACCAGCGTTCACGAGCATTTCGTACGCCGCTTTGCTGAGCTTTGCAAGGTCTCCTGAATCAATTCGGATGCCTGGACGACCTGTCCATCCTTTTGACTTCAGCTCCCTAAACACCGTAATAGCATTAGGCACACCGCTGGTAAGAGTATCATATGTATCTACAAGTAGTACAAGATTATCTGGTAAGACCTGTGCATAAGCTCGAAATGCCTCCAATTCTGAAGGAAAAGACATAATCCAACTGTGGGCCTGCGTACCGACTACCCGCACTCCAAAGCACTTGCCAGCCAATGTGTTCGAGGTTGTGTCACATCCGCCAATAATAGCCGCCCGTGTACCACTCATTCCTCCATCGGGGCCTTGTGCCCTTCGCAGTCCAAACTCCATCACCATGTCGTTCTCTGCAGCATAGCGAACACGCGAAGCCTTTGTGGCTACTAATGTTTGATAATTCAGGCGGCAAAGTATCAGTGTCTCGATAAGTTGCGCCTGTGCCAATGGTGCGTGCACCCGAACGACCGGTTCATATGGAAAAACAGGTGTTCCCTCAGGCGGAGCCCAGATTTCGCCAGTAAATCTAAAATCCCGGAGTTCGTGAAGAAAGGTTTCTGGGAATATACGCAGGCTATGTAGATATTCAATGTCTGATTCGGCAAACTTAAAGTTCGCCAGGTCATCCAGGAGGTCGTCCAGCCCAGCAAATACGCAGAAGCCAGTATTCGAGGGCAGCTTACGAAAGAAGTACTCAAACACTGCCGGCTGGTCATACTTGCCGGTGGCGTAGTAGCCAGCCATCATTGTCAGTTCATACAAGTCAGTGAACAGCGGGCCCATCCTGCGGGAGGCATCGGACACTCTCATCGCCTCCAATTCCAGGTAGAGAATACTTGAGGTTTCGTCTATTCCATGAGTACCACACAGAAAACGCTAGGCAAACTCGCTGCTAAATCGTGCGAGTCAACAGTCTTCGCGCGCTATCCAGAATCTGCTTCTCGCAATCAGGCGTCAACTTGAAATTTGCATACAGCTTGTAAGCGGTCTCGACCTCATATCCCCCTTCCGAAAACGCTGCCGCTGTTGGTACGTAGCCAATATTGCCGTTTGCATATCCCCCGACTAGTAAGCCAGTAAACTCTGACTTTAGATTTAGCGCATATTCTACAAATACTTCGCCAGGCAGCGCAATGATATGATTGTTGCCGACACTAAACCGTTGAACCTCAAACGCTGTTGTAGTTTGCCCATGATTCAGGGCAGTAAGAGCGCTGTCTGCCCAGTCTTTCATAGCTTCCAGCCATTCTTTATCTGCGCCGCTTGTTGAGACCTCATCCAATCTTTTCTGTATCTCCATAAGATAATCATTAAGTTCTTCTGACGATGGTACGTCTAGAGGTAAGTTGAGTACTTCTCGGTCAACATCTAACTTCGTGTCCTTCGCAGAGACCATTTGAGAAATGGCTTGCAAGACAGAGTCAGCAACTAACTTCCCAGACCGTTCTACATCCTCAAACGTTCCACGCCATCTGGGATTGAGGTTTCCACAACAGCCTTGTATAAACATTGCCTGGCCTCCCAGTCGGCCTTCAATCTCGCGAGCAGCTGCACCCGGCCAATCAGCCGAAACCATAAGGTTATCTCTATCCATGACTACCGCATGACAAGCATAATTGAAAATAGTTGCGAGGACATCTCCATTGTTCAGCATAAAGTTCCACACCAAAACTTCTGGATCAATGACTGCCTTTTCCATCTTGGGCGGCAGACTATTAGTTACCATTGGATATCGACGATTCACCGCCAAGTCTGTAAGCGCTCTGCCGACTCGGAAAATGACAGGCTGCATGAACTCACGAGCCTCGCAAACAGCGTCCACAGCCTTACCTAACATCGACATCACATACTCTTGGTCACATGTCCCGCAAGCACGTAGCAATTGGGTTGCCGGTCCGGAATGTGTATGCGATGCAGCCACCAAGATATTGGTTGGCGGGATGCCTGCCAACTTATTTATCTGTTCACGCAACTCGCGAACACTACTTGAGTCCAAGCCGAGTAAGTCCAAGGTTACAACAGCGCTAGTCATGTTCCCATCGGAGAGAACCAATGCCTTGGTATAAAGATCGTCGTGAATGCCGACGCAACCCGACATCCTGCCTGCATAGCCAGTTAAGTCAACGCCGGTTGGCGGGTTAATATTTCTTCTGGAAACACCTGCGTATAGCATGACTAGATAAATCTCTCAGAGAACGATGGCAATTTCGGATTTTCTGGGCGAACTTACCATACTTCTGACGCATTAGCGAGTTATGATTGCATTGTCTATGAGTCGCGTTGTTCCGATGCGAACGGCCAAAGCAACAAGGGCTTTGTTTTCCACGATACGAAGATATTCAAGAGTATCTGGATCAACCACCGCAACATAGTCGATCACTGCAAGTGGCTCTTTAGAAATGAATTCTTCTATCCTTTGAGAAAGCTCACCGGCATCATTGACGCCATTATCTAGTAACTCTTGCGCGTATTTTAGCGACTTGCTTAACACACGAGCCGCACGGCGCTCTTCTGGACTCAAGTACGTGTTCCTAGAAGACATTGCAACACCATCGCTTTCGCGCACAATGGGCATGCCGACTATCTCAACCGGCACATTTAGGTCCTTAACCATTTGCTCGATAACCTTAAGCTGCTGATAGTCCTTCTGGCCGAAGTAAGCTCGGTTCGGCTGCACAATGTTGAACAGCTTCAAAACCACAGTAGCTACCCCACGAAAATGCCCCGGCCGGGATGCTCCGCAAAGGCCCTGGCTTAGTTTTTCTACATTAACATACGTCTGATAATTCTCAGGATACATTTCCTCGCCCGATGGACAAAAAAGCAAATCAACCCCGACCTCTTCTGCCATGCGCGCATCTCGGTCCAAGTCGCGAGGATATCGCTGGAAATCTTCTCCAGGGCCAAACTGAGTTGGGTTTACAAATAAACTAACAACGACGAGATCATTCTCCTGTCGTGCTCTCGACATGAGAGAAACGTGTCCTTCATGGAAGTAACCCATAGTCGGCACAAGACCGATGCTTTTACCTTTGGTTCTTGCATCTTTAATGAATTCGCGTATCTTGTCTACCGTAGTAAGGATAACCATAGCTAACCTTTCGTGTTATTAGGTTGCGACTAACGATCGACGGAAACGGCATTAGTTGCGACCATCCTCAGAATGAATGCTCACTCGCAGGGAATTTGCCCGATTTGACATCCTCAATGTATGCCCGGAACGCATCTAACATGATGTTTCCGATATCGGCGTATTGCTTTACGTGTTTGAATGACGCTCTGTAGATGCCAAGCATGTCGCTAGAAACCAATACCTGCCCATCGCAGTAAGGCCCTGCACCAATGCCTATAGTCGGAACCGAGACGCTATTAGTCACCTGTCTAGCTAATTCCGTCGGCACTAATTCCAGGACTATGGCAAAGACCCCAGCCTCTTCGATGATCTTAGCATCCCTGAGAATAAGTTCCGCCTCCGACTCACTCTTTCCATGCACCCTCGGACCGCCGTGCACTGACGCTGACATTGGTTGCATCCCGAGATGTCCCATAACAGGAATTCCGGCATCAACAATCTTCCGAATGGTGTCAGCCACCTGCTCTCCGCCCTCGAGCTTAATTGCTACCGTAATAGACCCTGAAGAAGGCTTGCCATCTACCAGCTTCACGGGGGTACTGCGAGCTTCCTTGATAAGAGTGCCAGCATTTGCCAGTGCTTCTTCTGGACTGATTTGGAAGCTAAGGAAAGGCATATCACTTACAACCATTGCCCGTTCGACCCCACGTAGTACTGCCTTCGTATGGTGAATCATGTCTTCCATGGTAACAGGAAGAGTGCTGTCGTACCCCAACACAACCTGACCCAGCGAGTCACCGACAAGTATTATATCAATACCTGCCTCATCCAATAGACGCGCGGTTGTGAAGTCGTACGCCGTGAGCATGGTTATTTTCTCGCCATCTCGCTTCTTTCGGAGAAGAGAAGCGGTTGTGACCAGCTCTGTGCTCATTTTTCATTGCCTTCCTTTCTTGACCCTTACAACGCCTCACTATCAGACGATTTTTCCACAACACACTCCAGCCATATGCGGGGCATTAGCTACCAAGTCGGTCTGAACATATCACCAATAGCCCACCCAAAGAGCATTGCAGGAAATACTATATTACCTCCAAATAACAAGACACTGAGCCCATCCAGAGGATAAGCTAATGCAGACAGCACTATCAAAAACCACGTAACTGCCATCACCTTCAGCATTGAAGCTGATAGAGATTCTTGGATCACGCTAATCATGACATAGACTAAAACTGCAAGATAGAAGCTAAATGCATTGAAAATGATCAATATCAGGCCAATGGGATAGCTTGTCGAGTGCGTCGGCGATCGTACAACTTGGAATACGAGTTCTTCATCCAATGCGTTCACGGTCTCATTCACACTTAAGAGAAACCCCGTGAGTCCTCCTAACAAGCCCAGCACTGCCAACAACATGGTAGTCCACTGGCCTAGAAATGGCAAATGCTCTTGAATCCAAGTGATCGGCTGGCCAGGACTAATCGCGAGCAAAGCCAAGAGAAACGCTGCTGTAGATCCTCCCATTAGGTTCAACCCCATTTTGAGAGCAGCCCGACGCTCGGTACTCATAGGTACGCCTGGTCGGCGACTTCGGAGCAAGCGTTCGAGCTTCGTCTGGATTTCCCGATTAGACGGGTCAAGCTGTGCAGCTATGGTATACATGGCGATTGCATCGTCGATTCTATTCTGTATCTTATATATGTCACCGAGAATTGTATGTGCTGATACGTTTGTTGAATCGATTCTACGCGCTTCATTACAGGCTGATACTGCCGACCGGAATTGGCCTCGTATGAAAGCCATTTGCGCTTCTTGCACCAATCTTTGTGCTTCGTAGACATTGGAGGTCGTAGATCTCCTCTGCGAAGACCTGACGTGAATTTCTTCGAAGGTTGTGCTATTGCTCGCACTACGGTAGTTAGGCGCAGTACGAAACACATCCGAATCAAGGTATGCATCGTATATGATCCGCTTGTCTGGATTGACCAGTGTCTCGTATGCTTCGTTTATCTCAAGAAAGATCCTCTGAGCCGCGTCTTTATCCGCAGCTACGTCAGGATGATAACGTCTAACAAGCTGACGGTATCGCCGTTTTATCTGATCAATCGTTGCTGTTCTTGGGACACCAAGTATTTCGTAGTATGTCTTCTTAGACGACATCTTTCACCATGATTGATTCACAAGTTTACCGTACTGGGCCAGATAGAAGGTCACTACAACCTTGCCCACGTATGCGGCTATCCCCAGCAATAGAATCACGCCGAGCACAATTGTGGTCTGGGCTGTTACGGTCTCTAGGTCGTTCTCCGTGTACTCTGCGACCTTATCAAGCATCGAATCCACACTGCCGGTTTGCTCGCCTGTACTAAGCATTTCTATGGCTACCGTAGGCAGTACGCGCGTTTCTGCTAGCGAATCCGTGAGGGAATGGCCGCGTTCGATGTTCGGAATGGCCTTTTTCAGACGAGACCCTATAACGGAATTCCCGCTTGAGTCAGAGGCGAACTTCAATCCCTGCGATAGAGGAACGCCTGCAGCAACCATAGCCGCCAAAACGCGATAGAACCTAGCATGGCATGCTGATCGAACGATCTTGCCAATACCTGGCAAACAGAGCTTCAAATGGTCAATGAGACACCGAAAAGAGAAAAACTGGTACAATATGCGATATAGCACCCAGATCACCGCGAGGTATAAGGCAACTGGTATTATATTTGCAATCGTCTTATTGAAATATGCCTGTGGGCCTTGGAAAATCAGGACTGGAAATGCAGGAATAAAGATTACTGCCAGCACAAGGATTTTCGGATATAGAGTAGCTAGCCGAAGTCTCTGTCGCAAACGCACCTCTCGATCGAGCATGTCAGCTATTCTCTCGACCATGTGATCTAGAGTGCCTGCTTCTTCACCCGCCCGCAGTAGGTGAATTTGCATCTCGGAAAACATCCATGGGTACCTTGATAAGCTCTCGCTAAGACGTCCTCCTTGGCGCAGGTATTCCATTGTCTCATTTGCAATCTTGCGCAGACGTCTGTTGCCAGCTCGAGTTCGCAACGAACTCATTGTCTGAACTAGAGGTATACCTGCTCTTATCATGCTCGCCAATTGCCGATAGAAAAATGCAAGTTGTGCAACCGTCGCTCCACCAAAGATCGGATTGTAGAACCATCTACAGAAGACATCAAACATACTCTTGGAACGGGCAATCGATGTCCGTGGGTAACCGTGAAGCTTGCAAATAGACAAGATATAGTAACCTTTCTGCCTTAAATCAACCGCCGCAGTTCTTTCGTCGGAAGCTTCTATAACTCCCTCGACGCTCTGTCCTTCTGCGTTCTTGGCCTTGTACCTAAAAGCAGGCATAAGACACCTACTCCGTCTTGAAGAACCAGTCCACCCATTTAAACTGGTTCAAAATACTCCTCACCGATATGGAATAGAATGCGTATCCGACCGCGATAATATTAGCGACCAGAACAGGGTGAATTGCCCACCATTTTGCACGTGCTGCCCAAGTCTTGGCAGCATCTTCATACTGGGCACACAATCTCTCGAGTGCAAGAACTGTTTGACCACTAAGCTCAGATGCAGTAAGCACTCGCACGTCGTCTGCGCTGAAGTATCCGCTGGCGGCCATGGCTTTACTGAACGGGGCTCCACTTCGGATAGTAGGAACCTGAGCATGCAGATTTGATGCAACCACGGAGTTCTCAGCTGCGTGAGATGCTGCCTCCCAAGCCTGTATGGGTAGTATACCGGCAGACTGGAGTCGCCACAGTATTCGTAGAAACATAGCAAGAGATTGAACCCGGCTCCTCGTGCCATGAGTGGGCACCTTGAGAATCAAAGCATCTCGCAACGTGCGCATTGCAGGCTGACGGAAAATAGCGGCCAATAAGTGGTAGCCGAAAACCAAAACCCCAATTGGCATAATAATCCTGGAAACGGTAAAGTGTAGATACGCGGCAATCCAACCTTGATAGTCCTCAACACCCGGTGTAAACATTGTCGGAACTAGCGGCGATACGATAAGTGTACCGATAGCGTTGAGCCATCCCAAACGGATTGCCAATCGAAGCCATCTGCTTGATGCGCGCTCGGAGAGCTCATAAGTGAAGGCAAGATCCCCAAGGACAGCAGGTAGGAATCCACCTATTTCAGCCGCAGAAATGGTACCAACTACATTCGGGGGAAATGCACGGGGAAACTCCATCATAGCATTGCTCAGCCGATCCCCTGCTTCAACTCGAGAAGCCATACGAAGCGCCACTTTACGCATCGCTCTATTGGGCGTGCGCTTCTCAATCTCAACTAATGCTTGGTATAAGGTCATTCCTGAATGGGCAAATCCTTCAAGCGACCGAAAGAAAACCGCCAGTTCCCTAGGCGAGACAGAGATTCTTGATTTGCGGAGGGCAACACCAGAAGTGGCAGCCTTTTGCGGGGTCCGCGGAGTACCTTGGTGGCTTAAAATTATCGTTAGCACCCGATAGCCCCTTGAGATCAAGCGCTGCCTGGCATCAGCTTCAGAGGCTGCACTGATTACCCCAGACAACACCTTTCCATTCCTATCCGCAATCTCATACCTAAAGAGAGGCAACTAATCCACCTCCGAAAACCTCCGAACGCCCTGCCCAGCCAGCTGCTCTGCCATCTCGGAGGTGGTCTTGCCACCAGGAAGTCTTAGATTTGGAGCTATCTCAGCGAGAGGTATCATGACAAATGCGCGCTCCATCATACAAGGATGGGGAATAGTAAGATCAGTTGCATTCATAACCACATTATCGAAAAGCAGAATGTCGATATCAATAAGTCTAGGTCCCCAGTGCTCAGAGCGTACCCGCCCAATTTCTGACTCGGTCAAAAGAATCACGTCAAGCAAATCGATTGGGTCAAGGTCGGTATCAATAAGGACCACAGCATTCAGGAAGTCAGGCTGATCAACACGTCCTTGAGGGGCAGTCTCGTATATCGATGATAACCGTTTGATTGTAATATGTTCATTCCTTGACAGACGGTCGACCGCTTCACGGATGTTTGCTTGCCTGTCGCCAAGGTTTGACCCAAGCCCTAGGAATACATCAGCCAACTGACACGCGCCTCCTATTGAGTACCACGCAACGCGAGACTGCTCAACCAACCGGTTGTCATGCAGTACTTGGAATTCTCCCTCTTAAATTGGAAATAATACCGTGTTATTATATTTTACCAGGTTTACTTTGCCGTATTTTCGATGCAGACGAATGTATTATACTGAAGTTGTCTTCTCAATGTCCATGTAAGGGGATGGGGTACGCATGAACAACGTCATCATAGGCACTGCAGGACACATAGATCACGGAAAGACAACGCTTGTGCGGGCGCTTACAGGGATCGACACTGACCGTCTTAAGGAAGAGAAGACGCGCGGGATGACGATTGACCTCGGCTATGCGCATCTGACTCTGCCCAACGGACAAGTTGCCAGCATAATCGACGTTCCAGGGCACGAACGATTCATAAAGAACATGCTTGCTGGTGTAGTCGGGATAGATATTGCGCTGCTGGTTGTCGCTGCAGATGAATCGGTCATGCCACAGACTAGGGAACATCTTGATATACTTCAACTGTTGCGCGTTGAACACGGCATTGTTGCAATTACGAAAGCTGATTCGGTAGATCCCGAGTGGTTAGATATTGTAAGAGACGAAGTTCGCGAATTATTAGCTGACACATGCCTGGCCAGCTCACCAATCATACCTGTAGATTCCGTTTCCGGGCGGGGTTTGCCAGATCTGTTGTCCGTGATTCAAGAAGTATGCAATTCCATGATGCGGAGACAAGCATCACACGGTTTTCGCTTACCAATAGATAGGGTTTTTACACTAACGGGTTTCGGGACCATAGTAACCGGCACACTTGTGGATGGAACTATTAATGTCGGTGATAAGGTTGAGATACTACCGCGGGGTCTAGAGTCGAGGGCGAGACAACTTCAAATTCATGGCCGAACGGTGCAATCAGCCCAAGCTGGTACACGACTGGCAATCAACCTTGCCGGCGTGGATACTGTTGATCTAGTCCGTGGTGACGTATGTGCAAGCCCCGGTACCCTGCGGTCGTCTTCCAGATTCGACATCCTCTTGAAGTTGCTGCCGTCTGCGTCGCACTCACTTAAGAACAAAACCAGGATACGCTTCCATATTGGAACAGCTGAATTACTGGGGCGGATCACTTTGCTTGATCGCGAGGAACTAGAACCCGGCGATGAAGCGTTTGCACAATTCAGTTCGGAGACTCCAGGGGTGGCAGCATACGGAGACCGCTTTGTCATTCGGTCATACTCTCCAATGGTTACGATAGCCGGTGGTACTGTCGTAGACCCCGTTGCTCAGAAGCATCGGAGATACGACATCGACATTATTGCGGCTCTGGAAACCAGAAGCAAAGGATCGACTGTCCAACAATTGGAAGCCATACTAAAGCAATATCACACAGGAGTCACTACAGCTGACTTGAGCAAACAAATGAATCAAACGGATTTGGAACAATCATTGCGTGCACTCAGAGAGGCAGGAAAACTCGTTGAGTTAGAAGGTGGTCGGATATTTCACTTGTCAACGTACGATGCCTTAGTGAGACGGACAGCCGAAATCCTGTCAGAGTTTCACAGTAAGTATCCTCTGCGGCCAGGTATGCCGAAAGAGGAACTTCGAGCAAGGATAACCAGGCAAATTGATCATCGCACGTTTAACGCTCTGTTAGCCCACTTGGAACAACTCCATCAGATATGCACCATTGACACCGTCGTTTGCCAGAAAGGCTTCGCGATAACGCTTAACAGCGAAGAGCAATCCGCAGCGCGTGAAATCCTTGACACACTACAAAGAGCGGGATTTGAACCACCTGACGAGAACCAACTACTCGAGAATACTGGGCTGCCAACTTCCACAAGTAGGGACATTCTAGACTTATTGGTTCATCAGGGGGAGATTGTCAAAGTAGCTGAAAACTTGTACTTTCACGCTTCGGCAATTCTAAAGGCTGAACAGTTGTTGCGGGAACACCTAGCTAAGCACCACAGCATTACCGTCGGCCAGTTTCGCGACCTAAGTGGTTCCAGCCGCAAGTATGCAGTTCCACTTCTTGAGTATTTCGATTCCAGGAAAATCACTCGTCGCAAGGGCGATGAACGTGTACTTCTAAAGACAGACTGAGGCTTACATCGCGGGAGGTTTAAACATCGCAAGTTCAGCCGGTGTCTTTGGCGGTTTCAACCTTCCTGCTGCAATCATCTCTTGCAATTTTTGTACGCGCGCTAGCACCTCCGGCGGGATCTCGCTCCTGGTGTACTTCATCGGGCTGAGCCCGACTCCGCTCTCGTTAATTCCAAAAACGTGGTCGCCAGCTTTAAACTTTCCCTCAACAACTGACTGGCAGACAAGGTAAACGGCGTTATCCACGCGCTTCATCATGCTCGTTAGCACGCGGCCTGGGGCAATGTAATCCTGGTCTGCATCCACACCAATTGCGTAGAAGCCTTTTCCCTTCGTCTTCGCAGCATTGATGACCCCCAAACCACAAGAGCCGGAAGCATGCATTACTATATCTGCACCCTGTCCAAATTGAGCCATGGCCAGTTCTGCGCCTTTCCCGGGGTCATCCCACTTGCCGGTGTACGCCGTCAGAACTCTAATATTGGGATTAGCAGTAAGAGCACCGGCTTTGTAACCACACTCGAACTTCTTGATAAGGGGAACTTCCATTCCACCTATAAAACCGATCTTATCGGTCTTCGTCATTGCGCCTGCCAGAGCACCTGCTAGAAAACAGCCTTCTTCCTCTCGAAACTTCAAAGACGCTGCGTTCGGACACTTCGGGGCATTTCCATCTACAATCACAAACTTCGTCTTTGGAAACTTCGGAGCGACTTCTGCAACTGCATCCTCCATGAGGAATCCGACAGCGAAGACGACATCATATTTCTGTTCTGCGAATTTTCGTAAGTTGGGTGCATAATCCGCCTGTTCCTTAGACTCTAGAAACTTGATGTCGATGTCTAACTGCTTGCCAGCACGCTGAAGGCCTTCCCATGCCATGGCATTGAAAGAAAGATCGCCTATTCCTCCTACATCGGTCACCAGAGCGGCTTTGACCCGATGTGCAGCCTGATCAGTATCTGTTCGCCTCGAACAACCTAGAGGAATGCTGAGCAGTACTGAAAAGAGCAAGAGAAGAAAAGCGAATCGATAGAACCGATTTTTCTTATCTGTAAGAGCTCTATTCATCTTGTTTCAACGTATTCGAAGTCCCCGCAAATTAGAACGCTGGCAACTATCCTTTATGAATCGACTCCCCACCGACATCGAGCGCGGCCTCTCGGACAACTTCTGAAAGCGTGGGATGAGCATGAACCGAATGCGCTATGGATTCAATAGTTGCTTCCGAATTCATGGCAACAACAGCTTCGTGAATTAAATCGGTGGCATGAGGACCGATGATATGACAGCCGAGGATTTCTCCGTATTTTGCATCTGCGATGAACTTCACAAAGCCAGTAGTTTCACCAATACCTAGAGCCTTTCCATTGGGACGGAAGAAAAACTTACCGGTCTTGTACTCGATCCCCTGAGCCTTGGCCATTTCTTCGGTCAAGCCAACTGTCGCCACTTCCGGAGTGGTATAGATGCATCCGGGGATGGTGTTGTAGCGCATTCTACTATCTCGTCCCATGCAATTCTCAGCCGCCACTACACCTTCTTCGGAGGCCTTGTGCGCCAGAAGTGCTCCTCCCACTACGTCACCGATGGCATATATCCCAGGAACATTAGTCTGCATGCGGTCGTTCACTAACACCCTACCCCGTTCAGTAGCAACACCAATTGATTCAAGACCCAGTCCGTCGGACACGGGTCGCCTCCCAACTGCTACCAGGACTTTGTCCACTTCGATACTCTGTTCCGAACCCCCACTGGTCACAAGCGCGAACTCTTTTCCATCCCGATGGTCGATCATTCTCACGCTGGAGTCGGTGAGTATCTTCACACCATCCTTCTCCAGAAATTTACGAAGCTCATCGGCAACCTCGGAATCGGTCTGCGGCAGAATTTGGGAGGTAAGTTCCACAATCGTCACGTCACAGCCGAACTTTCGAAACATGTAACTCCATTCGACACCGATATATCCGCCGCCAATAACAAGCAAGCTCTTAGGGACTTCAACAGCACCGAGTGCACCATCACTATCCCAGACATTTTCTCCATCTAGTCCAGGAATTGGCAGTGTTGCAGGTACAGAGCCAGTAGCGATTATCACGTTGCGGCCCCGAAGTGTCTGCTTGCTCCCGTCGTTTAGGCTGACCTCCACCTCACCTTTGGACAGCAAGCGGGCAGTTCCTTTGAATACCTGGATGTTATGCCTCTTCATGAGATAGCCTACGCCAGACACCAGGGTCTTCACAATCCTATCCCGTCGCTGTAAGACCTTAGCATAGTCCAGAAAAACTTCACCTACATTTACACCAAATTCGCTACTACGCCTGACTACTGTATCATACACATCCGCAGCGGCCAACATCGCTTTGGTTGGTATGCAGCCACGGTTCAGGCAGACACCACCTAGTTCACCCTTTTCAATTAGGGCCACTTTTCCACCAAGCTGGGCGGCCCTTATCGCGGCGACATATCCGCCCGGACCACCTCCGATGATCATAACATCAAACAATCCATCGTTTGCTTCTTGCATCATAGATTCTACCTGCTCCACTATATTCGAACTCTGCCGTATCTCTACTTGGAGATCTGACATTATCGCCATCGCAACATCCATAGGCGGCTCACACACTGTTATACCCGCAAATGCACCAAACTCGCTTGATTTTCCGACGTTTAGGCACGGCATAAGGCTGAACCCTCCCAGCCCTGGCCCATGGTAACAACAGTCGCCTTGCATTGGAGCACTCTGTCCCATAGGCGCCGAGAACTCGCGAACTATCTCTGGCTAGAATGTACCAGAAGCCGACATGCACTGTCAACGACCAAGCAATAATACCAGTTCTGCGTGATACCGCTTGAGTCCAAGACTAATGTATGCAATAATGCTTAGTAACACAATGATTTTCAGATAACCAGGGCAACCTATCCCAAGAAAACAGGCGGTGAAACAATGAAGAGGGCTTTCTTCTCCGTGTTCTTGATTTTAGCATGCTTGGGTTCTTCTATTCTTTTGTCTCAGCGAGCGCACGCAGTCGGCAAGTACTGCCTCGCATGGTGGCGCGAGCGCGGCTACTACGACAGCGCTCAGTGCAGTTATGTAACGATGAATGTCTGGGGCTGGGACGAGCAAGGCAATCCCAAAAGCGATGTGAAGATATATACCACATGGGGTGTGCAAATCGGCAACACTGGTCATGATGGCGGAGCTGAGATCATAATAGACGTGAACAATCAATATTATGATTTGAAGTGCGTTGACAATATGGGATCGGTAAGTGATGTAGCGCCGATAATGACGAGTCAGAGATATCCGTGCTGGGGCCATTATTCGTATGAGATGGGTTTCTTGTTCAAGTCCGACAGAACAGCCCCGGCACGTTCGACACTTCTCTTAACTGTACTTTAAACATGCCGGGTTCGTCTGAGACTGACGCGCCATACACAAAGAGCATGGCATTTTACTCCACCAATTGCGCTGACAGAATGAGCGATGCGTTTGCTCTAGGAAATAGCCAACCAGGGAGTTCGTACTTCGGCCAGTCATTTATAGCTAATGGCAATAGAGTCGCAGGTGTATCGCTACAAGGAGCAATTGCGGGCGGTGCTAACCTGACATATTACTGTCAGCTACTGGATGGTGGTCCGAACGGCACGCCAATCGGGCCAGTGCATACGTTTAACAACGTGCCGCTTATGCAGTTTTGGCTCCCATTCAAGCTGACCGACTGTCCTGTCGTATCGGGGCGCACATATTTCCTAAAGGTATGGCGTCCTGACGGTATGAACATCTACCAGGTGACGAACAACAACTATCCGTATGGACAATGTTATGAAGGAAGTACACCAAGACCCGATCGTGAGCTTCGAGGATTCATCGTATGTGCAAATTATACTGAAACACCAACGGTACACATAATCACGGGGCCGACAGCAAACAATGTTACCAGCAATTCTGCGACGATCACATGGACAACCGATGTTGTTTCTGATTCGCGAGTTGATTATGGCTTAACAACATCATATGGCCAGGTGCAGACAAATCCGTCGCTAGTCGTTACGCATTCAATCACCTTAACTGGACTAAGCCCTTCTACGACTTATCACTACAAGGTAACGTCTTCTGTGACTGGGTACAACCCGGCTGTATCCGGAGACTTTACGTTCACAACTCAGGCAGTACCTAGGGTTCTAAGAAACCCTGGCTTTGAGGACGGTACCACCCAGACAGCCTGGACCAAATACGGCACGTTTGATTCTGGGGGCAGCAACTTCATATTCAGCGGTGACTTCTTTGGGATACAGCCACACTCCGGAACGTACCTCGCTGGTAGCGCGGCAAGCTGGGACAAGAAGAGCGGCGGTCTTTACCAGAGAGTCACCGGATTTGCCAACGGTGAGTTCTGGAAGTTTACTGCTTGGGTAAACACGTACAATCAAGGCAGCCAACCCAGTGATACAAACAACCGCATTGGCCTAGACCCTACAGGTGGAACATCCCCTACTTCACCGAGCATACTCTGGAGCCAGCGTGCAAGTACTCAGTATAACTGGCAACAAATCGGTGTATGTGGAGTTGCAGGGGGAAATGCTTTGACATTCTTCCTAGAGGCACAACAACTATACACGGTCGCCTGGAACGTGAACGCCTTTGACGACTGCGCGATTGCGCAGATACCGACGCGCAACATCTCCCAGGTACTGGCCACCGAGAACGGCGTTGAACTCGCACTTGTTGGGAAAACAGTAACAGCAAGTACATCAGAAATCGGCGGCAGTTTCTACGTCGAAGAACCTGACAGATCATCCGGGATCCAAGTAGCAACCAACGTGAGTGTAAATCGAGGTGATCGGCTGAATATCGTCGGCCGTCCCAGCATTAATTCACATGGTGAGCGCCGCTTGACAGCCGATATTATCACCAAGACTCAATCAGGTCAGGCAGTACCCGACCCGATTTTTGTCACCGGCAAGTACCTTGGTGGTGAAGCATTCGGGGTGTACACTCCTGGGGTATGGAAAGGCCTGGGGCCGTATAACGTCGGATTACTTGTCACATGCGCTGGGCGAGTGACGGCTCGCGGGGCGGACTACTTCTATCTGGATGACGGATCTGCAATCGAGGATGGATCAGGAAATGTCGGAATAAGAGTGGACACTGCTGGTCTGGCAAACCCCACGCAAAGCTTCATACTCGTCACCGGTATATCAACTATATACACAATCGCTGGGCAGCCGGTCCGGGCCCTCCGACCTCGCACGCAAACAGACATTGTTGGATTCTAGAAACCAAATCTTGCATTGACTTCTTGGGCAAGTCAGAGTTCGCGTAGGCTTGCCCTTTGTGTGTTTATGTGGTATAAGATAGGCATAAACGCCCAGGCACAATATGATGCTTCTGGTGAGCAAGTCTTGTTAACGAAGCTGGTGGGCGAGGTGAGATTCGAACTCACATGGGTCGCCCCGGCGGATTTTAAGTCCGCTGCGTCTACCATTCCGCCACTCGCCCTATGCAGAGGGTCATCACACAGGAATTATAACATATACAGCGGCTACAGACAATCTTTGAGACCAGTATATTCAACTAAAATCAGATAGAATATCGCGCCAGACGAAAGTTCTTGGGCAAAATTGACGATAATACACTAATGGTAAAAGCTATCATTGATCTTGTGGGTTTTCAAAGGTAGCCGATGGGGGCACGGCCATGCTGATCTTGGCACGGAAAGTAGGCCAATCTATAGTCATCGCAGGCGAAATTGAAGTCACGATTGTAGAGGTCAGAGGTGACCAGGTTAGACTAGGTATCAATGCGCCACGCAACATAGCGGTACACCGCAAGGAGCTGTTGCAACAGGTCGCTATGGAGAACATAGAGGCCGCCGGAACCGCGGAAAGCATTGGCAAGTCTACTTCCGAGCTCGATATCGAACCTATTCCGCAAAACGGGTCTTCGGAGCAGGAATAAGTACGTCTTGACTAACGTGTCGGCTGACAACTCCACTTATTCAGTTCTAACTCATTCGCTTTACCCGTCCGATGAAATGGCGTCTTCGTGACTACATATTCGCCAATGCTCGCTTTGCTACCCATGCTAAATTAGGATCACTGGCTGCCACAAATTTCTTCAACGTACTTTTTGTACGAGGGTCTCGAATCCTGCCCAGTGCATAGATCGCATACTTGGCACTGGTTCCACCCTTGCCCAGACACTGCAGCAAGCGATTCACTGATGGTGTTCCTATGCTAGACAACGCATCTGCGGCTCTAAACTTCACAACGTCATCGGCGGATGACAATAAGACCGCAGCCAAGTTGTCTATAACTGAGATGTTGCCGTTAGCACCAAGTACAGCCAACACGTCGGCCGCGGTGTCAGCCACTGCGCCATTCGGGTCGGCCAGCATTGACACTAGTACATCACTTCTGACATTGGAACTCTGGAAACCTAGACCTCGAGCCACCGATGCCCTCACAACTGGATCACTGTCCTTCGCGAGCTGCAGTAGCGCCTGCAATGCTGCAGGTGAATCTATCTTCTCCAGCACAGAGGCCCCCGCCCGTCGAACCTCTGTTGAGCCTGATGCCATGGCAGCGACAACTGGCTGAACAGCTGTTTCACCCATCGTCTGCAGGCCTGTGATGACGGAAGTCCGAACCTTCAGGTCCCAGTCGCCCAGCGAGTTTGTTAGAGCATCAATCGCTTTGGGTCCGCCAATCACACTCAGTGCCCTTGCAGCCCTTGCACGCACTTCGCCATCATCTCTGGTATGAGTAAGAACTTCCACGAGAAGGTCAGTAGCACGAGGGTCGCAGATTGTACACAAAGAACTGATAGCGACACGTCGAACTGCGGCTGTGTCTCTTGCGGCCTGCAGAAGAGCCAGAGTCCCGAGATGGCTTGGCTTACCATTCTTGTCTGTTATCTTTGGCAAGGAATCGGCAGCTGCCATACGAACATCTTGGTCTTTGTCCCGCAGCAAGCTGGTAATTGCCGGGATGCTTGGTTCGCCTATCCGAATCAAAACGTCAAACGCCGCAGCTCGTAGATCTGTTTCCCTAGCGGCCTTCGTAACATACGGGATTACTTTCGGCCCTATCGCAACCAACGCATCCTTTGCTCCCGCCTGGACATTGCCATCCGAATCCTTCATAGCTGGAATCAGTAACTCAATCCGGTCCTTTGCAAGTACTGCCAGAGCTTCCGTAACACGAGTGCGGACATCTGCGTCAGCATCTTTCAGAAGTACCAAACATTGTTTGATCGTCAGCTTGCCTGGCACTTGTTCAACAACATCTAAAACCTTAATCTTAGCAGCCTTTGGCATTTCTTGCATGGTATCATAAAGTCGGTCACGCCTCATCAGCTCTTTAACCGCTGCCAATTTGGCAGTTTTGGAACCATACTGCAAGTCATGAGTTAGACGATTCATTTTGACATGGCGACTAACGCCAGCAAATATCACGTAAAGTAGAAAAATCCCGATAATTCCACGCCATATATACTTTCGTCCGCTCACTTTTTCGATACTCCTGTGCTAGATTCTTCGTTACCCAAGATAGTATAGAGTCTACCTGATTACGGTAAGTACTTCAAACGTTTAATTGCAGAAGAAGCTCGCTCTTGTAAGAGTTCACAGTCTATAATACACACGAAACTCCGATAATACAATAGCGAGTCATCAAACTAAACCTCTCTCCCACCATGCCAATAGCCAGCTGGCACATATGGAACAAACCACAAGCATAATGACCCAGAACCGCCATCTTGAGGCAGTCAGAAACTGCACTGCCACCAACAGAGATAGCGGTGTAGCAACTATGCATACAAGCAAGAAACTATTTGTATCCCCCAGAGAACGGGTGGTGACCCACCTTGATACTGTGCCGACTATTCCGCCAAAGCCTGTTGCACCAAAGGCTGCTGGAAGAATCTTCTCAATAACTCCCAGGTCTGCAACCAGACTAATTATGAAAAGCATGACAGATAACAGACCTGTAGCAACCAATGCAGCCGTTCGTATACTAGGGCTGCCATCAGCTAAACAGATGAAGAGTGGCATTGCAGACAGCAGTAGTGCAGGCAAATACCACCATATAACCTCTGCAAATTGACGCCGGGGCGGCAGTACATCGACGAGAACCGGCACCGAAATGCGCTCGCCATCGACTTCGAAGATTAACTGCTCATTGTATACACCTGGTTGAAAAATGCTTTCAGTGTCCGCCGTCACAATTAGCGACTGTTTGCGGCGGTTGAATGACTGTGACGAAACATATATCCAACCAGGCTGGGACACAATTCGCCCTGCTATCCGTCCGCGGCCAGGTGTCCTAAGCTTGATCTTCTGTCTGCTGGATTCTCCTTTACGCAGCTTTCCAAAATCCACTACGTCTGGCCGAACTGTGATGTTAGCCACGGCTACTGATGCAGAACGTGTGTGTGCGTTGTCACTCTTCGATAAGCTAGCACCAACCGCTGGATGTTCCCCTCTGAGTCCCGAAAGATTAGCAGGACCGCCGAGGGACATAAGGACTCTGCTCAAGTCCTGCCTCATTTCTGCCGCGGATTGATATCGCTCACGTTTATCTTTAGCCAATGCCTTCGCGATAACCTGCTCCAAATCCGATAAATGAGGACAGTCCAGGTCGGCCATCGGGGGCGGCTCATCCGTCTCCACTGCGCGCTTCCACGAGAATGGGTCCTTTGGCTTCACTGCTTGGAACGGCCGTTGGCCAGTAAGCATTTCATACAATGTAACGCCAACTGCCCAAATATCAGAACGATGATCCGATCTTTCTTCTTCTGCAAAATCCTCGGGCGACATATAGGCGTAGGTCCCAGCACCACCAGCGTACGAACCGCTACCGAGAATTTCGGCGAGCCCGAAATCCACGATTTTGGCCAGACCTTCTCGAGAAATGAGGATATTTGCGGGTTTGATGTCCCGATGGATTATATGATGCTTGTGTGCGAAATCAAGCGCATCGCATATTTGCACAGCAGTGCTGAGAGCCTCGCGAACGGAAAGGCGCCCGTTTTGGCGCATGTACTTCTGGAGGTTTGTACCCTGCACATACTCCATGTCTATGATCAGTTGACCGTCAATCCTGTCGACGTTGTTCACGCGGACGATGTTCGGGTGTCTCAACCGATCCAGCACCCGTGCCTCCTCAATAAATCTCGCGTCATCGGCAGCCTGGAGGTTTATTTCTTTAAGCGCTACGTGTCTTCCCAGGAGGGTATCCCATGCTAGGTACACGATACCTGACGCTCCATGACCAAGCACATCCAGTTTTTCGTATTTCCCGATCTTACCTAGTGCCATTGCCACTCCATCAATCACCGGCTATTCACTGCCACTGAAAGAGTTCTTTAACCGGAAGACTTTTAGGCGGCGCCCGTCGATCACGTAGATACTTCCGCTCTTGTCAACTCCAACCGCTGATGGGTGGGTCAACTTTCCTGCGCCCAAGATATCCAGGAGAAGGCCGTTTGAACTGTACTTGAGTATCCATCTCTTTCCTATATCAAGCAAGTACAAGTTGCCCTGTCTATCAATGGTAATCCTCGCAGATTGCACGCCGTCTACAGGTTCGAACACATCTCTCTTTGGGAACCTATACAGCAACTTACCGCCTGAGTCTAGACAGAGTAGCCTGCCCTGCAAATCCGCTACATATACGCGGCCTGACGGGTCGATGGCCAGTACATCATCTTGTATCGGGGCAAAGTACAGTGAAACAGGCTCATCATATTCCAACTCGGCAAGCTCAGTTACAACTGGCTTACTAGGAGTTGGTTGAGTATTCCTGTGTGACAAGCTTCTAAAAGGTAACAAAGCTCCTATCGATATGCCAAGCAAGATGCCTATCAGCCCGGATGCTATCATGGGAAGCAATCGCACTTCGCGTTTTCCTTTGTTTGGCTCTAGGGATATTGGTTGTCCGTAGCCAGCAAGCGCGATTGTGATGTTGTCCGTACCACCGTTCTTTAACGCTGTCTTGGTTAGCTCTTGGCAAGCCTCCTCTAGACTCGATGAAGTGCGCAATATATCGGCAATATCAGTATCTTTGACTGGTCCGGAAAGGCCGTCTGTACAGAGAAGAAGAACGTCACCAGGTTGTAGGTCGGTCTTGGCAATTTCTGGTGCGGCATCAGGCTCCAAACCCACTGCACATGTAATTACGTTTCTGAATCGGCTTCTTCGAGCTTCTTCTTCTGTAATCTCACCTAGCCTAACCTGTTCGGCAACAAAAGAATGATCTTCTGTGAGTCTCTGAAGCCGACCATGCCGAAGGAGATAGGCACGACTATCTCCTAAATGAGCAACGTACGCCCTTCCGTCTCTAATGCAAGCCGTTACGCATGTGGTACCCATACCGTTTAATTCCGGCTTAGAGAGCGACTCTCTGTAAATTGTGACATTGGCCGACCGCAAAGCACAGTCGAGAACCTTTTCCATATCATAATTTCCATTGGTTAGTTCCGACGTGACCGCGTCTCGCACCGATTCTACTGCGATGCTGCTTGCTATATGTCCTGAAGCTCGGCCTCCGATTCCGTCGGCCACTATTAACAGAGCATCGAGTTTGCCATGAAGGTCGTCAGAACTCAGTGCTAGACACGAATCTTCATTGTGAGGGCGGCGGCCTTCATGCGTAGATGAAGCGATTCTAACGTTCGACATCGAGTTCATAAGAGGTCCACCTGTAACGGGCGATCTCAGACAATGGACACACCCTCCACCCCGAAAAGCTAATCCACGTTTCTCTTCATTACCCCAATCATGTAAAGAATAAAGAGGGCAAACAATGCTAGGAAGACGTATTTCAGTATTCCTAGTACGCTCCTCAATCCATCAATCCAGCTCAAAACGTAGGCTCACCTCTCCAATGCGAATTAGATCACCTTGTCGCAGGTTCACAGGCGAACCTTCCGCTAAGCGAATACTGTTTACCCAGGTACCGCTTTCGCTTCCAAGATCGACAATGCTATAAGCGTCGCCACAAGTAGATATCAGTGCGTGGCGACGCGAAACGGAAGGATGGTCTAGTCGAAGATCACTACCCAGCGAGCGGCCTATACTTACCTGTGAGGCAAGTAAGAACTCGCTTCCATCGTCAAACACGAGCTTTGGGCGAGGTTGGACAGAACCGATAGGTGCAGTATCAGGTGCATGTGTTTCTGCTCTTTCCTTGAATATCAGTTCCGTAGCCCCTAGGCGAATGGTGTCTCCATTGCTGAGAAGCCTACCACTGGAGCCGACCACCTTTTCTCCGTTTACCCACACACCATTAGTGCTATCTAAGTCAATGATGGTAAACCCCTCAGATGTCAAAGCTATCTTGGCATGCCGCTTTGAAACCATGCCGTCCCAGTCAAGAACCAAATCATTTCCAAGTCTGCGAGACCTACCAATAATGGTAACGGGTTTCGTCAACAAGAATTCCCGCTTCGGACCAACCCGACCTTCTATGAGCAACGAAGGGGGTGCTACCGTACTTTCATTATACAAATCGGCTGCAGCTACCGTATATTCCTCGTCATAAGCTTCACTGAGCCCAGCTGAACCTTCCTCAGCTAAGCCACTGACTACCAGCGACGAGGTATCTTTCTCCACAGTTCGAACATCCCACTTGCACTTGACTTTGAGCTTTTCGGGTCTAGCCTCGCCCTCAGGCAGTGACACCTCTTCAATGGTAAAATCAAGCGGACCACGAGTGTAATAGTGGTTTTGCGCCATGTATTTTCGAAGGGCAGTCTCCAATTCTGCTTTGTCTAGAAAAGCAAGCAAATACTCTCGCTCTTCGTCACAACTAAAGGCGATCTCAAGGATATACTTATTGGGTACATATACCCGATTGTCGAGCCCTTCCTTACGGTTATCCTCCATGGTAATTATGATTTTCCGAAGAACATCCTTGGGACGAATGTCGCTAGCTATATCCCCGAACAAGGATTCGTACCAACTGCCAAAAACCTTATTCAACTTTTCAAGAAAGTCCATCACGCATCATCCCCTAGTGTAGTTCACAGTGCAAACGGTCACTCCAAGATTGTCCTCACGATCTCCCGACACACGCGACCAGCCGCTCCACGTCCATAGCCGCCATTCTCAACCACAACAGCAAAAGCGATCCTCGGATCCTCCACGGGCGCGAACCCCACGAACCACGAATGCGGCATACCATCGCCCTGGTCGTTCTCGGCACTACCGGTCTTACCAGCAACAGTAACATTCAGCCCATCAAAAACCCCTCGGCCAGTACCGCTTTTGACTACATCAGCCATTGCAGCGCGAAGGGTAGCGGCTGTCTCCGAACTTATCGGATGTCCTAGTTTTACGGGTTCAACTCTTCGGATCATTCTTCCTTGATACTGAATTTCTTTCACGAATTGAGGCTTCATCATCACACCATCATTGGCAATACAGGCTACAACCTGGGCCATTTCCAATGGGGTAACCTGAATGGTGCCCTGTCCATACGCGTTGTCGGGCAGGTCTTCGGCTAGCTTCTTCGGCGGTCCTATACTGCGTAGTCCAAATCTACTGGTCTGATCATATAGTTTCTCTGGCCCGAGCTGCAATCCCAGATTTGCGAAGAAGACATTGCACGAAACCCTGATCGCTTTGCGTAAGTTAGTCAATCCGTGAGAACTCATCTCCTCCAGGTCGGTAATTCGCTTCCTTGAATACCGATAAAAGCCGTATCGCCATTTGACATTACGCTCTTCATGCTTACAGTAGTGGGTGAGGTCACCAAGTCCGTTCTCCAAAGCAGCCGCAGCAGTTACGATCTTGAACACCGATCCCGGCGTATACATGCCATACAGGGCTCTGTCGAACAGTATCGCCTCTCCACTTCTGTCCGAATTATACAACTTCCAGCGATTGAATGTTAATTCGTTCGGATCAAAGCTTGGTATAGAAACCGCGGCTAATATCTCGCCAGTGTAGACGTCGATCACTACTGCCGCACCCTTATGCTTACGAGCGCCAGTTCGCCGATCTCGGACTTCCCCTGCGTATTTACGTAAAGCCTTTTGAATGGTAGCTTGAAGCTCTGCGTCAATTGTCAGTCGGATATCCCTACCCTCCAGCTTTGGACACAACGGGGTATTTCTGAGGCGATATACGGGGAGGAGATCGGAATAACTATCAAAGCCACGCAAATCGTTGTTGAACGAGTTTTCCAGCCCAACCGGTCCTCCGCACAGAGTGTCATAATAGCCCACCAGATGTGCGAGCGCAGTCCCGTAGGGATAGTATCTGTTCCGGGGACGAGATAAAGCCTCGTCATATACACCTAGCTGTTGCAACTCTGAAGGTTTCGACGTAGCAAGCGGTCTTCCATTTCGGTCGTAGATTGTACCACGCGGTATACTGGCCTCGATCGATCTGAGTCGAGGGTTGATATGAGGGCGCATAAAGCCATCCGCATCGGGAGTCGTAACCGTGTTTCCAGCGTACAAGTCAGACCTTATACCTTGCACCCAAAGCAGGCGACAAAGTCCGGCTATGCCTAGGATAAGCAAAAGCATTGCAGTAGCGGTATTCCTCAGAGCCCGACGCGTGTCAGCACGAATATCGGAGCTGATCAGTTTGCCTTCAGCTGAGATTCTCAATAGCAAACCCACGATAAAGAAACTCGCGACTATGGAGGATTTTCCATAGCTAACAAAGGGAAGAGTTATGCCTGTAAGTGGTGTTATGCCGAGGACACCATAAACGATGACTAATCCCTGGATGCCGAGTAGAGTAGTTACAGTAGCGGATAATAGTCGGTCGAAGTCGGATCTAGCGCGTATTGCTGCACGATATCCTCGCACAATGAGTATACAGAACAACGCAAGCACGCCAACAGAACCGATTAACCCTAACTCTTCGCCTATGGAAGCAAATATCAGGTCCGATCCGGCACGCGGCATGCGATTCGGCTCGCCCAGTCCCAGACCACTTCCCCATATTCCGCCAGTTGAAAAACCCCACAACGCTTGAGCAAGATGCATACCATTCTCATGAGTATTTTTCCAGGGATGCAGCCACATATCTACACGGACGTCGAACACTCCGAGACCGAGTTTGTATGCCAGTGTGCCCGTAACCCCGACAAGTAAAGCACCTGCCCAAACCCACCCTGTCCTACCTGTAGTGATGTAGAGCATGACTAGAAACATGCCAAAAAGAACAAGCAAGGGACCCAAATCTTTAACCAAAACAAAACACGATAGGGAGACAAGATACATCACAGCTAGTGGAGCTATGTCTCGCAAAAGTGGCAAGCGAAATACTTTATTGGGTCCGGTTCTATCTGTAAGCACACTCCATCGGTCAACAAGGTAGCTGGTTACAAAGAAGGCTAGGAGCAATTTCACGATTTCTACGGGATGAAATCCAAACAAGCGCAATTTGGCACCGCCTGGACCCGTTCCGCAAATTGCCAGCAATAGGGTAAGCAAGACTGCCAGGCCCGCGTACAGATAGGTATATCGCCACAATCTAAGGGACTTGAACTTTCTAGTTAACGGGAGGACAGCGGCAACAACACCCAAGAGTACACCTTGCACCTGGTTCGGCAAGATATCGGTATCTCTAAGCGGGTCCTTAATTGAGAAAAGAATCAGTGCCCCAATACCCGTAAGCATGAGAACACTTGGCAGGAAGAATGGGTCTGCTTGCGGGATGCTCTTTCGAACTATCAAATGAAGCAGAAAGAAGCTTGTTAGCAGCAGAATTGCATACATCCAGTACGTTGCAACCACGTTCCCCAAGTCTCTGACTCTAAGCCGGGAATCAAATTGCGCGACTCTATCCGCGGGCACCACTGGAATTTTGGCGATTCGGACACTGCTGATCTCGCTTTTTTGATCTGACACTGCCAGATTTTCGACAAGACGTGCGGCTACTGCCAGTTTCAACCCAGATCTTACTGCTATCTGGCCAGGGCTTAGGGAGGTGATATCCTCTTTCTCATGCAACTCCAGCAGTGCATCTACTTGTTCGGGTGCTAGCAAAGGAACATGAGCTAGTGCTGCCGTGTTTGGAAAGCCACCGTGCGTGTCCCGGTATTCACATATCAGATCAGCAAGTGCACGATCAATTCCTAGAGTAGAGGCAAGCTGGCCCGGGTCTGCTGAGTTAATATTCAGGGTGTTGGCTGCACGTACATCGCCAAGTTTAGCCGCAAACAGAAGTACAAACCCTGTCAGCAAGACCACAGCTGCAAAAAGAAGGAGGGTTCCCTCAATGGAGCGACATGACCGGTTCATTTGAACAATAATACGCTACTAGACGTTGGATTGTTGCCAAGCCTGCACAACACAATTGTGGGTATCCTTATCTCACCCAGTATTGTTAAGGTAGCTATGGCAGTTTGCTAATGGCAACCTATTATAGCGAAATTATCTGTACTGTTACAGACCAGCTTTGGACTTTCTGTTCCTATCTTTGAGTATTGTTCTGCGAGCATAAGGAATTCGGCAACACCATATGTAATAAGTAATTTAAGTAACAGTGGTTGTATTGCTCAGCGTGGAGGTACCTATGAAATATAGAAAGCTAGGCAGAACGGGCTTGATGGTCTCAGAAATTGGCTTCGGCGCTTGGGGCATCGGAGGGGAATGGGGCTCACGTGATGACGATGAAGCTATTGCCGCGATCAATCGTGCTATGGACCTTGGGGTGAACTTTATCGACACTGCCGCCGGATACGGAGGCGGGCACAGCGAGCGCCTAATCGCGCGAGCGTTTAGAGAAAGAGGAGAAAGGTGTTATGTAGCCTCTAAGGTCAACCCCAAGAACTGGAAATGGCCAGCTCTGCCGGATATCCCTGTTAGCGAAGTGTTCCCAAGAGATCACATCATTAAGACCGTAGAGCAAAGCCTTCGCAATCTAGAAATGGACTGTCTGGACCTTATACAGCTTCATGCATGGACGGACCGTTACAACTACGAACTCGAGTGGTACGAAGCCTTCCTCGAGCTGAAAGAACAAGGCAAGATTCGATACTTTGGAGTAAGCGTGAATGATTGGGATCCATACGGCGGCGTAAACCTTGTGAAAACAGGCCGTGCAGACACCATACAAGTCATTTACAACATATTCGAGCAACGCCCTGCGGAACAACTTTTCCCAGCGGCCATTGAGCACGACGTTGGTATCATTGTGCGTGTTCCGTTTGAGGAAGGTCTTCTCACTGGCAAGCTTGCCCCTGGTTATGAGTTCAAAGAAGGCGATTGGCGCAAGGCATGGCTTGCGGATGGAAGATTAGAAGAAGCCTGGGAGCATGTACAAGCTCTTCGGTGGGTTGAAAATGAAAACCGAACGATGGCGCAAGCTGCTCTGAAGTTCATACTCGCTCATCCGGCCGTATCAACAGTAATTCCCGGCATGCGGTCTAGAAGGCATGTTGATGAGAATGTGGCCGTATCCGAACAAGTGACTATGACGGAGGAAGAAGTCGAAAGCCTCAAGTCGCATGCGTGGGTTCATGGATTCAAGTACCCGTGGGCTGCAGACAAATAGGGGGATTGGGAGAATGACTCACAGTATCCGACTTACACAAATCCTAGGAAATTCAGACGCAAAATGGGGGATGGTCTCTTTACCTCTTCCACAAGATAATCGTTACACAGTACAAATTGAAGGCACAGATTCTCAAGCAGTTCCAGTAGGTTTTTGGCCTAGGTCTGAAGACAGTCCTGGCGGTCCCAGGAAACCTCGGCGTTCCCTTGTCTTTTTTGACCGTTCACGAGCCTGTCCAGACGTCATCGCCCACATTAGTGAAGACACATGCGCAGGTGTTCTTGAAGACGGAAAATGGAAGGTAGAAGTTCGCGTTGTCGAGAAACACTCTGACCGCCAAACTGACACGCACTGGTGTTATCACAAGGAAGACTGCGAAGTGGCATTGGCGTATGGTGATCATGAAACGGTGTTCCGGCTGGGAAATCAGAACGACTTCGGTTTGCATTGGTGGCAATATGTGGTCGCCGAACCTATTTGGAAAGGCCCGCTTTGCGAGGCTTGGAGAATAGGTGGTCACATCTACGTCGGCAATGAGCGCAGGATCACCAAGGAAGAGCTGAATGCGACTGGTGGGTTGACCGTATATCCTGATGACACCGAAGCAGCTTCCGTCTATGCGATACTTTTCAATGATGGGACGATTCAGATAACGGCTCATTGGGTTAACGGGCGGATTTATGGTGGCTACGGCAATCACAAAGGAATCCCTGTTGTTGCATTTGTAGCGGAAGACAAGATAAATCGCATTTGGACGGGCTCTGACGGACTAGTGCAGGTAGGCCAAGCTGTGTGTGATTTCGGGCCAGCTGCGCACTTGGTGAGTCAAGATCATCCAGGCGAGTTCAGAAGCGCTGATGGTCTACAAGTATGGCAGCCGTTCGAGAATACTTTAATCACTCTCCGGCATGTGGGAAAAGATGGTGAAGTGACCACTATCGAGCTTGACGATTCGGAGCAGGGTTTGTTCCAAGGTGTTGCTCGCAGCGTCACCTGGAACATGAAACTCGGGGAAGGAGCTCCTTCGATCGCCAGATATCTTGCACCGAGGGAATGGTATGCCGCAAATTGTGAGTTCAGCCCGTTCCCCCTCCAGCCTGCAGATGGAGAGTTCACGCGTCTGAGTAGACTCGCCGCAGAAGCCCTCTGCCGAAATCAGGTACGAGGCTGCTTCACGTCTGGCGCAATCTACCGTTATTTGGACAATTACGGCAAGGGCGTAACTGAGCTTTCTATGGACGCGAACGAGTGCCGTAGTCTGTTCCGCCGAGCATATTGGGATCACGTGCCCGCCTACTACGACCTAGCTCTCCGAAACGCATATTTCTGCGCGGACGTTGCGACGGATCATTCGCGAGATCTGATACACTACCATGGCGACAAATATCCCTGGCGCACGTACAGCCTGATTTACATGAGATTTTCTGGAATCACCTACGGCTATCTCGAAACGGGTGATCCCTACCTACTCGAGACGGCTGAAGCTGTAGCGCGGAATTACATGTCCCAGCACCTACAGAATTGGCCTAGGAAAGGGATAGGACGAGACGCAGACCCATTAACAGGATTTCTGATTCTATGGGAATATACAGGCAAAGAAGAGTACTTCGAATTTGCGAAGACATTTGCCAAACATGTCACTGAAGTAATAGGAGACGGCGGCGAGTGGTTATCTGGCTCAGGAGTGGGCCCATTAATGGGGTGCAATGCAGAAATAGGCTCAACATGGAATGGCGGGCACTTCCTGAGTGGTTTTACTGAGTACGCAATGCGCGACCCGAATGTACCCAAGGACTGGCTCGACTCGGCAGAGCGTGCTTTAAAGCGTCTATATCGCATGCTTCTAGAGCAGCCAGGTGGGTTTCATCCAGCTTCCACAGGCTTCGTGGGTAGGATTCATTGGTACTTGGCATGCCGTGTAGGGAATCAGGAATTGATGAACCAGACACATGAGCTAATGAGAAATTTGTTAGCACGGGAGCATGCCGACGACGAGGTGCTTTTCTCTGGCGGGCGTGCGCATCATATGAACAATTACGTGGACAACCTGTTGTTCTACGAGTCCACAAGAGAGAAGTTGCCATCTTTGTTGGCGACGGGTGGAAAAGAAGCATACCCGCTAATATCGATTTTACCAAGATGAGATTATTATAGCCGGCTTGAAAGCGTTTTGAGAGACTTACAATTGAGATCAACACCACTTTGCTTGGCCAGGACCCTTGCACAAAGAGCGGTGTTCAGGTATCATATTTTACCGTGGAAGACAGCAGACTATTACGTGTGTTAACAATAGCAGGAATAGCAGTAGGCACGGTGCTGATTATCGTGATCGGCGTTTATCTGATCACTACAATAAACCCAACCCTGGCGGGAAAGACGGTGATTCGCTGGTGTGTAGACCCGAATCCGATCCGCCAGGAACAGATAGCCCTATTCGAATCGAAGTATCCGAACATACATGTCATCAACGACCCTGGCGCCGAGAGTCAACGACTACTAACTCAGCTAGCCGGGGGTGTACCTCCGGATGTTATGGCTTTGTACGATCCTCAGACTATTCACCGTTTTGCTAAGAACGATGTCTTGATGGATCTGCGGCCTTATGTGGATCAATACAAGCTTCCGATCGACAAATTCTATCCAGCATTAAAGCCCTACATCTACTATGGAGATCAAATCGTAGGCATCCCTGAAAACTGCGGTCCTTACGTTGTCTTTTATAACAAAAAGCTTTTTCGCGAGGCAGGAGTCCCTTATCCAAAACCCGGATGGACATGGGACGAGTGCTTGGCGGCTGCTAATAAGCTAACCAAGTACAAGATCGTCAACGGGCGCAAAGTACCCATTCAGAAAGGTTTGCTTATAAATAACAGCGATTGGTGGTTCTTCATCTGGATGTATGGGGGACGACTCTTCAGTGACGATGGCAAGACCTGCCTTATGAACTCTGAAGCGGTGAAGAAAGGTATTCGCTTTTGGGCTGATCTGAGACTGAAATACCATGTGATGCCTACTTCAAGCGAGGCTCAAAGCATGGCGCCTACCGGTGCTTGGGGATCCGATGCACTGCTCTTCCGAGAGGGCCGGGTAGCAATGGTTGTTTCAGGACGCTGGATGTGCATCCAGTATAGAGAACAAAAGGATCTGGAGTGGGACGTGACTAGTTTTCCAAGAGGTCCTCATCGGTTTACACTTCTAGCGAGTAAATCGTATGCCATACCCAAGACTTGTCGTCACAAGAAGGAAGCGATCACCTTCATCAAACACTTGCTAGAGAAAGACAATCAACTGCTTGTCGCGAACTACGGTGATGGTATTCCAACCGTCAATGATCCGGAGATCACCAAAGCCTTTATGTACAATCCTGAGTATCCGAACGAAAAGAACAATAGATTGCATCTCGACGAAATGAAATACGCTCGTGTTCAGGAGTTTTCTCCGTATATTAACAACTCGGACGTTTCGACGGTCATGAGCATTGAACTTGATCGAATGTGGCTAGGTCTGCAAACCCCTGACCAGTCGTGTGATAGAATAGCAAGGCGGATAAACGAGATCATCCGACGGAACATAGCAAATCCAAATTTCCTGGACTGAGATTATCTCTAGTAAATACAAGACTGAAAGAATGCGCCGCATGAAGCAAGTATCGCAAAAACAGAAGGAAACTGTTGCTGCAATAGGATTTCTCCTGCCGAATTTCCTGGGATTTCTTGCGTTTACAAGTATTCCAGTGATTGTATCTCTGATCATGGCCTTTACTCACTGGAACATATTCAAGCAACCTTTCTGGGTAGGCATGGAAAACTTCCGCAGCCTGCTCTGGTTTCACGGGGAAGGTGGCAGACTCGTTCCAAACGACCCGTTTTTCTGGCAGTACGTCGGTAACACCATTTACCTCATGATTGGTATTCCGTTCGGTATGGCTGCTAGTCTAATTGTTGCTCTGATGATGAACCAAAAGCTGAAGGGAATAGTCTTTTTCAGAACCGTGTATTTTCTACCCTCAGTCTGTTCGGGTGTTGCTCTATTGATCCTGTGGAAATACTTGTACAACGCCGACATTGGTCTCATCAATAAGACAATTCGTCTGATGGGCGCATATATCTACGCTCACAAGGTTGTCGGTGTGGGGTTTACGGTGCTTTGCGCCATTGTGTTCGGTATAATCGCGCTGGGGGTAGCCGCGGCAGTACTAGCGTTGTGCCAATGGATTTGCGACAAGCTTGCCTTACCTTGGCCCGAGCATGCACTTCGAGTTGCAACAGTCATTGCAGGGGCGGCTATCTTTATCATAATCGGCTGGCACGGACGTACAGTATACAACATGGTAAATATCTTCTTTACCACCCCACCCGACTGGTTGGGTAAGGCGGAATGGGCCAAACCCTCGCTCATCCTAATGGGCCTCTGGGGAGGGCTCGGCGGCTACAATATGATTCTCTATCTCGCTGCACTTCAGGGCGTTCCAAGCTCATACTATGAGGCGGCCGAGATAGATGGAGCGGGACCGTGGGCAAAGTTTTGGGCGGTCACCTGGCCAATGGTTAGTCCAACTACTTTCTTCATACTGATAATGAGCGTTATCGGCGGTTTTCAAAGTGGATTCATGACCGCGGATGTAATGACGGGTGGCGGCCCAGCTGGGAGCACCACAACTATCGAGTATTACCTGTACCAGACAGCGTTTCAGAACTTCAATATGGGATACGCCTCAGCTATTGCCTGGTTCATGTTCGCAGTCGTCTTCGTGTTGACACTCTTGGTCTGGAAACTGGGAGGAAGGGTGGTAACGTATGAATAGACTAAGACCAGGCGTGAAGCTGATACTGTATATAGTGCTAGGTTTGGGAGCTATCACAATGCTGGTTCCCTTCCTCTGGATGTTGACAACGTCATGCAAGCAACCTGACGAAGTATTCTCCGCCAGTGGCGGAATAAACCTGCTGCCGAGGTATTTCGTTTGGCGAGATACGATTGTAGATGGGAGTAAAATCCGTGCCTGGTGGGGCAACTACCCTGACGCATGGCGTGCTATCAACTTTCCGAGACTCTACCTTTCTAGCATCTTTGTCGCGGTGGTAGGGACATTTGGTCAGGTACTTACAAGTTCGATGGCTGCTTACGCGTTTGCTCGCTTGCGGTTTCCGGGTCGGGACAAGCTGTTTTTCGCCTATCTTGCTACGATGATGGTGCCTGGTTCGGTCACCATGATTCCGGTATTTGTTATTATGAAGCATCTGGGCTGGATAAACACTTATCAAGCCCTCATTGTACCTGGACTGTTCAGCGCATATGGGACTTTTATGCTGCGCCAGTTCTTTATGGGCCTACCAACAGAATTGGAAGATGCAGCGAAAATAGATGGTTCCGGCTACATAGGTATTTGGAGCCGTATAATACTGCCTCTAAGCAAACCCGCGTTGGCCACGCTTACAACGTTCACCTTCATGGGCTTCTGGGGAAGTTATATGTGGCCGTTGGTCGTCACAATTACCGAGACTCCGCGCACTCTACCAATAGGCCTGAGGTACTTTGTGGGACAGCATGCCACCAATTACACCCAACTGATGGCGGGCAGTATGATTGCCCTTATCCCCGTCCTGGTTATATTCATTTTCAACCAACGCTACTTCGTAGAGGGCATCAAACTGAGCGGTTTGAAACAGTAGAAACGTTCAGGTTTTGCAGACGTCCAGAACACTGATGCATGAAGGTGGTTTACTCAGACAATCGGGGCAGAAACCTCATTAGCGATGCTGGAAGCAGGTACCGGAAGCAACTTTCTCAACCCGCCGACTGACGCAACGAAAGAGTCAGAATAGATTCCTCACTCTCACCAGCGGAAGAAACCACGCAGCCATCGGGGTCTACAATGAGTGAGTTTCCGAGGCTGACAAGATTTAGATGACCGCCGACGGTATTTGACAACAGAACATACATTTTGTTTTCCACAGCTCGCGCGATAGGCAGTGCTCTGTTTTTCTCCACCTTCCAGCGCGCCACCTTGGGTGCATAATAATGAGCTGACAGAATTAATAGAAGTTCTGTCCCCTGCTCTCTTAGTGTCTTGGCTAGTAGGGGGTCGTTCTGATCTCTACAGATCATCACTCCGACTTTCAGACGCCCGAAATCGAAGCATAACGGATCCTTTCCTGAGCAAAAAAACTCCTCCTCGGGCTCTGCAAGATTGATCTTGTTGTATATAAACCGCTTGTTCTCAGGAAGTAGTACGGTAGCCCTGTTATATAAGGCGTAACCGTCTTTCCACCCGTGACCCAAGACAGCAACGATATTCAAAGTCTTGCATCTGTGTTGGAGTAGCGACAGGGCCTCCTCCACTTGATCATTAAGGTCAGCGCTGGAAAGAATAGAAGTATGGTATCCCGTGAGGCACATTTCTGGAAAGCCTATAAGGCTCACCCCTTGTTCATGAGCCATATCAAGGAACCGACCTATCTTCCTTGCATTGTGTTCGACCGTATCGCCAATAGCCATCTGTGCTACAGCCAATTTCGTAACCATTGTAATCCTCCTAAGCACATTTGGAGAGCGTAGATGGAACTTGGTATTGCTGCTTAATGATAGTCAATATCGAGCCCTATGACAACTTCAGGCTATCCAATGGAGCGTTTAGTATGATTTTTAGACCCCCAGGAATACTCGCTGGCACCTGCAGGAGAATCAGAGCATCAGTTGCTGACAATGGTGAGTTGCACAACGGAGCATCAGTGCTATACTCCCAAACGACCTTTCCATTGAAGTAAGCCTTTGCGGATTTCCCAGGATCTAGACAAAGCAGTGCACAAGGATCGAAGGATGTCTTTCGCTGAACAGGAATGGCAATGAACAATACTTGGTCATCGGTTCCATCAGTAAAATGCAGGCGACCACCCGCACCAACCACATGTTTAGTCCAACTGAACGTGCTGTCACCAACTTTATAGGATCTAGTGCTCTCGAAGCGCCAAGAAGAAATCGTTTTGCCCAGATGTTCCGCAGACGCGCCAGAAACGGGACCGATAACAAAGCAAGTCTTGATCTCGTGATCCATCCGAAGAGACCAGCTTGTTTTCTCCTTAAGCCTTTTCAGGCGTTTCTCCATGTTCGCAAGCGTCAAAGCGTATTGAGAATTGCCAGCAACACTCCCTTTTTCCGTCGGATCGTTTTCCAGGTCGTACATCTCAACATGCGGTTCGTACTGGTAGGCTATCAGTTTCCAGGTGTGGGTGCGAACTGCAAGTTGCGACGGAAACTCCGGGCGGCTGTCTCAGCACTGGAATAGAAAATCTTCTCGCCATCCCTCCAACGAATCAACCCGATTTTTCAGGAGAGGAACTAGACTCTGCCCTGAGACATCGCGAGGAATGGAAAGACTGCAGAAGTTTATGACTGTAGGCGCTATGTCTATATTCAATACGAGCTCTTTGCATCTGGATCCTTGTTTGATTACCTCGGGATATCTAACAATCATTGGTATCCGGATAACTTGTTCGTAAGCACAGCATTTACCTGTCAACCCATGTTCACCCAGGGAATAACCATGATTGCCGACATAAATGAGCACTGTATTCTCTGCAGCACCGATATCGTCTACTGCACGCAATATCTCGCCAACGGCGTCATCCAATGCTTTCACTGCTCGATAGTAGGACTTCACATATTTATCCCAGGAGCCATCAAATCCAGAAAGCCCTCCCTCGGAGGTGTCAATACGAATAGGGGATTCTCTTAGGCGTGATAAGCGACCTGACCGGCCATAGTCTTCTGAAAAAGAAACAGGCTTCGGTATTTCGATGCCATCGAGTAGGTGCTTGTATCTCGAGGGATATGCAAATGGCATCTCGACCGGCCCAAGACTTACAATTACACAAAACGGCTTGCCTCGTTTTGATCTTCCGCTAATGTACTCCGCTGCAAGCTTTGAAACAACGTCATTAACAAAGCCGGCCACCTTTTTATTAGTACCATTAACCCAGATCGTAGGATTCAAGGACTGGTCGTCTATATCACACGCCGCCCAGTGATCAAAGCCCACCTTTGGAAGCCAATCATCGCCAAGTCCCCATTTGCCAAAATAAGCAGAATCGTAGCCGGCGTTATGAAGAACTACGGGGAACGGGCGCTGATACCCCAGGAATGAGTTGTGCTTCACATGGGCAGTCGGAACGCTGCATTGGTGAGGATACTTGCCAGTCAAGAAAGATGCATATGCTGGGGGTGAACTTCCAGCCACCGTAAAGGCATTTTCAAAGAGACACCCTTCCTGAGCCAAGCGATCAAAATGAGGGGTTTGCAGAAATTTGTTGCCAGCGCAACCCATCATGTCCCAGCGATGGCCTTCGGAAACGACGACAACGACATTCGGGCGTGGCTCGCCGGCGGCAACCAGGCTGCTCCAAAAAGGCACGGACCAGCCCGCAATTGTACCAGAGGCTAGAATTTTGAGGAAGTCTCTACGACCCGGCGCTCTACGCTTGACCGCCACGATAACCTCCCGATGACATTACTCTGTGCTCACCGTGACTCCGCCGACTGTTGCAACAAGAATTCTTGATGTGGCGCGGCCACGCCCCAATGTGCAATGTTCGAAAATCGGAGGGCGTCAAGGCCATGCTCCCTTACTTTGGCTTAACTCGTGGTCCCTGGGGGGTATCCTCAACGATATAGCCTGCCTGAGTTATTGCCTCTCGGATTCGGTCAGCATTCGTGAAATCCCTTGCCTTTCTTGCCTTCTCACGCTCTTCAACTAAAGCAAGGATTTCACTAGGCACCACCGCCGTCTCGACCTTTGCACCCTCTGCAAGCCGGAGTCCCAGCACTTGGTCAAAATCAAGCATAGCCTGGTATACCTCGCTACCTCCTCCACCTCGTGCATTCACCTCTTTCACCAGTCCGAAAACTGATGCAAGTGCAACAGGCGTGTTTAGATCATCCGCCAGGGCATCTGCGAAAGCTGTTCTTGCACGCTCAACCCAATCATCCACACCAGTAGGCTTTCCCTTGTCCAGGCGGCCCATGAACTCGTATAGCCCATCTAAAGCCGCACGTGCGCCATCCATTGCTTTCCAGGTGAAATTGAGCTTTGTCCTATAGTGCGCCTGGAGAACCAGGTATCGAAACACTATGGGATCGTACCCCTTTGCCACGACATCCCGAAGGGTGTAGAAATTGCCAAGGGACTTGCTCATCTTTCGGCCATCCACAAGCAGGTGCTCGGAGTGCATCCAGTAATTGACAAATGGAATACCGGTAGCGCCTTCTGACTGAGCAATCTCATTCTCGTGGTGCGGGAAGATGTTGTCGACACCGCCAGTATGTATATCGAACGGCTGTCCAAGGTACTTGGTACTCATCGCTGAACACTCGATGTGCCAACCGGGTCTTCCCTTGCCTAGCTCTGTTTCCCAATAAACATCACCATCAGCCTCGTCCCAAGCTTTCCACAGAGCAAAATCGGAAACCTCGGCCTTTTCGTACTCGTCTGACCTCACGCGTGCCCCGGCTTTCAATTCCTCAATACGGAAATGTGACAACTTCCCATATCCAGGAAACTTGCTGATGTCGTAGTATATCGAACCATCATCACTCTTATAAGCAATTCCTTTATCCAACAACGTCTTGATCAAAGCAACCATCTCAGGAATATGCTCTGTTGCACGAGGATAGACATGTGCAGGTAGAACATTGAGTGTATCGCGGTCGGCATAGAAGGCTTCGATGAATGGTCTGGTATAATCGTCTAAGCTAACACCCCGTGACATTGCACCACGGATAGTCTTATCGTCAACGTCAGTAATGTTCATAACATGCTTTACGTCATATCCATGATACTCCAGGGTGCGACGCAGCACGTCCTCAAATAGGTATGTGCGCCAATTCCCAATATGCGCGTAATCGTAGACAGTAGGTCCACAAGTATACAAACCGACCTTCTTGTCCACTATCGCATGAAACTCATCTTTTCTTCGACTCAACGTATTGAAAAAGCGTATATTCATCGTATTCCTCACACCGATGTCGTATGCTTCAGTCGCTCTCAGCGCAAAGCCTGGCACATTCCAATTAAGAGACTCAGATAGCCAACTAGTGAATCATCCCTCAAATGTCTTCTTCAAATGCCTGAGGCTATCCTTGGCTATCGTTAGTGGATCAGGCTTGTAATCAAAGACTTCCACCGAAACGTAGCCGTTATAGCCGATTTCTTGCAATGCTGCAAACACCTGACCAAAATCAGTGGATCCCTGACCGGGACCGCGACCATCGGGTTCATTGACATGTACATGCTTTGCGTGCTCGCCAGCTTCTCGTATGATCTCAGGAAGCGGACGTCCATCGGACGAAATAGCCTTGATGTCTATCATCGTCTGAAAATACGGACTGTTTACTTTCCGAACCATTTGAAGGGCGTCCGTCACTGTATTAATGAAGTCTGTTTCGTTAGGCGACAGAGGTTCTAGGCAAAAATACACACCTTCGCGCCTAGCTGTTTCAGCGATAGGGGTAAAGGATTCGAGAGCATAATCCCACGCTTGTTGGAACGTCAGCCCTTCGCAAACACTTCTTTGCTTCGGTGACCCAAAGATAAGGACTTTTCCACCTATGTCGGCGCAGAAGTGAATGAGGGCATCTAGATAGTCCCTTGTTCTTCGCCGAACTTCGGGGTCTGGATGGTTGAGATACAAACCTGCTGGCCTTACCAGCAGCCAGTGAAGTCCAACGATATCCACTCCAAAACTATCCGCACTTCGAACTACCTCCCGCCGCCGTTGCGGTGTGATGTCCAGCACAGAATCAGCCAGGGTAAAGGGAGCGATTTCGACGCCGTCATAACCGATCTGGGCAGCTACGCGAAAAACATCCTCGATTGCCCAATTTTCAAACAACTCGTTGCAAATTGAGTATTTCATACGCATCTTCAACCTATTGATTCGAGCCTACCACCCCATTTGGAGGGATTTAGTAGCTTTGCATGAGCCGGTATGTTCGGATTAAGTCATTAGCGCTGAATAGACCGGTAATATTTCTCGAAAATTACGATTATATTAAGACGCCTGGTGTTTTCTTTCGCATTGTCCGCATATCTGGAACAGCATTAGGTGCTACTCGCATCCAGGGGGGCTGTAGCCGCAAGACAGCACCAGCCACTCGCAGACTACCTGGAATCAGCAGTTCCACTACCCAGATACAATTGGATACCCTTACTGGCTATGAGGGATCCAGCGAGTGTCATAATGAATAGCAATCCAATTCTGACCGCCACCCATGCAACTGCAGTACCTAAGTCCATAGCAGAAGGTGCTTTTCCACCCGCTGTCGGCAACAAGTGCGAAACTGGAGACTTGAACATCGTGTACGCTATGATAAACACAAAGATTAGTACGGCTATTCCAAGCGCGAAGACGGCCATTCCAACAAAACGCCCTCGCCTATCCATACAAAGAACCTCCATCACCTTATCAAGGTGCCGTTTCTGATGTGCTATGGGATTGTTAGAATAGCATGAAACACCCCAGTTTGCCAAGCCCGGCAGAGACTTGGATTGTGAACCGATACCATTCTTCTAAATGCGCAGGTAACCAACAGTACTAGCAAAGCAAGCGCTGTAACGGTTTTCGACATTTACACAACACGAGGTTTGACCGCGGACAACCTTCGCGCCTGGTGACACGCAGGGATCTACCTCGCAGCCTTCTACTGTTGGTAACATACAAATATAGCTTACAAGTAATTTTCCCTGATTTTGGAAAATAGACCTTCATGTTTCAGAGATGGTGACGATAATAATAAGAGGATATGGCAGACGGAGGGGCAGGTCTGCGAATATGTCATCGGGCGGCGCTTCGGCGACTGCTTACAGTTGCGGTACTACTGCGTCCTTTACAATAGCCCCTAATACTTGCTTCTTCGCTTAAATAGGCCTAAACAAAGGAGGCAATCCAGTGGTGTTCTCACGCCTGCTAGCTAACGAAAGCACGGTGGGAGTGGATATCGGCACGAGCAGCATAAAAATCGTCCATGCAGAGATGACCAAGCAAGGCTTATCTGTGCCTCATGTAATCATATGTCCAACCCCCCGAGATACTGTCAAAGAAGGTGTCATTGTCAATGTGCCTGAAGTTGCTGCGGCTCTGCAGTTTGCCATGCGATCAGCCGGCCTTCGGGCTTCGAATGGTGTAGCCGCTATAGCTGGCCCTGGTGTGCTTGTTCGTCATGTACAACTTCCTCAGATGCCAGCTACCGTGCTTAGAAAGTCGATACACTTCGAGGCAGCAAAGTTTATTTCTGCGTCTATCGAAGACAGTGTTATTGAATTCGAAATCCTCGGAGAGGGTGATGAACCTGGCCAGATGAAGGTCATGCTTGTTGCTGCTCCAAAGCAAATGGTGGAAAGCAGGACAGCAGTTTTGGAGCAGGCGGGTTTGGAGCCGCTGGCAATCGACGTTGAAGCATTCGCCTCATTCAGAGCATTGGTAGAATGCAATCCCAATCACTCTCTCGCGAATTCGAGTATGGCTCTACTAGATATTGGAGCCAGCCATACGGAAATCAATTTAGTCAGCAAAGGCAATCTCGTTCTTACGAGAACTGTCCCAATTGCTGGCACCAGCCTGACAACAGCGATAAAGAACGCCGAGAATTGCAGTGATGAGGAAGCCGAGCAGCGCAAGTATGACCTGGATCTGCATGAGCTCATTGCAAGTCCTCCGGGCAGTCACACAGATCAGGCGCTGAAGGTAGTTCAGTCACTGATTGACGAGATACTTCGAGAGATCCGGAGGTCCATCAACTATTTACAGTCTCAAATGCCTGAGGGAGCGGCGGAGACTACGGTTGAGAAGATAATCCTCAGCGGCGGGAGCTCTCGACTGAGAGGATTAGTAGACTACACCAATAGCCGCTTGGGCATGGAAGTAAGAATAGGAAATCCTGCCTTGTACGATACTATTACTCCTTTGCCCGAAACCGGATGCACCGAAGACGACATACCCCTCCTTACGGTAGCTTTTGGCCTAGCTATCAAGGAGTTGCCTAGCGTAACGCAGGTATTTCAGGCCGCCTGAATCTGAGTAACAAGGGGCACGAAGGGAAGGGAAAACAATGCCATCTGTGAACATGATAGCTTCTCGTGGTGCAGAACGCAAGCGACTGGAGAAGTTAGTATGTATTACACTACTGGTCATCCTGAGCGAAATAGTTATTGCGCTATTCGTTCTTGGATTCATGACCACACGTGTCTACACCGCTAACCGTGAGATAGGTGAGCTAGATAGGAAGTTGGCGAAGATCAAACCTACTGTTGACAAAATACATTCGTACGAAGCAGAGATTTCGAGGCTTCAACCTAGGCTCACTCTCCTGGCGGACTCCAGGGAACAGACCCTGGTATGGTACTCGCTTTTGCAGGATCTTGCACAGAGCATGCCCGCCAATACATGGCTAAGCGCGATGTCAACTACCCAGTCAACCGTGTCATCAAACACAACTGGAAGCCAACCAGCGCCGTCTCTGACGGTAAACCTGCGGGGTGTATCGACAAGTCAAGCGTTGATTGGCGAAGCCATGCTCCGATTGGGTCAGTTTTCTCAGTTCGAACGCATCGACCTAGACTACACGCAAAATAGCCCAGGCCGTGCGGTGGAGTGTGTAGAATTTCAGCTAACTGCAAAAATGAAAGCGCAACCTACAGTGAAAGGAGGGGCTTAAGTCATGTTTAGTATCAAACCCTCCAAGAAGCTACTGGCTTGCCTGGTGGGCATTGCGTTCTTGTTGATTGTCACATGTGGCTTGGTTTACAAAAACAGAGCCGCAAAGTTGCATCAATTAGAGCTAGAAGTCCGAGCAAAAGAAGAAAAACTGGCAAACAGCGCAAAAATCGCAAGGCAGCTGGCTAGTGTCGAGGCAAAGTATTTCGATGCTGAGGCAAAGCTAGGCATTCTTGAACAAGGAGTATCAACAAAAGCCTACGTACCGACGCTATTACGCCAAATCGAGGACTTGGGCAAGAAGGTAGGTCTTCGAGTAGTTGGAGTAAGGCCTAGGCCTCAGATCGCAGCAACTACGTCTGCGCCATCTACTGCAGAAGGCGACAAGAAGAAGGAGCAGAAGCCAAAGAAGCCAGAGCCATACGACAAGCTGGACATAGACATTGAACTGGATGGGAAGTATTGGAATGTTGTTCGTTTCCTCGAGGAAATCACGTACTTCCCGAAGATAATCACTGTAAATGGTATCCAGATCACGCCAGAAACACAGCCCACGAAAACCTCCCAGCCGGACCTCACGGTAAGGCTCAGCACGACGGCATTTATTTTAAAAGACTCGGATAGAATGCCTCGGAGGACCAATCAGACACGCGCTTGTGCCAACATGCGCACAACCGGCGGAGGTGAAATGTTATGAAGATAACCGAAAATCAAAAAACACAGGTAATAATCCTGTCTTGCCTGATTATCGCGGTGGCCATCTTCGGTATTTACAGGATGCTTGGCACAACAACACAAGCATCTCCGAAGGTCGGTGTAGATTCTCAAGTCAAAAAGGTACCCGAGAAGGCCTCCTCGGTCGAAAACCAGCCACTGGCCAACGAACAGCCCATGGTTCGCGTTGCTCTGGGAAATGTCAAGGCTAGGGATCCTTTTACGCCACAAGTCGGACCCAAAGTACAGTCATCGGCGCCAACCACATCCGGTATCTCCAGGAGTATTGTGCCACCTACTGTAGGATCCATTCCTCCGCTGACAGAAATCGCGCCGATTGGATCTCCAACCATTCGACTTGCGAGCAACGATAGCGAAAAAGAAGCGCTCCCGGACCTCCGGCTAACTGGAGTGATCGAGGGAGACACTAATGTAGCGATCTTCCGTCTCAACGACAACACTCGCTACATAGTACGAGAAGGTCAAGTGATAGACGGCATGTTTACCGTTGAATCAATCTCTAGGCTTGGCGTCAGGCTGGGAAGCAAGCATGGACACTTGTTTGTCAAGCTTGGCGCTAGCTTGAGTTCCCAAAATACTGCGTCAGCACAGACTGACCACTGAAATTCATTCGCCTAGAAAGTAGGAGGTAGTGATGCAATACATGATGGGGCACAAATATCCATCCCTGGCGTATGCCAGAGGGACAGTAAGACTACTTGGCAGTTCCTTTGTAAGATTCGGCGCTGTTCTAGCACTAGCGATTGCCATCACTTTAGCCACGACACCAGTGTTTGCAGCGCGACAATCGATTGAAAAGGTAGATATTTCGAACCTAGAAGACTCCGTGCACATAACGATATCAAGTACGACCAAGCTAACCATGAATGTAAGTCGCTTGGGGAAATACTACCTTGTCTTTGACTTGCAGGGATATTTGGTAACGGGTCAGAGCAAAACGGTAAGCATAAATAGCCGAGGAATTACCAATGTAAAGTGCGGTTGGTTTAGGACGTCACCACCTACTGCACGGATAGTTGTAAGCTCAACTCAGCCCTGCCAATACAAGGTAACTTCCGAGAACCGCGGATGCCGAACAATCATCTCCGTAGCGAAACCTATTCCTAGAGCAAAACCTGCGGCTTCACAATCGTCACGGCGTACTAATTGTACCCAGACTATCTACGACAAGCCGATTTCTACGATTAGTGTGCCAAAGCTTGACGTTGAACCTCTTTCGGTGACCAGTATTCAACCAACGATGGCTTTGTACGAAAACGACGTTGAGCCCGACCCACTGATCAGCAAACCGATATTGGTTGCTAGCACCAAACCTGTGGTCGTTGCAGAGGCACCCTCACCGAAGCCGGCAGCCAAACGCATTTCGTTGGATTTCGTTGCAAGCGACATTCATGACGTGTTGAAGGCTTTAGCACTTCAAAGCGGAGAGAATGTCATCGCCGGACCAGACGTTAAGGGAAATATCACTGTGTCGCTAAACAAGGTAACAGTGGAAGAAGCCCTGAAGCTAGTGTGCAACATCAGTGGTTACCAGTTCCTAAAGACAGATTCGTCGTATGTCGTAGGAACGCCCGAAACACTGAAAGCTCTCGCCGGCAATCTCGACCCAGGCCATGTCGAGCAGAAGACTACCGAAGTAGCGTTGGTTCAGGCTAGCGATCCGGCTGTTGTCAGCAAGATTCTGCAAAGTCAATTCAGCAACATTCAGGTCACCATGGGAGCTGACAATGCCAAGGGCAGCAACGCTAAAGGTCCGGCAATGCTCATAATCTCGGGCCCCGTCAGTGAGGTCAAAAGCGCAAAGGCAACTGTAGATGCTGTAGAGAAATCCTATATTGAATCCACTGAAGACCTTTCAGTAGAGATTTACGAGGTAAAATATGCCGAGATTTCAGAATTGCCCGACTTGCTGATGCAGTCTGTACCAGGGTTGAGGGTATTGGCGGGCCCCACGCAAGGCTTCAACATGTCCTGTCCGAGCGCCGTGGAGATCAGCAGAGAAGGCGGTGCTGGCTATAACAAGTCACCCGAACAGCAGAAGGCGTCTCCTAAGACTCTGATCCTACAAGGGACACAAGAAGTCATAGGAAAGGCAAAGGCTTTGTTAGCGCAGTTGGATACGCCACAGCCACAGATTGTTATCGAAGCAAAAGTAATGGATATCACCGATAACGGCGCAAAAGACCTGGGCATTGACTGGGGAGGCGAGTTCGGAACACTGACTACGTTTTCTCTGACAGAAGACAACTCTCTGACCAATCATGCGTGGGAAGTCGGGCGCATGGATCGTAGTGCCTTAAGTCTTCCTGCTAGACTGAAAGGCATCATACAGTCAGGCAAGGGTAAAGTACTCGCTAATCCAAACGTATTGGCTCTGGACGGAAAACCGGCCAGCATCTTCATAGGTGATGAGATTAAATACGTAACTCGAGTGGATGCAAGTGAGACTGGCCAAATCGTGGTGACGACTGAGACGGCAAGAGTTGGTGTGCAGCTGCATTCCATCAGTACGATCAACTCAGACGGCTACATCACTATGAACCTTCACCCTGAGGTAAGCGTGATTGTGGATTGGAAAGAGTTGCGTGACGTAAGTCTTGCGTTGCCTCAGATCTCACGCCGTTTCGTTGACAGCACTGTCCGAGTGAAGGACGGAGAGACAATTGTGATCGGTGGTCTGATAAAGGATGAGGAAATCAAGAATATGTCCGGCATTCCATTCCTTAAAGACCTACCTATCCTTGGATCACTATTCAGGTATGACAGCAAGAGCAAGACCCACTCGGAAGTGATGATGTTCATTACTCCGAAAATTGTTCAAGCGCATCAATAATGGTGACAAAGACAACTGAGGTTTCAGACAAGCCAGTTGAGTCTTGACGATGGAGGGCCCTTCGACCAACTCGAATCGGGCCCATCCAGTACCTATAGCATACAAAAAGGCATCCGATGAGGCAGAAGAATATTGGTGACATATTTGTTAGCTCTGGGCTTATCACGGAAGAGCAGCTCAACGAGGCTCTAGAGAAACAGCGCCAGTTGGGTATGGGACAAAAGGTCGGCGACGTACTCGTCAGCATGGGGCTGATCACTGAGCGAGACAAAGCCAAATGTCTTGGAAAGCAGTGGGGTGTTCCGTATGTAGAACTCACCGAGTATCCGATCGAGGAGGACGCTGTCAGGTGTATATCTCAAGACCTGGCACGCCGTTACAAAGTCATTCCCATTTCCAAGAACAACGGGAAACTGACTTTGGCGATGAAGAACCCTCTAGATGTCTTCGCGCTTGACGAAGTGCGACTAATCACTGGAAGCGATGTCGAACCAGTGATCAGTGCAGAAGAGGACATTACCTGGGCAATCTCGGAGCACTACTCCGGTATTTCGACGTCTGCCGAAGCCGTCAGTGAGATAATCGATGACTGCCAGACGTCAGACGTCGCTATCACCGAAGACGAGACAACCGATGACGATATAAGCGTGGAAGAACTCCGTGAGTTGAGTGAAGAAGCTCCGGTAGTTCGATTAGCGAATCTGATAATTACGAGAGGGATACAGGACAGATGCAGTGACATACACTTGGAGCCGGGCAAGACGGCACTTAAGGTCCGTTACAGAATAGACGGTATAATGCAAGACGGCTTGGTAGTTCCTAAGAAGGTACAAGCATCACTCATATCTCGAATCAAGATAATGGCGGACATGGACATAGCCGAAAAGCGTGCACCTCAGGACGGACGCATTAGCGCAACTGTAGATGGAAAACCGTACGATTTTAGAGTGTCGACTTTGCCGAGTGTCTACGGCGAAAAGATAGTTATGCGAGTTCTAGACAAGAACTCCATAATGATAGGTCTGAACAAACTCGGTTTTCTTCCGCAGACGCTTGAGATGTTTGAATCGCTAATTAGTCGTACCTACGGTATTATTCTAGTAACCGGTCCGACTGGTAGTGGTAAGTCGACAACTCTATACTCAGTACTCAGTAAACTGAATTCGGGCGAGAAGAATATTCTGACAATTGAAGATCCTGTCGAGTATGAGCTCCCGGGCATTACCCAGACTCAGGTAAATGTCAAAGCGGGACTGACGTTTGCGGCTGGTCTGAGAACAATGCTGCGTCAGGACCCAGACATAATTATGGTCGGTGAGATTCGAGATCAAGAAACCGCGATGATCGCGATTGAGGCAGCGCTGACTGGCCACCTGGTTTTGGCCACTCTACACACAAATGATGCACCGGGAGCAGTAACGAGACTGATAGATATGGGCATAGAGCCTTTCTTGATAGCATCATCCGTTATAGGTGTACTTGCCCAGAGGCTATTGAGGCTCATCTGTCCCAAGTGCAAGGAGGCGTACACTCCGCCTCGAGATGCTGTCAAGCGTCTAGGTATGAATATCGAAGAAGGCTCAGAAGTGACGTTTTATCGAGGTCGTGGTTGTGAGCAGTGCAAAGGAACGGGGTACAAAGGCCGAATAGGCATTTTCGAGCTCATGCCAGTAACCGACAAGGTTCGCGATCTGATTCTGGCCAAGGCTTCGTCGTATTCTGTCAAGGAAGCAGCCATCGAGGCCGGCATGAAGACCCTTAGAGAGGATGCACTAGAAAAGATATTGTTGGGTCTCACAACACTCGAGGAGTCGTTGAGAGTGATATATGCGGGCTGAGAAATACTTGGCTGTTTTCTAATTAGGGAGGAAACCGATTTGCAAGACATAGATCTCCTTGCTTACGATGGATTAACAGATGACGCTATGTGCAGCGGCAAGTCTGTAACTGATGTTCACCTGGACACCCTGCTACGTCTGGCGACTGAACACGGGGCGTCCGATCTTCACTTGACTGTCAATCTGCCCCCTATGATGCGCATAGACGGACGCCTAGTAAAGACAGACTACGTAGCTCTGACGCCCAGGGACACACAGCGGTTGGTTTACGATATTCTTACCACGGATCAGATCCAGTGGTTCGAAAAGACACGTGAGCTTGACTTCTCGTATGGGGTGTCCGACGTTGGCCGATTTAGGGTCAACGTGTACAGACAGCGAGGATGTATCGGGGCGGCTATTCGAGCCATTCCAAGCAAGATACCATCTATGGAAGAACTAGGGCTTCCACCTATTCTTAAGGAGCTATCCAGGAAGAACAGTGGGCTTATTTTGGTTACCGGCCCAACGGGAAGTGGTAAATCAACAACCATTGCGACGATGATAGACACAATAAACCGTGAACGTGAGTGTCACATTATGACCATTGAGGATCCAATCGAGTACTTACATTCTCACAAGAAGGCAATGGTCAATCAACGTGAGCTGAACATGGACACGGACTCATTCGAGAATGCGTTGAGAGCAGTCTTGAGAGAGGACCCCGACGTGGTACTGATCGGTGAAATGCGTGACCTGGAAACTATTGCATCAGCCCTAACTCTGGCAGAAACTGGTCATCTTGTGTTTGGAACGTTACACACCAGGAATGCGCCGCAGACAATAGATCGTGTGGTGGATGTATTTCCGCCACATCAACAAGACCAAATCAAGGTCCAGTTATCCAATACATTGGAAGCCGTAATCGCGCAACAACTCATACCACGCATTGGTGGAGGTAGATTTGCGGCCGTAGAGATTATGATAGCCACATCAGCTATTCGCAATCTGATACGTGAGGGCAAGAGCCATCAGATATATTCTACTATCGAGACTGGCGGCCAAGTTGGTATGCGGGCTATGGACAAGATCCTAGCCGAAGCTCAAAGAAACGGAATTATAAGTTTTGAGGATGCAGTGACGCGGGCGGTGGACAGAGAAAACTTCATGCGATTGATGAACGACATGTAGACAGTTTATCGGATCGCTGAAGCTGCCACAAAGGAACCTTAAGTCAGTTCCGCTGCGCAATGTCTTGACGACATACGTCCCGTTGCAAGGCCTAAGTCGCCTCACTGCAAAAACATACTGGAGGTCAGACACAATGCCTAGATTTGCGTATACGGCGGTCGATGGCTCTGGAAAGAGCATTAATGGGAGTATAGACGCTGAAAGCCAGCAATCGGTAATTTCCAGGTTGCAGGCTCAAGGGTTCCATATAACCAGCGTAGTCGAACAAAAGAAGAAAGCGTCCCTTGCTCTAGCCGGACTGGGAAAATTCAAAAAGCTTAAGCTTCAGTCGCTGGTTGTTTTCAGCAGGCAATTCGCCACGATGATCAATGCAGGTGTAAGTATTACCAAGTGCTTGGACATTCTAGAAAGTCAAACGAAGGATGAAGTGCTCAAACCTGTCATTGCTCAGGCCATGAGAGACGTAAAGAGCGGTTTGAGTTTGACGGATGCCTTTGCCAAACATCCAACTGTATTCTCCAAGTTGTACATCAACATGATCAGAGCTGCTGAGCTAGGCGGTATTTTGGACGAAATCCTGGACCGCGTGGCAGGTTTTCTGGAGTACGAATTGGAAGTTCGCACGAAGATCAAGTCAGCGATGATGTACCCAGTTATCGTATTGATCTTCTCCATCCTAATGGTTTCGGCCATCTTTGTTCTAGTCTTGCCGAAGTTCAAAGAAATCTTCGACGCGATGAACGTTGAAATGCCCATATACACGAGACTACTGTTTTCTACCAGCGATTTGGTAAAGACTCACTGGTATCTCGGTCCGATCGTGCTAATCGGCATAGTGGCAGCGGTGCGTTTTGTGGCATCAAAGCCGGCAGGTAAATACCAGATTGACAGATTGAAACTGAAATTCCCTGTAATCGGTGACATTGTACAGAAGATGGCTATTTCACGATTTGCAAGGACTTTCGGCACACTGGTCAGCAGTGGAGTACCAATGATGCGTGCATTGGAGATAGTGGGTGAGACTTCAGGCAATATGGTGATCGCGAAAGCAGTTGAGACTGCCCGGCAGAGTGTCCGTGAAGGTCAAAAGGTAAGTGCTCCGTTAGCAAATACCGGCTTATTCCCCACTATGGTTATTCACATGATAGATGTAGGGGAAGAGACCGGTCGCCTGAGTGAAATGTTGGTCAAGGTATCGGAGTTCTATGAGAAGGAAGTTGACGCCGCTGTCAAAGGTCTCACATCCTTGATTGAACCAATGCTCATAGTATTCATGGGAGGTGTTGTTGGTTTCATTGCTATGTCAGTAATGGGACCGATTTTCAAGATTGTAACCCAGATCAGCTAGCCATCAATGTCAGGACTGCAGGCTGGCAGAGGCAACTACGGAACGGCAACCATATGAGCTAAGCTCGCCTGCAGTCCCCATGTGGTTGAATTATTCCATTCGCCATGAGAACAGCGGTTCAACGTTGTTAAGGTGCGAATTCAATATAAGTTAATCAAACCAAGCAGAAACGAATGAAAAACAGAACTGATGCAAGACTAACAGAAGAGCAAGTCCACGACCTGCTCTTGCAATACAAGCAGACCGCCGATCCAGACTTGAGGGACAAGGTGGTGTTGCAGTTCAAGCCACTGGTGGAGAGCGTCGCACGGCGCTTCTCTGGTTCAGGTGAACCGCTAGAAGACCTAATCCAGGAGGGCTATATCGGACTCATTACGGCTACTGACCTGTATGACGCAAGTAAGGGAGTAAAGTTCTCCACCTATGCAACACATTTCATAATAGGTCAGATCAAACATGCTCTTCGGGATAAGGGAAAGATAATCAAGGAACCTGCTTGGCTTCAGGAACTCAACCACCGGCTTACCAAAGTGATTGAGTCCCTTTTCCAAGAGTTGGGCAGACAACCTACAGAGGCTGAGATTGGCAGAGTCATGCATCTTTCAGAGGAGACAGTAGCGGAGATACTGACAACGCGGGAGGTTTTCAAAGTCGCGTCTCTAGACAGCGAGCAAGATGATGAAGAGAGCGTGAAACTTGACATAGAGAAAGTCAAGGACGAAAAATACACGGTCTTCCAGTTACCGATTGAGGACAAAATAGTACTCGAAACAGCTATGAACAAGCTCAAGCTGATCGAGCAGAAGGTGATTCAAGACTTTTATTACCAGGGGTTAAATCAGACAGAAATTTCAAAGAAGCTAGGCATATCCTGTAACTATGTGTCACACATTTTACGCAGCGGCACTAAGAAACTGCGGCGTATATTGACTACCGAGGAAATCAAAGAAATCCAGATGCAATTGCAACTGGCCAGTCGGCGGCCGGATAGGATCCAGTCCACGAACGAGCCCGACGTCGTTGATAGTGTTACCGGTGTATACAACAAACAGTATCTTGAAGATCGTCTTCTGGAAGAACTGACTAGAGCTACCAGGACTGAATCTCAAGTTGCTTTCGCAGTTTTCGCGATAGATGGTCTTGACGATTTTCGAGCCAGGCATGGAACGCTACAGTACGACGAACTGATATGCACAGTCGCCGATACGCTTCGCACAAATGTTAGGCGCTGTGACGTGGTTGGCAGGTTATCCGAAGGCGAGTTTGGGATAATTCTCTTGTACACGAACGGACGGGCTGTTGACATCGCAAGACGTGTTAGCGGACAAGTTGGGTCTACCATCTCCGCACTGCCGAGCCAGCGCCACTCGGGTTCTATTTCACTGCGGATTGGAGTTGCAATGCACCCAGAAGATGGTAACAATGCTGTTAATCTCATGGACATTGCTCAAGAACGGGCCCACACATCGCAAACGAAGCGACCGAGGAAGGCTGCATAACGTATCATACGGTGCTAGGTTACCCGCCAAACCAAAGCTGTTTCAACTTTTCTTTGCTGAACAACAAATAATCTCGGTCGTCCGTGAATACTTCTAGAGTGATAGTTCCGTCGTATCCTACGCGTTTCAAGATGTGCACAATCCACTTCCAATCAATCTTACCAGCGCCGAGTGGAAGATGTAAGTCAAGATTGCCACCATTGTTATCAGAAAAGTGGACATGTTCCAGTCGGTTAGCGAAGAGTGAAGCTAGTTCTACGGTCATATTGTGCTCGGTTTCCAGGTTTGCGTGCCCTACGTCCAGATGAAAACCTAAACCAGGGACCGCCGCAAACACTGTGGACAGGTCCCTGGGGGTGTTGAAATTCGGAGCCATGTTTTCCAGCATCAACTTCAGTCCGAGGGGCTCTGCATGCTGGTAAAGCCGACGGAGTGACGCGATATTTGCTTCTCGTATCCATCGAGTGTCGTGAAGTGGCACCCAAGTATATGGATGAACATTGACCTTATTCGCACCAAGCGCCTTGAAGATTCTGAAATCCCGTTCAATTTCCGCAAGAGCACACTCTCTAATCTCGGGAAATGGAGAAGCAATGGGCAGATAGTAAGCTGTATGGCCAACAATTCCCATACCAGTATGGTCGAGAGCTTCCTTGATTTTTTTCAAGGGAATATTAGCAGAGAAGGCAGCCTCTGGTTCAAGCGTAAGGTCGATGAAATCGAATCCTGCCATTGCATACATATGGATCTCCTCAACAACATCGCGCATTGGATTGTTCATGGCTCCAATTAGCATATCCGACGCTCCTTAACGTTACTCACGAGTGTGAATCCAGGGATCAAGGATGACTTCCCTAGTAGGTCGAGACTCCGGCACGAGGGATTCTGCTTTCCGACGAAGTAGCTCTAGTCTAATATCCTCTGGTATTCGGTCCGCTTCGGCTGGATAGGCCCAATCATACACGATGACAAACGCCAGCAGGAGCGGCCAGTGGTCGTCCATTTTTTGCAGCAAGCGATACCAATCAAAACCTGGCATCGACGAACGAATCAAACTAAACAGGTCAGGCCAATCACACCTATGTCTGTTCAAGGTAAAGACTTTTGCCCAAGCTAGTTCGTCGGGCGGCAGGAAACGTACGCGCACCCCTGCAAACTCTCCGACAGGACCACGAGCGTAGAAAGACTCATCTACCGGATGCAGACCGTTCGGCGGCTGCCAGATCAGGTCTACAAGCACATCACGTTTGACCGCATGATATATCCAGTCACGATCGCCAGGGGCCATTTCCCCGTAGTCCTTGAAGCCCACACTGGAGAGAGCATCTATCGACTTCTGCACATATTTTTTCTCGAGGTATATATCCAAATCGTGAGTATCTCGCCAAACGTGCGTATAGAAATGCAAGGCGTAAGCACCGCCGACTACATAGGGAATCTGTGAGCTGTTTAGAGTTTCCAACGCTAGCCGAAATACTCTGATCACGCGTTCGGAAATGGTTTTTCCCATCCTGTCTACCTCTGCTGTACTATGTTGTCTAGTTACCCTATGCACTACGTATCAAAACACAGCAGGCAAGTAGCTTCTCAACTGTATTGGAAAGCGGCTAGATGCAATCGGTAGGGCTTAGACATTTCCTCGAAGATTTTCTTAATACGCTTTTCTGAGCAGGTATAGGAAGAACGGGGCTCCCAACAGGGCAGTAATTACTCCTATTGGAATTTCAGAAAGTACACGGGCTATCGTGTCCGCAATGACGACTAAGCTTGCCCCTAGCAGGGCAGAGGTGGGAACGAGAATTCGGTGGTCAGCGCCGAAAAGTCTACGGGTCATATGCGGCACGATGAGACCAACAAAACCGATCGTACCGCTTACAGATACGGCCGCAGCGGTAATGAGAGCAGAAGAGGCAATTATGATGCGTTTGAGCGACTCGACTTCGAGACCGAGGTACCCTGCTGATTCCTCCCCTAATGAAAAGACGTTAAGGTCTCGGCTGAAGCCGAAAAGGGTTACCATTCCGAGCACTGTAAAGGGAAGCAAGATCACCACATGTGACCAGGGATCTGGACTTGCCAGGCTTCCCATAGTCCAAAAAACGATCTTTTCCAGATCTCGACTCGCGATGCTCATTATGAAGGTAAGTCCTGCCCACATAAACGATCCGACAACTACCCCAGCCAGTATGAAGGACAGCATTGACAGGGTGCCATCGCGACGTGAAAGCAGGTATACGATCATTGTTGCCACCAGCGCGGAACCAAAAGCCATGAGAGGTATCCCCACGCCAAAGAGTATACCGGATAGTCCTAGCAAGACAGCGATACCGGCCCCCAAAGCGGCTCCGGAAGACACACCGATCATATACGGATCTGCAAGGGGATTTCGAAGCAGCCCCTGAAGAGCCACACCGGCCATTGCGAGGCACATTCCGACCAAGGCACCAAGCAATGTGCGAGGAATCCTTATTTCCCAGACTATCTCATCGGCTATGGAGGAGACAGCAAAGTGGCTAACATTTCTGATTATAGGCAAGTGATTCGCAACAACCTTTCCTACCTCGACAGGCGGTATGTAAACCGTGCCAATGCCAGCGCTCAGTATGACGGTTGCTAATAGCACAAGCAGGAGAATAGCCGTCACACGAGACAGGCGCCGTGTCACATTAAACTTTGTCCGTTTGTCGTTGAGAATTGGCTGATCAGCGCTTGTTGAACACATTTGGATGTAGCAGTCGGGCAATCATTAGCATTCCGTCAGTCAGTCGCGGACCAGGGCGAACCAGTAAGTCAGCATTTACCTCATGAACCTGAGCGTGACGCACGGCGGCCGTACGCTTCCAAACACCTTTGGAAAACACCTCTTTATCGCCTTTTGTCATGACAATAATGACGTCTGGATTCTTGGCAACAGCCACCTCAGAAGAGAAAGGAGTGAAGCCAGGCTTGCCGCTTGAGGCTATGTTTGTACCACCTGCAATGGTTATCATTTCATCGACGAATGTTCCAGGGCCAGCGACCCAAAGTGGGTTAGCCTGCACAGCCACGAGCACCTTTGGCTTATTTTTAATGCTTCGCAGTTTTCGCTTTATCAGCGACTGTGTCGAAGAAAGCTGCTTGACAATCTTGGAAGCCTGCTGTTCCTTGTTGGTAATCCTACCCACCATGAGTATATCTTTCACAACTTGATCGATAGTCTTGGGATCAAGGGTCACAATTCTTACTTTATGAGACTCAAGCGCGCGCACAGTGCTATCGTTCAATGTCCCATGACCCATAACAAGGTCCGGCTTTAACGAAATGACTTTTTCTACGCTAATATTCGCGTCACCAACCGTGGGTTTCTTTCTTGCTTCCGCAGGATAGTTGCAAAATCTCGTAACGCCCACCACGCGGCTCTGAAGACCCAAGGAAAACAAGATCTCTGTATTACTGGGGGCTAGAGAAACTATGCGCCTTGGCTCCTGAGGTATTACAACAGTCTTGCCCCGTGAATCTTTTACGGTCAGCGGATACTTAGTAGCCCCCGCCCCACAGCACACTATGACAAGCATGATAAAACTAGCCACAATTCTAGGCATGTCAAGTCTACACATCTTTCTTCATTAGTCGAGACTTCTCATAATATCTGCTAAAGAACTGGGAGAGCACTATACTCATGAGTTACAAGCACACCTAAGAAGCACTGACCATCAGGGCTTCAACTTCTTTGGGACTCAGAAAGCGCCATTCACCTGGTTTCAACTTGCCTAAGCCTATCGGACCAATATGTGTTCGTACCAATCGCAATACCGGATAGCCTACCGCCTCGAACATTCGGCGCACCTGCCGTTTTCGCCCCTCCGTGATAGTTATATCAACTGTGCTCTCGTGTCTACTGGTGTTCACTCCGACAAGTGACAGCCGGGCGGGCGAAGTCATTCCATCTTCCAGCATGACACCTCGTGCCAGCTTTGCTAGTGCTTCCTGGTTGATGCACCCCCGCACAATTGCTCTATACTTTTTCGGAATCTTGTGTTTAGGATGGGTGATACGAAAAGCAAACTCCCCGTCATTGGTCAAAATCAGAAGTCCCTCCGTATCGACATCCAAACGACCCACGGGAAAAAGCTTTGTGTCTACACTGCTGACAAGGTCTGTAACCATTCTAGGGGCGTGGCGGTCCTTGCAGGTACTGACGTAGCCCCTTGGTTTGTTGAGTAGCACGTAGACTTTCTGAGGACGCAACTCGATCGGCTTGCCGTCAACTGTAATCTCGCAACTTTCAGGGTCAGCTTTCGACCCTAACTCCGTGACAATCCGACCATTGACAGCCACCCTACCCGATTTTATGAGTTTTTCAGCCTCGCGACGCGAGGCCACGCCTGCGCTTGCGAGCAACTTTTGCAACCGCTGTTCCATAGGATACAAACCCAATCAAAGCAACCACGCAACTTAGGAAGAAGCGAGTTGCCCAAAAAGCGATCGTCGCAGCCAGAGTCCGGTCAACTGATGTTGCAGCCACTAGACTTACAGAACCTATCTCTTGTCCGTTCAGATAACCCGTTAGAGTACCAAGTTCCTCGCCCTTCTCAACCGGAGCACATACTTTTCGCAGCTTAATATCTATATTTACCTCAGCGTGCTTCTCCCGAGGCAAAACCTGAGCAAGATCTGCCTTTGGAACCAAGGCGACCTTGTCTTTCACGCCACCACGCACCTTGACTATCTTAACGGGCTCACCAGCCGTCGCGAAACGAACCTGTTTGAAATTGTTGAACCCATACTCCAGTAGCGCGGCGGTATCGGATCCCGCATTCTGGCACTTCAAGACCACGGCTATCAACCTCCAGCCATCACGCGTTGCAGAACCGACAAAACAATGACCTGCTTGCGTTGTATATCCTGTCTTGATCCCGTCTGCGCCGTCGAATCGCCATAAGAATTTAGCCGTATTCTTCAGGTACACGTCGTGTACGTTGATCGATCTTCTAATCCTAGTGGTTTTCGTTTGCACGATTTGCCTAAATACAGGCAGTTGCACCGCATAGCGGGCAATTAACGCCAGGTCGTAGGCAGTCGAGTAATGTGCAGGATCGTGAAGGCCATGCGGATTTGCGAAATGTGTGTCCTTAGCACCGATCTCCTTCGCCTTTTCATTCATCATTCGCACGAATTCTTTCTCAGACCCACCGATGTGCTCGGCCACACATACGGCTGCATCGTTGCCTGAACGAAGAAGCATTCCGTATAGTAGGTCTTCGAGCCTTAATTGCTCTCCTGGTTTGAGGTGCAAAGATGCAAAAGGCGTTTTGCATGCATTTCTCGATGCACAAACTACGTCGCTCAGTTTGCCCTGCTCGATGGCCAAAACTGCCGTCATTATCTTCGTGGTACTGGCGGGTGGCCGTCGTAATCGACAGCGTTTTTCGAATAATACTTTGCCTGTCACTGCATCGACCAGAATCGCGGACTCTGCTGAAATCTGTGGCGGAGCCTGACGGCTCGGCACAGACCCTAAGGAACTACTTAGCAATAAACAAAAGAAAATAACCGCAAGAAATTGTGACAACTTATCACTTGTCTGTCTGTCTTTCAGCCTGGGTATCACGATCTTCTACCTGCAAAGATTCAGAATTCTCGTTTGGCGCACCACTGATGTCTGGCATTGCTTCGGGCAACTGAATGTCCCCAAGTTCAGGCAGTTCCGATAAGTCGTTTAGGCCAAAATAGTTCAAAAACTCTTCCGTGGTCCCGTAGAGTATCGGTCGACCAACGGTATCCCTTCGGCCGACTTGCCTAATTAGGTTACGCTCCAGAAGGGTCTTAATCACTCCATCGGAGTTTACACCCCTGACGGCGTCTATCTCAGGCTGTGTTATCGGCTGCCTGTAGGCAATAATCGCGACCGTTTCTAGTGCGGCTCTGGACAGCCTTGTCCGGACTGGCTTTAGTAAGGCTGAAATATAATCGGCGTATTCAGGTCGTGTACACATCTGGTACCCACCCGCAACTCGCACAATCTGAAGCCCTCTGTCAGCCATATCGAGTCTTAGCTCGTGGATTGCTTTCTCTACCTCGAGTTCATCAATATTCAGGCACTTAGCTACGTGCTGCACAGATAGTGGTTGGGGAGTAACAAAAAGCATACACTCAAGTGCTTTCTTGAGGTCTCCATCCAAAAGCACCCTGTTTAGCTGATCCATAATCGTCATTCTCCGGATGCAGGTGTAATTACAATGTCACTCAGTGGCTTTGCCTGTCTCACCCGTATCTTTCCCAGCCGCAAAAGTTCAAGCAATGCTAGGAAAGTCATTACAACCTCTAATCTGGTCCGAGGGCCTGTAAATAGGTCCTTGAACCCACATCCCTCACCTTTAGTAGACTGGATTTTTCGCCATATCTCGCTCATCTTCATCCGAAGCGATATCTTCTGTCTTTCGATGCTAGTAACTTCGGTCTCACCCTCGCCGACCTCTGCTAGCATCTGTTGCAATGCCTGAAGAAGATCCATCACTTCTAGACTGAGAGGAATCACAGGAGCATCGTAGTTCTGAAGCTCATCCGTCATCCGCCAATACACGTCCCGACGGCGGTCCTCTAGTTCTCTGAGAGACTCGGCAGCTGTCTTAAATCTTTCATATTCCAGTAAACGCTCAACAAGTTCTACCCGTGGATCTTCGACTTCCTCATTATCTTCCTTTGGAGGTGTAGGAAGAAGCATACGAGACTTGATCTCCAGCAAAGTCGCCGCCATGACGAAGAACTCTCCTGCAATATTGAGGTCAAGTGATTCCATGAGCGCTAGGTAACCAAGATACTGGTCTGTCACCTCGGCAATTGGAATATCGTAAATGTCCAACTTGTGCTCACGTATTAAATGCAAGAGAAGGTCCAAAGGACCCTCAAAAACAGGCAGTTTAATCGTACACACGGATTGTTCAGCCTGAACCACCCGACTTACTAGCCCTCTCTAACAAGCGATAATGACATCTCAGTGAATCCAAGTGCTGAACGCACTTCTTGCATCGTCGCTTCGGCAGCCTGACGGGCGCGTGCCGCGCCATCGGACAGCACACGCTTAATGTACTGAGGATTGCCTTCCAATTGTCGCCTTAGGTTCTGAATCGGCGATAGTGCGCGAATAATACTCTCAGCTAGATCTTGTTTGTCCTGGACACAACCAAGATGCCCAAGACTACATTCGCTCAGTACCCTAGCAGACTCCTCCTTATTGTATATCAGATGCAGTTGGTAAACAGGACAACTTTCGGGATGTCCAGGGTCTGTTCTGTAGATTTTCATCGGGTCTGTGAACATCGACCTGACTTTTGCTCGTATCACCTCGGGAGGATCGGACAACAGAATTGTATTGTTGTAAGACTTGCTCATTTTGCGGCCATCTAGGCCGACGACAACCGGTGATTCTGTTAGTAGTGCCTCAGGTTCTGCAAAGACACGCCCGTACAAGTTATTGAACCGTCGTACAATCTCACGTGTAAGCTCCAAGTGGGGAAGCTGGTCGCGCCCCACAGGTACAGCATTAGCCTTATATGCAAGTATGTCTGCTGCCTGCAATACCGGATATCCGAGAAGGCCATAGGACGGCGGTTCTGAAGTGATCTGCTCGCGTTTCTCTTTATATGTTGGAACTCTTTCAAGCCATGAAATTGGTGTTATCATCGAAAGTAGCAAGTGAAGCTCAGCGTGTTGTTTCACATCAGTTTGACGAAAGATAACCGCTCTATCTGGATCCATCCCAGCTGCAATGAGGTCAACTACCGCCTCGTAGGTGTACCTGGCAATTTCATGCGGATGCAGATAGAGAGTCGTAAGTGCATGCCAATCGGCGACGAAGACATACACCTCGTACTCATATTGTAGCCTGACCCAGTTACGAAGCGCTCCTTCGAGGTTACCCAGGTGGAGCATTCCCGTAGGCTGCATCCCACTGACAATTCTAGGCATAATGTCCTCCGGATGCATAGTCTTGCATCTGCACGAACGCTACGGAATCTACACTAGTACTGCCTCGCGCAAACCATGACTCGATGATTCGAACTTCTCAGGATTAGGGTGTAAATCACACAGCATAGGCTAGCTTCATAAGTAGGCCGCCAACGGTGCTGATTGCCGGCCACAGTACCCATCCGATTACCGAGCGACCTCCTATCGGGACAAGTATCAGGGTCAGAAGTATAAATACCCCATACTTGGCCATAACAAAATCCAGTCGCCTTGCCAAACGAATAGGAAGCAGACTTGATAGCACCTTCGAACCGTCGAGCGGCGGTACCGGGATCAAATTGAAGAATGCTAAACCTAAGTTGAAGAACACACAGGTTTCAAGGAGCAGACTGTATTCCCGAGCATATGGACTAACAACGAACCGGAGCGCAAATGTAAGAATAACGGCAGTTATCAAGTTCGCTATTACTCCTGCGATTGAGACTTTGAAGGTGTCCCAGCGCGGATTTTTGAAGGCGTATGGATTCACCGGCACAGGCTTTCCCCATGCAATGCCGAAGCCGTTCAAAATAGTAAACACAAACATAATTGTGCCCACTGGATCCAAATGGTCCAGGGGATTGAGTGACACCCTACCCATGCGCTTTGCTGTGTCATCACCGGCTGCAAGGGCTGCTCTAGCATGCGCATATTCATGAACAGTCAAGCCTACTAGGAATGCAAAGACATACGTAGCCACTTCTTGAATTGTAAGGCGGTTCGGCATACAAACACCCTGACTTACTTCTTGGAACGATATTTATTTCGACAGCCGTTCCGGTATAACATCATGAGAAACAAGATCGTCAAGAGTCTCACGTCTTACGATAATCTCTGGTTTTCCATTGGCGACTAGAACAACCGCTGGACGAGGGAACCTATTGTAGTTGCTAGACATTGTGTAGTTGTATGCACCGGTGCACTGTACGGCCAAAATATCCCCAGGCACAACATCCGGTACTTGAATGCTTTGTATCAAGGTATCCGTTTCACAATGCTTACCCGAAATCGTCACAACATTAGTCGGCTCTTCCTTCATCTTATTCGCAAGAAAGGCTTCATAGACTGCATCGTACAAGGCTGGCCGCGGATTATCGCTCATTCCACCGTCTATTGCTACATAGGTTCGATACCCTGGCGAATCTGTTATTGGCACTGTCTTGATGGTGCCCACGGTATAAAGTGTAGTTCCCGCGGGTCCGACAATCGAGCGGCCTGGTTCCTGGATAAGCCTAGGCTCATGGTTGAGACCGACCTCATTCAGCGTTTTGAGGAACGTATCGGTTATGTCCGCGGCAAACTCATCAATCGTGGGCGGCTTCTGACCCTCCACATACCGGATCCCGAGTCCACCACCGGTGTTGATTTCATCTGCGGCAAATCCCGTTCTGTCCAGAACTTCCTTGGTAAACTCTATCATAATGCGTACAGCAGCTCTGTGGGCCTCAGTATCGAGAAGTTGTGAACCAACATGACAATGGAAACCGCGCAAGGTAATTCCTGGCATGCTAAGCGCTTGCTGAACTGCCCCTATGGCCGAGCCGTCCTTTATATTCAGCCCAAACTTCGTATCGGCTTGGCCTGTCCTGATCAAGCGATGTGTATGTGGGTCGATACCTGGAGTCAGACGCAGTAGAATGTCGGCTTTTCGCCCTTCTTCCGTGGCAAGACGATTCAAAAGATCAAGTTCCCCCAGGTTATCCACAACTACTCGTCCAATCCCTTTTTCAAGAGCCATCCTAAGCTCTTCTTCCGACTTGTTATTTCCGTGAAAGAAAAGTCTGTCGGCCGGGAAGCCAGCCAGTAAGGCTGTGTGAATCTCGCCAGCGGACGCGACATCAAGATACAAGCCCTCCTGATGAAGGAGACGGCACATGGCCATGTTCAGGAATGCTTTTCCCGCAAAGGCTATGTCGGTCTTCGGGTATCTGGAACGGAAGCCTACGAGGTACTCCCGACAATTCCGACGGATCAGTTCCTCATCCATAACATAAAGCGGCGTACCAAACTGCCGTACTAGATCCAAGACGTCACAACCACCAATCGCAAGGTGGCCTTGCGAGTTTATTTCCTGCGTACCAAAGAGTACCATTGTATCCGCCCCTTACTTCTACAGATGATGAAAGGCTGTACATATGAAAAAACGAACCAGCGCGCAATGACCCGGGCTGGTTCGCATGAGTATAACATGTTATCAGATCCGCTGTCAAACTTCCTCACAGCGACTATGATGCAATTTCAGGACCGCAAATGAACTCACACACGTTTCCTCTGGCTAAGCCGATAACACGGTCTGCACCACCATAGTAAACCCACAGTTCGGCACCAATGAGGAAGTGACCGCATGAGAACACCACATTTGGTATGTCCCCTACTCGTTCCCACTCCAATTCCGGTTCGAGGATAGGTTCGTCGCACCGCTTTAGAACCCTGAATGGATTGGCCAAGTCTAACAGTGCCAGACCCAATCGGTAGGTTTGGTCTTCGTCCGTCGCATGATACACGATCAACCATCCGTTTTCGGTCTTAATCGGTGGTCCAGCCATACCCACTTTCGTACAATCCCACGACCCTGCTCTTGGCAGCAATACACACTCTGGCTCATAGCTCCATGTTTTCAGGTCGTCGGAAAATGAAAGCCGTATACCGCCTGGAATATTCACATCTCTTGTCCAGCGATACCAATCGAACTGCTTGGTGGGGTCAAAGCATTCCATAGGCTCAGGTCGATGCAGCATAGCATAACTTCCTCCGATTTTTTCCGGAAACAGTGCTGCATTCTTGTTCATGCCGAATCTCTCACATGGGACTACCACACCGTGATTAGTCCAATTCTCCAAATCGTCGCTGCTTGCCAAGCAAGTCTGACACCAGCGCCCATCCCAATTGCAGTAGGTCATATAGTATCGGCCTTCCAGGACAGTGATTCTTGGATCCTCAGGGTCGTCTATTTTGTGGCCATCACGCACGTCATTATTCTTGAAGACCGGTTCATCTAACCGCTCGAAGTGGATGCCATCATCGCTAACTGCATAACCTATACATGAATCATAGGTTCCTCCACCCTGCTTGCTCCAGCCAGGATGTGAGATTGCACGGTAGAAAAGATGCACTTTCCCATCTGCAAGCACCGCAGCTGCATTACAAATGGCATCGCTTTCCCACGGAATATGCTGGCGAGGAATCAGAATCGGTTGACTGGATACACGTTGAAGTTTCACTGTTACTACTCCACAACACATATAAGAGGTTATGTACTCCGCAGACAGGCGGCCTTGTTCGAACCGCCTACTCTCACATTTTATAGACAATACAGCATGTTGTCCAGAACTTTTTGACTAAACGAACCAGTCTCGTGTGGTTTATGTGTCCACGAGGTGCAACCAGTCTAGATACGTCGCTATTTCCATGCCTCGTCGCTGCGGACGTAAATCTACCCAGAACCTGTCTCTTGTTACTCGTATCCGCTGACAAGCTCGACTATTTGGCATATTTCTTGCAGTCAGATTGTTAACACGATCAGACACTCTGGAGCTACGTCAGGAGTGTTGGTCAGAACTGGAGGAGGAATCAGCGGAATATGAGAAAGGAGTTTACTATGATTGGCCGGTGTAGTGCGCTAGCAATAGCCGGCCTAGCGATGATTCTTGCGGCTAGTGGAGCTGCATATTCAGGGACACTGCCACTGAACCTACTGCTTCAGGTAGACTCGTCCGTGGATAACAATCAGTATGATTTCGCGCTTACACCTGGAGCAGCGCACGTAGTATTTCAGAAGAGTGGCAATGTGTACTACGCGTATGCTACAAAGGACAACCTCTCGTGGACAACCGTAAATCTAGGGCCGGGGAGCTGGCCAACCATAGCAACTGATGTGCAAGGGCACGTTATGATTGCCTATGAGAACAGCGGCACAATATACGGCATCGAAGCACACAATAGTCTAACCCCCACGACTATACTCACGGGTGTATCTGGAGGAAGGCCAGTGCTCAGCTCGCCGTTCTTCACGTCTGGCTGGCAGATGTCAGTAGAAGGAAACTTCGATGGTGATAGTTATCTAGAGGTGGCTCGCATGACGAACTACGGCATCGGTTGGAGTCAACCAGAAATACTTTTGAACGGTTCGTATTGTTGTGGCCAAGGTTACTACTATGGACAATCCAGCATAGCGGCTTTTGCGGACGGCTCATACGCACTTGGGTACGAGTTTCAGAACTGGGGCGGTAAGGCTAGTTGGTCTGAAAAGTCCGCTGTTGTCTCTGGGCCGGGAACGGATTCCATCGCCAGAAGTACGAGTTGGTCCAGTGCAGTGCAACTCTCACGGCGTTCTGTGCATTGCATCGCTGACGACGGCTCAGCCAAAGCCGTCTTTGCGTTTGCGCTTGATAACAGCGTCTACGTAGCTATAAACGAGGGGAGCGGCTGGTCGTGGCTGATAGAGGGTAACATAAGCGGCAGTGCTCCGTCAGTGTCTTGGCAGGGTGGCACGTACACTGACACCTCGGGAGTTCTGCATTTCATCAGCTCTCAAGATGAAGGACAACTATCAGACGACACTCTATGGTACCAAGAGCAGGTATTGTCTGGTGTCGACCCGTTGGTAGTGGCCATGGAAGACAAGTTTTTCCTATTCAGGGACCCAAACAACAATCTGATGTTTGGGGCACAATTTGCTGAAGCAGTTCCCGAGCCAGGTTCCATCCTGACGCTGTTCACCGGGACGTTGGGCATGCTTGGCCTAGCTGGAATACGTCGTCGATCCAGGTAGTTCAACAACCATCTGAAAACACAATAAACTTCAAACAAGAGCTTTCTAGGGAACACAGAAATCCTGGAGAGCTCTTGTTATTTGCAGACGTTGAACGAGGCAAACTCGCACTGTTGTCTTTTGGGTGGAAAGGCCAAGGAATTAGGCGGTAATGGAAGGCAATTTTTGAATGACATGTTAATTTCAAAAAAGTTGGTGACATATTTCTAAAAATCGGGTAGAATGTAGCTAGGCAAATGGCATCGGCCATCGGTGAGATTCGTGCGGCTTCTTTCTGGTAGAACAACGCCCGTCATGAATTAGCCCTGCGGCTAAGCGCCTTGCCAATATAACGTGGGAGTTGAGCTCCCAGAAAGAGGACTGCATTGGCAATCAAATCATTGTACGTCGGAAATCTGTCGTACAGCACCACTGAAGAGGAGTTGAAGAGCCTCTTCGAGCCGTGGGGGCCAGTCCAGGAAGCACGTATCGTGCAAGGACGTGGCTTCGGCTTTGTAGACGTCCCTGAGGAAAACGTCAGTGAAGCTATAGAGCAGACAAACGGCAAAGAGTTCATGGGCCGTACGCTTACGGTAAACGAAGCGCGCCCGAGGACAGAGAGTCGTAGCACAAGCGGAGGACGCTCTGGCGGCTTCGGTGGCGGTGGCTACAGTGGCGGTCGTGGTGGCCGCAGTGGCGGTTATGGAGGCCGCAGAGAGCGCTGGTAAGTTCGCCAGGACTATCCAGTTGAACCATCTAGAGGAGGCTGACGAAGCCTCCTCTTTTGTTTATGCTTCTGATTCACAAACCACGCCAACACACGAACCGTTCTGAACACTTTGAATTCGTACGTTTACGATTCTTCCAGCACAGCCATCGGTGGCCTCAAAAACGACGCGAACGTAATTATCCGTTAGACCAGACCTCAAGCCATCTACTTCTTTCCCCTCAACCAAAACGGAAACGGGTTTACCAATGAATGACTCCGCAAAGGCACGGGAGAGCTCTTTGCCCAGTTCGATCAGCTGGCGACTTCTCCGATCTTTTTCAAAATCGGATACATCGTCTTCTAATTCTGATGCGGCCGTACCTGGTCTACGTGAATAACGAAAGACATGCATTCTGGAAAACTTGAGCGACTTCGCCAAAGCGTACGAGTTCTCGAATTCGTCTATTGTTTCTCCTGGGAAGCCTACCATGATATCCGTGGTTATTGCTATGTCTGGGATGCGTTCGCGGGCATGTCTCACGAAATCTGCAAACTCGCCAGCAGTATAGGGACGATTCATACGCCTCAGCACGTTATCGTCACCACTCTGAAGAGGAACGTGCAGATGCCGACATATTTTCCGGTTCTTGGACATCAGGTCGAACAATCCATCCGGGATATCCGTGAGCTCAATAGAACTCATGCGTATGCGCTCAAGCTGTGGTAATTCAGAAAGCGCCGAAAGCAGTGTGATTAAGTTAGCGTGCCCATCCTTGTAGGTTCCGAGTCGAATACCAGTCAGTACTATCTCCAGGTGGCCCAGTTGAACCAGGGAAGTGCCTTCTTGAAGTAGATTTTCCATTGGAATACAGGACATTACTGGTCTTGCAAATGGAACGGCACAATACGAGCAAAATTGATCGCAACCATCCTGGATCTTTAGTAGAGCGCGGGTGCGCGGCTGAACCCGGTTCATGGTCTGGGGAAGGATGACACTGTTTTCACCGGAAGGAATGGGTACTATATCTGCTACTAAGTCCACCAGTTGTGCTTTCGCTTGATTGCCTACTACTAAAGATACCCCGAGAGCCTCCAACTCGCTGCGTGACCTTTCCGCATAGCAGCCGGTCACGACAACTCTCGCTGCAGGATTCCGACGCATTGCGGCACGAATAACCTGACGTGATTTGCTGTCCGCAACCTGGGTGACCGTACACGTGTTTATGATATAGACATCGGCTTCATCGGAGAAGTCTACCAATCGGAAGCCTTTTGCCATGAAGCCTTGAGCAAGCTTTTGACTTTCGTATTGATTAACCTTACAACCTAGAGTGTAAATTGCGACCGTAGGCATGCTTTCTGTTTCCTAACACATGTTGTGCTATGTGCTCAGCAGTTTATGATAGCAATCGGCACCACCGGAGTCAAACACGTAGGTGTATCCCACAATGGGTAACATGAGCGTAGGAGGTGGACGAGATGCTGATCCATACTTTCCTTCGAATCTTCTTTGCAGCGGTGATTCTTCTGACTGCGGCGCGTCCATGCCACACGCAAAGGTCCGCACGTCACAAACTTGGACAAGAGACCTGGAATTTTAGAATTGGGTATGTATTCCCATCCGAAGATACCCTAGACGATTCCGAGGTCATCATAGGAATCGAAAAAGAGTTCCTCGCAGCCAATGGCATCGAAGCATTAGAAGCCGATACGTTCACCCTAACAGTGGATTGGACGAGAATCGCGAGACGCGATCCATCCACTGGAGAGACCAAAAACGTCAGTTTGATTCCCATTCTAATGAATTTGAAAACACATAAGGCAATGGAACAAGGTGGGCCACACTGGGACATCGGTGTGGGTTTGGGTCTGTATTGGAGCATGGACGATATCCCCGAGATGAAGCTGAAGGAAGGCACAAGGTTTGCCTGGCAGGTAATGGCTGACTATCATTTCAGTCCCACGTGGTTCCTGTCGGCGAGATATATAGCAGGCAGCCATCCGAATCATGATAGGTTGCTGGGAGTACAATTCGGTCACAAGTTCTAAAGCGGAATACCATCCGGATTATGTGATACTCGATTGTATAGGAGAATACGACGTCCGGAGCGAGGGAGTAGAAAGATATTGGCATAGTTGGTGATAATCTATCCTAACCGACCGGTTCCATAGCTAGACAGATTGCCCCGACAATTCCGGCCTGGTCACCTAGTAATGAAGGTAGAAGTTCGACATCTCGGACCAACTCTACCATCGCTCGTTCGGACAGCGTTCTTTGGATATGCTCAAGAAGTACGGCACCAACCTTAACCACCCCTCCTCCAAGCACGACCAAGCGAGGATGCAAAATGTTTACGACATTAGCAACGCCTAGTCCCACGTACTCGCCCGTCTCCTGCCATATCTGAAGGGCAAGCGGATCACCGTCTTGAGCCGCCAGCGCGACATGTTCCGCGGAAATGCTCTCAATGACACCAGCATATCGTAGAATTGCACTCCCAGGAACGGAAGCCAAGTATTCACGCGCTCGACGTGCTATGGACGTACCAGAAGCCAGCGCTTCGAGACAGCCACGCCTTCCACATAGACACTCAGGCCCATCAGGTAGGATAATCTGGTGGCCAAATTCCCCAGCGTTGCCACATCCTCGGTATAGTTGACTATCAATAATGATTCCTCCACCAATTCCGGTGCCTATATTGAAGTAAGCCATGGGATCTCGGCGAACACCATGACCTCGCCGCGCTTCCCCTAAAGCTGCTAGGTTTACATCATTCTCAATATACGTAGGAGCAGAAAGCGTATTTGTGAAGTACTCCGCGATCGGTAGATTCTTCCATCCCGACAGGTTTGGAGCGCTGAGAATTATCCCCTTTTCGCGATCAAGCGGACCACCACACCCAACACCTATAGCCTTGATGTCTCTTACCGAAAAACTTGCATTACGTAACAGGCGGTTAGCCGCGGACACTATCTCCCACAAAACCGCATCTGGACCACGCTCACGAGGAGTATTGATCCTCTCCTGCGCGATTATTATACCTTTTTCATCCGCTACCGCGACTATAGTCTTGGTACCACCAATATCAATACCTAGGAAAGGCACCCCACTGCTCCATGGTGAAATTACTGAACTTCAGGTCCGCACCAAATGTGAACAAAGGGATGGAGTGAGTCGACTCTGACAACACCGACTGCATATCCATCCCTACCACACCCTATGCAATAACGATTTCGGACACTCGCTTGAATTGGTCTTTGAGAGCAGGATACAACGCCCTATAGACTTGATAGTAGCGATCGTACAGCGATTTGTTCGACATATCAGGATGGGTTTGAGACGTTACGGTGATAGTGCTTCGGCACGCTTCCTCAACACTAGCGTATATCCCTGTTCCGACACCTGCTAGAAGTGCCACACCAAAGGCCGGACCCTCGTCGACATTGATAAGCACATGCTCTCTGCCAGTGATATCGGCTTGAATTTGGCGCCAAACCGCACTCCTTGCACCACCACCAGAGGCACGTACCTGATGAATCGGCACTCTCATCTCTTCCAGAATCTCGAACGAGTCCCTCAAACCATATGCAACACCTTCATAGACGGCCTTGGCAAAATGGCGCTTGTCATGCCTAAGGGTGATGCCAAAGAATACTCCTCTAGCATCGGGATCAGGATATGGAGTACGCTCGCCGGTAAGGTATGGTAAGCAAATCAGACCCTCACAGCCTGGCTCGACCTCGCGGACTTGCTCAGATATAATGTCGTAGACATCGACACCCCGCCTGTCGGCTTGTTCCTTTTCCTCGCCAGCAAAAGTGTCGCGGTACCAACGCAGGGTACCTCCTGCCGACAGCATTACCCCCATGACATGCCATTTGCCTGGTACGGCATGGCAGAAAGTATGCACACGCAGACCAGGGTCGACAACCGGCTCATCAGCAAACGCGAATACCACACCCGAGGTTCCAACCGTCGAGGAAATGATACCTGTCTCTACCACGCCATTTCCTACGGCACCCGCTGCCTGATCACCACCCCCTCCTACAACAGGAGTTCCAGCCCGTAGACCTGTCAGAGATGCTGCGTAATCAGAGATTCGACCACTCACTTCGGGGGACTCGTAAACATTCGGCATCCAATCTCTCGGGATTCCAGCGCCATCTAGCATATCATCAGCCCATTGTCGCTTCTTAACATTAAAGAGCGATGTGCCTGATGCGTCCGAGACTTCTGTAGCAAACTCACCTGTCAGGCGAAATCTTATATAGTCTTTTGGTAACAATACCTTGCGAGTTCGCGAGTAATTCTCCGGCTCGTTATTACGCAGCCATACTATTTTGCCAGCGGTGAAGCCTGTGAGCACAGGATTGCTCGTTAGCTCAATTACCTTATCTCTGCCGATAGTTTCGGTAATCCATTCACACTCGGAGCCCGTGCGCTGATCACACCAAAGAATACACGGACGGATGACTTTGTTGTGTTCATCTAGGAAAACAGCACCGTGCATTTGCCCTGACAGGCCCACACCTCTGATCTCTGACGGATCGACACCTGATTCCTCGAGTACCTTCCTAATCGTGGAGACCGTCGCCTGCCACCAATCTTCGGGATCTTGCTCAGCCCAAAGAGGCTTAGGAGTGCTCAAAGGATACGTGTCCGTTGCCGAAGCAATCTTCTTACCAGACTCATCGATAAGTAGTGTCTTTGTTCCGCTCGTGCCGATATCTATGCCGAGCAAATAAGCCATCTCAGTGCCCCCTTTGTATACTCTTGATCTAGCCTAGTTGGGATTCGTTGTCCCAAAAGAACCGTAGGATGAAGGATTACCTCCATCGCAAGTTATTGCAAACAACTACAATATGGTTTTCGTCCAATTCATGATTGTTTCCGCCGCGCGGAGATGAACTTCAGCGGATCTTCTATCGTAAGCATAAGCAGGAACGTTCTCGCTGACGTCTGGATTACGAGAAGCCAGGAAGTCAGCGTTCAACTCTGCTGCGGCATTCATGACATCGATAGGCGCGTCAAGAGAGTTTGCCATCTGGATCAGATGGTGACTCCTCGGGTTCTTGTGCTGTTTACCAATGATCGCTGCCTTAAGCGCCTTCTCTGCCGCTTGCTGGCTAAAAAAAACGCTGGCATAGTAGATCCCAGCATCCAATAGTGTGACTGCCGTCGCGTGATCAGCTTTGGCTTGCGCCCAAAATGCATGTGCCTGCTTTCGTAATGCCAGCCATCCTTCTCGTTCCACTCTACAGCCTTTCTATTGACAGTCGTGGCTGTCGTTAATTATTCTCATGACTCTCTCGTAGAACAATCTGTGAAATCGGTCCGAATCTACCTTGGTACATATTCTTACGTTTGAGTGCGTATTTGCATCGTGGTAGGCGATTTTTTCGGATGAGAAATCTACCTCAGCACTTACAGGTACCGCTTTTACCAATTCAGGATCGAAAGTAGCAGCAACTGCCAATGGATCGTGCATATTTACTGCATCTTTACCGACAACCTCAAACCACTTCCTAGTCATGTCACACATGAAAGAAGACAGCTTATTTCCACAACTAGAAATTTGCGCAAGATTTTCGAGCGTCAACCAGGTCTGTTGTGTAACATTGAGACCGACAAGTAGTACGGGAAGGCCTGAACGCAGAACTATATCAATAGCCTCCGGGTCAACGGCGGCGTTATGCTCACGACCGGCGTTTTCTCTTCCAAAGCCTAGGAATGTAGAAGCCATGGATACAATGCCATGCAGGCAAGCAGCTTCTCGTGGATGGTCTCGAACAAGCATACCCGCATTGGTCATTGGCCCTATTGTGATTAATGTGAGCTTACCGGGATTCTCTGCTGCCAAACGTGCAATGAATGTCACTGCATGCTCGGATTCAGGCTTTAGGTGCTTTACATCTGCTAAGTCCAACCCCTTGCCTTCATGACCCATCCAAATTACTGGCCTTTCAGATCTTAAAGGTGTGCGTTCACCAAGCGCGATGGGAACATCCATGCGACCCGCAAGTCTCAGCAATTTCATGGCGATCTTCGCCCGGACATCGATGTGTGCATGAACAAGTGTTATGCCCCTAACGTTGAGTTCTGGGGAAGCAAGTGCCAGCAATATAGCATAGGCATCGTCGACATCGGTACCAATATCTGTGTCTATAATGACGTCCATAGTTAATCCTTCACCACTCAAATAACCATGTATGCTTCTACAACGCACCGCAACACTTATAGCACAAACAGAGGGTTGCTGCAAGAATCGAGGAATATGCTAACAGGTGTGAGACCCTTGAATGGATGGAAAGGAGCTTGTTGGCTACTGGAGTTCCGATGTTCAGTGACTGCCCAAATTACTACGTTGAGTGGTGATACTTGGAAACGACATATACCACCTGGGTAAACAACTACGTGGACGCAAATGAGGTCGAAGCTACCGAGGCGTATCCTTGAATCGTCCGCTTAGTGAATTGACCAGAAAGATACGTCGTCTAATATCGATATTATGCTCCTCGGCATACACACCACATCCGCAGGTATATGCCATGCACACTGACACCCAAGGGTTCATCACCGAGCTTTCGACCTTTCGAAATCCAGGACCGATCCTGTCTCTTTCACGCGCTATTGTGTCTGTCTCTAGCCGGTCATCACTGGCAGTGGACCCGCTTCTGGTAGTATCTCACGTATGTTTTGAAGCCACTCCCGAGTAAGACCTGCCACAGTAGTACCATTTGCCCGTGCATCCGCTGGCGTTACAGTCATTAGCAGTGACCTGCCAACCATTATCGCCCTCGACCCTCCAGGTGCCATTACAGCGGTGATGTTATCAGGCGTGAGTCTCTCGAAGCCGATGATATAAGCAAGACGGTCATTTATCTCATCGATACGCCGATCCGGCGTCAGTCCTCCAGCGGGTACTCGTGCGATTGCAATAAGCTCATTGGCTACAACCACCTTTTCAGCCATTGTGAAAGCGCGTGCAAACGGACACCAAAAAGCTAGGATCAACGCGATCACAGGCAGAATCAGAACTCTCCTATGCATCTGGAACACCTCCTCCATGTTCAGCCGAAACGCCTTCACATTTGAGCTATACCCTATGAGAACGCGCGACAAACAACTTCCATAAACAGAGTTCAGGAGGTCTGATTTGTCTGCATGGAAACCTTAGGAACTGCAGGTAGATTCAGAAAACGCTCTATCCTATAAGTTCGCTGCGCGCCAAACTGAGAGCAAAGCTAGGCTTGCTGCGGACTCCAATGCCTTTGGGTTGATAGCCGAAGGCACGTCGTAAACAGTATGGTGAAAGGGATGATCGCCAGCCACATAGATAAGCGAACAGGGTATCTTTTTGCGGTTAAATGCAAGGTGGTCACTGACACCCGGTGAAGTTGAGGACTCCAGATGTATACCTAGATCCTTGGCGCTTGATGAAAGAAAGTTCCAATGATTCGGATAAGTGGCACCTGTCGCGATAATTCTCCCAGGAGTACCTGTGCCAACCATGTCCATCTGTATGCTCGAGACGATGCTCTCTAATGGAAACGGACAGTTGCTGACAAAGAAATTGGAACCTAAAAGACCGCCCTCTTCACCGGACCATGCTGCAAATACGATGGTACGTCTGGGCGTCAGATTAGATCTGCTTATCACATGTGCAACCTCAAGCATCACGCCAACCCCGGAGGCGTTGTCATCTGCGCCGGGAAACACACGACCTTTTTCGTCGGTGCCAATATGGTCATAATGCGCGCCGAGTATTACAACCTGATCCGAGACAGTTGGGTCTGCGCCCGGGATGACACCGACGACGTTATACGTGATTCGATTAGGATCACACACACGCGTTACCTGCAGTCTGACGGTCGGGGAGTGCGTTACTCCTGCTACCTGCTTCGGGTCGTGTCCTAGAACTCCCGATGCGACCTTGGTATCGGTGACGATTACAGGGAAATCAGGTATGGGGCTTGGTATGCCGATGTTAACCATTGAATTCCGCCCGCTGCTGTCATCGCTGCAAATTAGACATGCAACGGCTCCAGCGTGGTAAGCGGCCAGTATTTTCCGGAAAGTCGCGCCCCCTACCCTGCTATCGCCTGAAAACATGACAATCTTACCACTTACATCGAATCGGCCGAAATCACTGTGGTTCGTAGGAGAGGCAATGCCATCATTGCCCACAAACACAACCTCGGATCTCAAATCAATGCCACCATTGCCGTTGTACCGCTTGTAAGGAAAAGGTACAACTCTGGCTGCATTCTTCCCGTCATATGAAAGCACAGCCTTGATCTCGTTCCTACTCTGTATAAGCGAGTAGCGCATGGTGAAGGGTTGTTTGTATCCCTGAAATCCGCTCGCTTTGATCTCGGATAATCCAATACTTTGAAATTCAGACGACAAGTAATCGACCACGCTGTAGTGCTCCGGGCTTCCCGCACGTCGTCCCGAAAATTCGTCCCTGCATAGATACTCAATTCGCGACATTATTCTATCGGTGCTCAGGCTGTTCACAAGTTGCCGCTCGTCAACGCTAAGAGCAGCTTCCAGTAAGTTCGTACTTACGGAGAAAAGCAATATTAGGAGCAATAGAAGTACACATAAACGGGTGATTGAACATAGTTTACGCATTGGAAGGTCCTTTCAGTGTTGCTTACGTGTGAGATGCAATATGACCCACTGAGGATAAACTGTGTCTATATTTTCTCGGTGTTCTTATACATTCTTATAAGTACGTTAGATATCTTTGCCTTTGCTGTATAAACGCTGGCAGTCCTTCATACCACTCATCAATTATCTCGTCGGCTGGTGCTCCCACCTGAATTGCTAACCGAGTCTTGTCCGTGCCGACAAGAAGGTCAAAGAGATGTTTACCGGATTCTCCTGGCGGTAGGAATTGGAATTCCTTAGGAAAGAGGTCATGCAATGCTTTCACTGCGTACAACCCAACTAACGTAGGTCGTAGAGAATCTCGATCTGTAATATGAGCCTGGACACCCCCACACTGCTGCCCCTGATATTTCGACGCCGTGGGAATAAAGTAAGCAGGCCGAAAACGTATTCCCGACAGGTTAAGATTATTTAAATAGTCTGCCAGCTTGAACGCATCCACCCACGGTGCACCAAAGACCTCAAAAGGCTTACTTGTACCTCTGCCCTCTGAGACGTTAGTTCCTTCCAAGAGACACAGTCCAGGATATAACGTTGCAGTGTCGAGAGTAGGCATATTCGGCGAGGGCGGCACCCACGGAAGACCAGTCTCATCAAACCATGTTGCTCTCTTCCAACCCGTGCAGCGCGCAACGTGAATGGTGCATCCTATGTCAAACTCAACATTCATAAAGGTTGCCAGTTCGCCAGGTGTAAGACCGTATCGGACAGCAATTGGATAGAGCCCGACGAAAGAAGCAAACTTGATGTCAAGGACATTTCCCTCCACTGTTTGGCCGTTGATGGGATTGGGGCGATCGAGCACTACAAACTGCTTGCCATACTCGGCGCACGCCTGCATAACGTACGCCATGGTGTAGATATACGTGTAATATCGACAACCAACGTCTTGGATGTCGAACAGAACCATCTCTATGCCGCTCATCATGTCCCGGGTAGGCTTTCGATGCTTACCGTAGAGACTGAATACTGGCAAACCGGTAACCGGATCAGTGGAAGACGGTACTGGTTTACCATACGGCATATCTCCCCGAATGCCATGCTCAGGGCCGAAAAGCACCACGAGGTTTACGCCTGAGCTGCGCAGTACCTCGATGCTGTGCACTAGGTTACGGTTGACGGCACTGTGGTTCGTGACCAAGCCAACACGTCTACCTCGCACAATGGGCATCTCCTGCTCCACCAGCACTTCCAGACCGGTTCTGACTCTAGCCATTGTCATTTACTCCGGGTTTACAAGCTCAGCAATTCGTGACTATTATAATACAGTCATTGAGCACAGCATGCAACTGCGACAACGCGACAATGGTTTTGCTTGACTGAGTGCGTGGAGTCTGATAGAATATGCCTGGTGTGGGGCTGTGGCTCAGTTGGGAGAGCGCGTCCTTCGCACGGACGAGGTCGTGGGTTCGAATCCCATCAGCTCCACCAGTTTCCACATGAGGTCATCCGAAGCCCCGTCGCCTCACATACTGCGCAAAAGACAGCACGTGAATCCTAACAGAACCAGAGATTGCAAAGGCAGATACGTCTAGACGTCACGAGACACCGTAGAGCATCGTTCGGACGCTATAACCCTGGCATATCGAAGCATAAATGGATCGGTTGGATCGATTCCGTAAAGATACAGTACATCTGCAAATGGCTAGCCAAGTCTTAGGCTCATCGCTTCCTCGTGACTCGACACTTTGACCCATTCCCGAGCGTCAGGACCGTCACCGATGATCGGCAAGACAGACATACGAAGGCGAGCGCAACCCATCGGAATCAGAGTGATTTCTTCCACGGGCTCATCACTCTTGACAGGACTGGGCTGTAAGTCAGTTACTGTCTCGTCTATCATCACCCAATTAGGAATTCGCTTCCCTTTAGCCTTTATTTCTATCGGAGCATTTTCAAGGGTCCAAGGTTGATCTGGCACGACGTCTTTTTCGACTATCTGAAATGACTTTTCTAAATCGTCCGGATCAAAAACAAGACCATAGTTCCAGGGTGTGGTGGGAAAGACTTCCCAATCCGGCCATTCGTCGGTTCCTGTGTCACTGCGCTCACGCACCCATCGCTCACCTATTTTAAGAGAGTAACTCAGCGGGCCGCGATTTACCGTCACGCTATTTCCTTGCTTCTCCCAAACTGTCAATGACAGTTGTACAGGCAACGTGATCTCAATTATGTCGCCGTTTTTCCACGCTCGCTCAATCACGACGTACTGCTCGGGAGTAGCATTGACATCTAGCATCTGACCATTAACCCTGACGCAGAAGCCCTGACACCACTTGGGTACGCGCAAGTATAGTGGGAATAAAACTTCATCTTTCGCTGATATTCTCAGCACCACGGATGTATCAAACGGATAATCAGTTTCTTCGTGGATAGTCACGTACTTGCCGTCCCCTACTCTGGCAGAGACTACTGAAGCGCCATACAGCCATGCAACAAGTCCGTTGCGAGGAGCGGCCATCCAAAGATGCTCGGCATAGTAGGGCCAACCCATTGCCACATTGTGCTGACAACATCGATAGATATGAGGCGAATAGTCGATCTGACGACCTTTATTGAAATAATCATGGTTTGTGCTCGCATCGAGCTGTGGTTGGTTCGCGGCCGTAAGATAATGTAAACCTTTGAGTGTTGGAAGCTGAGATACTGGAAAGCTATTGAAAGTAATATCCTCGACTCGATCGGCGTACTTAGATTCGCCAGTGATCTGCCCAAGGATAAAAAAGCTCTTGTTATACTCTGCCATGGCACAAGTTTCAAATCCTTGCTTTGGATCAGTCTTGCCTGGTCTTATATACTCGTCGGCAGCAAACACACCACCGGGCTGCTGCCCCCAAACCTCCTGATGTTTCCGATACCAATACTCAGTTTCTTCGAGGTGTTGAGGATCGTGAGACTGAAGATAATACGTTGCTGGCTCCCTAAATCTCTGTGTAAAGTGCACAACGTGCCCAACGAGGCAATCATCCATTGGAGGACTTACATGCCTATGGAATCGAGTAGCAACATCAAGCAACCATCTTTCCTGCGTGATATTATATAGCCAGTAGATATGTGGGAGCATGTCCCCCGACCGGACTTGTTGAATAAACGGCCGCCAGTCACCGAAGTCCGAATTCGGAGGAGGAATGAACATATCTTCCGGGATATTCTTGCAAAATCGGAAAAACTTCAACAGCAGAGGAATGATGCGATCATCGCCTGTAGCTTCCCAATGGCTACGGAGAGCATCTATCATTACCATATGAGGCCATAGGTCAACGACAATCCGACCGTCGTTTCCTTTGACAGCTTTTTGGTTCGGAGGACCGAAATATCCATCTTCTTGTTGAGTAGCGATAACCTTATCTATCCAACGCAAGGACTCCGATCGGATACGCGTATCTTCTGTCAATACGCCGAGATCATAGAATCCCCTAAGCCAATAAGGCTGTTCTTCCCAGCCGTCTTTTTCTGTTCCGAACCAACCATTGTCCTCAGCAAGAAATCTACTGAGTTCCTGAAGTCGACCAGTCTGGCCGTTCGCCATTAGTTCAAGCTGATGTGCTATCCAACCCTTCGGACGGACACTTCCAAGAGGCAGCTTGGCGAATCGACTCGGAAGCAGTGGATCCTTATTCGAAACCACGTAGTCAATTCCACCGGATGGATCTGGCACATTCGCAACAAAGACTTTGCTCTCTGCCATAGATCTAGCTCCCTATTCAAATTTACCTTCGCGTGCAGCTGTCAAGTATTCAGCGCAGTACTCGTCATGCCCCAGAAGTGCGTCTGCGGCATAAATCAGAGCCATAAGTTGCTTGTCCAGCGGATCTATGATTGCTGCGTCTAGACCCGCCTCCATGCACATGACGGTAAATGCCTGGTTTAGGTACTTTCGGGCTGGCAAACCATGGGAAACGTTACTGACTCCAGCAATGACATGAACTGGAAAGTCTCGCTTAATAGTCCTGATAGTGTCCAACACAGCCATACCATAGTCAGAACCAGTGGCTATGGGATAGACTAACGGATCTGCATAAATGTCGTCTGCGCAGACACCTTCTGCAAGCAGATTGCCTATGAGCTGTCGCGCGGCGTTCATACGTCCTTCTGCATCCGCTGGAATCCCTGTATCGCCCATACTCAGTGCCACGACTTTGGTTTTGAATTCCTTCACCAAAGGTATAAGGCTCTCGTACCTTTGGCTTTCTGCGGTGATAGAGTTAATCATTGCTTGACCTTTGTGTACTCTCAGGGCTCGCTCAACTGCAACGGGATTCGGACTATCGATGGCCAGGGGAACATCCAAGGTTCCCTGGATTGTAGTCACCAGCCACTCTAAGGCCTCAGGTTCATCATCTATGAGAGTTCCGGCGTTCACATCAATATACTGTGCACCTGCTTCGTACTGCTTTGCTGCTAAATCCACAATGAACTCAGCATCTCTAGCTCGCACGGCATTCTCAATCACTGGCTCGCCTTTGACTTTACGACTGGTGTTGATTCGCTCTCCGACTATTAACATGACCAATCCTCCCCAAACAATTTGGATGCCAGGAGAATCCCGCAGATACTCTTGGCATCGATAATCTCACCATCGCGGATCATCTGTACTGCATCCTTTAGGTTAACGATAATCACCTCTATAAACTCGTCTATGTCCCTCTTCTCTTCGGCCGGCTCCAAATCCTCCGCGAGGAAAGTGTGCAACATTTCGGTAGAATAACCCGGCGCCAGATAAGAGCAAAACAGTGGTGTTAACTTCTTCGGGTAATAACCGATTTCCTCCATCAACTCTCTACGAGCACACATTACTGGATCCTCGTTTGTATCAAGAGTGCCTGCAGGAAGCTCGAGAAGCACCTTCCCCACTGGTTGGCGGTATTGTCTGACCATGACAACTTGCTCATGGTCGAGCATCGGTACAATGCATACCGCACCTTTGTGCTCAACGACTTCGCGGGTAGAAGTCCGGCCGTCTGGAAGCTGGACAGTATCTACACGCACGTTGATGAGGCGACCTTCGAAAACTCGCATTGACTTAATTGTTTTTTCAACAAGTTCCATGTTGCTTAGTTACCTTCTGGATGTTATGGTATCATGAGTGCATCTCTCTAAGGATTTTCGCAGCCAGCACTCCACCAGCCGAAGCAGCAAGAAAGAACTCTCGGTCTTCCTCTACAGAGCGTCCCATTGTTGTAACCCGAATGTCAAGTCGGTCAAGCTCCTTCATTCCGGATTCAGCATCTACCAAATGAATCTCGTGACATGACCATCGAACGACTGATCTAAGCGCATCGGCAACCAAAGTGGCTTTGTCCTCGGATAGAACTGGTACGGCGATAAAGGCGGGCGCAAGTGCTATTTGCCCCAAGACTGTCAATGTATGGTGACTTACGCCGCAGTGACGACTCCTTGGGTCTGCAAAACTTATCCGAGGGACGGCGATAGGTAACCCACCAAGAATACGTGCCGCATTAATGGCCTCACCCTGTTGGATACCTGAGAAGCCGTACGGCGTGCCGGTACCTGCGTTACCGGGTCCCTGGGATACAATGACACAATGAGCCCGCTCAACTTGCGCGGCGGCGATTAGCGCAGTATACAAATTAACCGCCTCTATATCACCGCCGAATGCTTGCCCGCTGGTAATTGTAACGTCAATCAAGGCCTTTTGTTTTAGCTCCCAGACCAAGTGGCTAATCGCAATGGGTAGAGCTGCGCCATCAGTCATTACATAAGCAACTCGAGCTTGATAGCCAGTCTCAGCCTTCACTGCCGCGCAGACAGGTGCAATCTGGCTATGGAGTTCACAGCAAACTACAGGCATCCCTTCGAGGGACTCAAATTCGGCAATTTGATTACGACTGGGACTCGCATCTTCTTCAGCCGACAGCACTGCGTTCTGAAGAGGGGTATAACGCAACTTCATAATGTGACCCTGAGAGGGGGCTGTTTTCTGGGCAGGGTTGCTAAGATTAGCTATGATGAAATGTACACCGCCAGTACCAAGGCCAAGGTCTACTGCGGTTGTGTTTAACAGTACCGTATCGCCTACACACACTTGACCAGTAAGGTCAGTGAAGTTCACAGCCCGCACATCACCAACATCCGTTGTAACGAATACTTGCTGGAATCCAACTCGCTCTATTTCAATTCTTGAAACTTTTGAAACCTTGCGTTTCAGCATTTGACCCATCGACCTATGTAGCTATCCGCATCCGGCTAGCCGACTGTATGAAATAGCGTCAAGACCCGGCCGCAACTCTAATGACCTCTACAGCCATTTGAGCAGACTTGACAAAATCGTCAATGCTTAAGTACTCATCGACTGAGTGTGCATTCTCATAGCCTACGCCAATAACCGTGGCAGGCAAGCCTTTTGCGTTAAAGATACTAGCATCGCTTCCACCGCCTGTTTCGTGTCGCTCCGGTTCGATTCCAACCCGACGTGCTGCTTCGACCGCTATACGAACAACCATGTCCTCCTCTGATAATCTGTATGTATTGTAGGAGCGCTCAACCTCGACATCGACCTTCGCGTTCATCTCCGCCGCCGCATTTTGAAACAATTCGACCATATGTTGCACTTGAGCATCAAGCTTTGCGTTATTTCGACTGCGGGCTTCGCCTTTCACCTCACAATAATCCGGCACGATATTTCTGGCGACTCCGCCTTGGATCACGCCAATATTCGCCGTTGTCTCTGTATCTATACGACCTAGTCTCATATTTGCAATGGCCTTGCTGGCAACTACGATGGCGTTTACACCATCCTCTGGACGAGCACCTGCATGCGCTGCCTTACCGTGCAATCTACAAATAACGTTGTCATGAGAAGGAGCTGACACCGTGACGCAGCCAGTTGGCTTTCCCATGTCATAAACAAAAGCACATTTTGCTCTTATGAGGCTATAATCCAGAAATTTGGCACCCCAAAGACCCGTTTCTTCAGCAATAGTAAAGGCTACTTGTATATCGCCATGTTGAATGCCTTTCTCGCAGACAACTCTGAGCGCCTCCATGATTGCTGCAATTCCAGCCTTGTCATCTGCTCCCAAGATAGTCTTCCCTGTAGACTTAATTATTCCATCGCTCTGCGTATAGCCCCACTCTTCGGTTGGCATTACGGTGTCCATATGGGCGCACAGCAAGATGGGAACAGCATCGGGAATATTGCCTTTCAAGGTGGCTATTAGATTTCCTGTATCACCAGCTATGTGCTCGCCAGCTTTGTCTCGAACCACTTCGCAACCCAATGCACGAAGATCAGCCTCAAGCACATCCGATATGGCCTTCTCTCTCCTAGTGGGACTGTTGATGGCTGCCAATGCAAGAAAGTAATCAACAAGCCTAGTTGTGTTTATCATGTAAACCTCCGAAAATCTGCTCACTACAGGGTCTTAGTTACCTTGCTCAACCCTCTAGGTTGATCTGGATTATACCCCTTGGCAATTGCCAAGTAGTGAGCAAAGAACTGTCCTGCAACAATATACACCAGCGGACTATACAATTCATCCACATGAACTGGAATTCGTATGCGAGTTTTGGCATATGATAGTATAGTGTCATCGGAAGAGACAACAACGAGTTCGGTGCCTTGTTTGGCGACCTTTTGGCTGACATCCAGCATTGTCTGGTATGCGGGGCCGACGGGAGCGTAAATAAAGACTGGGAATCCCTCATCAACACTTGCGATCGGCCCGTGGAGGAAGTCTGCCGATGAGTACGGTTTCGCTACCACATAGCAAGTTTCTGAAAGTTTCAGAGCCGCCTCCTGGCTTGTCGCCAGATTGATCCCACGAGCGATAACCATACACTCTTCCATGTACCTATACCTTTCGACGCTGCGCGCGATTAATTCTTCCAGGGTTAGAACCTCACGCATACTTTTCAGAGCACTGCGAAGGTCACCCACCATCTCTAGTCTAGTGGTCAGTGCAGCAGCAAGGAGGTAAAAAACCCCCAGGGTTGCAGTATACGTCTTTGTGGCTGCAACACTCATTTCCTTGTCTGCATGGCAATAGAGTGCAAGCTGTGCAGTTCGAGCAAGGGGTGAGTCGGTCGCATTAGTGATAGCCGCAGTCAGTGCTCCCATACCTTCAGCTTGCCGTAGTACCTCGACCACGTCAGTGGACTCTCCTGATTGTGATACCCCAATTACAAGCCATTTCGAAAGATTGAGGGTGGCATGGTAGAGCGTAAACACCGACGGGGCAGCAAGGCTCACCGGTATACCTGCTGCAATTTCCAACAGGTACTTACCAAACGTAGCAGCGTTATCAGAAGTACCGCGTGCAGCTATGATGATGCCTTGAATATCATTGGACCGTATGGTATTCGCAAGGTGCTGTACATGCTCGAATTCCAGATCGAGTAATCGCTCTAGAACTGCGGGCTGCTCGTGTATTTCTGAGAGCATATGTGTCATAGCTATAACCCCTTAGAAATGGTCTGGTTGCCAGTACACAGGACGCTGTTCTGGGAACAAAGCATCGACGATAGCCGTTTCGGAAGTGGTCATGTTTAGCGAGAGTTCTCGCACGTTCTTCACCCCAAAGAGTAGAGAAAAGAATTCTGACTGAGCCATCTTTGTTCGTGATTCCGAAGTCTCAACCGTGCAAACGTGCCCGCGTTTTACCTTCAATCCGAAGTTGCCGTAATCAGTGTCCAGATTTACGATTCCGGTCGGCGGCCTAGTGACACTGGCACGATCGTTTAGTTCCGGAAGAACTTTGTGCTTTAGCGAGTCCATATTTATGACTCTGCACATCATGTGTGCGGGCTCCCTAACCTCTACACTGGTTACCACGCTATGAAGCGCATCCATGATCACTGACTCACTCGGGAGATTGCTCCAAAGACGACGGACACCAGCGGTAGAAGCTTGAGCAGCGGCATTAAGAATCAATGCGCGTGCACATTCGGCTTCACTCCGCAAGAAACCTATCTCATGCAACCAACAGTTCTCGCCATCGAGTTGGAAATAGAGGTACCCCGCGACGCAGCCGTTTGTTTCTGCGATGATTGTTGATTTCGGGGCGCCAAATCGTGGCACGGAATAACCCTTCCAGTAATCGACAGTACGAACTACCGTAAGCGGGCGCTGCTGGTTGAATTCCTCGTAAACGGGAAGTAGTTTGACCACGTCGTATTTCCAATCCGCAGTACGGAAAGAATAATGAGTTGATTCTTCGGTGGGTAGATCTTGTCTCAACTCACCCGTAAACCTCTTCATGGGCAAAGAGCACCATCCAGCCCTTTCATAGAAAGGTTGGATACCAGTGAACAACATAGAAAAATCGATGCTATGTGTCGGCATAATCATGAGAGAATCCAAAAGAAGTTGGGATGCATATCCCCTGCCGCGATACTCAGGGTGTGTCGCTACGTTAGCGATTCCACCCATAGTGAGCGCGTTGTTTCCAATGCGCACCTCGCGACGGCAAATCTGGAGAGCGCTGACTATTTTACCGTCCACCACACAGACTCGTGTCAATTCCGGATTGTAACAGGGATCCCCGTGTAAATAGGGCACAAAGTAGTCACGGCCTGTGTGTACAAAAACCGTACTCCAGAGGTCGAGGCAGTCTTCAAATTCGTGTGGCTGAATTGCTCGAAAATCCTCGTGCATGTCGTACGCCTGAAGGAAATATCCCAACAATTACAAAGAGACAGGGCGGTATAGCCGTTAAATCGAATGTTCGTTCGCAACCTCATCAACCGCGAACTATCTGTCAGATAACATTAGGCACGGGTTGAGTCATTACTCTTAATGCCACTGTTCAGACAAGACGCCAAGTTGCTGTCGGATCAGGTTAGCAAGCTGTGAATCAGGCGGAATCTTGCAAATGGATTCGAAGACATAGTCGACACCGCCTTCTTGGATCATTCTCTGCAATTCTACCGCAGCAGGGTCGTCTGGCTCGTCATAGTTCAGGGCAGCGGCAGTAACGAGACAGACATATGTGGGAACAATTCCGTAGGCAAGCGCCAGTTTTGCCCCGCCTATCAGCCTGTCCTCAGGTCCAAGCTTCCGAATTGGGTCTCTAGCTACACGTAAGATCTGATCACCCAGGGCTGCATTCGCGAACCGGTGAAGCAAGTCATCAACGTGCGCTTTGTGCTCCTCGGCCGTGAATCCATGACGGCGAATGAGAGCTTCACCGGTCTCGCCGAGTGCACCTTCCACTACACTGCGGACTGCAGGATCACTTACCGCCTGGTAAATATACTCATGGCCTCTGAGGTACCCCAAATATGCGCAGGCTGCGTGACCTAGATTGTGCGTAAAGAGCTTCCGCTCCACATAAGCTTCAAAGTTGTCGTACGGCTCAAAACCAACTATCTGGGGTACGGGGCCAACGAATCCCTTTCGTGCAACAGGTAGTTTCTTGTATTCTTCGACTATCACCAACAGAGGATCTATTCTGCGCTGCTCTTCCGTCATGATAGGCACCATGCGGCTAACAACCGACTCTACAAAGCCAACGTTCTGCCACACGTATTCTGAGTACTCAGGAGGAAGATTATCTAATATATAACCTCTGAGAACATCGGATGCATGCAAGAGGTTTTCGCAGATGATGATATTTATCGGATCTGCGACCTTGTCATCAGCTCGAAGCTTGATCCCCAGAGCAATGTTGGGGGCAATATGCGGCAGAACGTTTACACCAACAGCAGTACATACTATAGAAGCATCTCGAATCTCACGAGCTACCGCTTCCCTGTCTTTTCCATCGACTGCGCGAATGTTCTGAATGTTTATCGTCTGAGGGTTGTCACCAACGATCTGAATTGGATAGCTCCCGCGTTCGTTAATAAGCCGAACGATTTCCTCCACTACGTCCACGAAGACGACCTCATAGCCCGATTCCGTGAATAGCTGGGCTGTGAACCCCCGGCCTATGTTTCCAGCGCCAAACTGAACAGCTTTGGGACGCATCACTTCCGCTCCAGTTTATGAGAAATAGCCAACTTGGCGGCGCTAACGATGTCCTCTACCGACATGCCGTACTTCTTCAACAGTTGTTCAGGCTTGCCGGACTCGGTAAAGGTATCCGCAACGCCAACGCGCTCAACTGGCACAGGATATGCATCTATAAGAACCTCAGAGACTGCACTTCCGAGGCCACCGATGATGCTGTGTTCTTCGGCAGTTACGGCGCAGTTTGTTTTGCGCACAGAACCAAGTATTTTCTCAGCATCAATTGGTTTAATAGTGCTTACGTTCACCACCTCGGCTGAAATACCATCTGAAGACAAGATATCAGCCGCCGCTAATGCCTGCGCAGTCATCATTCCGCAGGCAAAAATAGAGACATCGTGTCCCTCGCGCATTATTACTGCCTTGCCCATTTGGAAATCATAGTCATCCTCGAAAACCACCGGTACAGCTGAGCGCCCAAGTCGCATGTAGACTGGACCATTATACTCTGCGATTGCTCGAACTGCCTTCTTTGTTTCCACTGCGTCTGCTGGGACGATCACAGTGATGTTCGGCAAGACACGCATCACGGCTATATCCTCGTTAGCCTGGTGTGATGCACCATCCTCGCCAACCGTAATTCCGCCATGGGTGGCTACGATTTTCACGTTTAGCTCCGGGTAACAGACAGACATACGAACCTGCTCCCAAGCTCGACCGGATGCGAAAACCGCAAATGTACTAGCGAAAGGAATCTTCCCACAGGTAGCCAGTCCAGCGGCATGAGAAATCATGTTTGCTTCGGCCACCCCAAAATTGAAATGTCTCTCGGGAAATGCTTTTTTGAAGATATCCGTTCTTGTAGACTTAGTCAGATCTGCGTCGAGAACGACTACGTCAGGATTGTCCGCACCCAACGCAGCAAGTTCCTCACCGTATGCTTCCCGGGTGGCGATCTTCTCGGCCATAAATCTATCTCCTTTTCTCTTTTTCACATATCTACTTTTTTGGTTCTAAAGAAAACTCACAGATTGGTACACACCAACCGTCAAATTCGAAACGCGTGTGGCAGGAGGTCTGCAAGTGTGTATATTTGGACGCCTGAGTCGCTAACGAGATAAATGTGCGTAGGTTCGTCTTTGGATTCAAACTCAGCCAATACCTGTCGACATGCACCACATGGAAATGCTGGCTTATCTGACGAGCTTGAAATGGCAACTGCTTTGACGATCCGTTCGCCGCTACACACCGCCCTAAAAACCGCAATTCGCTCGGCACACATCGATAGCCCATATGAGGCATTTTCGACATTGCAACCAGAGTATATGCGGCCGCTTTCCGCCAGTACGGCTGCACCAACTTTGAAAGCACTGTATGGAGCATATGCATGCACCATCGCTGCACGACTGTGTGCAACTAACTTCTCAATGTCATGGGTCATAGTGGCTCCTTGCTCTGCGACAGTAACGCAGCCGCCTGTGCATAGGTTATTCTATGCTTCGTGAACTATTATGGTCAAGTGTCCGAAAAGGTCGCACCAACAAATATAAACGGATATATTGGCTATCTGCGACAACTACGCAGGTGATCAGCAAGCTACTAGGCAGCAACTGTGGTATGCTTTGACCTAGTGCGAAAAGGAGTGACGATTCATAACCTTACCTGAGGCCACTAATCGCATCTTCATCCTCAAGATTAGCACTTAGGTATGTAGGATGAGTATCTAGAATTACCAACGCTAGTGGTTCAACAGGATATCCTTAGCAGCAGTAGATCATGGGGTATCGACTGACATGTTGCACAGATACGGAGGTTTTCTGTCGCATCGATTCTAAATAGATGTGTTAGAGGAGGATTAGCCTTGAACCGAGTACTTTTCACATTTTCATACGCACACAAGGAGACTGATTTGAGGAAACGATATGATCTTTCCAAATTAGATTGGAAGCTGTCCGGCTGGGCACCAGAAATTTGGCGGCTACACCAGACCATGGAAATCGGAGCTCTACCGGATGCGGAAATTCCAAGTATCCCGGCCAAGGTTCCTGCGTCTGTGCAGTACAATCTGCGTAATGCAGGCCTACTTCCGGATTGGAGCCTAGGGCTGAATTATCGGGAATGTGAATGGGTAGAAAACCGTCATTGGATATACGAAACTATAATCCCTGATGAATGGATTGAACCAGGAAAGTCGGTCCGCCTCAATTGCCGAGGCCTGGATTATTCGGGTGAGGTCTTTCTCAACGGTCAATCTGTTGGGTCATTTGCCAATTCGCATGTGCCACACATATTTGATGTAACAGAGTATTTATCCGAAGTGAATAACGTACTGCGTATAGTCTTCACACACTCCCCTCGTTGGTTGGGACAGTTTGGATTTACCTCTCGCATGAATGAGTGGAAGGTTCGTTTCAATTACACATGGGATTGGGTTGTTCGCCTCGTGCAGATTGGAATAGCAAAACCGATTTTCTTGGAAGTGACTGACGGGCAGGAGATCCAAGAATTTTGCTGCTTCACAGACGTTGTCCTTAGCAACACGACAGGCATTCTGAAAGCCTTTGGGAAAGCGAGCGGAGATTTGTTGCGCCTAACGCTTTCGCAGAATGGATCCTTAGTGAGGCAGGAAACGGTTTCGGTTACTGACTTTAATCTGTCCGGTACGACATGGCAGGATATTCCAGTCGAGTTGTGGTGGCCAAATTTAGAGGGCGGTCAGCCACTGTACGACCTACACGTTGAGCTGTTGGATAAACAAGGACATCTGCTTGACCAAGTTGATCTGCGAATTGGTTTCAAGCATGTCACGTGGGAACAGTGCGAAGGTGCACCGTCCGACGCCGACCCATGGAAATGTGTAGTGAATGGCAAATCGGTGTTTTTACAAGGTGTGAATTGGACGCCCATATTGCCAAACTGGGCAGACGTAACAGAGGATCAGTATAAGCGCTTGCTAATACAATACAGAGACTTGGGTGTGAACATCCTGCGCGTCTGGGGAGGATTTACCCTTGAAGCGAAGTGTTTCTATGATTTATGTGACCAACTGGGGCTGATGATATGGCAGGAGTTTCCTTTGTCTTCATCGGGAGTAGACAACTATCCGCCAGAGGATGAAGAATCAATACAGGAAATTGCCGAGATTGCAAAATCGTTCATTGCCCGGCGACAGCATCATGTTTCACTGCTTCTATGGTGTGGTGGGAATGAGTTGCAAATGAGTCTTGACGGCAGGAAAACGGGCGGAGGCAAACCGTTGGATTCGTCCCACCCCATGATCGCTACACTCGAGGAGGTATCGACAACACAGGATCCTACACGACGTTTTCTTCCCACATCTGCAAGCGGCCCCAGGGAGTGTGCCCATCCCAACTGCTTTGGCCAAGGTCTCCACTGGGATGTCCACGGACCATGGAAACCGGAGGGGCGACTTGATGAAAATTGGAACCACTATTGGTCTCAACTTGATGCGCTCTTCTGTTCAGAAACGGGCTGCCCTTCTGCAAGCCCAGCTCACATCATTCGCCGATACGCAGGGAACCTAGATTCGATGCCAGCAAATGCCTCCAATCCGTTGTGGCGACGCACGTCACCATGGTGGATCGAATGGGATCAATTCATTGCGGAAGTAGGACGCGAGCCGAAGGACTTGGAGGAATATGTTGAATGGAGTCAAGAAAGACAAAAGAATGCTTTGTACATTGCAGTCAAATCATGCAAGGAACGGTTTCCGAAATGCGGTGGTATTCTCATCTGGATGGGACATGACTGTTTCCCGTGCACAGCAAACACCGCAATCATAGACTTTGAGGGCAACCCAAAGCCAGCAGCGTTGGCGCTTAAGAAGATCTGGCGGGGCTAGTAAAAAAACAGTAGAAACGCTATTCAAGCTGGTTGATAAGCTGCAACACATTCACGACATTTGTCACCGAATGCGCGTGCTTATCAGCCAGCGGTTCTGTCATTTAGACCTTTGGAACACCTCGATAGCCCTGTTCACAACGTGTTCCAGTTCTTGCTGTCGCATAGTTATTGTCAGGTCGCCACGAGTCCGCTCCAGCACCGCACGAGTTTGGTCCAAGGTACGTCGAAGCCCACCAGTAATCGCATCTGGATAGTCGAATGTGATCAGTATGTCATAGAGATCATACATGGTTTTTAGGACCTGCTCGGCCCGTTCAATTCGGCCAGCTCGAAGAAGGTCAAGCACATCCCGACGGCATTCACTGGCTGCTTCCGCTAGACCGTTCAAATACGGCGCTATTTCCACCCCCAGTTGCTCGTGGGTAGGCACGGAGAGACCTTGCATAATGGCATTCACAGTTTCAGCCTCGACGTATTCCTTCTGGGCATCCTGTACATACCCCGCATAGTAAATATCGAGATGTTGCTTCAGTTCAGCTGCTGTCTCTAGAATTCGGAAGCGAGCTTCTTTAAGTAGTTCGCCGGCTTCATCGAATTCGGCTCTATGCACAGCCCGGATAGCGTTTGCTGAAAAGCGTATGGCTTGTCGAGAAGTAATCAGCGCTTTGTCACGAGCAGCGTTCTTTTCGTCAAGTTCGGCTCGAATTTCTTCGGCCACTCTAATCAAGTTTTCCATGTGTTCTCCTTGAATTTACGTGAGAATGGTTGTAGAAACAATACGTGGGTGTCTTACCAGCCCAGTAGTCTTCATATCTCAACCCTCTTCCCTTCCTTGGCAGACTGATAAGCAAGCAATACTGTCTTCAATGCGGCACGTGCATCTTCCTCCGTTACCAACGGCTCCGCTCCTTCGAGAATGACTTCCACAAAATTTCGCAGTGCAAGATCATGCGACCATGGCCACCAATCTGCACGATGGTCTACCTCGACGACTCGCGCTGTGCCGTTCTGTACGAGATACATAGGCACCGCAGCTTCGTTCGTCATCGAAATATCTCCGTTCGTACCGCAGATGAACTTCTTTTCACTCCATGGCTCCTGTCCAACAGTATAGGAAACAACCACGTTGCACACCAAGTCATCATTGTATTCGAACGTTACGGCGGCATTATCATCTGCCTTGTTATCCTGGCTAGTAATCAGCCTCTTTAGGGTTGCTGTGACAGCCGTCGGCACCCCAAACCAATATTGCAACAGGTCAACAACATGAGTGCCGGTATCCAAGAAAGCACCACCACCCGCACGGTCCCATGTACCTTTCCACGAATATGGATCGTTCATAAGCTGAAGAACGTCTCCCATGACCATGGCATTGACAAGGAAAGCCGTGCCTAGCGTACCGTCGTCTATGAACTCCTTGACCTTCTGGTGAATTGGTAGGTAGCGTTGGTTCAAATCCACCAGGAGCCATAACCCAAGCTCGTGGGCAGTCTCAATCATGCGGTCGGCTTGCTCCAGGGTTATCGCTATAGGTTTCTCAAGAATGACGTGCTTTCCCTCGTTAAGCGCATTCATCGTAATCTCATAATGGAGGTAGTGCGGGACACAAATATCCACCACATTAATAGAAGGATCATCTACTATTTCGTGGTAGTCAGCAACCACTTTCGGAATGTCAAAGCGTTCAGCCGCCGATTTAGCAGCCAACATGTCTACATCTGCGACCGCGACAAGTTCGACTTTCGGGTTCTTTGCAAGGGAAGGCATATGAGCCGCTTGTGCTACGTCGCCAGCACCAATTACCCCTACCGTTAAGGTTTCCATAGCGACCTCCAAATAACTACGTTGATCTACGAAGTATATTCCCGAAAAATCAAAATGGATTCATCGGTCCTGCCTGGCTGACCTATTATATTATCAACCACGAAAGCAACCGAAGCTGCGTACGCTTAGTCATCCCGACCCACATGGAATTTGCGTACGGAATTGGCGGATGATATGCTTGACAGCTATCGGAGCAAGTGGTGTACGTGCCAATATGAGGCTGGCCCGTGCACTGTTGATATCTTCAAGATTGATTTCGTGACATTCTCCCGACCGGCAGTCAGTTACTGTCTCCCTATTCTGGAGCGTATTTAGTCGGTGCTAGACGAAGAAGACTCTTGTCCAATACTAACAAGTAGACAATTGATTACCAATATAGGCGGTTAAAGAAAATAGCAGTCTGTTCCTAAGGTATAAACTCGAACATCAGTAGCCTAGTGAGGAGCAGACAAGGTTAATTGGTCATTGAGTTCTTTTGGGTGAGGCAGTCCCGGTTTTCCAGCATGTGCAAACATGGTTCATATCTTTGAGTCTGCAATTCTCGAGCTTGTGGTTAGTTCGACCATTATCTCAATCTGCAAGTCTGTGACACACCCGAGACTGACGTCAGGTCTTCTGTTCGATCGGAAGCCAAGACGTTTAGATGAAGAAATCCGAAGGCGTAGATGCTGACATAAGCAACTATTGCCAATCGAAGCATGACATGGACGAATCTGGTACGTCGTCGGCGGCACCATTCCAACACAAAGACCGGTAGCACCAAAAGAACAACTTTCATGAGCACGAGCATGAAGAAACCAATGCTAAGATAGTAGGACATCACTGGATTTCCTTCTGTTGCCCGACCCGTTGAAACCAGCCAAAGCGTCGTGGCCAGGTCCAAGAGACATATGCCGATTATGATGTAACTTTCTTTCGCCAAGAACTGGTGTTCGGTCTTTTTCATAGGTATTAATGTTATTCCGTATAATCACCAGTATTATATTCGGCTTTTTCCGGAAGTTCATTCAGGTGAGAGCGTTTACCGCATACACATCAAAAAAGCCCGATGTCGGGCGACATCGGGCGCGTGTGGTGGCTGCCTTAACCACCACACCATACGGAAGGAGTAGAGTACATTGAGCTTCTCTGCAAGAAGCATGCCAATGAAACACCCTGCATTCATCTAACTGTTTAGCTCGCTGGGTAGTACTTCCTAGGAGGTAGACGTTACCAAACTTACGCCCGTCTTAATTCTGACACAGTCGTTCTTTGAGAACGGCCCAGCCCAGCCAATAATACCAATTTTCCGAGCGCTTGCCTCGGTGTAGACGACTGTAAGATCCTGCAGTTCGGGATTGCCAAAATTAATGCCTGACAACCTGGGTGTAGAGATCACGTGAGGGAAGATCTGATAACCGCGGCCACAGTAGTGTATCCAACCACCAAACTCGTTCAAGATTCGTTCGTTATATGGGCGGCAGAATTCTAGGTAGCTAGCAGGTGATAGATTCGTGGCTGAATCCTCGCAAATGCGAACACCGCCTTTCACTCGCGCGGTAGAATGATAGCTCCAATCGTTGCCTTCCCCGATTATCGCCTTTTGGGTGTGAGTGAACTGAATATATGTTTCGGTCACTAGCTCTAGTAGGCGATGAACAAGACCTGGATTATCGTAGATCTCAGTGTATATACGATGGCCCATTATGAGGTGAGCAGTATCGAAAGGCCCTTGAGTATCACAAACATACACGTGAACTGCTTCTCTCAGGTTCGGGTATTCCGAGAGTTTCTCCAGGTAAAACTGCTCGGTTTCAAGGACCTTCTTCGCAAGTCCCGCGTCCATTTCGGGTACGCCACAATCGAGGGCTTCCAGTAACTCGCGCTCGGATAGTGGCTCACACCAAGGCATGTTATTCATCGTGAGAACGATCTTGCAGCCAAACATCGACGCCATCGTCCCCACTCCATAATTGGCTCGTATGGTGTAGACTCGATCATCCCTAAGCTTGGCGCCCATGTACACGCTCGCGAGTTCGTTTACCAGCATCTTTTCGGGATCTTGGAAGGCTTCTGAATAGGGAAAGGTCTGCCAACCATCCACTACAGTCGGGTTTATTACGGGAAGACGGTCAATTTCCTCATATGAAAACGCCGCCTCCTGCAATTTCTCAGCGCAACGTACATGGTGTGGATCAATCAAAAAATCTAATAGTTCTAAGCGTGCGTCCAAATCATGAACAGCCATACTCCAACCTTTCTCGAAGATTAAATCACGATATTCCCTTGCTGTAGGGAGGTTCAGGTCATTGTGGCCATGCTTTCAACCCTAGGTCTTATTGCTGCCCTTAGTTCATGTGAAAAAACACCGACTGCTACAGCAAGCAATGGCCTCTTCCAGAATGTCCAAGCCGGTACCCACAAGTTCCTCCGGAATTACCAGTGGCGGGGCGATACGAATTACGTTGCCATAAAATCCAATTGGGGCAATCAGAACAAGTCCTCTCTTGTAAGCTTCCCCGATGATACGGCGGGTCATCTCGGCATCTGGGGTTTTGCTGACCTTGTCCTTTACAACTTCCACACCGATAGCGAGACCCATGCCACGCACGTCACCCACACACTCATACCTGTCTCTAATGCTCATCAGACGGTCCATCATGTACCTTCCCAGCTGTTCCGCACGCTCTGGGAGCTTTTCCTCCTGTATAATCTCAATAGCAGACAGGGCTGCCCTCGAGCACAGAGGATTACCGCCATTAGTACTTGACATACTTCCCGGTTCCAGGCAATCGAGAATACGGGCCTCGCCTACCAAAGCCGACACTGGCAACCCACTGCCAATTCCCTTGCCCAGACAGAGCAGACTTGGTTCTATGTTCCAATGCTCGTACGCAAACATTCTGCCAGTTCGTCCAAACGAGGACTGTACTTCGTCTAAGATAAAGAGTATATCCCTGTCTTCGCACCATTTCTTCAGACGCTGCATGTAGTCACCAGGCGGCACAATCGAACCTGCGCCTCCCTGGTAGGACTCCGTTATCAACGCGGCCACAGATCCGGTACTCTCTGTCTCCAAGAGACGGTCGAGATAGCGTAGGCATGTAAAGTCACATTTGGGATACGTCTGTTCGAAGGCGCATCTGTAGCAGTAGCAGAAAGGAGCATGTAACACCCCTGGCACCATCGGTCCGAAGTGCCTTTTTACACCCTGCTTGCCACCTACACTCATTCCCATATATGTGCGACCATGGAATGCGCCATGAAAGGCGATAATCTCATATCTGCCGGTAAACCGTCGAGCGACCTTGATAGCAGCCTCTACAGTCTCGGCACCGGTGGACAGGATGAAAGCTTTGTCTAGGTTTTTGCTGGTAAGCTGGACAAGCTTCTCCGCCAATTGTACCCTCCAGGGGTTCACAAAGTCATAAGCATTCATAAGTTCTGCTGCTTGTTCTTGTACAGCACTAACATGCCTGGGATGACAATGGCCGATATTGGTAACGAGCACGCCTGAGGTAAAATCTATAAAGACGTTGCCATCAACGTCCTCAACAACTGCGCCTTTTGCACGTTTCCAAACCGCTGGTACTTGGTCGCTCATCGAATGCGGCTCGTATTCTTGTGACAGCTCAAGATATTTTCGCGCCTTTGGTCCAGGCAGTTCGGTCTTAATATTTGGTATCATAATCTAACTAACTCTCCTGTCTCCAAGCTTTTGACTATACCCTCACAGATGCGCGTTACCTCCCGGCCATCTTCGCCTGACGGATACTTCCCTGCAAGGTCTTCAAGCTTACCGCAATTTTTCAGAAACGCAACATTGTACGCAAAATCCGCAATGCTGTCGACGCCATAGCCTTTGTATATTGTCCGACCTAGTTTATCTGTTTCCTCGCGCATGAAGTTGTTATTCCATGTCCTCATGCCTTCGGTCTCCGTACATAACCTTGCGCCTCGGTCTTGAGTATCTACTTCGCAGAGGCCATCTGTGCCCACTATCCGCAAACCCTGATTTACGATTGCCTCGAATTCCCGGGGAAGAATCCATGAGACATCAAAGCTAAATGATGCACCATTCTTGAATTTTACTTTTGCGCTTACGCAATCGTACATATCGATGCCAAACTCGCTGAGCAGTTTCTCTTTTCTGCCAGTTGCATAGACCGACTCGCCGTCAGATTTGATAATCCAGCGGACTAGATCTATGAAGTGGCTGCCCAGGAACCATAAAGGGGATCCGTGTGGAGCCCAATGTGGGAACCAATCTACCGGGACCTCGATTCTGTCTTCCATATAGCAACTACCATAAAGGATCTTGCCTAGCTTACCATTGCGGACGGCTGCTTCCACAGCCATGTGGTCGGGATCATAGCGCTTGTGGAAGTCTACCTGAAGCAATACAGCGTTTTTCCTTGCGGCTTCTATGATTTCAGTACATCCCTCAACAGTGACATCCAGTGGCTTCTCTACCAGAACATGCTTCCCACAGTTGGCAGCGTACACTGCGATCTCCCGATGGAGAAAATCAGGCGTAACAACTGTAACCGCATCTACTTCGACTGAATCAAGCATTTGCCGATAATCACGATACCCTTTGACTCCATAGACAGCTTCACAACGGTCAATCTCGTCTTCTTTGACGGTACTAAATGCTCTCAGCTCTGCATAGCCAAGCATCTCCAGGTGTTTGAATACTCTTAGGTGGACCTCTCCGAACTTACCTGCGCCGATAACGGCAACCTTGACAGACATTCAACCCTCCCGCGGTCGACAAGACATAGTCTATTTAGTGACGGATGACCGCATATTCTTTGTGCGCTAGCAACTCGTCGCATCCACACCACACCATTGCATCAAGAACCGCACAAGTATATTCGCGGCGGTCTCAATCTCAGCAACCGAGATTTGTTCATCTTGCGAATGTGCATAAGAAAACTCACCGGGGCCGAACACTACAGTAGGGATTTTTCCCGTGTGCCAGAAAAGGCGAGCGTCACAAGAGGCAGTAAAACCCGTAACCTTTGAGTTCACATCGACTGAAAGTGCGGATGCGTACAGAGTTTGAACAAGCGGATGATCTGGCGGCAGTCTATAAGCCTCATTGTGTAACCGGTTGAACTCTAGAGTGTGATGGTCACGAACCCAGGAGCTACAATGGTTAGTGATTTCGCTAGCAATCTCTTCCTTAATGTCCGCAAGCCTCTTATTTGGGAGAAAACCTATACCACCCTCTACCGTGCATTGTCCAGGCACCATGGACGGCCACTCCCCTCCTTGAATAGTACCGACATTGACTATCACATTAGCCGCTACATCAGGAAAGAGTGGGTCACCTGCCGACTGTGCTACCAGCTTTTGTTCGTATTCCTTCAAGACTGCAATAACTCTGATCATTTCCTCGATAGCGTTCACCCCATCGCGCCATCGTCCCATATGCGTAGGTTTACCCTGCACTGTAAGCTTAAACCAAACTGCCCCTCGATTCGCTGGAAACACATTCAGGCCGGATGGCTCCATAACGATAACGCCATCGGCTCTTATTCCATCCAAGACAACCGATAGGCTGCCATTTCCGCCGGCCTCTTCCTCAATAACGGATTGCAAAATAACATTGCCCTTGAGTTGTATCCCCGCTTCCTTCAAGGCAATCAGGGCAAGCACGGCTGCAACTATCTGACCTTTTGCATCACACGCGCCGCGTCCGCGAACTATCCCGTGGCTTACATATGGCTCAAACAAGTCATCAGACCCAGGAACGACGTCGATATGAGAATTCAGTATTATGCTTTTTCCGCCCCCAGAACCGGGTACAGTGAGAACGAGATTCTCTCGCCCATCATACCCACTGTGGCCAGGAACATTGGTATAATCAGGATGGGTCTCTATTCCAGGATGGATTGGTACAAGTTCAGGATCGAAGCCCAGATCTAACAGGTAGGTAGCCAAATACTCTTGAGCTTCTTGTTCGTTACCAACTGTGCTTCGGAACCTTAGAAGGTTCGTTAATAAATCGACGATCTGTCCGGATCTTTCGTTAATAATGGAGGAGATTCTTGACATCATAGGAGAACACTTCCACCACAAGCAAGACGCCTATTAAGTAGCACCAACAAACTATAGCAATGGACGCTAACCGTGTCAACGCAATGCTTCTCTATCTGTGGTTGCCTGAAGGTAATTTTTGAGGGATGGCGAATTCTCAATTCGAATACTCACTAGAAGGGGAACAAACATGGAAATATACCGTTATCCAGAAAACCCAGTCATCACGCCATCAGACGTTCCGCCGTCCAGACCTGATTTCGAGGTATTGTGCGCTTTCAATGCTGGAGTAGCCAAGTATGGTGATGAGACCATACTCTTGTTACGTGTGGCAGAGCGGGCAATCAGCAATGATTTAGTTGCACGGGTACCCGTTGTAAAATGTGAACCAGGTAGGGAGCCGTGTCTTGAGGTTTATGAGTTCCAGCGCACAGACCCGATGATAGATTTCAATGATCCGCGAGTCATAGTAACACCACAGGGAACTTTTCTCACCACGATATCACATTTGAGGATAGCTAGGAGTAAAGACGGCCGCCACTTTACTGTGGACCCAAGTCCCGCCATATTTCCAGACCGACCCTCCGAGATGTATGGAATTGAGGACCCGCGGATAACCCAGATAGGAGATACATACTACATTCAGTACAAGTGCGTATCACCAACTGGTATATGTGTCGGGCTAGCTCAAACGAAGGATTTTGTTAGTTTCGAGAGAAAGGGTATCATTTTCTGCCCTGAGAATCTGGACGTCTGCATATTCCCGGAGAAAGTTGGCGGGCGTTATGTGGCACTTCATCGACCTGTACCAAGGTTTTTTGGTCAGCCAAATATGTGGGTGGCATATTCATCGGACTTGATTTCGTGGGGCGATCATCATTTCTTGATGGGCGTTCAGGCAGGTAGTTGGGATAGCGGTCGAATCGGCGGAGGTGCGATTCCAATTAGGACCGAACATGGATGGTTGGAAATCTACCACGGAGCAACACCGGACGATGTTTACTGCCTAGGAGCGGTACTTCTCGACCTTGACCAGCCCCACAAAGTCATAGCCAGGGGCAAAGATCCCATCCTTAGGCCAGAAGCGCCGTATGAAGTTAATGGATTTGTGCCTAACGTGGTCTTCACCTGTGGCGCACTGGTAGATGGCGATAAGCTGAGCATCTACTATGGTGCGGCGGACACGGTTATGGCAGGCGCGGATATGAGTATCAGTGAAATTCTTAGCAGTCTGATATAGGTGCCAAAGGAGCAGGATGGGCCAAGATGCCTGGTTTCTTAGCCCATCCTACTAGAAATTCGAACACAACCAAGACATTTACGAGGTTTTCCATACGGTTTTTGGGCGATGGTGTGAGAAACCGTTTCTCAGCCGATCCAGGAACGCTCTGCTGTACCTCTTTACTTGATAAGACTTAGCACGTGTCCAAAATTTCCTGTAAGATCGGTGCTCCTTGGTTTCCCTGGGATCACTGAAGGGTAGCTTTGGGACAGGAGGAGTTCTGCAGAGCCATGAACCACAGAGCAATAACCCTCATCGTGTGCGTCGTCGTAGTAGCTGGATCTCTCGCTGGTCAGCGGTCTGATGTGGACATCGGGACAGAGGTAGAACGCCGTATCAGACCTGGCTTGGTCTCCGGCTACTCAATTACTGTGACAGTTCAAAATGGCACGGTGACGCTTGAAGGTAGGGTGCCGACACTTGCGCACAAACTGAGCGCTATCAACATGGCACGTCGAACTGTTGGGGTTCGAGATGTAATTGATGAGATAACTGTCGTTACGCCAGTTAAGAGATCTGACGATGAAATTACTGTTGAGGCAAGAGCGCTACTTCGCAGAAACCTTGGAAGTACCAATGCAAGATTGATTTCCATAGTTACACAGAACGGCACAGTCACGCTCACGGGCACGCTTCAGAACAGCTATACAAAGGAACTATGCTCTGGACTAGTGAGCACCATCGTAGGAGTCCTTGATATTGCCAATAGGATCGTGGTTCGACCGCCACAACGTCGTAGTGATGCCGAAATTCTAGAGGATATTAACTCGCGTTATGCCAAAAACCCTCTGGTTCCTGCTGCACAGATAAGTGTAACGGTCAAGGATGGAGTGGTTACTCTGACAGGAGTAGTGGACAGCTTTATTCAGGTGGAACAAGCAGAATCAGTAGCCCGCTTCACGCCCGGCGTCATTGACGTGTTAAACAATCTCTATGTCCGACCAGGTGCTTAGCCGTGCTCAATTCAAGCCGCTACTTCACACATTACGGATTCCGACACTTTGCTTTCTCTGCTATTGCCAGAAAGACCAAACCCTTCAAGCATTACCAAGATATCAAAAACATTGAACGGCTTCACAATGCATGCAGTTGCGCCTTGTCGCAAGACGGTATATATATGTGGGTTTGTGCGGTCATCAGTTAGACATATGACAGGCAAGCTTGGGCAAGACTGGTGAATGTATTTCAAAGCTTCCTGGCTATCAGACAACTCTAGGTCAAGAAAGACGATATCCGGCTTGGAAATTCGAAGCCGTTCTAAAGCACTTCTTCCATCTGGTGCATATACTATCTCGTATCCATATCGGCTGAGTACGTCTGAAAAGAGCCTTTGTATTCCGGGTTCCACAGTAGTCACAAACACTCTTACTTCAGTCATCACCTGTTTACTCCCAAGCTATTAGACTCGTACGATTAGCAATTTAGCAAGCTTGTCTGAATGTGATTATTGGCAGGAAGTACGAGGCAAGACACTGGTAAGAACACGGGTTTTTGATTGGCTAGGGAGTGGCCGCTAGCCAACGGCAGCCACTCCAGAAAGTGGGGACGTTTAAATCAAGTCGGAAATCTGACGATTCACAGCCTGCAGAAGCGCGGCTACCGCCGATCTGTACGAATCCTGCTTGACGATACAACTGCCGCAAACCCGCAGTTGATTTTGAGGGCTGGCTAAAAGAGCGGTCACGAGTACGATCTCATTGCCCAGCCCACTAGAGACAATGTTGACGCTTTCGGCTACGACAGCATAGTCTGGAGACGGTAGGAACTGGCTGATTGCTTCTGCAGCAGCGTCGACAACAAGCCTAATAGCATTCTGACCCAGAGCGAAACCAGTTCGTGTGTGACTACGAGTGACGGCACCATTTGACAGTTCCACCTGAGCTGTAGCGCTAGACCCGGCACCCCAGGACAGACTTAACCCTACTATTCTAAGTCGCTTGGACCGTGAAAGAGCGCCCTCCAACTGAGAGTCTTGCTGTACTGCTGGTTGGACATCAGATTCAGTCTTGGCAATTTCGCCACTGGCTAATCCCGACCCATTTGGTTGAGCAATCATTCCACTCTGCCCTTTAGCCAATGTACAGGATTTGCTTGCAAGGTTAATCAAGTTGTCTAGAGTTGCCTCATAGTGTACTTGTTCGCGCTCCTTCGTGCGTTTACCACCGTATATACCTATGGAGCCCGTTACTGGCTCGGGCAGTTCCGGGTTATGGGTTGTTCGAAGTTTCTCGGCAATTGACTGCGCTAGTTCATTAGCTTCCTGGCTATTTCTGGTACTGACAATAACAAACTCATCGCCTGCATACCGGCACAGCATGTCCCGGTTCTCATCCACACATGAACGTAAAATCTGCGCCACATGTTTCAGCACTCGATCACCCGTTATGTGGCCATATTTTTTGTTAAATTGCCCAAATTGGTCCAAGTCGAGGAACAATACCGAGATTTCCTGCCCTCTTCGCAGAGCGGCGATTCCCCAGTCACGCATCGCGTCCGCACGAGCTAGTCCCGTAATGGGATCAAATGATTTACCCATTTCGGGAAGCAGATCACTCCTTGTGACAATACCAACCAGTGTACCGTTTTCCATGACTAGCAGTCGACCGGCTCCCATCTTAGCCATTAGGTCGGCTGCATCACTTATCGGCATATCCGGAGGAATGGGAATAAACTCCCGATCCATGATATTGCCGACTAGTATGTCACTGTCCTTGCCAAGGATATCGAGGTAATCGAGCATACCGACCACCTGATCATCCTCCAGGACAGGCAGTCCGCCAATGTTATGCCCTTTCATGAGAATTATAGCTGTCTTGACTTTGTTGCCAGGACTTAGGTGTACGATATCTGTTGTCATTACGTCGCGAACGGTCTTCATTTGCGAAACTGATTCTCCGCTTATATTTCCTGATGCTGGAAACAGTATATCACGAGAGTCGAAGCATTGTATACTCGCGAGAATACCAGGTTTTTGGCAGAGGCGGGTATATTCACAATGCTGTGAACGCATAGCTAACACAATTCTGTGGCTGAATGATGGTATGCATTCGCTTTGGGGAGGACGTCATGTCGGATGCTGAGCAGTTTACATCGCAAAGCGAGCCATTTCTGAGATTCCTTCATGACTGGTATAAGTCTTTGCCATCGTTAATGCTTTCAGAGGTTATAAGTGAGGCCGGCGGACCAGAATGCGTTTCGATAATCTGTATAGACTTGACCAATTGTTTTTCTAAAATAGGGCCTCTGGCGAGCCCGCGGATCCACGCACTTATTCAACCAGTTGTGAATTTGTTTCAGCTGGGTTATTCTCTTGGCGTGAGACACTTTATGCTTACCCAGGATGCGCATCCAGAGGACTCACCAGAGTTCGAGGCTTACGGACCGCACTGCATAGCTGGCACGAAAGAGGCAGATATCGTTGAGGAGCTGACAAGCCTACCATTCTCAGATCTCTTCATGATTATACCCAAGCAGACCGTAAACCCTGCCACAAGTCTGCTGTTCTTGAGATGGTTGGAAGAACAGGTCAGCATCAAGACGTTTATAATAGTGGGCGATTGCACAGATATTTGTGTATACCAGACCGCCATGTATGTAAAGACACGTGCGGATCAATTTTACACAGGTCAGAGAGTGATCATTCCTGCGAACTGTGTTAATACCTATGACGTGCCCGCCGGTAGAACCGAAGAAGGTAGCTCACCTCATGACGGTGAGCTACTTCACAAGATCTTTCTATACCATATGGCGCTGAACAATATCCGCGTGGTAAGCGAACTCGTGGGCTAATAGGACTACCCCACGATACCATTTCGTTCGCGTCAGTGACATGCCGTCGTAGTCATGGAAAGGTGGCTAACCAAATGATGCATGCAGCACGCCGATTCGTTCATTTATTTGGCAATGCTCAACACACGAACTTTCCCCATCAAACCTGAGTCTCTTGCGGCGGGTCTCAACATATTAGCCAGGGAGTTAGTAACTCGAATCTCGATTTCGTTCGCACTACCCGGTTGGACGCACGCAGAAATATCCACAACGTAGGGTGGCCAAGGTCGAACTCCAGCCTTGACACCGTTGACCCAAACCTCAATCATATCAGCAGGATTCTCGACCTCAAGCAGGAGTCTATTCTCAGACTTGTCATGTGGGATATCCACTATCTGTGAGTAGATCCCTGTGCCGGAGTAAAATGGAAACCCTTGCTTGGTCCATGAACCAGTGTTTATCTCCGACCTCGGGGGGGCAATAATGTAGTTCTCACCGTCTGTTTCTATAGAAAAGTCACCGAGAATATACTGAGGAGCAGTCATTAGCTTTGGCGGACCTGCCCATCCTCCATGTGTAATTATAACAGCAAGTTTATTCTCACCCTTGCGTAAAAGTTTTGACACATCCACAGCAAAGAAGTTAACATCAATTAGCCAGTTAACATCTACCGGGTCAACTTTGACTCCGTTCACTTCTACGTCTATACGCGAACCCTGCGTGTGCTCTCCCGGGCGAAGGTCATCCAGCACAAGAAGCGCCTCTTGAGGGGCAGACTGGGCAATGACCTCGGACTCATACCGATAAGTTGTCCAATCCTGGCTAGGACTGATATCAAGCTGCCAATCCTTGAGCACGAGTACATTCGAAGACTCTGTTCGGAACTTCCATACGTCTGACAATTCAACTAGTGGACTAGCGTTTGTCACAGATTCTGGTAGCGGCTCTGCATTGCTTTCCTGATTTGACACCGCGAGCAGGAGCGAACCGTAGGGCTCAAAGCGCCAGGGTAGTTTCAACATTCCATCGGCAACTACGTAGTTTGTTATCCTATAAATATCACCAGTTTCCAAATCCCAATACTCGGGAAATCCACATCCTTCAATTGATATTTCTACATTCAAAGGATCGGTCGAGCTATTGGCAAAGAACCAGATATGGCCGGACTCAGTCGATCGACACACTGCATTAATAGATTCGCATTCTTCCCCGTCAGAAGTAACTCTTACGTTGGGGCGTATGAGAGATTCCACCGCCTGACGCAAAACTGGTCCAAGTAGGTGTGCTCTGTTGCACCGGATCAGGCCTGTTCTTCCACCACTAGCGAGAGTAAACGCCGGACCTCGCTCCTCATCACAGCCTTGCAGAAACTCTTCCCGAAGAGTGATAGGCTCCTCATTGAAGAGTCGATGGGTAATTTCCAAGACCTCCTGAGAAACCGGGGAATCCTCGGCTCCCGGCCGTGCATCTGCAGTAGGAAGTAGCTCTGTTGCTAGAACCCGTCCACCTGCCTGCACAAACTCCTCGATTTTCTTTAGCGTAGGCAGTTCCAGTGCTGTAATTGGAGGTAGCAACAGCAACTCATACTCCTCTCCGGAAATCTTCATCTTCCCCGTAGACACGCCGGCATTTTGTATCGCTTGCTCGGTTATGAGGTCGTAGTCGAAATGCTGACGCACCAGGTTCCTGCAATACCAATCATAGGACTCGGCAATGAAAGTATCGAAGGGCCCTTGCGTTCCGACAGACCACTCTGAATGAAAGCTAGTAATCGGGTAAAGCATAGCTATCTGGGCTTTGTGCTTGCCCTGTGTAAGCGCAACGCTTAATCTGCCAACATAATCTGCGAAGTACCGGTAATATTTCCACCAGGTTGCTTGATAGAATTGCGAAGGAGGTGCGTCTGTCTTTCTGACTCCGGCCAAGCTGTAATAGAACGCATGCGGACATAGCATGTTGATGCCGAGCGTGTACTGCCAATCGACGATCCACTTCATATGTGCCATACTCAATTCCCAGCCAGAGCAGCCAAAGGTCTCGCTTAGGACACGATGCTTTCCGAGGATATGTGCGGCAGAGCTAACGATTTTCTGGCCATGCGTCCGAGTAATTGAAGGTGGTATCACATTGATTCGATAGGAAGATTCCGCTGCAAGACCAAGATGGTCAGTGCCAGGAATATCGAAGTACGTCATATTCGCCATGAAATCTGCTTGGTACATGGTATTGGCATACAAACCCTCTTCCAAGAAGAGATGGCCAGTTAGTTTAATATCGTTGTCCTGGCACCATTCATGATACCGCTTGAACAGCCGGTTTTGATATTCTTTGCTGACCAGCCTCCAAAAGTCACGCCGGATCTTGCCCGGATTTGGTCCAAAATTCATGAACAAAGAGGGCAAGCAGTGAGTTAAATCATAGCCGTAGGAGGCCTTGAATAGGCGTGGCAGAACACTAAACCAAGCCGTAGTGAACGGATCATCATGAGCATGGTAGGCGCAGTGTATTTTAGGTTCATCTGTAAAAATACCGTCTATTCCGTTGCCAAAATAGTCTCCAACGGCGTTTGCATATGCCTGATGAGTGATTCTTAGCCATGAGTCAACCATACCATCTTGAAAATAGTCAGGCTCGGAACCATATATGAAGAACGGCGCTTCCGCCAGACGTTCGACAAAGACCATTACTTCCCACTGACCCGAAGGTGGAGTCCACGAAAGGCGGGCGGATGATATGCACTCACGGAGATCAATCTGCAACGAAAGGCTATCTAGGTCTACAGCATAGGCAGCAATGACCTTGCCTTCTGGGATAATCAACTCAACAGATTCACCGCCGGACACTCGCTGTCTGACTACATCGAGGTACTTGCACCAGTTGCTCTTGTCTCTCATAACCATTCCGCCACCAACGCCGCTGGGGAATGGATTCTCGTCGTACAGCCAGACATGCATATCAAGATCCTTGGCTATCTCGACAGCACGTCTCACCAGACTCATCCATTCCGGAGACAGATACTCCGTTTCCAGTCCAAATCTTCCATGTATGAAAAAGCCACCAACACCCTTTGCATGCATTTCTCTTATCTGGCGTTCGATCTCGTCAACACGAAGTCGATGATTCCAAAACCAGAATGGCATGGGACGATATTCGGCTGGAGGGTTCGCAAAATGACTTCTAATCATGTGCTTTCTCCTGGTGCAAGTATACAAGGTATTATGATACTCAAACTGCTCCCTGGTTATCAATAACACGACGCATGACTTTTTCACGTGCAATGTGTCTGGTGGCACAATTCCGACTTATTATCAATCTGAGCGAAACGAACTACTATTCCTATTGCGTCTAAAGGATGTAAGAGCAGGAATGGTGCATTGCAGCGACAAAACAATTATATTGCACACTTCACTAAGGAGGGCTTAGAAATGCTGAAAAGCACACAGGGCAAGGTCGTAGTCGGGTTATTGATTCTAACTGTAGTTATCGGAGCAATCCTAGCTGTGACAGTAAAACCAAGGACTGCCTCAGCTCAGATGCCGCCGAGTATGGTGGACGAAGTTCCACCGCCCGATATGGTTCCGCCTCCTCCGGATGGGCAGGAACCCCCGCAGCCGGGCCGCATGCCTGGACCCATGCCCAATCGGTCCAATCGAACGCCTGGCTCACCTTCTCAAATGTTCACATCTGTCGGGCGGATTGGCTACGGTGGCACACCTGCCATTGCAGCTTCTGGAGAATATGTATATGTTGTTCAAGGAAACACTCTGTACCAGTTCTCCGCGCGCACGCTGAAGCTTGTCAATAAAGCCGAGCTCACATCCACTCAGTCGAAACCGAACAATGACCTGATACCAGAAAGGTCGGTTCTGCCTCAATAGGATGATCGCACGAGGGACAGGGGGTAAAGACTTTCAAAGCCTGCCTGTCCCAGTTTTCAATAAGCTATGTGATTTGCGTGCTCTGAATCGCAGTATGGCTATTGGGTTCGACAGAAAGCCGACACAATCTCGTTTATGCGCTCTTGCCTGTCATAAGGAAGAGGTGACGAATTCCTCAAAGCATACTCTCGAACTCTTTCTTTAGCCAATTGGTAAGTGTCTTTCGCACCCGCCATCTCCCAGGAAGAAAATGATCCCCGGACAGACACCCTAGGTATCAGATATTCGTCGGAACGCAGCCAAGCCAGAGCGTGTGCTGTTGTCATGTAAGTATCCCCCTGAGGGCCGATTTCTTGAATCAATTGTTTAGTGATAGTCTCGGGAGTGACTCTGATCCCCTGGAGAATGCGCAGACACATAGCGGAAATCTCTTCATCCATGATAAGCTGCTCATTGCTGTAGGTCATACCCGTTGCAAACATTCCACAGTTTACTATTAGGTCGGTCCCAGCGGCGACGGCGCAAAACTGGCTGAAAGTCTTCTCCCAAGCATTTTGCTCATCGTGGGCATGATTGTCGGAATTCGGGGCGGTTGTATGACATGGTACGCCGTAGAATTTCGCGATCTGTGTGCCAGCGATTCGACAAATCGTTGTCTCGACTGAACCGACCAGGGCTGCACCTGTTCGCATATCGGTCGTTGTCCAGGAATTAGCATATAGACACTTTGCCCCTGGTTTAAGCAGTTGTATCATAACCAAACCAGACAGACACTCAGCGTTGTTTATGGTCAGCAGTCCTGCCAACGTATAAGGGGCTGAAACACCAGCGTTCGGCTCTGGCAGAATAGCAAGCGGGAATCCTTCTTCGATTGTCTCAATAATCGCCTCGCAAACACTTTCTTCCCAAAATAGTGGGCTCGTGGGAGAAAGCTGGCTCATCCCATAGACTTGTGATTTTGAGTCGCCTTTGAAAGCAGCTTTGACAATTTCCATACACGAACGGTTTACGTCAACACCATCGGTCGAAAAGTAGACCGGTTTGCCGCTGTTTTCCACGCAGGCCTTGAGACCGTACAACAACGTCGAGCGGGGGACTGGAACATCCTGTGGCATAACTGGAACACCAATGACATGAATACACGGGAGTTGTTCGCAAATGCGGGCGAATACCTCAACATCCAACACGCGGGATGGTCTGGTTTCACCTGTATCCGAGTCCACCCAAAAGAGAGCATTATGTCCTGCGGCGATCTTTGGGTAACCATCTCCGATGGTAAATGCGTACTCACCCTCGCGGTCAAAGACATCAAACGTTTTTGGAATCTTCCCTAACGAATCTTCGATGCAGGATTGTGAAAAGCGAACGATTTGTTTTTCGCTGTCGACCTCCAATCCCTTGTCTTGCAACAAAGCCAGCATGCGCTTGCCTTGCTATGTATCTTAACGCCCGTGTGAGCAAGAATATCTAGCGTAGCCTCATGGATCATCCTGATTTCGTCATCAGAAAGAACCTGTAATGGAGCAAGCTTCATCTTTGATTTCCTCCTAATCTTTCTTGGGCACAAAACGGATGTAGTCTATCTCGACCTTTGCGCCATCGGCATCAGTGGGATCCAAGCGAATAGACGTGATTCGTGACTTCCAAGCCGGGCACGAATCCAAGTTCAGTCGATATGTATGGAACTCGCCCGGAACCAGTTTGAATCTAGTACTGGCGGCTTCGGTCATACCCCTACCAGGCCAAGACCAGAAGAGTTGTCCCTCTCTCCCTTTGTCGATTCTCATTCGAATTTCCATGCTCTTGAACTTCTTGCTGTCTATCTCGACTGGGGGGCTATAGAAAGCAGGGTCGTTGCTGGTAGAAAACGCAATCATACAGCCATTTTCGATATGTGCGTTAGCCAAACCCTGGGTGCAATCCCAAAGCTGGGAACTATCGGTGTCGAAAGTCCATGACGTGACTATGGGTGGTTTTTCCAATTCGTATGGTCCCAAACCGACATCCATGGGAGTGATATCTACATGCCTAGGAGCAGCAGAGGTAAAAACAGCTCTGATGGCGTCAAGGTAAGCAAACCCAAATTCTCGATGGGGTTCTATGTAATCTCCCTCGCCAAATTCATTCCAAGCTTCGATGAAAACCATTTTCGGCTTTGCAGCAGGGTTTCTTTTCTCGACGAACGCCTTTGCGTTCTCAAGCATCTTCTGAAAAAGCTCAGGAGTCTTGCCAGTCCGAACCCGTGCATTTACTCCGTGCCATGGCCGAGAATCCCACCCGGGCTCGACAACCGGTATATAGGGTAACCTGCTTGAGTCTGCAATTGTGTCCCAAAACTCTTGATATCCGCTAACCATATCGGCATAGGGTGCATGCATTTGCCCCTTGTCCCCGGCATTCGGATAGTTGTATCCTGAGAGGGCATCATAGCCTTCTTGCTCACAAAGGCTTATTCGCTTTACGTCCGGGTAAACACAAGCGACAAAATACACACCAGCTAGTCCTCTTTCCTTTGCCATCTTCCGTGATTCATTGAAGGCGTTACGAACGCCCTCGACTCCCATATCCTCGGTTAGCCTTTGAGGTGAAAAGACGACTACAACGGGTTTGCCATCAACTTTGTAATAGTCAGGCCGGAGGAAATAGTTATCCAACCAGTATTTAGTGACATTCCTCATGTCCTCTGCGGACGATGTGCGTGGTGGATTGTGGTTTGCCCAAAGTAAGCAGAACTTGATCTTTTCGTGATATCTAGCATTGAAATAACCTTTATGTAATGCATGTTCTAGCATGCGTGAGCCAGCTGACCAATACCAGTCGTAGATGATAAAAGTAATTCCGTGCTCTACCATCCACTTGATATGCCAATCTGCAACTTCAGGCTCACCCTCCCGATAGTAGCCTAGGACAGGTTTGCGTTCTGGAAAATCGTTCAATACGCTCCAACGTGCGTATGTGCTCCAACCTGGGAAGTAGTAAACGCCTACCTCGAAATCACCTCGGACGGGCTGAGGTTCCGGAACATAGGACATTGGTTTCGTGTCCAAAGGCTGATCAAAACGTAGTGGACTGACTGCGGTAACCTTTCCAGCACCCGCACCCTCAATTTCCAGCTTCGCCGTTGATGTTCCGTATCTGTTGGCCTTTACCTGCCATGCAACCACGATGCTCTCTCCAGGTTCGAGTCGTCTCACGGTCTGTGTGGCTGAGCCTTGGTAACTCACACCGGGAGAGAGCGTCAGCCTGAGTTGCAGTGGGCGAGTGGGTTCTCCACCAACATTCTTGATAACTGCCTCGAGTGAGACTATCTTCCCTACCCTGTTGACGGTATTTTTCAGCCCAAACCTCGCAACCGCTATCTCTGATGCTCCTCGCGGTTTGTTTCCCACTCCGAGAAAAACAATCTTAGATGCTTCGCCGTTTTTGTTGTTAACAGTAAGGGCCATCATGCCAATCTCGCCTATCCATTCCGGGACATCCTCCATGGAAACGTTGTATGTGTGTGCCTTTCCGTCCTGCCTGAGTGGAATTCTAATCGACTGTATGCCTGGTAAACTTTCAGTAACCCATTTGAGAATCGCCTCATTGGCACTGCGAGTAGCCACACAAACCGACACCCACGGACAAGATTCAGCTTGCAGGTTTAGACTTGGCGACACTATCTGCACATCAGATACGCCGGCGAGGATGATACCTTCGGAGGCTTGCAGCGGTAGCTGACCATCCGGCATAACCCATCCGCAGTTGCTCCTCCGAAAGTCGAAAAAGCTCTCCTTAGCCTGCTCAAGTTCTAGCTCGCACACTTTGATATAGTCGACTGCAAACTCTGTGTTCGCGGGTGGGTCAAGACGCAGTCGGATGACTTGTTCCAGTGCCTGCCAAAACGGAAAGATACGGTAGACACGATCCCCGCCTTCTTCATACTCTACAGACTTGTGCCATTCCGGCCGAAAGCCCCCATAAGGTTCTGCAGTCGTATTCGTCCAAAACAGTTCTCCAATTCCTTTACCGGACCGCATCTTTATCTCTACAAATTGGTTAGCAAAAGCTCTTATCTTAAACTGAGGGCTGATGATTGCGGGATCTTGTCCAATCGTACGACCGGTGAGATGGCCATTTGTGACATAAAGCTCCTGGACGCTAGAGTTGGCAGCCCAACCACGCATATCATCCGACGAATCAAAGTCCCACTGTACGAGCGTCTTGGGCCGTGACTGGGCAGAAGGGGGCAAAACACACAAGACCGCATGACATATCAATACCGAGATGATAATTCTAGACATCTGGAGACCTCCCGACCCCACGTCAGCAACTAGTCTTGCTTAAGTTTTCGATTATGGTGGCTAGCTGTCCTGCAAGCCTCCATCTTCATTCTACGCCCCACAGAGATACATCGCGGGAAGAGTTTTGAGTCCAGCCATGCGATTTCATTGTTTCGAGTGCAGTATAATCACGTCTTTTTCGGGTATAGAACCTCTGGAGGTACGTATGGAATACAAGGTCGTTGCGGTGGCTCCTGGCATAGGCAAGGCTAGAGAAGCCGTCGAGAAGCTGATCGGGGCGGGGATACCGCCCAACGAAATCTCGGTCATCTATGCCGCACCTCGAAGAGCCAAGAAGGTCAGTGTAAGACGTGAAGAAATTGAGATCATCGAACATCCGCCGGCTGAAGAAACCTTGGCTGATGCTACGGCTGGCGCAATGCTTGGGGGAATTGCTGGGCTGCTGGTAGGGATCGCGAGTGTGATAATACCTGAGGTCGGCCTAGTCTACGTAGCCGGTGCACTGGCCACAGCTGTTGCCGGTGCAGTCATAGGCACAGCTGCAGGAGGGCTTATCGGTGCCTTACGTGACATAGGACTGACGGAGGACGAGGTTCGAGACTACCTTACTACCCTGGACGCTGGCGCGGCGGTGGTGATCATTCATACTACCAAGGAGAACAGAGAAATCATCGAAGAAGCCCTTTCGCACGTAGGAATCACAGATGTACACATAATCCAGCACGAAACGAAAAGAATTCCTGCTTCGGCTTCTTAAGTATCTCTTTACGCTCATTCGTCCGTGTCAACCCTTCTTTCCACGGCGAATAACTTCTGCGCGTTGCGATTCAATATCTGATCAATCGCGTCCTTTGGTAGTTCACTATTTTGGACCAGAGCCAAAGCTGCCCCAATATCGGAATACGGCAGATTGCTGCCAAACAGTACACGATGGGCACCAAAGTGTTCAACCGCTTCTTCGATTTTCTCTGCGTCAAAAGAACCAGAAGTTTCCAAGAACAAATTGAGTTGACGGCTAGAAGTAACCGCTCGCTTCCAGTCGTTCCCACCCATAGTTCCGAGAATAAACTTCAAGCCTGGGAACTCGCGTGCCATCTCTTCGGCGGCAGCGACAGCATCAGCGCTCGGTGCATTGACAAACACCGGTTTAAGAAAGCGTCGATAAGCATTCAGAATTTCGCGATAGTCGTCTAGGTTAGGATAAGGACGCGAGGCACCCGGAAACAACGCCAAGCCCAAGAATTTCGGCGATGGCATAGCAGAACGCATTAGGCGAATAGACTCTTCTGGATAGTTCGGATTTACTGCGAGATACCCGTAGAGCTGGTCGTTTGACTTAACTGCGTCGAACAGAATCTTGTTCCCTAGACGAAAGTCGCAATCAACCGCCATTGTAGGAACTAACACGGCTTTCTCGATGCCATACTTCTGCATGGCATTTAACACACCATTCACTCCAAACGGTCGTCCAACAGCATCATATTCGCAATAGTTGATCCTTATGTCTATAGGCATCTTCAACCCCGTGATTGAATAGAGAATTGGTACAGACAGTCCCGTGAACAATGTCTAGCGGCATTCTCATCATGCTAGCTCGTCCCTAGTATGGAACGAAACTTGCATCATGCGGAACAGCTTAATCAGCTCTACTGCGTTCCTTTTAAAGCCTATTGATGGCATACGGTTGCTAAGTCGCTTCTAACACTCGTCTGATATTTCCACCTAAGACGAGACTCTTTTGGTCGTCAGACAATTCGGAGTTTGCCACGTATGCAAGCGAGCTGGCTATAGCTCGCCTAGGAGCGCCAGAACCAAAAATGATCCTTTCTGCCCCTACTCTGTTGACGAGCATTTCTAGCGCACCCGGCGCATGCAGTTCGTGGGTTCCGATTAGGCATGTAGGTTGCTTCTCTAACACTGCTAGAGCCTCACTGAGTGTATCTAGCGAAACAGAGCCCAAAATAACAGGAGCGGGATAAGATCTAGCCACTTCACCCACTCTCGTCGATTCACCGGAAGTGGAAACACTCACTATTACAGGCATCTTTAGGGATGCCGACTGTTCTAACACTTTTTCAAAAGCAGCAGACGTTAGTGACCAGCCTTGCTCCTCGGGAAAGAACTTCAGAATACGAAAACCTTGCCCGCGAATCGCCTGCAAATCCGCAGTTGAACCATACCACATTGCGGGATTGATCGTTGCTACGGGTATTAGACGATTGTGTGCCTTGGCAGCCTCTAATGTAATGGCGTTTCCTCGATTGTGGTCATGAAAAACACCCACTGTGCATAGCGTGAGGCTGGCGCTAATACGATATTTGTCCATCTCACGCAGCAGCCGCTCGACCGACATATCAAGTCGATGCGTCGGATGGATACCAAACATTGTGTTCGAGTCGATTATTTGCATATTCAGTGCCATCCATCTGTCCTTTCAGACACCCAACATCGGTTACCGTAACTTAAGACCCGAAATACCTTCATCTAAAGTCGTATTTTGAAATCGTCAAGACTCCACGTCTTCAATATTTCGAGTGACGGATAGCCGGTTAGATCGAGGTGCACAGGCGTAATAGAAATCTTATCATCCGCGATTGCCTTGACGTCTGTTCCTTCCTCAAGCTCATCTGGCGCCACGTCTCCTCCAAGCCAGTAATACACGCGACCTGATAGGTCGGTGCGCTTTTCCACCCTGCCTGTATATCGCCGCTTTCCTTGCCGGGTAACCTCGATCCCCTGAACGCGGTCAGCTGGTAAGTGCGGGACATTCACATTCAATAGAGTATCAGGCGGCAGAGAATGCTCCAAGAGCAATCTAGCCAGAAACGCCGAAAATTCCGCAGCCAGATCATACGAGATATCTTCTTCGTACGAAGCCACCGAGACCGCGAAACTAGGTATACCCATGATCACCGCTTCCATAGCTGCAGACACTGTGCCTGAATACGTAAGATCCCACCCCAGGTTTGGTCCGCGGTTAATGCCTGAAACCACCAGATCAATACTGTCATCTATGAGATCTAGAGTACCAAGTGTTACACAGTCAGACGGTGTCCCATTCGTTGCATAACCATACGTACCATCAGGCAAGCGCATCTTGCTCACACGCAGTGGTTTGTGCAGAGTGATTGAATGACCTGAAGCGCTTCTAGGTCTATCTGGAGCAACGACATGCACCGTACCCACAGTTTCCAATGCAGACTTGAGTGCCAGTAGTCCCTCTGCGTAAATGCCATCATCGTTTGTAACAAGGATGTGAACAGACATAGTCACGTATAAGAAAGCCCTCGCTTACATACACACGAGGGCATGGGATGTAATGATGTATCGCCTTGGAGATTATACAATGCTCTGGCTGCAAAGGCAAGAGCTCAATATCCTCGATCAGAAGTCGTACATTACCAAGGCATGGCAAAGGCCAATTCTCCAGCGACTCACCACTTTGTCCTTACTGTATAAACAATCTTTGCTTCACTGTCCTTGGCGACTTCGACAGGAATCTCGACCGTGGAGGCATCCTTCTTGACATACTGGTGCGAGGAATTCAGTATCTTCCAATCGCCAGTAAGATGTTCAACGACTGTAACGAGTACAGAAGAGTCCTTATGATTACGCAAGGTGATTTCGAAGGTTTCTTCTACCTCAGTTTGGCTGATGCGCCGGAAGTTCATGCGCTTGTGTTCGCCAACCACATCAAAAGCATCCCCGATATACAGCCGAATCTTCTCGTCTTTGGGAGTATGATCGATTTCGTCCTCGCCAATGAACTGCTGATTGACCTCTGCGTCCTCCTTATAGACTTTGATCTTCCCTTTTGGAAGCGGAATACCCAGGTGGTTCTCTTTCGTGTTCGCAACCTCGATGACAACGTTCACCTTCTTGTTAGAACTCACATCATAGCTCTCTCCAGGTCTATAGTTGCCCCAACGCCAGTTTCTCCACCACTGCAGGCGGCCATCATAGATGAAAAGCTTCTTCACGGGTACTCGTGCCGCCTGGATTAGGGTAAGCTGTTTGGACTCCTTATCCCGCACAGTAGTCTTACCTTGCAGAGTATAGAGGTGGTATTCGAAAAAACTCTTTTCGGTGAATTGGGGCTCAAGACTGACCTCTGCCATAGCATCTCGCGCATAACCTAGCGCTTTTAGTTCTGTAGGTACGCGGCGGACGTCACCTGCCATCAGATTTAAGGAAGCGTTTTCGAAGGTAACGCCGCTATTGTTTGTCAGCGTTACCCACCCGGTAAGATCAATATACTTATCCAACGGATCGACGACCGCGACATAGTCGGCTATCCAACTTATCTGATTCGCAATGTAGGACACCTCTGTCTGATGGCTACCGGCTTTAGACACTTCGAGCTTCCAAACCAGCGTTGGGCGAGACACCAGACCCTCCGGGAGTTCCATAACCTGTATCTCGCCAACAGGATCAAGCAGTATGCCTTGCGAGGTCTGAATGACGCGGCCATTTTGAGCAGTACTTAGAAGCACGCCTTCATCTTCGACGACTTTGCCCTCCACAATCCGCCGGACTTTTACGCGCTTTCCAACTGATTTGTTGAGAATCGTAGCCGGATTTATCAGGTCATACTGGTAGTTCTGTTCCCGAACGACCACACCATTAGGGTCGGTAAGCGACTTAAATGCCACCGAACTGGGCTCGATAGTAGCGGCAACATCCTGGACGGAAACGTAGTTCGACCCCTGGGACAAGCTCATGGCCCGCACCTCCTTGACTAGCGCAAAACTGTCGTTGTAGATAGTGAGGGCCACATTCGAGGGCTTGCTCACCGTCGGTTCAGGAACAAGGGGAGACACGGACAGGAGCATAAGTGACAGAAGTACTACCTCACGCATTGGTTTCGTTCTCCTTTCTCTTCTCTCGCCTGCTAACATTGCGTATATACTACGTATTTAGACGCCTGGACGATAAAATTCATTGCAATGAATTGTGCAACTCTGTGGAGGTAGTACGTCGGAACACGAGTAGCACTGGAGGATACCCCCATATAGCCAGCCAGCACTCACCATATTGCTACAGATGCGTTCCTTAAGCCCCGAACTTCTCTTGTATATTCATGAGTTGGGTTAGGATAGGCATGACTGCTGTGCCAGGCACCCGCAAGAGGCCACCACCGACGACTGAGCGCTCGTCATAAGCCTGAACAGAATCAACTCTGACACCGGGTCCATAGAAGACGATGGGAACTGAATCCCCGGAATGATCTTTAGTTTCTACCGGAGTGGCGTGATCCGCAGTGAGTATGATGTAGGTATTCTCGTCGACTTCCTCCATCAACATACCTACAACTTCGTCGACCCGCTGGATGAAATTCACTTTGGCACGGGGATCACCATCGTGGCCCGCGATATCACAACCCTTGATGTTGCAAAGTACAAAATTGTGGTCTTTCAAAGTCTGCAAAATCGTACGCCCTATAGAAAGCACGTCGGTATCCAGGCCACCAGTAGTGTTCGGAGCCTCGACAATGTCCATTCCGAGATACACAGCGATCCCCGCGATCAAGCCGGTTTCCACTACAGCTGCTGCTTTCAGACCATATTTTTCTTGGAAGCTTTCGATATGCGGTGCAATGCCAGCTCCGCGCGGGAGTATGATGTTAGCAGGTAGTTTACCTTCGGCTATTCGCTGTTTGTTAACAGGATGATCCTTGAGTATTTCATACGACCGCCGTACAAATTCATTCACAACGAGTGCTGTCTTGGCGCTCGCTGTATCACTTGGATCAATCGCATGTGCCTCGTGGATTCGTTCACCTACCTTATGTGGGTCTGCATCTGTGACCGCTGCACCAAGGCCAGGTCCACGAAGAACCAGAGCACCTCGATGCGCAACAGACTCCTTAAAGTAAACAACGACGTCCTCAATCTGCATACCATTCACAGCAGCAGCTAGTTGGTCCGTTCCCGATTCTATGCGCCCTGCCCGGCGGTCGAGCACCGTCATGTTTTCGTCAACCGTCGAAAAATTACACCTGAAAGCGATATCACCCTTGCGAACATCCATACCAATACCAGCAGCCTCGAAAGGCCCCCGGCCGGTATAGACCTTGTATGGATCATAACCTAGGATCGCAAGATGTGATGTGTCACTACCTGCACGAACTCCAGGGGCAATAGGGTCTAGAAGCCCGCATTCACCATTTAAAGCCAGGGTATTCATATTTGTATTGTCTGCGGCTTCAAGTGGAGTCCGTGCCCCAAGTTCTGGAACGGGCCTATCCGCCATTCCATCACAAATCAACAAAATCGCTTTAAGTCCTTCCATGATCCCTCCATAAGCCATTTGACTACAATATAGAAGCGTGCCAACAAACTGGTTCACCAGTCATCACGCTGGCCGGTTTATTATTCCCATTTAAAACCAACGAGTAGCCTCATTATCTTACACTCGACCAGCACAGTCTGACAAGCCCATGCCAGCTATTTCAACAATCACAACGGCATCGGGAAACAGCAGACCGGATGCCCTCAATTGACTCAGTCTGCTAAATCAGCCGGTCGCCTTATCCGTAAGCGCAATTGAGTCATCGACCCAGACTGCGTCCTTGCCAACCAAACGCTGAACTTCCGTCACCAGTTTTGAGGAAAGGTCTACTCCCAAATCGGCAGCAACCTTCTTTATAGAGCCATTGTATGTCACGTGGAACAACACAGGACTTTGGCCAGAGTACTTACCGAATACATCGCGCAATAGGCGGAGTAGTTCACGATTAGCGCTGCCAATACGGATATTCAGGCACTGTGGCAGACGGTGACCGTTACCATTTCCATTACCGTTGCTAGCATCGTTTGTAGCACCGTTAGACAACGGTATCACTGATTCGCAGATTACACCGACTTCGCTACTCTCTTCACCTTCCGACGTTGGTCTTTCGCGGCGGTTAGCCTTACCACGAACAACTATGATAGCGTCCGTGAGCAAGTATTTCATGTACTCCTTGTAAGCCCCAGGAAACACGGTAACATCTATCGAGCCACAGAAATCTTCTATTGTAACGAATGCCATAGTCTCCTTGTTCTTGGTGAGTAGCTTACGAACCCTAGAGACAACACCTCCGACAATTACGTCTTCCCTCTCGGCCTTCGACTTGAGTTGGTCGCTAGACGTGTTCACAAGCTTTTCGAGGCTGTTCTTGTACCTCAATAGGGGATGATCAGACAGATACAGGCCTAGCAATTCTTTCTCTGCTGCTAAGATTTCCTCACATGGCATCTCTGCAACTGGTGGGAGGTTCTCAGGTTCGGAGTACAGCTCCGAACACTCTGCGGTTTCTCCGTCAAACAAGGACTGCTGGCCGAGTTGCTTGTCTCTTTGTGCTCTGATGGCTCTTCCCATTGCATCATCGAGAACGAACAGAAGCTGAGCCCGATTCTTGCATATGGAATTAAAAGCTCCCACTTTTATCAAGCACTCGATCGTACTTTTTGTAACCGACGAGTCGCATAATCGCCGACAAAACTCGTAAAAGGACTTAAACGGTCCACCCTCTTTCCGTGCCTTGATTATGGCTTCCACAACACCCCTGCCAACATTCTTGACGGCTGCAAGCCCGAACCGGATTGCCTCACCTTCTACTTCGAATTCCACACCACTGGAGTTAATGTCAGGGGCAAGCACCTGAATACCCAGACGCCGGCAGTCATCTATATATGACGCCAACTTATCTTTGTCATCCATGTTAGCAGAGAGCAAAGCCGCATAGTATTCAACCGGATAGTTTGCCTTCATGTATGCTGTCCGATATGCAACAAAAGCGTAGCAGACGGCATGGGCCTTGTTAAAAGCATATCCTGCGAATGGCTCTATTTGCTCGTATATCTGAGCAGCGACTGACTGGTCGATGCCTTTCTTGTTCGCGCCTTCAAGGAATTTCTCCCGTTGTTTTTCCATTATCTCGCGGTTCTTGCTGGACATAGCCTTTCTCAAAATATCAGCCTGCCCAAGTGTGAAGCCCGCAATTGCACGTGCAATACGCAACACTTGATCTTGGTAACAAATCACTCCGTAAGTTTCCTTCAATATTGGCTCTAGATCTGGGTGCAAGTACTCTATAGGCTGCTGTCCGAACTTAGAGCGCACAAAGTTGGGGATGTAAGCCATAGGTCCGGGTCTATACAATGCCACTATAGCCGCCAATTCTCGCACTGAGCTCGGCTTGAGATCTATAACATTGCGCGTCATCCCAGAGCCCTCGAGCTGGAACACACCTGTCGTATCTCCACGACCTAACATTTCGAAAGTTTTCGCGTCATCGAGGGGTATGTTAAGAATGTCGATATCAATTCCTCGATTTCGCTTGACGTTACGAACTGCATTCGCCAAAATTGTAAGGTTCGCCAAACCCAAGAAGTCCATTTTCAGGAGTCCGACCTTCGCGCAGTCCCTTTTGTCCAACTGAGCGACAATTTCGCCTTTTCCCCCGTAGTTGATGGGAACGCGCTCGGTCAATGGTTCATCCGAGATAAGTACACCCGCTGCATGCACACCAGCGCTGCGGTTCAGACCTTCTAGGGTTCGCGCCGTATCGAGAAGCTTTTTCACCTGTGGCGAATTTTCGTAAGCGGCTTTCAATTCCGGATTCTCTTCGAGGGCTTCGTCTATAGTAACACCCACTGGCACAGTTGGAATCATCTTCGCGATTCGGTCCACATCTTGAGTGTCCATGCCCAGTACCCTGCCGCAGTCTCGAACGGCAGCTCGGGCTTTCAGACTGCCAAAAGTAGCTATTTGGCCAACACGATCCCGTCCGTACTTGTCTATGACATATTGAATCAGCTCGTCACGTCTATCGTCCTGGATATCCAGGTCTATATCCGGCATCTCCACGCGCTCAGGATTAAGAAATCGTTCGAATGTCAAGCCATATTCAATAGGGTCGACGTCCGTAATCCCTAGGCCATAACAGACCAAGCTTCCGGCTGCAGATCCCCTAACGCCTATGTATATTCCTTGTCGACGGGCGAAATCCGTGAAATCCCTGACAATGAGCATATAGGTCGCGAAGCCGCATTCGTTGATAACCTTGCATTCATAGTCGAACTGTTCTTGATACTCCGGAGGCAGAGTTCCCCCAAAGCGAGCCAAGAGTCCTTTGTATGCCTCTTGAGCCATATACTCACCTGGGTCAACACCTTGGGGAATACCCGGGTCTGGTAGATTGGTCCTACCGAAGTCTAAGTCACAGTTGCACCTATCAGCTATCTCAATGGTATGCTCGAGAGCGCCCGGAATATGAGCAAACAATTGAGCCATTTCCTCGGCGCTTTTCACGTAATACTCGGCAGATCCAAAGCGAAGACGCTTGGGGTCGTCGATTGTCGCCCCAGTCTGGATGCAAAGCAAGACGTCGTGGGCCTCGCAGTCTTTCTTATAGGTGTAGTGAATATCGTTTGATGCGACTAGCTTGAGCCCTGTCTTCTCGGACAAGCGCACCAGCGCCTCATTCACGATCTTTTGCTCGGGTAAGTCATGGTCCTGGAGTTCCAGGTATAGGTTCTCTTTACCGAAGATGTCCACATACTCCCGGAGTGCCCGCTCTGCACGGGCGAAATCCCCATTTCTCAGATGTCCCGGCACTTCACCACCAAGGCAGGCAGTTAGAGCGATGAGGTCTTTGCTGTACTGTGACAATAATTCCTTGTCTACTCTTGGTTTGTAGTAGAAGCCTTCGGAAAAGGCAATACTGACAAGCTTGATAAGGTTCTTGTATCCATCCTTGCTTGTAGCCAAGAGAACGAGGTGGTACATGTCCTTATCAAGTGTGGGATCGCGTTGAGTTCGTGAGCGAGGAGCTACGTATACTTCGCACCCGAGAATAGGTTTGATGCCAGCATCTCTTGCCGAGCAATAGAAGTTTATGTTGCCATACATGACACCATGGTCCGTTATTGCTAGAGCAGGCATATCGAAACGGACTGCTTGGGATATTAGATCAGGAATACGACAAGCTCCGTCCAAGAGGCTGTATTCAGAATGGGTATGCAAATGTACGAAGGCAGGTTTGGACATAGCGCTGTCACTCCGTGAGGATTCAGAACGTATCGTTTATGCCAGTACACAGGCAAATACCTGTGGTATACCGGCTCTCACCACTTGAGAAATCGGCTTAGCACCAAGATAGCCAAGCGTGTCTCGGGAGGAAAAAGAGACCCACAGCCTGGCATGAGGCGTATGCGTCGCCCGATTTCCAGGTATGCCTTATTGTACTGAAACAAGCGGTGAATTGTCTACGACGAAAGAGGGAAATTTCCATGCCTTCTTTGTGACATATACCCACTGCATCGAACGAATCTAAACATGCACCGGTAACGCTCAATAACACACAGTGAACTGGTTATTGCACGCAAGCTCAGTCAAACAAAGATATGGAAGCTTAGGAGGACAGACAGCAGAACAAGCCGAATTTAACAGTATCCGTTTACTTTCAAGACTCACTAGTTAAGAAAGCAGACTCCTCCCTCCGCGCAAGGATAGAACTGTGAGGTTCGCAATCGCAGCGATAATAACGACGTTAGTCCTAACGTCCGTGAAGCCTACGCCAATTGGCGACCCTACGGTTGAGAAAGCACTTGATGGCAACGGATGGATCAACTGGAATCGCCAGGTTGTAAAGGCGATTGGATGCGGTATGCTCCCTGGTGATTTAGCCGATGAATCCCAAGCCATAGACGTTGCACACTCCGCGGCGAGATTGAACGCCTGCCGTAATCTGATGTTCGCGGCTAAGACTATTCGGATAACCGGTAATGTTTATCTCAAAGATGTTCTTACAAAGTCTGAGGCTGCACAACAAAGACTGAATCGCATGATTGGGAAAGCCGTCGTGGTGAGCGAGAGACAATTGGCAGATAGATCATTCGAAGTCATTGTGCAGCTACCACTAATCGGAGAAACTGGAATCATCTCACTCATAGAAGAGAGGTTCTCAACAAAGACTATCTCAAAATATCCTCAAACAGTTTCCGATAGCCCAACTGGTGTAATTGTTGATGCCAGAGGATTGGACATCAAACTTGGAATGACTCCGCAGATCAGTGACGAACATGGAACCAACGTATACGGCGCACACACTGCATGCCGCGAATATGCGATCCAAAGAGGTATAGTCGCATATTACCCTACTATGGAACAGGCTTTGAAATCCCCAAGGAGTGGCTGCCATCCACTTGTGGTCAAAGCACTTAAGAAAGACACGAGATCGGACACTGACATCATCATTCGCGATAGAGACGCTGTTCGCATCAAAACGGCTAATGAAGCAACGAACATCTTAGACCAGTGCAATGTCTCTATTGTAATAAGCTTTACCGGTAAATATTCGAAAGTTTCATCTAAGACTAAGGGAGTAAGGCAATGAAACGGCGGGAATTTCTCAAGAAGATTGGAGCTGGAACAGCGGTAGCCCTGGGATGCCACGTTCTCGATTTGCCCTACGTTCATGCGGAGACCTCTTCTGGGACTCGTCCTCCAAACATTCTGTTCATTTTGAGCGATCAGCACCGCTTCGATGCCCTAGGGGTGCATGGCAGTAAGTACATGCACACGCCAAATCTGGACAAGCTATGCAGAGAAGGCGTACGCTTCACCAATACCTATGCAGCTCAAGCTGTATGCTCACCATCGAGAGCCTCGATATTCTCAGGACTGTATCCGCATACTCACCTGGTGCAGGACAACATCTATGGACAACCAGACGTGACTAGCATGCCTGAATACCATATGAGCGTTACTTGGCCGTTGTTGCTGCAGCGAGCAGGATATAGTACGGGCTACATAGGCAAATGGCATCTAGGCGAACAGGCTCCGAAATGTTTTGATGAATGGAAGGGTTTCAACTCAGGCAAGTCTCATTGGCTTGGGAAGAGTTACAATTCCCAGTATCGTCCGGATTGGGAAACCGAGCAAGGACTCGACTTCATAAAGCGCAACAAGAATAAGCCGTTTGTCTTGTGCCAATCTTACTACCCACCCCACACGCCTTACACAGCACCAAAAGAGTATTGGAAGTACTACGAAAAGGGCGTGCCCGACGGGAAGCCAATGGAATATTATGCTGCCGTAAGTGACATTGATATGAACGTCGGCCGTCTGATTCGGCAACTCGATGACTTGGATCTGCTGGATAAGACGTTAATTATATATACTTCGGACCATGGAGACACATTCGGAACACGGCCTGGCGGCGGAAACAAGCGCAGCGCATACGATGAATCGGCACGGGTGCCTCTTATAATACGCTATCCTCACATTTTCGAGGGAGGAAAAGTTCCTGAGCATCTGGTATCAAACGTCGACATTATGCCTACAATCCTGGAAGTCGCAGGTGTCGAAATACCTGACAACCTTCAGGGACGAAGTCTGGTTGGAGTTATGAAGAGCAAGACAGAAGAGTGGCGTACTGCCGTCTGCATTGAGAATCGAGAAGACCTAGACAAGGGCGGGGACAGATCGAGGAATGCTAACTCGCGAGGAGTTCGGACAAAGACTCACAAGCTTATTCTTCGTGACAAACTTTCGATTCGTGCAAAAACGACTCGCGAACTTTACGACATGATAAGAGATGCTGGAGAACAGAAGAACATTTACGGCAAAGAACAAATCTCCGTCATAGCGCCTATTCTCAATTGGCTCGAAAACTGGTCAAGAGCAACAAGTGACGATGTCGGGCTGCAACTTGTCCAGGCCTGCAGGGCAGACACTGGTGCAAAATAGCACTTCGGGTGGCACACTGGTAGGCCGCACACTTCGCCAAGACAGAGCGTAGAGGGGTTAGTCTGCGATTTGGAATTTGACAATAGAAGGACGCACGCGTGGTGAAAAGACGTGATTTCATCAAGAAGGCCGGAATTGGTGCAGCGACGTTTTTGGGTAGCGAGGTTCTGGGAGCACCGTTCATAAACAGAAAGCGCCCTGATAAACGCCCTCCCAATATTCTCCTGATCCTGACTGATCAACAGCGTTTCGATACAATTGCTGCTCAACGTAAGACGGGTATGTACACCCCGAATCTGGACAGACTTGCGGCCGAAGGTGTGCGTTTTGATCGCGCGTACTGTGCTCAGGCGCTGTGCAGTCCATCAAGGGCTTCGATCATATCCGGATTGTATCCTCACACACATAAAGTACAAGAAAATATTTATGGGATTGACGATACTCTAAGCATGCCAGATTACAACCTGGGAGCAACCTGGCCGCTCTTGCTCCAGCAAGCGGGATATAGAACCTGCTGGATTGGAAAATGGCATCTTGGTGAAAAAGCACCCAAGTGTTTTGATGAATGGTACGGCTTCAATTCTCTTTTGTCTCACTGGATGGGTAAGTATGAAAAATCTGAGTATCGGTCTGACAAGGAAACAGACATTGGCCTCGATTTCCTGGAACGCAACAAGCACCGCCCCTTCGTGCTCTGCCAGTCATACTATCCACCACACGCGCCGTATACTGCACCGGAGGAGTTTGTGAAGCTCTATGTTGGTAAGACTCAGTTCAGGCCGGCAAAATACTACGCAGCCATTAGCAACATAGACATGAATGTCGGACGGCTCCTGAGGAAACTGGAGGACCTCGGACTGATCCACAACACGGTAGTCATCTTCACTTCGGACCATGGTGAGCATTTTGGACAACGCCCTGGTGGCGCAAATAAGCGAGGAGCATATGACGACTGTGCCCGGATACCACTTATCGCGCGTTATCCTGGCATATTTGAAGGGGGCTTAGTGAAGCCCCACCTTGTCTCAAATGTGGATATAATGCCGACGATTCTAGACATCGCTGCCGTGAACATACCATCTCATGTGCAGGGTCGTAGTCTTAGACAGCTGGGAACAGGCAAAACATCAGCATGGCGCTCAGCAGTTTGCGTTGAAAACCTAGAAGCCACTTCGACATCCGAGAATTCGAATACATGCAACTCCCGAGGGATAAGGACTAACATCAGAAAACTGATCTTAAGAGATAGATTATCCGTACGGGCAGAGTGTCTTCGTGAATTGTATGATTCAATTGGAGATCCGTTCGAAAAGAATAACATTTACGGACACTCCGAACTTTCCCGCATTCGTACGATTCTGCACTATTTAGAAAATTGGGCTCGTGAAACTGACGACGATGTAGGAACACGCCTGGCCCGGGAATGTCGGACCGACTTGGGAATTGTTGAATCTTGACAGTGAGACATCTGACCAGTCTTGCTGCACTCCGTCTCGGCGGTATGTGGTAGATGTGAGCGCGTATACATATATGCTAATACGTTATGTCATTTCATAGATCGGAAGCGCCCATGGCTTTCGGTATTCGCGCCGATAAGCCAGGTAGTTCATGGCAGCTTTATCGTTCAGCACTAACCCACGTATGCCATCCCACTTAATGGTTTTTCGACATTGGTACGACAGATTAGCTAGGTGACAGAGCGCAGTTGCATAGTAAGCAGATTCGATATCAACTCTGCACTTGCCTCTGGTCTTTACATTCAAAAGAAAATCTGCCACTAAATCAATATCAGGCGACTTCCGCTCTGGGCCTTTTCCGTCGCCATTCCAAATGATACCGTTTCGGTCTACTATCAGAGTACCCGCTTCGCCTATGAACTCCGCGCCGTGATCGCGTCCCCCATCAAACCCCCAGTTGTCCGGCCGGACCTCCCAGGTCATCATAAATGTTGGAAATCGATATACAGCCATGTGAGTGTCCGGGGTTTTGCGGTCATCTTCTGGATCACACCTCAGCTTGTCACCAAGCGAAGTTACCTCGACTGGATGACGGTCATTCATGCCCCAGAGAATAATATCCATCATATGCACGCCCCAGTCTCCGGTCATACCTGTACCCCATTCAAAATTCAGCCGCCAATCATTGGGGTCAATTTTATCGTGGTAAGGTAGTAGCCTCGCTGGACCACACCAAAAATCCCAATCAAGTTCAGCAGGTGGTTCTTTAATCGGATTCTTGCCTAAACACCATATACCACCGCTCCGCCAGGCTCTGCAAATGTAGACTCTCCCCATCTTACCCGACCGCACATAGTCGACGGCATCTTGAAACTGCCCCATGCCCCGTTGAACGAGGTTAACCTGGGTTACACGCTGGTAACGCTGTGCAGCACCGACCATGGAACGCCCTTCGAGAATATTGTGAGAAATCGGCTTTTCGCAGAAAACATCCTTTCCTGTTTCACAAGCATAGATGAAAGGCAAAGCATGCCAGTGGTCTGGTGTACTTATGACCACAGCGTCTATATCCTTGCGCTCCATGATTCTTCGAAAGTCTTTGTCCGCAAGAGGTTTCTTCCCATACTTCTTTTCAACTTGAGTGGCGGCGTCGGCTAGACGTTTCGAATGAACGTCACATACCGCTGCGACTTCTACCTCAGGATGCTTCATAAAGTTGTGCATGTTTACCATGCCCATTCCGCCAACACCGATAACACCCACAATAACTTTCTCGTTTGGTGACAAATCCTTTTTCTGCGCGCGGGCCGAGGACACCACCGCGCCCATGGCACCTGCGCCTATGCTCATCCCAAGTGTGGTCTTAGCACTCGTTTGTAGAAATTCTCGTCTGTTCAAGCGCATAGTTTCCTCCTAGATATGCACACCTATCTGTTATGGTTACAGACACAAGGCATGAATTCCTGCATCCTGATGCCGTAGGAGCACAAGATATCGGATGATCTAACGGCTTGGTTGGATCGAGGTCCGAGAGTAGTGATTTGTGAGCCGTTCTGTGTGTACATTGTATGTTGGGCACTGATAGAGGATATAGCCTTCCGGGCGCATAAGTTAATATGAAACGATAATGGGGAGGTTACTGTCTGTGAAAACAAAGTATATTTCAGCTCTTATATCAGCTGCCATTATCACGTTCTTGATTGCGTTTGGCTCTCTAGCCCAGTGGGGGAGTAGGGAGGAAGACAACTCTAGACTTACTGTCTTTGCGGTTATCGACAACCGAAATGATGAGACTGGCTTCGGGGCTGCGTTAACAAAGAGCACCGACGATGGTGGTCAAACAGACATTACATATATTGATTTTGAATCGTATCGCTTGGTACAAGCGACGCAACTTAGTCCAAGACAATTCGGAATGTTCACGACAAACCTAGGCTTTACAATAGCGTACGCAAACCGAAACACTGATGCCACAGACTCGCCCGATGGCATCTTGACAGGCCTATCTGTGACTTTAGCGGAGAAAGATCTTGCGTTTGGATTGTCACTAGATATTCGGGCTAGCGCTCTTAGCAAAGGAGTAGATCCCATCTCGTGGGTTGCCAACCCGGACATACTGTGGTTTGGAGCAGGTTTATCTTATAGATTTTGAGGACGAATTTGCATCCAATGTGGTCCAGGTGCATTCCTGTTTGAATAGTTAGTGATGCGGCTATTCAAACAGGAACTTGCACAAAGGAGCAGGCGGTTACGAGACTTTATCCTCGTATTTTTCCTGCACACGGGCATCGTATTTTGAGCGATAACAGTGATCAGACCAGTATCAGAGAGATTATCACTATCGCTTCTTGCTGGGTTGCACGGAAATATGTGTCGGTTTCGACCCGCCGCTTAGTGTGAGCGAAATGCTGTGGCCACCGTGTTCGTCGGTTGTGAAGACCTTGATTAACTCATTATCCTGCCGAATAGCGTAGATAGTCTTTGGCACCAATTCCAATCTCAATTGAACCCTTCCTCTTCCAAAGACATCGCACTCAATAGTTCCGTCGGGAGTAGCTCTACACACCGAGTACACATCATTTCCACCCGTGACTTCGAAGCATCCAGCCTTCTTGAGCAAGACAGTTCCATACGGCTGCAGTCGGAAATCCTTAATCTCGACTTCGCCATTGGCTTTCAGAACGCTTGTCGCGTTTTGGTAAACGTTGCAAGGAAATCGAGCAAGAGCCAGCGATACATCAGTGCTTATTCCAAATCGCTCTTTGAGAAGAATCGCTGAAAAGTCATCCGTCCAGTACACACCTACGTTATCTGGAGCTTTGACTGTAGCTTCTACTCCAACAGACGTTAGCATGCCTGAATACAACGGGTTCAAAACATTGTAAGGTTCTTGCTGTACTTCCATACCCCAAATCGCGTTATATGCCATCCCAAGGTAGAAACCGCATGTATAAACCAGGTTCCCATTGACTGTATTACGAATCACCACTGCCGGTCCATTTTCGTTCAGCTCCAAAATCTTTTCTATCTTCTCCCCCAATGAATCAAAACAACTTAGTTCGCCATTGCTTGGAAACCTCAGGGCGATCTTGTCGCCCCGTGCAGCGGCGCCAAAGAACCTAGCAAACCGCATGTCAACCTCTCCTGACACCGACATTCGCCGGGTATATCCATCTACACCAGTAAGTCGCCTGAACGCAGGGTGAACATCAGCAGGTCGTACAGGGTTGAAGTAATGATCTTGGTCTTGCAACAGCCCAAAACAAAGACCACGCTGACCCGCGTGGCGGGGGTCAGAGATCCAGTCTTCGAGCATTTGCCATGTCCGACTACTAAGTAGTTGGTATTGGGCAGGCACAAAAATGAATCGGTACTTGTTGAGATTGATCTTTCCAGGTTCGAAGTCACCAACAGCAATATCAGAGTCAGGAACGATATCGAAAGGTATATGGAGTTGGTACAAAATGCTTGCCAAATATCTGGCGTTACCAAAGTCGTATCCCGCGCTCATTCCGAAAGCTGCTTGCTTGTTGCGCAGAATGAGCACCTCTGCATCACCCTTGTGTGTAAAGGTAAGATGCCTAATCGCCGAGAGAAACTCTCCCAGCTTATCCAGAGTAGCATTATCATATATCGTAGGCTGTTCGAAGGTACGACCAGAGATAAAATTCCAATCGTAACTATGGAAAAACGCTCCTCCACCGCCGACAATATCAACCAGCCACCAAGGATAATAAGCTGCTATTCCATCTCTGGTCTTACCACCGCATCCCTCCCCGCACGCAAAACCTTTCGGTGAAGCACCCGACGCATGAACGTAGGGGCCATACGAGGCGACATTTTGTATATATTCCCGGCAAGTAGCCCAGTGTGAAACCTGTTGTGGCTCGCTTCCCGAGTCATGCTGTCCTACACCGATCACATCCCATTCCAGCTTGCCTCTGTTGAAACACTGAAGCAAATGCCATGCAGGATCAAAATCGAACGGATTGCTGTAGAACAATATATGATTCGGATCCGCAGACTTGAGTGCGCTGGCAAGATCGTTTAGCCGCGAGACCAACATGCCTTCTCTTAGTTCTACGAAATCTATCCACATGGGATCTCGAACTAAGTTTTCCTGATAAGTACACATATCTGCGAGTGTAGCATTGGGTGGATCTGGTGATCGGTAGTAATCAAACACAGGCAATACCACGTCATCGAACGACTTCCAGCGCTGGAATGCACCTTTCACATATGGGTACTCGGGCCACAGTACTTCTCTACCGTTTATTGTTCGCTTGCTCCAGTGTGAATGGTCTGTGTAGTCATAACCATAGGTCCAGACCCGTTGTAGATTTGCCACAGAGCCGTATTTTCGCTTTAGAAATCGCCTAAACTCCTCGAGCATTCGGGCTTCGCTTAGGCAGTGATCGAAAACCAGATCTTCCTCCCCGACCATGACCGCAACCACTACTGTTCGCTTGCTGTAGTAAGCTAATACCTGAGCGTAGGCATCTTTAGTAGCGTTCCAGAGCTCGTCATACAGTAGGATCTTGTCACGATATTGAGGTGGAACAACCTCCGGATGCAGTCCCCAATAGAACGAAGGCTCAATGTTCACGTAGAGACCATGGGCCTGTGCGCGATCTAAGAAGTAATCGTAGATCTCGAAGTTATATCGGAAATAGGGAAGGCCGTGACCCTGTGGCTGCTTGTCGACACGTTTCCAGCTGCCATCATAGTTCAGCAGCTCGCTCCAGTTCCAAAACCTTACCTGGACATTGATATTAGCCTGCTTCATGCGAGCAAAGTCTTTTTCTAGTAGATCAAAATCGAACTCGGGGATATTGATGAGCCATCCCCCACCCTTTTTCGGCTGGGTGTACACAGTGAAAAATGGACGTATTGGCCGGCCTTCATACTCTAGCAACCCAGTGCGGGGGTTTAGTTTTACAAAAGATCGATACATTTGCGCGTATTCAGGCTTGATGTACTTGCTCTTGAACGTGGAGTATGTTGGTAGAGTAGGCTCGCGGGTGGACTTACTAGCTTCTACAAGCGCCTTACGTTCGATGAGTCTTGCGCGTAGATTGTCCCAACTTTCTGTCTCAAGCTTTCCCCAAGGCTGACATGGATAGATACCAACAATCGATACCTTATCCCAGCGGTTAGCCTGGTCCAAACCGCCGGTTACATCCCATCCCTCGGTTGGACCGTCCGCACATTCCCAAGAACTGTCGGATACAATAATCACCTGCGAACCGTTACGAAGTTTGGCCACAATCTTGCAAATCAGTCCTGCAGCACCGTCTGCGTTGTTAGCCTTTATGACAATCACAGACTCCTCCCGTGCCACTGGGCGAAGGATAGTATAGTGCTGAGGTTTCTGCCAGTCCGCAGCAGACCCTATCAGTCGTCCGTTCATTCTGAGTTCGAAGGAATCATCAGCGGTAATCAGCACACTAATTTGCTCTATGGCATCAGTGAACTTGAGCTGTTTGCGAAAATATGCAGTGCTAGCAGCAGTGTTCTGATGCCAGATCCAGCTAGCATTCGAGAAATCCACGAGAGGCTCCTGATGTTGGGCCATGACTGGAACTATCGCGGTGATTAAGAGCAGAAGCAGAGAACCCAGCTTCAAGATATGAGCCTCCGAACATAATCGATGAAGCTTAAAGCTTACTGTTAGGTTATACGTAAACCATGTGCAATCCTGCTCAGTAAACCAGCCCTCACAGAAACAAGTCGTTTTCTTGACGCCTGTGCACCCCGGGAGACGGTAACCCATCGGATGTATTTGGTAGAGTAGTATTCTTGTATCTGGAGACCTTTACAAGAGGTGTCAATGGCAATGGAAACCGAACATAATACGCCCGGTCTATAACGCGCTTCTCTTGACGGTGCTATTGGCGGTTGATATATTGAAGATACATTAGGCACTCTTTGGTATCAGGTTAGCATGTTGGAAGAAGGCAAAGCTCCTATTTCACCTATTAGTCCGCGAGCAATTCTCCTGGGATTAGTGCTAATACCCCTGAATTGTTACTGGGTCACCATGACGGAAATCAAGTGGTGTAGCAACGACAGCACATGCGTGTCGCTGTTTATGACTGTTGTTACGATTGTTTTCTTTCTAACACTGCTAAATGCCGTTATTGGCAAGAGATTCCCCAAGGCTGCATTCAACCAGGGCGAACTGATTATAATCTACGTGATGCTTTCTATTTCCACAGCAATTTGCGGTCACGACATGATGGGTAATCTTCTTCCCAATCTGGTCAACGTGTTTTGGTTCGCCAACTCTGAAAATAAATGGGACAAGTTCCATCGATATGTACCGGAATCGTTTGCCCCGAGAAGCAAGGAGGTTCTTAGAGGTTTCTACGAAGGGAACTCGACGCTATATACACGAGAGCATCTCATGGCGTGGGTGGGGCCCGTGGCAATATGGGGAGTATTCATAATGGTACTCACCTTTATCATGCTCTGTATCAACGTCCTTATCCGCAAGCAATGGACAGACCGCGAGCGCCTATCATTTCCGATAATGACCTTGCCTCTAGAAATGACCAGTGGCGGCGGAAGATCAAATTTCTACAAGAATAAGATATTGTGGCTTGGCTTTTTCATACCGGTATTCCTTGAAACGCTAAACGAGTTGAACTTCTTCTACCCCTCTGTACCGAGAGTACAAATCAAAGTGTGGGATCTGGGACCGTTCATCACTAATCGGCCGTGGAACGGGGTAGGATGGTTCCCGATATCGTTCTATCCGTTTGCAATCGGATTAATGTTTTTCCTACCCGCCGATCTTTCATTTTCCTGTTGGTTCTTCTACGTTTTCACAAAGATGCTGGATGTGTTCTCCGTGGCGATGGGATGGCGAGATCCGGGTGCCAGTCCAGCAATGCAGAAGATACCTTATTTTGCCGAGCAAGCAGATGGCGCGTGGATAATGCTCGCAGCAGTAATGCTTTACTCAAGCCGAAAGTACCTGCTTCAGGTGTTGCGAAGAGCCCTGGGCAAAGACTCGGAACTCGATGACGCAGAGGAGCCAATGAGCTATAGGTCTGCACTCATAGGTATCGCGTGTGGATTAATCTTCTTGTTCGCATTCTGCCTGGCTGCGGGTGCCTCACCGTATGTGCCTATTATCTTCTTTGCATTGTACTTCATCGTGGCACTTGCGATCACCAGAATCCGGGCTGAGCTAGGACCTCCTGCGCATGAGCTGCATTTCTTCCGACCGGAAGAGATCATGACATCTGCGTTTGGAACTCAGGCACTCGGAACGCGAAATTTGACTCTTATTAGCTATTTCTACTGGTTTAATCGCGGGTACAGAAACTTGGTCATGCCACATCAACTCGAAGCATTCAAAGCCGGTGGCGTCAGCAGAATAAGGGGCAGGTACATGACGGGGATAATCATGGTGGCAGCATTCTTGGGCGTCATAGCCACGTTTTGGTCCTTGCTTCACATGTATTACATCAATGGGGCGGCAACCGCAAAGATACAGGCAGGCTACCGAACATGGATTGGCAATTATGCCATAGACAGGCTTAACGGCTGGGTTACGAACCCGCAGAAGACAAACGCACCCGCGTTGAGTTTCATGGGCGTAGGTGCGGCATTCGCCTTGTTCCTGACGTTCATGAAATCCCGCTTCCTGTGGTGGCCATTCCATCCCATTGGTTATGGGCTAGCAGTCAGCTATGCGATGGATTACTTCTGGTTTACAGCTTTCATCGCATGGCTAGCGAAGTCGCTCACAGTAAAATACGGGGGGATGAAGTTCTACCGCCAGGCACTGCCATTCTTTATGGGCTTGATACTAGGAGATTACGTTATTGCCAGTATGTGGACGTTGATCGGCTGGGCGCTAGGCGTAACCACATATCGAACGTTCATATTCTGAACTGCCAACCGTCTAAAAGTTGTTTCAACTTTTGCAGGCAGGGTTTGGGACTGTTGAGGTAACCGCGCTAAGTAGCAAGTGATCTTGTTGTACCCCGCATGCAAATAGCTAGTCAGTGCACTATGAAATGATCATTCGCCCGTCTGGTCAAGCCCTTCACTCTCCATTTGCTTAGCGAGAAGCCTCTTACGGACGACTCGCGCTCGAAATGCTAAAATCGCTAGGACTGCCATCACGGCGGATGCAAGGCCGGAGAAGAGCTTTGACCAGCGAGTAAGGCTGTATTCCTCCCACAAATACTGTCGCCACTCTTCCTCATACTCCTTGGGCGTTGCTCCAACGCTGAACTGGAATGCACTCTCAAAGGTCTCCCCTCTCTGAAGGGTCTCTAGGAGGACTGGTATAATCGCCGGACTACGCTGGTCTGCTATGTACTTCAAGAATGAGTAACTCTGGGCATAAGCCACTGCACGGTCATATCGTTCTGCAGGAAAGGCAAAAGCGATTTCACTTAACGAGAGCAGTTTGCCCTTTACTGCTGCATCGGCTAGTGTTTCAGCGTCAGATGCTGTCCAGTCGTCAGCTAGGTATTTAGCCAACCCCTCGCTAAACCAAAGCGGGATGCGCGTTCGGTTATGTCGAACCTGGACGGACATGAACACATGGACAAGTTCGTGGGGAACAACCTTATCGACGTCTGTGAACAAGCCCGAAGCGTCTATTCTTATCTTACGGGTACGAGTGTGCGCTATTCCGACCACAGGATCTGCGGGATCCATTCCAGTCGCATCGGCAAACGCACGCCGATTCGGATACAAGTACACTGGTATACCCCCGCCAGGGTTATATTCCATCTTGCGCCTAAGTTTGGTGTGCCATTCCTCACAAATATCCGCGACCCTGAGGGCACTTTCTTCACACGTGGCTGTATAATACACAACAAAATGTGGTGTTCGAATTGTTTGCCACTCAATCGGATCTGTGCATGCTTGCGTAGTCAGTAAGGTAAAACAAAACAATGACACCAGATGAGCTTTCATCTTCAGCAAGTCCAACATGCAGGCTATTCCATCAATCCACCCAGATAACCAGAGACGAAAACTACTACCTATTTTCCGATATTTGGTGAGCATCATAATTCCGCGAGACAGATGTTATTGCCGAGAGCACGAACTTGGTTCTATCTAATATTGGGCGAATGGGCGTGCAGGAACGGTACCTGCAAGCAATACTTGATTACTCGATTTTTCTATCATACATTAAATCGTAACAGATTCTCAGATCAAGCAGGCCTCCAGTCTAATATGATTTCCAGAGCGTTCAAAATCATGATTGACAAAGAGAGGCAATTTTGGTATACGTAATGTAGACGAACACGCTATATCACTGCCCACGAGGCACCCGGTCCGGCAAAGCTGTTCACGAGAAAGCCCTCGAACACAGCCGGCAGCGGGTGCCTTATTTGTTTTCCACTGAAAATAGACGATTAGTACTCCTCGTACTATGATGGCATCTCGCCAACCGTGAGAGAAAGCTTTATCTTCTTTTCACCTCGAACAACAACCAAGGGCAATTTGTCGCCTACCTTCAGAGTCTTGATGACATTTTTCAGTTCGTCTGACGTCTTAATTACCTTCCCCGCGGCTTCCACGATTACGTCACCAGATTGCAATCCGGCCTGCTGAGCACAAGAGCCGCGATATATCTGGATGATTACCCCCTCTACATAATCCATGCCTAGTTGCCTGGCTAGCCTAGGAGTGAAATCAACATAGACGAAACCTACCCAAGGCCGGATGACCCTACCGTTCTTGATTAACTCAGGGATGATCTTACGAAGCGTGTCTGCAGAAATGGCGAATCCCAAACCTTGACTATCTACACGAATCAATGTGTTCATGCCAATCACTTCGCCATCTATGTTGCACAGGGGGCCACCGGAATTTCCAGGGTTTATAGCTGCATCGGTTTGAATAGCATCCTCTATTCTGCGTCCATCTGAAGTCTCAAATTCCCTACCGGTAGCACTTACCACTCCCACGGTCACTGTATTCTGCAAGCCAAACGGGTTTCCGATAGCTATCGCCCATGAACCAATCTCGGGCGGCGAACCATTGTGAAGCTTCAAAGAAGGTAGATTCTTAGCATCGATCTTGATGACAGCTACATCACTGAGACGGTCTCTTCCAATCACCCTACCGACATATTGTTGTTTGTTCGGCAACGTCACCGTAATCTCGTCGGCCCTTTCGACAACGTGGTCATTAGTCACGATATAGCCGTTTTGTCCATCATAAATCCACCCTGATCCTTGTCCTTGGACGGGCTCGGGCCGTCCGAAGAACCATGGGAACATATCGAAAACTGAGTTTGTACGTTTAGGATAGGAAACTGTGTCAATATTTACCACCGCTGGCCCGACCTTCTTTACAGCACTCACCACGGCATATTGAGACGCGACAGAAACCTCGGGAATAGCGAGCAATGCATTACTGACAAGTAATACTGCTAAAGAAATTACCGACACCTGAGACCGCTTTGTGTGCATCACCATCACCCTTTGTCATTTATATGGGATAAGGACCGTAACTACACGATATTCGTAGTTGTCTCCAATAGGATAAGACGACCAGAGTAGCTCTTATGATAACATATATAGCTTGCAACATGGTATATTGCGCTTTGGACGATTGTCCGCAGGCGAATCCACAATCTAGACTTGGCGTGGGATGTTCTTCAAACGCATGCGACCAGATTAGGCGGGTATATACACTTTGGAGTATTGTCATGAGGATTGGGTTCTCTTGTAGGCCTACAGTAAAACATTTGAAGAATCCCAGACCCGATGGACTGGGCGAGTATGAACGAGTTTTGGACATAATCATGCAGACTGAGGAGTGGGGCTTAAATTACTATAATATGCCTCCTGAAACCATTGGTTGGGGCGATTACTCACAGTACAAGCCAGCGGTACAGGAGATGGAGAGGAATTTCGGCAGCTTGCTTTCTAGAATCCGGGACATAGCAGAAATCGCCGATATAATGCTCTCCATGCATACGGCGGCCTACAACGTTCCCACATCGGATGATCCAATAGTCTTGGAACGATCCTTGAAAGAAATCATCGTTGAACGGCGGGCGCTGGAAATGTGTGGTGGCAAGGTGCTGTACGTTCACCCGGGGTACGGAAAGAACGAGTCGAATTCAGTTAGAGAAAAGCTTCTTGAAAGACTGAGCAACCTTCCTGAAAGTGCGGTATATCTTGGGATTGAGACCGATGATGTAGGAATCGGGGATTTGGAAACTGTCTTATACCTGTCGTCTGCGCTACCGAACGCAACTCCAGTAATCGATTTTGCCCATTTGTCTTACCGAGGGCAACAGCTCAATACGGTGGAAGACTATTTGGACGTACTAAGTAGGGCTGCAACTCTTTCTGAGTCACACGTATTTACGCACTTTTCGGCGATACAAGGGCGAAAGCATATTCCTTTGGAAGGCAATAAGCCAGACTATCACATCTTCGCAAAGGCGGCCGTTGAGTTTGAGCGTCAGCACAAACAGGAATTGGTAATATTGATTGAGAGTCCTCTTCGCGAGCTGGATGCTATGAGATTCCGAGCGGAATTCGAGCGTGTGTATCAACAGTGAGCAATTGCCTGATTCCACACGCTTAGGAGCGGAAGTAGAAGTGTTAACACTTGGTCATGGTACTGAAATAGACACTGGACGAGAATTCGTAGAGAGGATTGGCCCCGACGATACTGTCGTGCTGTTGTTTGGCAGTGATGTCGACGGCATCTCGGCAGCGGCTATTTTGTACCGCACCTTAGCGATGAGAGGTGACTTTCTTGCCTTTCCAGAGTTCATGGATAAAGGCGAGACAATATACTCGGAACAGCTTGCCAAGCGTATATTAGCCCGACAGCCCTCAAAGCTTATAGTCATGGATACGGGCAGCCGAGGCCGCCCCATTCTGCCTAACATCTCCACGATGGTGATTGACGATCACAAGTTTGAAAGAGTACCACCGGTTGATGCGTTCGTTAGCTCTTATGGAGCGGAGCCCCCTGCGCCCACCAGCTTGTTAACATACGAAATATGTAAGGACTTTGTACACGTCGACGGTCGTGAATGGCTGGCCGCTTTGGGCGCGATTGCGGATCTAGGTATAGATGCAGACTTTGAGATTGCTCGGAATGCGAAGGGTCTGTACGGTATTGAAACACTAAAGGAAGTCATTTGCCTAATAGACTCTGCACATCGAGCCCCCGAATACGACTTGGCAACCCCTTTTGAAGTACTGGTTAATGCAGACAATCCCAAGGATATAGTTGATGGCGCGCTTGCTCAGACCCTGATATTAAGAAGGTATAATGAGGGCATCAACTCCGAACTACGGAAGCTCAGTCAGCTTGCTCCCCAAGTAGTAGGACGATGGGCCTTATTGGCCTTCAGGAGTCCTGCATTGGTTCAACCACTGCTGGCTAGCACATGGGCAAGTCGTTTGACAGACAATATTCTGCTAGCCGCTAATTACGCTTACGTTGAAGGCAAGGTGTGTTTTAGCCTACGAACGGTCTTACGGATTGACTTAATAGAAGATATTCACGAGATAGGCCAGTTCGAGCCCAAGATGGATTATGGTCACCGGTACGCTCACGCGATAGACGCGATTCTTCCAGTTCAGGAATTCGAAGCGTTTCTTCATTCTATCGGCTTTTCATCGGTGTCCGTTGAGACGGACCTATACTGATAAAAGTCCAATGAACTCACGCCCAGATAGTAATCCGCACGTCGACTGACTCTGCTAGATGAGGCATGAAGAGTGAGACTTTCGCAACTTGCTGACTATTTTGAGCAATTGGAGAGCCTTACATCAAGAGATGCGATGGTTGGCGTCTTGGCTGACCTGTTTGCTGCGAGTGAATCCTCAGAGGAGATGCAGAAGCTTGTGTACTTGTGTGAAGGTAGGCTGCGACCTGCTTACGAATCTGTTGAATTGGGCATAAATGAGCAACTTGCAGCTCAAGCGATAGTCGAAGCAACTGGCAACGAGGTCCGAAAAATCAAAGAGCTTTACAAGGCAATCGGCGACTATGGATCTGTTGTCGAAAGACTGATTACATGGTCAGGTGAAGGTCTCACAGTCACTGAGGCATATGAAGCACTACTAGATTTGGCAAGTATTACAGGCAAGGGAAGCATCGATGCTAAGGTATCAGGACTAGCCAGACTGATAAAGAAGCTGTCATCGAAGGAAGCTCGGTATCTCCTGCGGGTTGCACTCGGACGGCTGCGTCTCGGGATTGGCGACCCCACAATCATGACCGGTCTAGCAGTAGCTTATGGTAATAGTGAGTCTCTTCGTTCACAGATTGAGAATGCGTACAACCTATGTGGCGATCTAGGTATGGTGGCGTATGTTCTGCACGTCGAAGGTCCCGAGGCGTTGAGCAGATTCCACGTTAGGGTGGGCAAACCTGTGCGTGTCCAACTTGCCGAGCGCGCTGCAAGTGCGGAGGAGATAGTGGCTAGATTGGGAAAGTGCGCGGTGGAGCCAAAGTACGATGGTATGAGAACCCAAGTGCATAAGCAGGGCAATAACGTGTACATCTTCACGCGGAATCTGGAGAATATTACGGCGATGTTTCCGGACGTAGTGGAAGCTACCAACAGACAAATCAAGGCCAGGGAAGCGATAATCGAAGGGGAAGCGATTTCTTACGATCCCGAAACCGGAGAATTCCATCCGTTTCAAGTGACTGTAAAGAGGAAACGCAAACATATGGTAGAGCAAGCTGAGCGGGAACTCCCCCTGAAACTCATGGTTTTCGACTGTTTGTACGTCAATGGTGCTGAAACGCTGTATGAACCATACCAAGAGCGAAGAAAGAGACTACAGGAAATTACCTCACCTGATGAGACAATTGAGATCACTCAGGCGGTGATCACAGACAATGCTCAAGAGATCCGGACATTCTTCGATGCCATGATCACGGCCGGTTTGGAGGGGATAATAGCAAAAGCATTAGATAGACCATATATGGCAGGACGGCGTACCTTTGATTGGCTCAAGCTGAAACGGAGCTACCAGGGCAAACTGGAAGATACTATAGACTGTGTGATTGTTGGGTACTTCACAGGCAAGGGAAAGAGAGCCCAATGGGGCATAGGATCTCTTCTCTGCGCGGTCTACAATGAAAAGGCTGACCGATTCGAGACTGTGAGCAAGGTAGCGAGTGGATTGACGGACGAAGAATGGCAACATCTGAAGAAAAGACTCGATGAACTGCGGCTTCCCGAAAAACCTGTACGGGTAGATAGTCTGTATGACCCAGATGTCTGGGTGCAACCACGATATGTGATTGAAGTGCTCGCTGACGAAATAACTCGCAGTCCAACCCATACTGCTGGCCGAGATGGTGGAACAACAGGCTATGCACTTAGGTTTCCAAGAATTGTGAAAGCCATTCGCGCCGATCGGACCCCTGAAGATGCGACTACAGTTGAGGAGATAAAGCGTCTGTACGAACTGCAACGGGTATCGAAAGTGACAGACTGACTTCCCGTTGGCAGACTGCAATTACAAACATGCTGATGAAGCAAGAATAGTACTGGAAATCTCTGAGTATCGAGATCGGAATCTGAAACCTCGGTAGAACAGAATTGAAGGTAGGGTAAACTTCAAAACAGGCACTGGAGAAAAGACCGAGGTATTAGAATGAAATTGGAAAAGAACATAAATGTTTTCGTTCGAGCAAGAAACGTATTGCAGGACCTGGAAATCCCCTATGTCGTTGGCGGAGGGCTCGCAGTAGGACAATACAATCATCAGAGAGTTACAAAGGATATTGACTTTTTTATCACCGAAGAATCTGCGGAAGATGCCATCGAAGGATTACATCATGCTGGTTTTCTGATCAAACGCTCGGACCCAAACTGGTTATATCAGTCTTGGTGGAATGACACCTTAGTGGATCTTGTATTTGCAATAAATGTAAGCAGAGCCCGCATTCCTATTGACAACGAAATGATCGCTCGAGGGCGAGATATGGAAATTTGCGGCGAGCGATTCCGGATTATTTCACCAGAGGATTTGGTCATCATCAAAATATTGGTAATGCACGAAAACCGACCGGACTGGTGGGATGCGATAACGATTATTCGAAAGCGCCGAGACGAACTTGACTGGCACAGAATCATGCAGTACGCATCTGTGGATATCAAGAAGTTCTTGGCATTCATGCTGTTTACACAGAGCCGACACTGGTCAGAAACCTTATGGCCAAAGTGGGTATTAGACCAGGCGTGGAATGCAGTTGGCGAGGAAATGAAACTCGTGTATCCGTCAACCAGAAAAGTGGCCTAATCCGATTGGAACTTATCATACCTGCCCAATCGTTTACGCACATCGAGCATTGCCAAGTAGTTCTCCAAGGGCATACCGACAAACGGGGTATTACTAGTACAAAAAACGAACCCACCGCCGGGCATTCCGTCCCGGAGAGCACGTTCGGAATCCGCCACAACATCCTCGACTGTTCCGGTCTGAAGAATAGCACAACTTACATTGCCACACAACGCGACCTTGTCACCAACCATGCGCTTCACTAGCTTTAGATCAACTCCAGCCATGGGATCTATCGAATGAAGTGCATGCGGCTGGCACTCTACTAGCTGATCAAGGATGGGCATGATGTTTCCGTCTGTATGCTTTATGGCATAGGCACCCATTTCCCGTATAGCAGCTATCACACGAGCAAGATAAGGAGTAACAAATTCGCGAAACATTCGTGGTGAAAGGAAGGGACCGTCATTAAAACAGTAATCAGAACACATCAGAAAGGCATCGACCCCTGCGTCTACCATACTTCTTGCGTACTCAATGGTGCCATTGGCGCTACTGTCAAGCTCTGCCTTGACCTCCTCAGGCTTTTCAGTAAGACGTATCACAAGATCCATCATGTTTTGGCCATTCGGTATTCCCATTGTCCCATCAGCCATGGCCGCAACCATATACTTGTCACCAACCATGTTTCTGATCATCTTGACAGTGGCAATCTGATCTTCCAATTTAGAAGGACCCATACTGAGCGCGATTAACGAGTAGTCTAATCGCTCAGCTTCTTCGATGTACAGTTCGGCATTCTCGTGCAATAAACGTTCCCGCTGTGCACCCACAGCCTCATCGAGTTGTTGCTGGGTGACATGTGTTTTTCCGAGAAGCTCACCAGCAAGTTGAAACTGCAATTCGAAAGTCGGCACGATATCGTCGGGTTGCCGCAGACTAAGAGCGGCTATTAGGCGTTCACGAGGTGTCAATTTTGAACTCCTCAGTGATTAATCTCGTCAAACAGACTGGCTAGAGTTTACAGTCCAGGCAACAATGTGTCAACCACAGTAAGAAGTGCGATGTGAATCGCGAGTCTTGGACGTCACGTTTTCCGCGGTGATCTTGACATTATGTCAAGGATTTTTGTTGCAATCTACGGTAGTGTATGGTACAATAACTCCGTCCAAGGTGCGGAGAGATGGCTGAGTGGACGAAAGCGGCCGCCTGCTAAGCGGTTGTGGGGTTATTAAAGCCTCACCCCGGGTTCGAATCCCGGTCTCTCCGCCATTTTTTATGCGTAATCTAAGCGAGTGCACGCAATGCGAGCGGCCACATAAGACGGGATCATACAAAACCACGTACGAATAGCGGTAAAGCAAGTAACTATACAAGCCGATTATTGAGTTTAGGCGATAGTGGATATTGGGGTCTATGAGTACACAAGCATACATTAAGAGCGCAATCATAGCTTTGTGCTTAGTTATCTTAAGTCAGGCTGGTCACTGTGCGAGTAAGACTAGAACAGACGAATATCTGGCTCTCAGAAAGTCGGTGGGAGGCATCCCCGCCTCTCTTACGGTGGTAAAATCAAACCTTTCCATGTATGTGGAAAAGGTCATCGAAGTCACTGGCACCGTAAATGGCATCGCGAAATCGGGCGACTCAACCAGCTTTATATTGACCAGCCAGGGCGAATCGCTCGCAGTCAAAGCTACTAACCCCCCGTCCTGTGTGGAAAACGGGAATACAATTCGCGTATTACTACGGATTGGGCCAGGGTCGGTTGCAGGCCTTACAGATTTGGTGTTGATAGGTGCGGCTTTCGACTATGAAGTTACTCAGACTGAAAAGAAACTAATTCAAGAAACAAGCACTCCACAAAAACAAGAAGAGAAACCTCATACTTCACCCAAGGACCCCAGAAGTTATCTGGCAACGCGTCAGACTCGCGGTATCAACCTTTCCAGCCGCGCAATGGAAGTGCTCGATCCTTATCGTCGAGCAATAGCAAGGTTCAACCCGAAGTTGTCACAGTCGCAATTGGATACAATCACAACTAGTATTCTGGCATTCAGCGAGAAATATGGGGTAGATCCCAGACTTGTAGTCGCGATTTTCCTTGTCGAATCTGGCTTTAATCCAGCTGCGACATCCCGGTGCGGAGCCATGGGAATTGGCCAACTGATGCCCGGGACAGCGCGCGGTCTGGGCGTGATAAATGCGTACGATCCCGTGCAAAACATTGAAGGCTCAATAAGGTTGATCAGCGGCCATTTAGCTAAGTACGGAGATCTAGCATTGGCACTCTCGGCATACAATGCTGGTCCAGGCGCAGTACGCAAGTATAACGGGGTGCCACCGTACCGCGAGACACAGAACTATGTCAAGAAGGTCAGCGCCACATACAGAGCCTTGTGTGGCAAATAGTCCCACTTCATCACAGCAAGAGCCAATCCGATTGCAGGATTCTTATGCGTAAATATAGTCAAACAACACTCTACTCGTGATTCTTGTAGACAATCAGAACCGTATAACTATAGAAATCGTGTACACCTGCTGGTCCAAACTCAGTGGTATTTATGCTGACGATTGCGTCTTCAGCAAGCTGAGCCACAAAACTATTGATCTGTTCGTGGATTTTCGGAAGCTTGTCAACTGAGTTAGCGTGAAAGATCTGAGCCTTAAGCAACTACCATCCCCCCGTTCTGAGACTAGCCCTTTTTAGTGTGTTCAGCGCAGAGACTGAAGATTCCTGCAAATAAGTGAGCTGTCTTAGAAGACCTGTATGAGAGAGCGCACAGCAGACAGCTGAACGTCATCGGTCGTTTTTAGTCTTCTCGTGCCAAATATCATCGAGATGATCTCCGACGGACGAGGAACCCGGCGGGTGATCCTAATCAAACAAGCGCCCGCAGTATCGGATAGTTAGGCAGCGACATGAGCGATGGTGAATCTGGCCGTGTCAATTTGCGGAAGGCCTCTTCGAATGCGTCAGCCGGCAGATGGGGGTTGAGATGCGCCAGTGCCCGCCGAAGGCGGTTTTCAAGCATGACCTGCTCGTAGCTCTCACGTTCGGTGGTGGGTTTCCCCGAGGCAATGTCCAGACCAAATAGGGTTTCGTAGCCTAGATTGCCTAGCCAGGAAAGGGCAGCTTCTTCAATTCCAGATTCGGTCAGATTCACCATGGTTATCCCCATTCGCAGACGGGTTTGAAACTCGCCAGAGAATATCCGGGTTGTGTCTATCCAATTCCCATCGCATCGGATTGTTCGTGATGTATTCGCGGGTATTATGCAATGATTCGTCGTTGTGTATGATGTGTTCGTAATAATTCCGTTGCCAAACCGGCGCGCCGGGTATGCCGCGCAATTCGGTGATGCGCTGCGCCGAAAATGTTTTCAATGCAAGCACGATTTCAGGCAACCCATGTTTGGTAATTGTAGGGGTTTGAAACCCACCCCTACCGTAACGCGGCAATTGCGTGCACATCGTTGGGCATGACCACAAATTCATCCAATTCAACATTCGGGTAATGATTCGTCAAATCATCCAATGCCGCTTGAACAAGCCGCGCACCCTCGTTCAACCGCATTCCGCCATTCACCACGTCCCCTAACAGACAGCGGCGTCCCTGGGTGCAGATGGTGACGAATTATGCCCCGGCCCGGGAATAATCGTAACCGCGGAGGCGCATGGACCGGCGGTGGTGACATTGCGGGTTATCTTGTAGAGGCGTACTGCAATACACCTCTACACCGTCGTCGTTCATAATCCTCTATTTATTAGCAAGATCATACAGGAGTATGTGGAGTCAGCAAATGTACTCGTCTGGGCATGGGAAAAAGAGGCCTGACTGGATTAAGAATATTCGTCAGTCAATTATAAGCAGAAAGACAGCCTACGAATTTTGAATAATACAAGAGAGAATTTGAAAAACTCACATTCTTATCCATCAAGCTTGTTGGTGTGATCGGGCGTTGCGGCGTCCATCCTAGGTGTCCGTTATGACTTCACGACATGCGGAAATGAGGACACCTGTAGCCACAGATTGGAATGACAATGACGGCATAGTGGTCAGCGTGTCATACAGGCTTAGGAGAAATGCGCTGGTATCTCAGCGCCTAAGCTCCACCCGCGACAGCAGCACTAGCTTCTTGGAATATCATCTCGCTACTATCATCATACTCCAAGAGCTCCGCATATCGTCCCCATTCGATGATCAGGTCAAGCTGCCGATTGGCTTCCTCGGGTGGAAAATCGAGCAGAAGCGCCGCACGGACAACATCACGCTCCAACCGATGTGTATCCGCCGCGTCAAGCATCCGCAGTAGCCATCGGAACAGGGGAAGCCTTCTTATGCGCGTAGCGAATATCTCCTTGCGCGCAAGAATTCGTGCTTCGGCAAACGTTTCTCCAAGCGGGGTAAGTGTGATATCACCCTGTGCTAAAGTTGCAAAACCCAGAAGCTCTGCGGCTTCCGTAAGCCTCAGTAAGGAATCCGAATCAGCTCGCAGTTCTTCGGCGAGCCGGAAGATATCAACGGTGTGGCCTGGCATCTCCAGAAGCCGCTCAAGGACACCCGTCAGGTCGTCTATTGTAATGTCCGGCAACGCGCGAGTGCGGCCTGGTTCTCCTGGTGCGGAGCCAATCTCAACCTGCTCGGGCTGCGTCTGACCTGCAAGGGTCGCGTAAACCTGGTCCACGATGGCTGCAAACTCAGTAGACTTTTGCTGGCGAGGATGAGGCAGGTCCACAATGACATCAGCCACCACACGTCCGGGATCCTTGTCCATCACGATTATTCTGTCTGCCATAAAGACTGCTTCTTCTATGTTGTGCGTAACCATCAGTATAGCCTTAGTAGGAATGCCACCATTTAGCCACAGCTCCAGAAGCTCGCCGCGAAGAGATTCGGCGCTCAGGACATCCAGTGCCGAAAACGGTTCGTCCAAGCAAAGCAGCTCAGGCTCAACCGCCATCGCGCGCGCAAACCCGACTTTCTGTCGCATGCCTCCTGAGAGCTCACGTGGATAGGCGGTTTCGAACCCATCAAGTCCCACCCTGTCAAGTAGTTCCAATGCGCGATGAGTACGCTCATCGACTGGTACGCCCCTGGCCTTCAGAGCAACCTCAACATTCTGCTGGACAGTCAGCCAGGGGAAGAGAGCAAACGTCTGAAAAACTATTGTGGCACAGGGATTTACGCCGACTACAGGCCGGCCGCGGTACAACACCTTTCCATTGCTCGGCCTTTGCAGTCCGGTGATAATCCTGAGGAGCGTACTTTTGCCGCAGCCTGAGGGGCCAAGAAGAGCGACATACTCACCCTCACTGACCGTGAGGTTCACGCCGCTCACTGCGACAAATTCTTTCCTGCCTGTATGGTATTTCTGAGTTATATCCTGAAGTGTAACCAACTGATTTTTTGTCATATCGTTACTCCATTCTGTATCGGTCTGCAGCAATCCGGTAAATACGTCTCCAGAACAATCTGTTGATGAGCACAACCGTCAAAATCATAGAGAGTGTTGATGCAAGCAACAGCGGGAAGTTGCCAGTAGCGGTTGCACGACTAATGAGAGAGCCTATGCCAGTTGTGAACACGGTCTTCCCGCCGAGTATAGCGTATTCAGCTACGATGCTGGCGTTCCATGCACCACCACTTGCGGTGATCGAACCCGTGATAATATACGGAAACAGCGCGGGCAGTGTTAGCGTCCGCCACTGTTCCCACTTGCTCAAACCTAGCATTGCCGAAGTGTATTTAAGGTCCTGCGGCACGGCGCTTGCTCCTGCTATCACGTTAAACAGTAGATACCACTGCGTACCCATAAGCATAAGGAGCACCGCTGCGATGTTCAGTGCACCCCTGAGATTGAACACCAAAAGGAGCAAGACGGGAAAGAACGCGGTAGCCGGGATCGACGCTGTTATCTGGACCACAGGCTGAAGCCAGTTTGCCAGCTTGCGGCTAGTTCCCAAAGCGGCTCCGACAGGAATTGTCCAGGCAAGAGCTATGATGAGCGCTGCCGTTACCCGAGCTAGTGTTGCGAGCACTCCAAGCCCTATGGCCATCCACTCAGCAAGCGATACCTTTGCCAACATTCCCGTTGCCCGGTATAAACCGTAAGCAAGTCCCGCGACGACTATAGCAGATACTCCCGTACCGATCCAAGACCGGCGACCGGCTTCGGCATGGCCGGAATCAACGGGCAAGTGCCGCAGCGACCAAGCATCAAGGCTCTGCCCGAGCGGTCTCAGCACATTGCTGCTAAACCACCTTACAAGAAAGGAGCTGTGCAGGACATCATAGAACCATGACCGTGACCCTGCGTCTCCGGTCACCATTTCGAGTTTGAACCGTTCGGCCCATACCAGAAGTGGACGCCATAGGAGCTGGTCAAGCGCTACTACAACCGTTACCAATGTCAGGATTCCCAACAGGATGGAGCGCACATCTCCTCTGTTTGCGGCGGTCTGCAGGTAACTACCCAGCCCGGCAAGGCGGAAATCCCGGTCGCCGACGGTGAATATCTCCGCTGCCATGAGAAAGAACCAACCGCCGGCCCAGCTCATCATGCTGTTCCAGATCAGGCTGATCGCGGCAAACGGCAGTTCCAAGACCTTGAGACGAAACCAGGGATTGAATCGGAAAATCGCAGTAGCCTCACGAAGCTCGTTCGGGATGGTCGTAAGCGACTGATACCATGCAAATGTCATGTTCCAGACCTGGCTGGTGAATATCAGCACGATTGACGCCAGTTCAACCGCCACACTCTCCGACATTACAGCCGAAAGACTGAGCAGAACTACTGGAAGAAACGAAAGTATCGGCACGCTCTGAAGTACATCAAGAAGCGGAATCATAATCCTCTCGGCGTGGCGGTTTTTCGCAGCAGTGTAGCCGTAGATAAGTGTGAACAACATGGACAGCGCATACGCAGCGGCCATTCTGGCGGTCGATAACACGGCATACAATGGCAGCGCGGACGGGGCAAGCGATATCCTTGGTCCACTAATGGCTTTGGCAGCGCCGCTTGCAAGTTCAACGCCCACATATATAAAGACCGCAATACCCACCAGGACGATAACATCTGCCCATGTGGTGAAGCGCGTCAGCGGCCATCCTGTGCCAAACCTGCGCAACAGGCGGCTCATCTGGACAAACTCCAGGGTTGCGATGTACAGCGTTGGACCCCATAACCAGGCCTATGCAGTCTGAGGAATAAACTCATGGGAGCACCTCCAATCTTCGCTTTTCACGCGAGTCAGGCGTGAGCTCCCTATGATATGAGGGTGCTACCGAGGTGATACGATGGCTACAGCCATAGCACAAGAAAGGAGCACTGCGCTGACTTGGGCGTGACGTTCTACTCCGGGTTCGGTCAAACTCGGAGGTTCCACTTGGTTATCGTTGCCGTCAATGGAACTCAAAGCGATGACTCCTTTCCACTATGTTGACGGCAAATAATAGCACATCGCGGTGGGAACTTGCAACCAACATAGAAGTTATCAATTTGGGGTAACGCTTGTATCATGTTTCTGTATGAATCGCCGGATAGCCGCGAGCAATATAGTGTCTAGCACAGTAACAATGCCAACTCGAACAAACTGCGCCAATCCCAGCGGAGGGCTGTAATATTCAGACATTGATAAACGCCAGCATAATATACGCAACTCCTGACAGTGCCTAAACCGTGTTCGGCTCCAACCTGCGCTCCTTCATTGCGTATAGTGTAATAAGCACGATTCTTAGTGCAAACAGTGCCTCCGTGCCTACTTCAAGCGAACGCTCTACATAGCGGAACACTCTGTCAAGCGATGGTGAGTCCGGCATGATCCGCCTGTCTCTTCAGCTGGCCACATAAGGCTTCCTCTTGTTGTAACAACACCAAGTGCTCCTTTCTCTGGATCAAGTAGTATGCTCAGGTATGGCCAGCGATAACTCTTGTTGGATAAGTGGTGGGCATTCTCTGGCCAGCCTCCACCCTTAATCGGCCAGTCTTTTCCCCATCGGTATTTCTTGTGCTTGTTGCCCAGCACGTAAGCATCTCCTGCTGCTGTGGTGCATTTATTAAGCCCAGACATGCCCCGCCGCCCAGCTCGTCCCGGACATGCATCGCTCCTCTTGTATCCACCCAGATTATATAACATAAAAGGTATTGGGTTCCTCTGGCTCGAATTGACGCTCGCAAGATAGGGGCTTGAACACATGCCAAAAACGGTCAGGGGATCTTTCAGACAAAGAACGGAAAACGTGCCTCGACAACGCTTTCAGTTCGAGTGGTGGTCGGGGTGGCCGGACTCGAACCGGCGACCTCGTGTTCCCAAAACACGCGCGCTGACCAAGCTGCGCTACACCCCGATAGGAGAGTCTTTATATCCTCGAAATCCCTCAGCTGTGCTTGGGTAGGTCACGTGAGTTGCAGCCCTGCTCACATACTGGCAGAGTTCGAAAATTCGTATTCGACCTACCCGCGATAAACAGTAGGGAGTTGTTCGCATTTATAGTAGCGCAAATTGCCAAAGTAGTCAAGAAGAACACGCCGGAACCTGCGATTTTCTTATAGGAGACAAGCCGGGATTCGCGCACTTAGAGATGCTTTAAGACAAACAGAGGCACTTACTGCTGGTTTACATTTCGGCGGTACTGCATAGGAATAGTATTAGGGGGTGAATAGTGATGACTATCAAACCTATCCGCATCGAGATTCTTGTCCTTCTTCTGTTCACAGTGTCGACGTGTCTGAGCAAGACGACACTGGGGGGTCTCGAACCGTTTGACAGACTCGTTACGGTCTTTACCAAGATGAAGACTCCTGATCTAATACAAGCACGTCGTATGGACGATGAAGAAGATGACTACGCAGTTCTCATCTACAAACAGCCAGGCAGGACTGTTATTCTGTTAACTAGCTATGGTGACGGCTTAGAAGCGATGATTACCTGGTCTCCTATTCTGAAGACAAACGATAACCTCAAAGTGGGTGATTCTCGGCAGCTTGTGATTTCCAGGCGCGGGTTGCCAGAAGAGACTGTACGAGAATCGGCAGAAATAACCGATTATTGGTACTGGTCTCAAGGAATATGTTTCGGCATAGACAACACCCAAGGCACTGTTGACCACATATTCATTTTCCCAGTACTTACATCTCCGTTCACCGATGAAGAAGTTTCTATTCCACCGGACATGATAGACATCGAACACCAGTACAAGAACGCAGGACAACAATCCGTCATAATAGCAAAGGTGAAGAACAAGGCGAGTAATCCGTTATATGGTATTAAGGCTTGGATCACGCTTGTGGACGAAAGGAGAAAGCCCGTTGATCTGGTGGTTGTCAATATTGGAAACCTCTTACCCGACGCAACTACTGCCTTTAAGGCGAATGTTCCGCTCAGAGGCGAATGGGCACACTATGAGGTCGGTCTGCGGGCTACGGATACTATTACACCGAGAGCAGCATTGAAGATTGGAGAAATACGACTGAAACTGATTGAAAGACACAGACGATTGTTGCAGTTGGTAGCTCCTAACAAGGAAAGCATGGTCCTGAATGTGAAATGACGCTCTAGCAACATTAATAGTGGGCAGCTGCCAAAACATCGTCATCCCAAGAAAGCCAACGCGTTCGAGGATATGGTTTCTGCAATCACGTTCAGGCGATTCTACAACCTTGCAAACACCAGGCAAGTAGTGATGTCTCTTTGATGCATCTACAGCCCTGTGTATGACACCCCCTGTCTAGGCTCCGCCATCCAGTCTGCCACGATCTCTTTCCACTTCAGGTAATGAGGCGTATGCTTGTGCGCTGCAGCTGCCTCTGGCGTGTCATAAGCCTCATACAAAATGAATCGGCACGGATCTGCTGTTGACTGCAAAATGTCGAAACGCAAGTTGCCCAGCTCTTTTCTCGACTCTTTTGCATTTTCCAAACTGGCAAGCGCGAAATCTTCAACATGATCTGGCTTCACATGAACATAAACAAGGGTTACATACATAGCAACACCTCAGTAGATGATGTCTCTCTCAACACCAACCGGCCCTATAGGTGCTCTTGACTCCGGAACGATAGCGCGGGTAGTGAAGTAACTGGGATACGCTGTCATCGCTGTGTTTAAGTCGCGCTGAGTTGCAAACTGGGGATTACCCATGAATAAGGTTGGGTACATCAGGTCCTCGGCATACGGACTATGCCCGCCAATCCCAATGCCGTGACCTATTTCGTGGGCAATAGTAGCCTGTAAATCTTGAGCAGACAGTTTCCTACCCTGGGCAGTGTATAGAGCGACTTTTATGGTAGCACTCAGCATTCGGCCGGTGGTATCGTGTGTATATTCTGTTAACCCTTGCCGACCATCTTCCAAACCGTTTTCGGAAACGAATTCCACCCTCACATCGTGCTGGCTCGTAATGGGAACTACCACTGTTAGCGCCTGCTTGCCAGGCTGATTCCACTCGTTTGCAGCTCTTACATGTAGGGTTGGATCCTCGGGAAACAATTCGTACCAATTTGTGGGTAGGTCGAATGCTATACGCACTGGAAGGTGGTCCCAATGATAGAGCTTCGAGTTCAAATCTAAGACATAGTTTGGAACAAAGAGGGTTTCATCTATCAGGGGCGGTGAAACACGTGTTTCACCGCCGCAGCCGATGAAGAGGATTGGCAGCACCAATGCAACAATTAACAAAGATATCCGCCGGCGTGATATTGGCTGATCAAGAGGTGTCATAACGTTCTCAATAGCGAAAGTACACGGGGAAGCAAACGCTTTCCGTGGTAGTCAGCCAAGTCTAACATGCAAGACTTCAGGCAGTCAAGAAGATACTTGCTCCGAATGTAATCGATGTAACGAAATCGAGTCTAGCCAGGGACAGTTGGCTGTTTGTGGTAACGAAACCAAAGACTAAGGTCTATGAAAACCATTATGGCGTTTAGGGCATACAGGCATATTACAGCGTCCGGCTTATAAATTAGTTTGTGGATTATGCCTGCCACATAGCCAATGATTATTAGTAAGAGGAATATCGCACTCTTTCCCTTGATACTTTTTGTTTGCCAAGTCTTGTATACTGAAAACGGCCAGCTGGCGCCAAAACAAACAAGCATGATAATTTCAAAAGGGCTCATCCCGTTTGGCATACACGTACTCCTGTGTGTAAGTCATCAGTTTAGTGACGTCGGGATACAGTGGTGGATATGAATTATGAAGCTCAGCGCTTACAGGGAGGCTAGCTTCTAAATCTGGATAGCAGTATACACATCATCCGAATTCAGCTCTTACGTGGCAATAAGATTAGAAGGGGACAGATGTCTAATCTGCCCCCTATCAACAACTGGTATGTCGGTGGCGTTACTTGTCTCTCTGCACGCCCTTGCCCTGCTGTTCGATGACGGCTTGGGCAGCAGCAAGCCGAGCAACAGGTATGCGACGAGGTGAACACGAGACATAGTTCAGGCCAATTCTATGGCAGAACTTTACGCTTTCCGGTTCGCCACCATGCTCTCCGCAGATCCCCAATTTGATATTCGGATTCACGGCTTTCGCATCGTCGACGCATATCTGCATCAAGCGGCCGATACCCTTTTGATCGATAGTCTCAGTTGGGTCGGTCTTGAAGATACCCTCTTGGATATAGAGTGGCAAGAACTTGCCAGCGTCGTCGCGAGAGATACCGTAACCCATCTGGGTGAGGTCGTTAGTTCCAAAGCTGAAGAAGGCAGCTTCTTTCGCAATCTCATCCGCAGTGAGGGCTGCACGCGGGATTTCAATCATTGTGCCGAATGCATAGTCTACCTCGACTCCCTCTGAAGCCATTGTATCCTTCGCCACCTTGTCCAATCGCTCCTTGATCCAGGTCAACTCATTGACACAGCCAACGAGAGGGATCATTATCTCCGGGTGAACGTCCATGCCAGCCTTCTTGACCTCGCATGCCGCACCTATTATCGCAGCTACCTGCATGGTTACAATGCCAGGGAAGTATATACTCAGTCGGCAGCCTCTCAGACCCAGCATGGGGTTCGCCTCATGCATTTCCTGAACCTTCTTTAGCAGCTTCTCCTTTTCAGGCAGTTCGGGATTGTTTGGATCCTTGCAGCGAAGTTCTGTAACTTCGACGAGAAGCTCATCCATAGGTGGTAGGAACTCGTGAAGTGGCGGATCTATGAGGCGAATAGTTACGGGACGGCCACCCATAGCCTTGAAAATGCCGACGAAATCCTCTCGCTGCAGTGGTAAAAGCCTGTCGAGTGCCTGCTGTCGGATTGTCTCGTCATCAGCCAAGATCATGTCTCTCACAAGCGGAACTCGATCCGACCCAAGGAACATATGCTCAGTCCTGCACAGACCGATACCTTCAGCCCCTAATTGTACCGCCTCGGCGGCGTGCTCAGGAGTATCGGCATTTGCACGAACGCCGAGAGTGCGAACGCTATCAACCCAGTCCATGAACGTCGCAAAGTCGCCTGTAACACTTGCCGGCTCGGTTTCCAAGTGCACATTGTAGACTTCACCAAGCGTACCGTCAATTGTTATAACGTCACCCTCTTTCAAGACTAGACCATTAACGTGGATCTCGCGCTTGGCTTCGTCAATGTGCAGATCACCACATCCACAGACGGTGGGGATTCCGTATTGTCGCGCAACTAAGGCTGCGTGACTCGTTCGACCACCACGTGCTGTCAAGACGCCTACTGAAGCAAGCATACCGCCTAGATCGTCCGGATTTGTCTCCTCACGTACGAGGATGACTTTATCGCCAGCCTCAGCCATCTTGATAGCGGTGCGCGAATCAAGAGCAACCTTACCGGATGCGCCACCAGGCCCTGCATTCAAACCTTTGGCTATCGGCTTTGGTCGCTCGCTTGGAGAGGCCTTGATACGTGGGTTCAGCAATTGTTCTAGAGCTTCCGGTGGAACTCGACCGAGGGCTTCCTCCTTTGTAATGAGTCCCTCGTTGACCATGTCGACTGCTATCTTAACTGCTGCAGCACCGGTACGCTTGCCGGCGCGGCATTGCAGAATGAAGAGCCGACCTTTCTCAATTGTAAATTCTATATCCTGCATCTCGCGATAGTGTTTTTCCAGCTTGTCGGCAATGTCAACAAACTGTTTGTATATCGCGGGAAACTCTGATTCGAGCTGGTCGATAGGCTCTGGAGTACGCACGCCAGCCACGACGTCCTCGCCTTGGGCATTCTTCAGGAACTCACCAAACAGGTGCTTATCGCCGGTAGCAGGGTTGCGAGTGAAAGCCACACCAGTGCCAGAATCGTCACCCATATTGCCAAAAACCATGGTCTGAACATTGACAGCGGTCCCCAGATCGTGAGGGATCTTCTCACGGTTACGATAGATAACCGCACGCTCGTTATTCCAGCTCTTGAATACCGCTATGATGGCAAGGCGCAACTGCTCATAAGGATCAGTGGGGAAGTCTTTACCCGTAACTTCGGCAAAGTACGCCTTGAATTGGCCCACAAGATCCTTGAGCCCTGCTGCGTCCACCTCTGTATCATAAGTGGCACCAAGTTTTTGCTTCAGTGCGGTAAAAATCTTCTCGAAATGCTCTTTCTTAAGCTTGGGGTAATCTCCAGACAAGACTATATCTGAAAACATCATTATGAAGCGACGATACGCATCGTAGCCGAATCGCTCATTCCCAGTTAGCTTAATGAGGCCTTGCAGTGTCTCCTCATTAAGTCCAAGGTTCAATACAGTATCCATCATTCCTGGCATTGAAAACTTCGCACCAGAACGGACAGAGACAAGGAGAGGATTGCTCGGATCCCCTAGCTTCTTGCCCATGTCTTTCTCAACATCGGCCAACGCAGCCATGACCTCTTCCCACAGCCCGTCTGGAAGGCTACCGAGCTTCGTATACTCGTTGCACGTTTCGGTGGTGATGGTGAAGCCTGGCGGAACCGGCAGACCAATATTGGTCATCTCGGCAAGGTTCGCACCTTTACCACCTAAGAGGTCTCTCATTGCCGCGTTACCTTCTCTAAATAGATAAACGCGTTTCTTTTGTGTCATTCGCTAACGTCCTCCTTACAATATGAGTCCAGTGTCGCATAAGCTCCGTCTGCGGAGCCAATAACAAGCCCTGCGAATCCTGAATTATATCGCAGGGCCCTCGTAGTAGGCCAACTCGATAAACACCAATCAGACCGTGTTCGGTCTTCCAAGGGTAATGAGAACAGTCTGCACGGCTCGTGGATGGCTGCTCAAATCCAAACCGGATAATAGTTTACCATGTATAGGCTTACCTTGGCAACAATGGCAAAAATCGCTTTCTTCCACAGATCATTTGTCAAAGACTCATGAGATGCGATTGGATTTTGTCATACCCTGTTATTTCTTCTTTCCTCCTTCGCCTGGTTCCAAACTGCATCCATTTCCTCAATTGTCATTTCTTCCAAGCGACGCCCGCTTTTGTGCGCAGCCTCTTCAATTCTCCTGAAACGCTCGGCAAACCTATCGATCATCTGTCGGAGCGAATCCTCTGGGTTTACTCCCAGCCACCTGGCGACATTGACCAATGTAAACAGTAAGTCTCCGATTTCTTCGGCTGCTCTATCTTTGTGCCCCTGTTGGAGTTCATGCTTAAGTTCGTGAACCTCCTCATCCAACTTCTCCACCACTGCGTCTAGGTTTGGCCATTCGAATCCAACTGAGACAGCCCGTCTAGAAATCTCTAGGGCACGCAAGAGAGCTGGCAGTGACCGAGGAACCCCATCCAGAATGGAAGTACGATGTTCAAAACCTTTCTCGCCGGCCTTGATCTCCTCCCAGCGGTGGAGAACTTCTTCTGCGCTGGCCACTTGCGACTCACCAAACACATGCGGGTGTCTGCGAACAAGCTTGGACGAAATTCCTCTTATCACATCCCGGATGTCAAAGACGCCTTCCTCTTTTGCCAGTTGTGCATGAAAAACAATTTGCAGAAGAAGGTCACCTAGTTCTGATCGAAGCTCGTCCGAGTTCTGGTCATCGATGGCATCTATTACCTCGCATGTTTCTTCTATCAGGTATTTCTTTAAAGACTCGTGAGTTTGTTCTCGATCCCAAGGACACCCTGACGGCCCTCTGAGGGTCTCCATTACATTGACCAGTTGTCCGAATACGTCGCCAACATCTCCCATAACATTAATGAGTATAGGATTACGAACGCTTTGTGTCAAACACCACTGTGGAAGTCCAAGGATATTTAATACGCCGTGCTTGGGTGCTGGGACGGCGACAAGATTGAGCGATACGAACACTATAATGGCTGGCGATTACAGACTGGGCAACGACCCAAAACCGTACGAAGACATATTGGTACTCGGAGGCGTTGCCTGATTGGGATGGTTGTCAGTTAGCTTTCTGACTGGTTTTCAAGAGGGGGTACGTATACGGTGGTCAGATGGTCGAATTCCTGACGATCAAGCATATACAAGGGCAGCCATTGGACTCGGCACTCAGGCGATGCAGACGCTTGGATGATGGCCACTAGGAATTCATCCGGGTATTCTTCCATAAGTTTCAATTTTACATTTGAAGCAATACCCCTATCATACACTTGATATATCAAGTTGCCTAGTTCGGATGATGGGGAGACTCTGTCTATTGACAAGGCATCGATAATCTTCAGACCTTCATCCATGTTGAGTTTAAGCGATTCTAGCGATGCTTCTATGAAGCTTTCCGAACCTAAGACTTGATACGGCAGCCCCTTTTCTTGGGCTCTCTGAATCAGGATTTGAACAGACGATTCTCCGATGAGCGGGTGTCCCGGCACGGCATACACCACATCATGGCATGCAGCTTCCGTCAATATCGTTTCAGCAATCCGCTCGTAAACCTCTTCAAAAGTACTTGCTGACTCGTAGACATCGTCTAGACACTGAACAGTGATACCCTCTGCCAACAAATCTGCTACAGCAGTATGTTTGCCGGTTCTAGCAAAAATTTTGGGTGCGCACTGTATGATTTCGTACGCACCCAGTGATATTTGGTTTCGCCCTGCAGGTCCTAGACCTACGATGCTAATCATGATAGCAATATACTTAAGAAGTCTTTCATGAAAGCCTATTTCTTTTCTTCTTGCTTGAGAGAGCGCGCATAGCGCTCGACTTCTATCTTAATGTCAGCTTTCTTTCGGAACTGTTCCATGGCTTTGTCGAGTTGCCTGCTGCGATCCTCGCCCGACTTCATTATCATCAGCTGTTGCTTGATACTATATTTCACTTCCGGAAGGGTACGAGTCCTGGCCTTGTGATGCTTTCGGACTTGGAATATTAGATAACTTGGCGGTCCACCGGGTGTTAAGCTAGCTTGTTGAATGGGCCCAACAATCTCCCCGTCTGACGCAGCAAAGAGCTTATTAAGCACCTCTGGGGGCAGTCGTCTATCGTGCTTAGTTATAGGAGGATAAACTTCGCCGCCTCGCTGCTTGGACGTCTCATCCAAGGAGAGCTCCCGCGCGACGGTTCCGAACGAGATCTGGTCCTTTTTCAGCATCTTCATTGCTTTGTCGGCATCTGCTTTATCCTTGACCATAATGACGGACGAGTCGATACTCTCGTCTATGGTAAACATGTTCTTATTCTTCTCGTAGTAGTCCTTGACTTCCTTATCACTGACTTTGACACCCTTGGTCTGCAGATTGAAAAGTGCTTGCTGCACTTCCATAATCTGCTTCAGCTGATCCGTAGTCATGCCCATAGCTCTTATGCTCCTGGCGAACTCCGGATCTTTGTTAGCTTCTGCCATGCGCTCTTTCACCTGTTCCTCGGTGGGTGACACACCTTCCTTTTCCGCTAGACCTAGAACAAGCGCCTCGTTTATCATTGACTCCAGCACGTATTGTCCGGCCTCTTTACGACGACCGGTAGCGGGGTCGGTGTATGGCAATCTTTCAAGTCTGCTGTAGTACTCCTCCCGAGTAATCCTTTGACCATTAACCTTTGCAACAGTACCCTTTCCACATCCAAACAAAAGTGTGGAAAGGACAAAAATGACCGCGATAGCCAAGATCACCTTTTTTCGTACACTGCTCATGCTTATGTTTTTCTCCTCTCAATTCTCCGGCGACCTCAGCGAATAGTGTAAGGAGGGCGCTCGGAACCTAATGAAACAATGCAATGTCTCTCGTTAAATAGCCTCGCAATCTTAACACTGCTTGAGTATGAAGTTGATAAACTCGTGACTCAGAGACAGAAAGTACTTTGCCTATTTCCTTGAACGTAAGACCTTCGTAATAATAGAGCGAGATCACCAGTGCTTCCCTTTCTGGTAGTCTCTCTATGGCTTCGGCAAGCATACGGCGCATTTCCTTAGACTCTATCTCAAGTAAAGGACCAGCACATTGGTCATTTATGACGTCGGACAGGTGAATGCGCTCGTTACCATCAGCGCCTATAATTACATCGTCCAGGGAAAGCAGGGTCGCTCGACCGGTGTCCACGAGCAAGGTATGCAGCTCATCAATGGTAATCCCTAGCTCTTTGGCCACTTCTTCTTCTGTCGCCGGCCTACCTAATGCCATCTCGAGGCGCAAATATGCCTTCTCCAGCGACTTCACTCGCTCTCGCACAGACCTGGGGACCCAATCTTCCTCTCGCAGCATCTCCAAGATAGCCCCTCTAATCAATGCGATAGCATAGGTCTCAAACTTGACCTTACGAGAGGCATCATACTGGTCTACAGCTTTGATGAGTCCCACCACTCCGGCACTGATGAGGTCGTCCCGCTCCACATTCGGCGGCAAGCTAGTGACGACTCGACCTGCCGTAATTTTGACTAGATAGGCATAACGAGTGATTAATGCGTCTCGGGCCGCAGCATCACCGTGTTGCTTGTAGCGCCGCCAAAGATCTATCGTGTCTGGAGCCAAAGCTGTTCCTTCATCCTTATTCTTATTACGCATGGAGCTCATAAGATAGTTCCGGGGAATTTAAGAGGAACCCGCCCCGGTGGTGTTATAACAGACACGATTGTATATCCCTAGCGATTACTTGTCAATAGCCACTTCAACACGATGCCCCTCTTGCCAAGACGCATGATTTGTAGCACCGGGCCAGACCCCTGCGGGATGCATCAATTGGCATGCATGAGGAATTCTGGCCCTTGGATATCTATGGATGTGTGAAAAGATTCGCGCGTCCTGATGTTCAAGCAGCGTCTGCGGATAGCATCTGTGCTGACGCCTGCTGCGCTATGGCGTCTCTGTAAAATTCAACATATTTCCCTGCTGATGCATTCCAAGAATAATCACATGCCAGCGCAGTGCGAACCAAACGATCCCAATCTGCTTTCTTGGCATACACGTCCATTGCACGCTCGATAGCCTCAAGAAGCTTGGAAGGTCGATACTCTTCGAACACAAAACCATTTGCATGTGGATTATCAGGACGGTAGTCGATAATCGTATCTGCAAGGCCACCAGTCCTACGCACGATTGGTATAGTACCATATCGCAAGCTGATCAACTGCCCAAGTCCACACGGTTCAAATCTGGACGGCATTAGAAACATGTCGCTACCTGCGTAAATCTGCTGAGCCAGTACTGCATCGAAGCCGATGTTTGCTCTCACCTGCGTCGGATACTTCTTCTGCAAATTGGTGAAGTACCTTTCGTATGCCGGATCACCAGCTCCCAATAGGACGAATTGGCAATCCTTTTTCATGAGTTTCGGCATCACAGACTTGATTAGGTCGAGACCCTTTTGGTCAGCCAAACGTGAGATGAGACCAATTAGCGGCGTCTTTCTGCTGACGGGCAAACCCATCGATTTTTGCAGCTCTTTCTTATTCCGAGACTTACCTACCAGGTCTTTAAGACTGTAGTGATGCTTGATATACTTGTCGGTCGCTGGATCAAACTCCTCGTAATCAATACCATTCAATATGCCCCGCAGACGTCCCATGTCATCCATATAACTGAGTAAACCGTCAAGTCTGCATCCGTAATCGCAAGTCTGAATCTCAGAGCAGTAGGTAGGGCTAACAGTACTAACCATGTCCGAGAAGACTATACCTGCCTTCAGGAAGTTTACTCTTCCATAGCATTCTAGTTTATCCATTGTGTATAGTGATTCTGGAAGGCCATAGTCCTGAAGTATGGCGGGATCGAATTCGCCCTGGTATGCGAGGTTATGAATGGTAAAGACGCACGCGGCACTCCCGACAACTGGATCGTGTTTGTAATAGACGTGGTGATAAACTGGCAAGAACCCCGTATGCCAGTCGTTGCAGTGGATGACGTCCGGTCGCCACTCTGGAATCACGGTTCTGAGCATATCGAGAACTGCTTTACCAAAGAACGCATATGGTTCGCTCCCAGGCACATAGATGCTCTTGGAATCTACTGAATTTTCGAAATATGGCGCGCATATTAAATAGACAGGTACGTCCTCACCAATTAAGGTTCTTTTGACTGAGGACTCTATGTGTCGCCAACCAAGTGTTATATCCAACTTGCTATATACGTCCTGGACATTGTAGGCCTTGTTTGCTACTACCATCCTGTACCCAGGCATTGCAACTCGGACATCATGTCCCATTGCTCTTAGTGCCTTAGGAAGTGCACCAGCTACGTCCGCTAGTCCTCCGACTTTGGCAAACGGTGAGACTTCTGCAGAAACTAATAGGATGTTCAACTTTTTGCGTGACACTGTTTGCTCCTTCTCGAAATGTGATAGACTTGGTGTGGTGTTGGTAACTGTTGCAAGACAGCTACAGTACGTGCCTCAACGTACGCATGAGCTGCCGAGTGTTAACTGGCTTGGTGATGAAGTCTTTCGCTCCGACCTGTATGGCTTCCATAGCAAGCGTACGCTGGCCACGCGAGACGCACATGAGCACATTGGCGTTCAGGTCCAAGCGGAGGAGTTTCTTTACAGCCGAGACACCATCATCGTCCGGGATAGCGGCATCAAGTATCACAGCATCTGGCCTAAGGTTGCGGTACTTTTCCAAGGATTCCTCGATGTTCTTCGCCTCGCCGACGACCTGGTATCCCAGGGAAATAAGAGCGTCTCGCAGAACCAACCTATCGCCGTATGAATCGTCTACTATGAGAATCCTCTTGCCCAAATCGGGTCACCTCTATGCAGGACAGTCGAAACAGGCGTGAAATAGCTTTCCCCTATCCGATTATCGGCAGACAAGCTGGTTTCTGAAGGTATGAGACGCAAGGCAAAACAATTAGAGCTGCGAGCTATTCGCCTAGCCAGGCAATTGCATCGATCTCGACTCTAACATCTTTCGGTAGCCTGGAAACCTGCACCGTAACACGAGCTGGAGGTTCAGCAGGGAAATATCTCGCGTATACTTCGTTCACTTTGGCAAAATCTTCCATGTCTGTCAGATATATGGTGGTTCTGACAACATCTTGAAGAGTGGCACCAGAGTCGTCCAAGATTCCACGTATGCTTCGAAGTACCCGATCAGTCTGAACGGCAGCATCTCCTTCAACAATCTGATTGGTATCGGGGTCGATTGGTATTTGCCCGGATATGAAGAGAAACCCACCTGCCTTAACCGCTTGGGAATAGGGCCCGATCGCCGCTGGTGCCATCTCGCTTCTGACTGTTTCTTTCACCGCAATCCTCCTTGCATCTAGAGTTATTACTGGTAATGTCATTGTACCCGTGGCTGTGAAGTAAGACAAGGTTAGCCTGCGACAATCCCGGGTTGCTATATGCCGTCAGACACAGGTCACCAAACGTATTTGCAACACGAATCAGCAGCACAGTTTACTTATTAGTACTTTCTCACGTCGTCTATCGAGCTTCTTACCCTGATGCAATGACCCTTAACAGCCGATAATTACATGGAAACGTGCTGTCCATTGACAACTCAATCCTTTAGTTCAGAGAGATCGGAGAGAACTTACTGAATGCTAAGACGCCGTAGCCTTGAGTCCAGACTCTGCTTCCTAGTATCCAGTTTATTTTTCATATTGCTACTCATCGTTGGTTATGCGCATGTAATCGAAGTACACAAAGCATTATCTGAAGCGAAATCCGACAAGTATGCAAGCTTGTCCGCTGCACTATCAACGGTTTTTGATTATGCTGCCCGTCATGATTATAAGGCATCATTTTCAGAAATCGTTGCCAGATTTTTGGAAACAGACCCGGACATATCCAGCATTACCTTGACGGACTCGGACGGCCGTGTTCTTGCTACTAAGTCGCGTGAATCAGAGGTGGCCGAACCATCAATTTACCCGCGGGACATTTTCGGCATGATCGCCCAAGTCATGGGCTACCCCGCAGACAGCGTCAGGAGAATTACAGTTCGGGTTCCTATTGGCACAGCCCAACATGGTACGCTTGCTATCACGTACACGGCGCGTTCTCTAGTAATAGCCACCGAAGAAGCTTTGGCGAATTTGGTATTCACACTGGCAGTGGCGTGTATAGTAGGGCTACTTCTTGGTATATACATCGCAAAGCTATTCTCAAAGCCCTTGGGGCATCTAGTTACTGCGGCCAACTCGATAGGAAAAGGCAACTTGGACGTCAGTGTCCCGGACAGCAGTATAGCCGAAATGCACGAGCTTGCGGAAGCCTTCAATGGAATGATCGTAGCCTTAAAAGAAAGTAGAGATAAACTTATCGAGAGGGCAAATACAGACAGCCTGACCGGATTGTACAACCACCGATGTTTTCAGGAGCGACTGAGATCTGAGTTAAAGCGGGCTGAGCGATACTCAAGACCATTCTCTGTTGTCATGATCGACATTGACCACTTCAAGACGTTGAACGATACGCATGGGCATCCGGTGGGAGACAATGTACTGCGCGAGGTCGCATCTATCCTCCAATCGCAAGTTCGAAAAGACATTGACTTTGTAGCCCGCTACGGAGGCGAAGAGTTTGCCCTGATTCTGCCAGAGACCGATGCAGAGAATGCCATGGCTTGCGCGGAACAACTTCGAAAAGCGGTGGAGAACCATGCGTTCTTGGGCAAGAATGGTGAGACTGTGCCTATAACGATCAGTCTGGGTGTTGCCCAGTATCCGATTCACAGTAGTGAAAGAGAAGGTCTCATCATTGCAGCGGATCTGGCTCTGTATCAATCCAAATCCACAGGAAGAAACCGCACATCCGTATTCAGCAATGACAGCCGCGCGGATAGGAATAGAGATCCGTACAATCTTTACCTCTTGCTTCAGGCAACGGATATGAGCACGCTGGAGGCAATGGCTGCTGCGGTAGATACGAAAGGATTGCGGGAGCCTGGATTCTCCAAAGCGGTAGTAGCCCACGCGGTTGCTCTTGCAAGAGAAATTGGTTTATCGGAGCAGGAGCAAAGAGATATCAGAGTCGCTGCGCTCCTACATGACATTGGCAAGCTTGGAATCCCCGACACAATACTCAACAAGCGAGAACCTCTTACTCCAGATGAGTTGAATATTATCCGGAGCCATCCGTCCATTGGATATGCAATAGTACAAAGGTCCGAGCATCTCAAGTCCATACTACCAGGTATCCTTCATCATCATGAGCGGTGGGACGGAACAGGATATCCGAACGGACAGAAAGGTGAAGAGATTCCCATTTTCGCACGAATCATTGCGGTAGTAGACTCTTATCACGCGATGATGACGGAACGTCCGCACGCTAGAGCTCGGACGCCTGAAGAAGCAAAGACCGAGATTCGTCGCTGCGCAGGTACTCAATTTGATCCAAGAATTGTTCGGGCATTTCTACGTGTACTTGAACACGAAGAGAAGAGACTGGCCGCCTGAGTTATATCATGAAATCGACAGACCCAGCGGGTGACTCGTTGGGTCTGATTGGTACTAACTCCGCAGCTCAAGGAACACGCTGATGAAGCGTGTTGTGCAATACAGCTAAGAATTACAAAGCTCTTTCACCCTAAACCAGCTGCCTGAGTGTCCATCGCCTATTGTCTAGTCTGGACTGACTTGCTTTTCAACCACCAATCGCTATGTTCTCAAGACTTCTCTCTAATCTCTTTTAACATGGGGCGTGTGAGGGTTGTTAACAACATTGGTATTACGTATACTGCACGAAGGAGATAGTCGGGCAAAATGCAGAAATTCTTGTTAACTGTTCCGGCGCGTGGACGTATATAAATCATGATGCAGGCAGCGGCAAATCACGTCACAGAGACTAACGAGGAACTGATGACACGCTTCCAAGCGGGCGATATGCAGGCTATGGAAGAGTTGTTTGTCAGATTCCAGAAGCCGTTGTTCAACTTTTTCTACCGAATGGTGGGAAGACGGGAAACCGCGGAGGACCTAGTGCAAGAGACTTTTCTAAAGCTTTGCAGATTTGGGAAATCATTCCGTGGGTCTGATGCTAAGTTCACGACATGGCTATATTCGGTAGCGGGAAATCAGTGTCGTGATTACCTGCGGCACTCGGGTAGGCGCCCTGAGACGACCCTTACTGAGTTGGAACAAGACGGCACGGAGGAAAACCTCGACTTGGACGACATCTGCCCTAACGGTAGCAATTCACCTGTGGAGGACAACCTGTTGCGACTGGAGGTACAAGCCGCGTTAAGAGCTGCTGTAGACTCGCTGCCTGAAAAGGAACGTCTTGCGATAATACTGCGTGAATATCAAGGGCTCGAGTACAAAGAAATCGCAGAGGTTTTGGGTTGCCCGCTAGGCAGTGTGAAAGTCCTTATTTTTCGTGCTAGGCAGCACCTAAGGGAAACACTAAAAGACTTGCAGTTAAGTGGTTTGTGAGCCAAAGGATACGAGGCGATACAAAATGAGATGCAAAAGTGCTAAAATTCTAGTTTCTGCCTCACTGGATGGAGAACTATCACCGCGTGAGCGTTCGGCATTGGACCGGCATCTTGCTTCATGTGCGTCATGTTCTGAAGAAATGGAAAAACTAGCTAAGGTTCGCGAGATCATGTCAGGCTGGGGGGATGAAGAACCGTCACCATGGCTTGCAGCGAACTTTATCGAAAAACTCGCGAGGCTACAGCAAGAGAAAACTGCAAGCAAGTCTGGTCGGCTGACAGGTTGGGTATTCGGCACAGCGGTTACTGGAGCTGCGGTTACACTTGTCCTAGTGGGTTTCTTTGCACACGGCCTTATTCAACAAGGCTTCACGCCCACAAGATACGAATCGCCCCCGCGCATCTCTCAAAGAGACGACGCTCCTGTAGCAACACACGAAGGCACGATTAGGCAGCAAGAAATCAGACGTGCCACCAACGAGCATGAATCTCAACCTAGGAATCAGCAAACCGCACAATCAAATAGAGAAGTGTCCGGAGGGACACGACATCACCCAGGCACTTCATACCCGGTAGGGACCTCGAGCGATTATTCTGGCGCCCGAGACCGAGGATTGCCAATTAAGCGAGACAACAAAGGGCTCCAACTGGCTAATGAGCTCATTGCCGTGGCACAAGCACAGGAAGTTGGAGCAACAATACTGGGAGCCGGAGTTACTCAAACCACTGCTGCGGTCGAAGTCACCGAAAATCTGAGTGAAATACAACTCGCGATGAATGAAACGGTAGAACGGGTCCGTGGATCAATCATGGAAGCCGTCGACACTGTTATTCAAGCAAGTAACATAGCTGATTCCAGAGTCACGGACAATTATGGAGGCACCACTTTATGACAGGAAGAACTCGATTTACCACTATGTTAGCCATCGCAATGATGCTTGCGATTTATGCGGTAGGGGCTACGTCTCCTGGAAAAAAACTGCTAGATGATATGCAGTTCAGTGAGTATCCCAATAGCAATTTTATCAGTGAAACAAACATAGTAGAGGGCAAGCAACTGGGCGAAATGGAGAAGCAGTTCGGTGCGCTTTTCGGCATGGCAAAGATGAAGGAAATCAATCAGCTTGTCTATGGAATAGATGCTGATGTCGAAGCTCAGAAGATATACGCCTTCTTTCAGCCCTCTATTGAGAAACAGGAATGGCAGACATTAGTAAGTTCTTTTGGAAAGAACAAGAGCACGGCGATTTTCTATAAGGAAAAGCAAGGCATATTCATTTTGACTGTCGGTCCGCAAGGGGATAAAGAACGGAAATTGACGCTAATACGTATCTACGGTGAGGTGGATGCCTCAAAGATAGGGCTCAAGAGTGTGTCTGGAGAGATCGTTGAGGCGATCAGTGTAGATACAGGCAAACCTGATAGAATCCCAATCGGCCAAACGATCTCTGTACCGCCTTCGGAGAAGCTATACATTATCTCCACTGGGACGAACATCAAGGCTCAACTTGCGGAAGGAAATACTGTGGAGGTAGATCTTGAGCCACGGGGGCGAGACGCAGGAAAGCTCATCAGAACCGGTGAGGTGCTGACGCTTGAGTTGGAACCAAAGATAGATGTGGATTCGACGATACCGACCGCGGTTCCGGTCATTCTGAAACTCACAGACGGTAGTCTGATGCTGAAAGGAGGAGCCGAACTCCAGGGCAAGGCATCTAGGCTGACTGTAGACTCCACAAGTGCACCCGTGACCATTGAATCGCTCCCATTGGTAGCCGGCGAGCACAGCATCAAAGCTGTCGGGGACAAACTAAAAGTAGACGTTCAACTATCGAAGGTGGAAGGAGGCTCACTTTCAATAGAGGTTACGGGAGCAGATGTGACAGTTGTGGTACCGAAAAAGGCATCAGCAAAGATCGAGGTATCTGCAACCTCAGGAAAGATTGAGAACTTGACCGACGTTCAACCTACCGAATTGAGCGATGACAACATAAAGCTGCAGTTAGGCGATGGCAAGGCGTCGATTCTTGTCAAAGCTGTTAAAAGCACCGTTTCTATCAAGTCAGCCAATTAAGAGGCGGTGCCTTTCCGAAGGCTTTTGAACCACCTGTCGGGCACATTTCAGGGGAATACGCCTGATGTGCGGCGCTGGCTGATACGATTCGCGACTTGGTTGCGTGATATCCAAGTGTACTAGTAGACATTGGAATTGGGCATCATCTCTCCGTGGCTACAGGGTTTAGATGCTCACCCAATCCAACTCAGCCATTCGGATACCTTTGAGATCTGGCAAGAGGCACGCTATGAAATAGCGGTCATCATGCCGCACAATCTCCGGAGCTGCGATAGGCAATCGACAGACGAGACAGCTGTCGTCGTCAATACCGAAGTATAGTGGATCATCTGATATGTAGATACTCGTCTGGGAGTCCTCTCCATAGCGCTGTGTCCTGAACAAGTAGTAGAAGCCTGACTCGTGTTGGACAACAAACGGACATTCAGACGAATAGGGCCCAGTCCCTGCCGAGCCACCAAATGCAGCCATCTTGGAATTGCTCCAGTTGATAAGGTCTTCTGAGGTTCGGCAATACACAGCGCCCTGGTTTTGAGGAAAGGCTGTATAGTAGCAATACCAGGTATTACCGATGCGCATTGTCATCGGATCACGGGTATTCCAGCCAGTTCCCTCGCTGAACATTCAAGACTTCCCGTTCGGAAGTAATCGACGTCGAAAAGACTTGCCATCGATACTGGTGGCTAGACATATGTTTTCCCAGTCTCCATAGAACATCAGGTATGTGCCCATGTGACTCAAGACATAGGGCGCCTGAAGTCCACCTGGCGTCTCACCACACGAGGGATCGGCTTGCATGGCTATACCCATGGGACGCCAAGTTGGATCTCTCAAATTCTGCCCCTCCCATCGGTAGAACAGTCTTGAGTTCCCCTCGGCATTTGTGCCACGGATGCAGGACCAAAGCTGCCATGTTCCATCAGCCGCTTGCCACACAGCAAAATCCACAGGCTGTTGCTTTGGATTGGTTAATTCACCTAAGTCAGGATCTGAAGCAATGTTCCACCACTCGCCACGAACTCGAGGTTTCAGCATCTGGGGAGTATCCTCCTTGTGTCGACAACTTATATCATAGCCCAGAGCAAGTTGCAAGGTCAACTCTTGTCATGGGTAGGTAACGTCAAGGATTGTGTGTAAATTGCTTTGGTCGGTAGGCGTCATCCCACTTTCGGTTTTGGTATGTAAGAATTGCATACAGCATCCTGTCGACGCTCTTGCGGTTAGTGAAGCATGAGATCG
>Ga0308417_1000016_pt1 | contig 190838 bp, 164 predicted proteins | sample HotsprSampleOS65_FD_203528 | JGI IMG/M metagenome (GOLD analysis project Ga0308417, IMG submission 203528) | Hot spring phototrophic mat microbial communities from Octopus Spring, Yellowstone National Park, Wyoming, United States - 20090730_OS65 ... | reverse complement strand
TGGTCAACGCCACACGGAGGACGAAGCCTATCCCCTGACAGCTCCGTAGCTATTTTGCCAGGAGCCAGTCCGCTGGTCAACCGGAACAGCCTCTGGTGACCAGCAAACATATCATACGAGGAGGATTTTTCTGAAATATGAAGAAAAATGGTAAAACAGCTATCAACCAATACGTCACGTATGTGGCCTTATTGTCGAATAGTCTACAAGGACAGATTCATTTGGGCACTTCGTGATATAAGCTATTCCGACAACTCCTGGCTTAGAAGTACTGACGTAGAACAGCTGTCAATTATGAATGTTGGGAGGTTGGCACGTGAAAGAGAAAAGAAAAATTCGAGGCTTATACGTATGCTTATTCGCACTAGTCATTGCTGTCTTGCTGTCTGCAATGGTAGTTCCGGTAGTGGGCAGCGCGCCAAGCAAAGCACCGTACAAAATCGGTGCTATATTCGCTATCACCGGTCCAGCGTCACCACTGGGTACTCCAGAGCGTGATACTGCTTTGCTGCTGGAAGAGCAGATAAACAAGGCCGGGGGCATAGACGGGCATCCGATTAAGATTATCATTATGGACACGAAAAGCCAGGAAACGGACTGCTTGTTGGCATGCAAGAGCCTGCTAGACCAAGGCGTTGTTGCGATCGTGGGACCTAGCCAGACTGGCGAGAGCCTAGCTCTGCTCAAAACGGTTACGGACGAAGGGGTGCCGCTTGTGTCATGTGCAGCAGGTATCTCGATTGTTCAACCTGTCAGGAAGTGGGTGTTCAAGACTGCACAGAGTGATGCTCATGCCATCGGGCGACTGATAGACTACATGAAGAAAAAGGGCATCAACAAGGTTGCTATGATTAGTGTTGCGAATGCATTCGGCGAAAGTGGCAAGCAGCAGCTTAGAGAGCAAGCGGCAGCGGCAAAAATCAAAATACTTGCCGAAGAAACATTCAATGACAAAGACACCGATATGACTACCCAGCTTACACGTATCAAGGCAAAGAAGCCTCAGGCTGTTGTCTGTTGGGGTACAAATCCAGGTCCAGCAATTGTGGCGAAAAACATGAAACAGTTGGGAATGAATATGCCCTTACTGATGAGCCATGGTATTGCTAACAAGAAGTTCATCGAACTCGCCGGAGACGCAGCGGACGGGGTTATATTCCCAGCTGGCCGGCTGATTGTAGTAGACGAGATACCAAATACCGACCCTCAAAAGAAAACACTTCTTCAGTACCGATCTGCTTTTCGCACAAAGTTCAAACGCGATCCCGACACCTTTGGTGGGCACGCTTGGGACGCAATTCAACTCGTTGTCAGAGCACTGGACAAAGTCGGACCGAATAAGGCAAAGATTCGTGACGAAATAGAGAAGACGAAGAATTTCGTCGGTATAGGCGGCATTTTCAACTTCAGCCCCACAGACCATAACGGTTTGTCCAGATCATCGTTTGTGCTTGTTACCATAAAGGACGGCAAGTGGCACTTGGTGAAGTAAAACCACAATGAGCACATAACACCCGGATAACAATGCGCAGGGGTGGCGATCTCAAACATGAGCCGTCGTCACCCCTGCAACCGATGTGAACTTTCCTCGAGGGTAGAGCAGTTTATATTCTCACTGGGAACGGATGGGCGGTGGTTTGTAGAGTTGTACACTAGCGATCAGATTCTGCAGTTTGTTTTTTCGGGCATAACCGTCGGCAGCATATACGCAATCATTGCGTTGGGGTTCTCGCTAATCTATAGTGCAACCAATATAATCAACCTCGCACAAGGCGAATTTGTGATGCTGGGAGCCATGTTCGCCATATTCGTATTGAATTCAGCAGGCATGCCCCTTGCCGTAGCTGTACTCATCGCGATTGTACTTGTCGCGGGGGTTGGAGCACTTCTAGGTTTTGCTGCCGTCCGTCGTCTTAAGAAAGCATCGCCAATTTCCCTTATCATTGTCACAGTCGGTGCCTCCATATTCCTGAAGGGATGTGCTATGCGGTTCTGGGGAAAAGATGCTCTCCCTCTGCCTGCGTTTTCACCTGGTGATTCCGTAAATATTGGCGGCGCATCATTGACGCCCCAAAGCCTCTGGGTATTCGGTATCACCGGGTTAATGCTCTTGGCGGTATTTCTTCTCTATGAACATACCACTTTTGGTAAAGCTATGAAGGCGGCCGCTGTGAACAAGCACGGCGCTCGGCTTGTGGGAATTAGCGTCAATTCAATGGTCATCTGGGCTTTCACAATAAGCGCTGCTATCGGAGCCGTGGGAGGAACTATCATCGCACCGATAACTTTGGCTCAGTGGGACCTAGGAACCATGCTCGGCCTGAAAGGGTTCTGCGCCGCAATTCTCGGCGGCCTCGGTAGCGGTGGTGGAGCGATAGTCGGAGGACTGACACTAGGAATATTGGAGTCACTAGGCGCAGGGCTGATATCTTCTGCCTATAAGGACGCTATCGCTTTTCTGATCCTCCTCTTGATCCTATTCATAAAGCCCACCGGTTTCTTCGGAGGAGGCAACGGCAATGGGTAGTAAAGCGCCGATGCCTCGACGCCAAGTTTGGCCATTCCCCCTAGTGGCGATCATTGTGGCGCTGATCCCCTGGGTGCTGACTAGCAGGTCATGGGTTAGTACGCTGACATTCATAGGTATTTACTCGATACTAGCACTCGGTTTGAATTTGTTGATGGGTTACGCCGGACAGGTGTCCCTAGGCCATGCGGCTTTCTATGGTATCGGCGCATATACCGCAGCCATTCTTACCACCATGCTCAAATGGCCAGCTTGGTTTGGTTTGCTGTCTGGCACCGCCGTTGGTGGCATAGTTGCCTATCTGATCGGGATTCCAACCCTCAAACTAAGGGGACACTACCTGGCAATGGCAACGCTTGGTTTCGGTATGGTTGCACAAGTTCTTTTCAGAGAATATTACCCACTAACCGGTGGGACGTCGGGAATAATAGGCGTGCCCTCGCTTTCCATTGCAGGAATCACTCTCAAGGGCCATTTGTACTACTATCTCGTGTGGTTTTTCGCCCTTCTGCTAATGTGGCTTAGCTACAACATTGTTGACTCCAGAGTTGGCCGAGCTTTGAGGGCAGTACACGGTAGTGAGATAGCTGCCTCGTCTGTAGGCATTGACATCACCAAACATAAGGTGCAAGTGTTTGTGCTGAGCGGTATGTATAGCGGCTTGGCAGGCGCCTTGTATGCCTATTACACAGGGTTTGTCAACCCTGACCCGTTCGGCTTTATGTTTTCTATTAAGCTTGTCGTAATGGTCGTAGTCGGAGGCATGGCGAGTATATGGGGTTCTGTGCTCGGTGCTTCTGCTATCAGGCTTTTGGAATCTGGGCTGTACAGCTTCCAGGAGTACGAGGTCGCGGTATATGGGCTAGTGCTAGTTCTAGTGATGATATATATGCCCGCCGGACTAACAAAGACTGCTGTGGAATTGATTGCTCAGAGACGTGTCTCAAGACTTCGACGGCAATCGGGAGGGCAGACGTGATGGCCAGTGCTCCGTTGCTTGAAGCTATCGAGATCTCAAAGCAGTTTGGCGGCCTGACTGCTCTCGATCGGGTCAGCTTTCACATGTATCTAGGAACAATCAAAGCTCTGATCGGACCGAATGGTGCAGGTAAGAGTACCATGTTGCATGTTCTCACCGGAGTGTACGCTCCCACAAGCGGACGCATGAAGATTAAGGGCCGTGAGGTGCAGGGATGGCAAGCCCATAGAATAGCGAGGATGGGAGTCGGACGCACCTTCCAGACAGTTCAGCTTTTCGGCAATATGACGGTCATCGAAAACGTGATGACCGGTCTCCACCTTCGGAGTCGCGCAGGGTTGATGGCGAGCGTCTTCCGGATGCCATGGATGGTGCGAGAAGAAAAGTGGGTTGTCGAAACTGCGTTTCAGTATCTATTGGACGTGGGTCTGGAGTCTCGGGCGCTCGATATGGCCACTACTCTGCCGTTTGGACAACAGCGGCTGCTTGAGATCGCCCGTGCACTAGCCAGCAAGCCGGATATCCTGCTACTGGATGAACCAGCCGCTGGCTTATCTACGAAGGAAACAGAAGAACTTGCCGTGCTTATTCAGAAAATACGGGATTCCGGTGTCGGAGTTCTCGTGGTAGATCATGACATGCGTTTGATAATGGATGTGTCAGACGAAGTGGTCGTCTTGGACCATGGAAAGAAGATCGCTGAGGGTTCGCCCAGGGAAGTCCAGTCGAACCCAGCAGTGATTTCTGCCTATCTTGGCGAAGAGGTTGCATAAATAGCGGCAGTACGGTGTCAATCGCAATGGCGATGCTTCGAGTAAAGAGTCTTACAACCTATTACGGCGGAATTCAGGCCCTCCGAGGAGTGTCTTTGCATGTCGATGAAGGCGAAATAGTCGCGCTGGTCGGGGCAAACGGCGCCGGCAAGACGACAATACTAAATACCATCTGTGGACTTGTGCCACCTTCTGATGGCGAGGTTGTGTTTGACGGTAAGACTGTGACCGGTCTACCTGCCGAACGACTTGTCCGATTGGGCTTGAGTCAGGTGCCTGAGGGCAGACAGATTTTCGGACCAATGACTGTGTTGGATAACCTGTTGTTAGGTGCATATCACCGGAGCCGTAGCGAGCGAAAAAGCAACCTATATAGCGACCTTGAATTTATCTACAGTGTTTTTCCCATATTGCAAGAGCGGTCGAAACAGCGAGCGGGAACCCTCAGCGGCGGGGAACAGCAAATGTTGGCAATAGGACGGGCATTAATGAGCCGCCCAAGGATGCTCCTTCTCGACGAGCCGTCAGTCGGGCTAGCTCCAATGGTTGCGAAAGAGATCTTCAAGGTAATCGCAAAGGTACGCGACTTTGGTACAACGGTTCTTTTGGTAGAGCAAAATGCCCGAGCAGGCCTTGCTATTGCTGACAGAGCTTATGTCCTCGAAACAGGCAAGATAATCCTTGAGGATATGGCCTCTGACCTCATGAGCAATAAAGAGGTCCAAAGGGCATACCTTGGAAAGGGCTACACTCACGTTTGGGAATGAGTTGGTGAGACAAATGGCAATCTGGAACCAAAGATACGAAACTATGGCTAGGGAAGAGCTCCAGCAGGTACAGCTAGAGCGGCTTCAGGCAACTGTGAACAGAGCGTATGAGAATGTTGCATTCTACAAGCGCCTGTTCGATCAGCTTGGTATTGTCCCCGAGGACATCAAGTCACTTGAAGACTTGGCAAAACTGCCGTTTACAACTAGACAAGACCTGCTGGATGGGTATCCGTACGATATGTTTGCTGTTCCACTTCGTGACGTCGTTCGCATACAGTCCACTTCCGGAACAGCTACTGCTCCCACAGTGTGCGGTTACACTGCCAATGATCTCCACTCATGGAGCGAACTAGCAGCCAGAACACTTGTGTCGTGCGGAATTGATAAAGACGACGTAGTACAGGTTTACTTCGGATACGGACTCTTTGGCGCCGGTTTCGGTTTCCAATACGGAGCTGAACGCATAGGAGCATCTATTATCCCAGTCTCCGTCGCTAGTCCAGAACGACAAATCGCCGTTATGAGGGACTTTAAAATAACTGCTATAATTGGTACTCCGAGCTACGCACTTTCTGTGGCAGAGTTGCTCGAGAGCGCCGGCGTAAACCCAAGGGCTTTGTCGCTGCGTGTTGGTCTCTTTGGCGGCGAACCATGGTCAGACAACGTGCGCTCGCAAGTAGAGGCTAAGCTTGGTATAACGGCTATGGACTACTATGGCTTGAACGAATTGGTGAGCCCCGGTGTGTCTTGCGAATGCGAGGCCAAACAAGGCTTGCACATCGCAGAGGACCACTTCATCGCCGAGGTAATTGATCCAAAAACGGCAAAGCTAGTGGATGCCGGATGTGAGGGCGAGTTGGTGCTGACTACCTTGTCTAAGGAAGCTCTGCCGCTCATCCGGTATCGCACTTGCGATCTGACCTCTATAGATACCAGCCCGTGTGTCTGCGGCCGAACACTGGCGAGAATGGCCAGAGTACATTCCCGGACGGACGATATGGTGATAGTACAGGGCATCAGCCTGTTTCCATCACAGATTCAGGCGATTCTCACGGAAATCGAGGGTACGGAACCACATTATCGTATGGTAATAAACCGGGTTGGAGCGTCGGACAGTCTCGAAATACAAGTGGAAGTGTCGGACCGCATATTCGTGGACACAGTGGGTAAGCTGGAGCAATTTGAAAAGAAAATCTCTGCTCGCATCCAATCTGCTCTTGGAATTTCTCCTCGTGTTCGACTCGTGGAGCCGAAAACACTTGAGCAAGTCACTGGCCGAAGACGTTCAGTAGTGATTGACAATAGAGAGTTGTAGTCGACTGGCCGATAATTATCTAATAAGTATGCAGTCGGCCTTGGGAGGTGGTATCTAGGGCAAATTGAACTTTGGATCTGATTTATTTCATATCCGACTATTTAGAAGGAGGCACTTAGATGGTACGTGTATTAATGCCGGTAATATTTCTGCTGGTACTGCTGGTTGCTGCTACCAACGTCTTCGCATATAGACTGGTATGTATACCGACGGCTGAGACATTGCCTGATGGTGTGTACAAACTTGAGGTAGCAGCTCCATACAACGACAGTCTAACCCAAGACTGGCTTCCAGCGTATAGATTCGATGGTACCGCTGTGAAGGGGTTCGAGATATCCATAAAGGGCGGAACCCCCGCGGGGAACTGGCGGGCCAGCAATACCCAGGTAGGCCTAGCCTGGACCATAGCCAGGGAAACAAAGGAGACACCTGGTTACGGAATTGGCATACTCAATTGGTATGACTCCGAAAATCATGAGGCCCCTCCAGGCAAGCGAGCTAACAAGGAATCAGTGTACGCTGGTTTGTACAAGACAGTCGACGTCGGGCTGAAATATCCAGCCAAAGTCCATTTAGTCGTCGGCACTAAGTGTGTTAACGGCGTTTTTGGCGGATTCGCCCTTCCTTTGTCGAAACGGTTCAGCATCGCAGCCGAGTATGTGCCAACCGCGACATCAGATGCAAAGTCGCTGATGACACCCGGAAACGAGGATGAGCATATCGTCTTGGCTGCCGGCTACAACCATAATCAGCATTGGCGCTTCAAGTACGCCAACATAGGTGGTGATGACGCCTGGGGTATAGTCTACACCAACAAATGGTTGCAGAAGTAGCATTCTGATCCTACACGTTCCAGTCCGTCTACTGTTCCTAGATAGGCGGACTGGAACACCCTTTTCTCCGATCCCTTCTCTTTGGCTCCGGATCTTTTCATGGCACGGGATGTTGATGGCCATCCCCAGAGTATGCTCTTGTCTCTCACTCGAGGCTATACAGGTACGAAGGCTGGCCAAATCCAACCGAATTCTTTCAGCCTCAATCCCGATATGAGAGTGCGGAATCAGGCGAAACAAGTTAAAATATACGTGTGAGTCCGGAGACGCTGGTAGTTCTCTGACAGCGTGCAGAGCTTAGAATGGAAGTATTGTCAACATACACGTGATGAGGCATGCTCGATGGCTATTTATGCAATATCAGACTTGCATCTCTCTCTTGCTAGCGAAAAGCCTATGGATATTTTTGGTCCGGCATGGGCGGATCATGTTGAAAGATTGCGAAAGAACTGGGCGCAAGTCGTTTCCGATGATGACACGGTCTTGATACCCGGAGATATCTCCTGGGCTCTGCGATTGAATGAGGCAATGCCTGACCTTGATCTTATTGCCGAGCTTCCCGGGCACAAGATCCTTATTCGCGGAAATCACGACTATTGGTGGCAGAGGCGTTCTACCTCCCGAATCCAGCGCATCGTAGATAGAAATATGACCTTTCTGCAAGGAACATCTACCATGGTAGGCGATATCGCTGTTACAGGTACTCGTGGTTGGCGCGTAGATTGGGAAACAAGAATGCCATCCAATCACGGATGCATTGCCTCTGATGAGGAGGAGATTCTCCACTCACAGAAAATACTTCAGCGTGAGCTCACATACTTGGAGCGAGGTCTCAAATCCATCCCGCCAACTGCCCGAATGAAGATTGTGATGTTGCATTATCCGCCTTTTGATGAGCGCCTCAAGCCAAATCGTTTCGCCGAGTTACTAAGAGATTATACGGTTGATATCTTGGTCTATGGACATGTGCACATAGGGCTAGGCGGATGGTTGGAAGGTGTGGTAGATGGGGTAAGGTACTATATGGCTTCGGCGGATATAGTAGGTTTCATGCCTCGATTAATCGTATCTTAGCCTAATTGACCCTGGAATTCTGACTGTGTTATGATTCACACATAACCTGTAATGCGTGATTCGACTAACTATGATGAATGCCCCACGCTGTTTTGACCATATAGTGTCCAGACTACGCACCGAGTACCCGGGCGTGAAGCTTCTCGCACTTGGTCAGACGGCATTGTGGGATGAGCCTACGAAAGCTATATTATGCCGGTTTCTTGAGGATAGTTATCCCGAAGCAACCATGGTCATAGGCATACACGACCTTGATTATTTCTCCAAGATTCCAGCCGGTTTGCTCAGCCCGAGTACTTGGGCTATCCTCCCTCATAACGATTTCTCTACAAAAGACCTTTGGGTGGCCACTGGTGAACTCTCTCGGCTGTTCGGTAGCGAGACAATTCCAACACGACAGTTGCTCACCACTTATGGAGTACAGCTAGACAGAATAGCAAAAGATTTTCCAAGCGGCCGCGAGGCTCTGTTGGACATGGCTACCGAAGCATGGGGCTGGCGTGGACTGGTTCATGCCGACTCAAGCGATGAATTGTCTCGGGATATTGACCTTGCGGATGCATTGCCACATTTCTCGCAACTACTTGAGTGGGCGCTTGATGGCTCACTAGATTGCCTGAGCGAAGCAGACCAGGCTAGGGGTCAGCTAATCGCCCGCGAGATTATCACGCAAGTACAAGATTATGCAGACAAGCACCCGAACGCTTCGATCACCGACCTTCTGGTGGAACTCCTCAAGAAGTTCTACGGCTGGCTTCTGAGACGCGTCCCAGCGAATCTGGAAGTAACCACTGCCTCCAGCTTGTTTGCTTTCAACAAGCTCACGGCCCAATTGCCTAGATTCCACTTGCTCAGGGCTTTTCTCGACCCTCGAACTAGAGAGATATGCCAGCAGACATATGACATGGCCGTCGAGAATTCAGATACGTATACGCTGGACCGATTTCCGCCGGGGGCTATACCTTTTGATCTAGTAATACCCGGTAAAGGCCGTGGTACAATATGCATCAGAGATAGCCATATACTAATAGACTTGCCTCAGCCCATTACTCTGTATTCTCAACACTTACCGACAACGCCAGCCGAATTAGCCGATTTGGTGGAGTCCCACCTGGGCCCCGATGTCATGCTTATTGGCAAAGCAGTTACACTCGTGCTGATGATAGCAAGTGAGTTTGTGTTTGTACTTAACGAACAAGCTTCCGCTTATGTGCCCCGTTGCGAAAGGATGGCCAGTCTTCTAAAAGAAAGAGGCTTGGACTTCGATTTCTTTCCTATTCTGCGTATTGGATACCAAACTTGGGATTGTCTCTCTGCCTGTAATTCAACATTCCGGTTGCCCGGACACCTGGCCGCCGCGTTCGGTCAGGGAGAAATCACTGCCCAAGAGTTTGCCGATTCATGGCGGATAACGGTGGCAAACCAAGAGATGTTGTTAAAGAAGATCTCCACGCTTACCAATCTCGATGACCTTTTGACATTCTTGGCTGATCAACAGCCGGAACTTTGGCGTATACGAATAGAGCAATACCTTGAGGCTATTGCTTCCATACGAGAAATAAACGACCGTGCTGAGCCGATGAAGCAAGAGTCTATTTATCTCAGGGACCTCAGCCATCAGATCAAGGCTCAGGTACAAGCCCTCGAAGTTAAGAAAGGTGATCATTTTCGCCAGTTCATTAAGCCGCTCAAGGATAAGCTATGGCAACTGGAAGGGAAAGGCATTACTTCCGGACCAGAGGTGGACAAAATTGTTGAAAAACTTCGAGTTTATGAACAGGAACGCAGCGCATTAGAAGCTACGATAGAGAAAAAGCGAGAAGAGGCTGCTGCGGCACACAACAGAAGTCTCGAACTGAAGAGCATGGTCAGGCAATTGGAAAGAAGTGAAGAGGTTCAAAGAGCTCGCGACACGGTCAAGCGTATAGAGTACGAAGCAGAGTTGGCAAGACTATGGCTGGTCCGCGATGCACTGTTGGTGTCAAAAGGATTAGCGTATACGAACTGTAGACCTACTGCTTGGTGGTTTATGCTGGTGGACCCCGAACTGAAGTGGTTTGATCGTGTGGCAGAGACAGCCGAGTTTCGTTTCGAGGAGATCGCCCCCACTCTTAATGCGTAAACACATACTGAGAAATACTATGTGTCGCTGGCCCAGAATGGTCGACACAGGAAGACGCCCTTATGACGATGACTCTTCGTACATTAAGGTTCCATAAAGTTGAATCCGTTGGTAATCACTTTGTGTTGTTAGACGCGCAGGCTATGCCCGAAATGGATTGGAGCATGCTCGCTACCAGCATGTGCGCTCATCATTTTGGCGTAGGAGCGGATGGGCTTCTTGTCATTCAACGATCTGCCAATGCGCATTTCCGTTTTCGCATGTTCAACCCCGACGGTACCGAAGACGTTTGCGCCAACGGAATGCGATGTGCCACTGCATACATGCATAAAACCGGGCATCTAACTGCCGACGAGGCAACTATAGAAGCTGTGGACGCCTTGCATTTGACGAGAATACTTGCTGTCGATAATGGTTCGGTAAACGTCAAGCTGAATATGGGTATACCCTCACTTCGGCCAGCTGATATTCCTGCGCTGGCGGAAATCGATCGGATGGTGGATTATCCGTTGCAGGTAGCTAGCGATGTGTACTACACCACCGGTGTTTCGGTCGGTACTCCTCACGCAGTAATATTCGTGACAACGGAGTCACTGGAAACTTCGATTCCAGAAGTGAGTAGGGCCATTGAGACCCATCCACTTTTCCCGCAAAGAATAAACGTAACTTGGTGTGCTGTGGAGTCTCGCGACTTACTGAGAGTACGGACCTGGGAACGTGGTGTTGGCCCGACTCTCGGCTGTGGCACCGGTGCTTGTGCAGCACTTGTTGCCGCACACACAAAAGGGCTGGTAGGTACAAGTGCCCGCGTGGTCTCTCCAGGTGGGTCGCTATGGGTCGAGTGGCCACAGAAGCAGGATGTATCTGTCTCCGGCTGGACAAATCTGTTGTACGAAGGAAAATGGATCATGCAGTCTCCTCCTATGATTTCTAATTCCAATTAGGTTCCTCCCATGGCTGAAACTAGAGTCTTTGATGATTTGGCAGAAGTCTATGATATGCTGATTTCTTGGAAACAGCGATTAAGGCGAGAGCGCCCGTTCCTTACTCGAGTATTTGAAGAGTCTAGGGTCCGACGCATTCTTGACGTGGCTTGTGGCACAGGAATGCACGCTATCGCATTCCACGACTGGGGCTATCATGTCACAGGAGCAGATATCAGCCCCGGAATGGTTGCAAAGTCAATAGCAAACGCCGGCTGCCGAAAAATCGAGTTTTTCCAAGCAGGATTCACTGAGTTGGACCGTGTTGGCGGCATGTTTGACGCTGTCACCTGTCTCGGCAACTCTCTACCGAATGTGGAAACAGATGAAGAGCTGTGCGAGTCACTGAAGTCGTTTTATCGCGTCCTGCTCCCTGGTGGGGTCCTCGTCCTTCACCAAAACAACTATGACCGCATTCTAGGTCGAAGAGAACGTTTTATGCCTCTAGCCCATGGAAAGCGCGACGGACGCGACTACCTCTTTCTCCGATTTTTTGACTTTCATGATCAGCTGTTAATATTTAATCTAGTCACACTATCCAAGCACCATGGTGAGTGGCATATGGCTTCCACTTCATCAAGGCATCGTCCGCTCACCTGTGATTTGCTCGTCAACTTGCTTTTGCAAACCGGTTTTCTGAATGTGCAAACATATGGTAGCTTTGCCGGTGAGCGCTTCGAACTCCTAGAGTCAGACAACCTGATCATCGTAGCCCAAAAGCCTCATACGTTGGTTAGCCGGCCGGTTGGTGAGCCCGTGTCTGCTTTGGATCGTATACCCATTTGTGAAAATGGTGAGCCGCTCGTCGACATCGCCGAGGCTATTCCTGGGATTCACACAAAGAAAGATCGAATGCTAGCCAGAAAATCTGTGGTCGAGATGCTTAATAAGGCATTGTCTCTATTGCCAGATGGATACAACTTGCAGATCAGGGAAGCTTTTCGTTCCTTGGAGCGCCAGCGGGAAATCTACGGACGGTTTTACAATGAACTGAGGAAACAGCATCCAGACTGGCCGGAGAGTCAGCTCAGACGTCAAGCTAACAGATTCCTCGCCCCGCCGGATGCAAAGCACCCACCAGGGCACACGACCGGTGGTGCCGTTGACGTCACGATAGTAGGGCCGGATGGAAACGAGTTGGACATGTGCTCAACAATCAGACCTATTGCAGATTACCATGCGGTTTTTCCAACGTATAGCAAGCTGATAACTCCGCATGCCGCAAAGAATCGACAATTGCTGCTGGATATCATGCTCGAGGCCGGATTCAGCAATTATCCCGGCGAGTGGTGGCATTACTCCTTCGGTGATAGCGCCTGGGCGTTGCGTGTCGGTGCGCCTTGTGCCTTATATGGAGCAGTGAGCCCGGACGCATGACTCCCTCAGCCGCTGATTTCTTTCGTTGCACTGGCTAGGTTGAGCCTACTCACATATCGGATTCCAGGGAGCTGGGACACCAAAACGGTGATCAGTATGCCGAATATGGTCAGCAGATAGGTCCTGGGGTAGATGTACAGCCGAGGATGGAAAGTCTCCGTTCGCCAAAGTAACATGAAGAGCGTCGCTAGACAGCGTCCCACCGGTAATCCTACTAGCATTCCGGCCGCCCACGTCACTAGATTTTCGATCGCAATCATCGCCCCTATCTGAAAGCGGTGGAATCCCAATGACCGTAAAGAGGCTGTCTCTCTCGTCCTTTCCAAAATGTTGATGGTCGTGGCATTGAATAGAACCACGAAAGCGAGAGCAATACCAAAAGCGAACATCACTGTTATGTATGTCGTAGCAAATTCCATCGCCTCGTCAATATCGTTCCGCAGTTCCGTAACGTCCAAAACAGTTGCTATGCCAGGAAGATCGTAGAGACGATCGACCACTTCGGAAGTATATTGGGGGTCCGTCTTGATGAGAATACCGCTTACTGCATTGGGCAGAGTGTTCATCTCCCGCGAGAATAGCCTGCGAAGCTCATCGATATCCATCACAACCATATTGCCTACCGGTTGATATGCCTCCTGAGTTATCCACACCCGCCGACTAGCTTCTATCCGGTCTAGCCCCTTAGTACGCTTCAGTACCTCGCCGCTAAAACCTGCTACCGGCCGACCTATAGAACGCAGAATTGAGGGATCAAGCCGCTGTGAGAGACTGAGTATTACTGGCATGCCTACATGTAGATTCCGAGTCTTCATGAAGTCATCGCTGACTGCTATTCCCGAAGGTGGAATAGGCACCGGCTTTCTGTCGGGCCCAATGAGCGGTGTCAACTGTGTCCCGCGCTCCACTCCCATAACCTGAACATCTGCCGATTGTCCTTTGCCGTAGACCATTTTCAGGTTCATCTGCATTACCGGTTCAACACGGAGTACTCCTTTCCAAGTTCGTACCTGACTAATCGCCACCTCGGAATGGGGCGTGAAGTAGACTGCCGCTGCGTTGTACCTTAGTACCTCTTTGAAGTAAAACTCGATCATTGCCGTTACAGAGTTCATTAGGCCAGATGTGACCAGAATAAGTGCAACCGACGCAGAAATACCGGCAATGGTAGCAAATGTACGCTTGGGTGAACGCATGATGTTCCGTAGAGGAAGCCTTAAAATGAAGGAGGCGCGTTTGAGGCTGGGAATCCACCTCTCGAATATAGGAACACGTCCCACTGCAGGCGCTTCGGGACGTATGGCTTCGGCCGGCGTCAGACGCGAGGCTGCGCGAGCAGGAATCCATCCTGCGCTAACCGATACAAGAAGAGCCATCAAGATGCCAATAGTCATGATGTCGTAGCGAAGGGCTACGATGGTGAAGGGAACGGACACGACGGTCGCATAGATGCCAGTTATCCATCCCGCCATGAGATATCCTAGAAATGTGCCCAGAACCGAGCCGAAGAAACCAATGAGGATAGCAAAAGATATATAGTGCCGCAGTACCGCAGCTTTGCTGTAACCCATTGCTCTCATGATGCCAATTTGCCATCTCTGGGATATCACCATCCTGCTCAGCAAGTTGTAGATACTTAGACTTGCAATGCTCAGGAATAGCAAAGGAAAGAAAACTGCCAGTACACGAAATTGTTCCAGGTCGAGTTTCAGCAGTTTATAACTTGGCTGATCCTCTCTTGGTTGTGGGTCGTCTGGTGTATAGACTCTCAGCTGACGGCTTGCCTGCTTCATAATCGCATTGCGATCTGCCTGCTCAGTCACAGTGACAACTACCTGGTTGATAGCACCCGAACTACCAAAAAGAACGTCCGCCATTTGTTTTCGCATGAACATGACCCCAAATTGCTTTGGCTGAGGCCCAAAACTCTCCTCACTAGGAACAGCCAAGATGTATTCGGGGCTCATGAAAACACCGGAGACCCTAAACTCAATCTCTTCTTCATCAACAACAACGTCTAGTACATCTCCCGGATTCAAATTGTGATATTGAGCGAACGAATGCTCGATCAATAGCTCTCGATAGCTCCCAGGACGCGGTAGTGAGCCTTTCGAGATATATAGCGAATTGATCGCTGGGAGCCCATGGTCAGGGAGTGATATTACCCGGCCGATTAACTTGACGCCCTCAGAGTCCAATTCAATTGGAACTTCTTCCTGGACCCGGCCTTCGACCCTCCTTACACCCGGAATTCGGCTAATCTGGTCTACCACGGATTGAGGAGCGAAGTTCATGTTGATAGTAAAATCAGCCAGATTAAGTCTTTCATACGTGAGAGCGTACGACCTACCCAGGCTGTTGTAGGAAATGTAGCTTGCATCAAAGAGAGCTATTCCAATCATGACCACGACGACTATGCCCAGGAATAGCCAGGGTGAGAATCGAATGTCACGTATCAGCTTGAGAGTCAGTTTGCTGATTACCATGCTAGTTCATCCGGTTCGATCGGTGACGCATTTTCTTCAATAGCAGTGATTTCTCCGCTTCTCAACCGAATTATCCTGTCAGCCATGAGTCCTATAGAAGCATTGTGGGTCACTGCCACTACTGTTACTCCACGCCTCCGGTTTACTTCACGCATCAGCTTGAGAATGCTCTTGCCAGTTTCGTAGTCAAGATTGCCAGTAGGTTCATCACCGAGCAAAAGAGGGGGATTTTTCACCAGGGCTCGCGCAATGGCTATCCTCTGTTGCTCACCACCCGAAAGCTCGCTAGGGAAGTGGTCTGCTCGTTCTGCCAGCCCGACCTCTGCCAGCACCGCTCTCGGATCCTCCGGATTCTCCATCAGCTCTGCAACAAATTCCACGTTCTCTAGGGCTGTAAGCGTCGGTATAAGGTTGAAGAATTGAAAGATGAACCCTACGCTTTTGCGCCTGTACTCGGTGATCTCGAAATCAGACATTGCGCTCAGGTCTCGTCCTCTGAACAAGACGTGGCCCGTAGTTGGTTGATCAATTCCTCCAATGAGATTTAGAACTGTCGTCTTTCCAGACCCGCTAGGACCTAGCATCACGATGAACTCGCCGGGGAAAATGCTCAAGTTTGTCTGCTTTAAGGCATGGATCTCAACCTTACCCATTGTGTATGTCTTAGTGGCTTCTCTTAGTTCTACGAGTGAAGACCGGGAGTCAGAGGCCATCTCGCGACCTCCTGACGTTGACCCGCTGCCCCGCTCGAAGCTCTGCAGATCGCGTGGTAGCTACCAACTCACCAGGACGCAAACCGCTCCTTATCTCTGTCAAGTCAAAACTGGAATAACCGGTTCTCACATTCCGCGGATAAACTCTGTTTCCCCTCACGACGAATACCTTGGAGGTTTCTCCGACGCGCACGATAGCTGTGTTTGGAACTAGAACTGTATCTCGCGCGACGACAGCACTGCTTGCAATATCCACCTCCATCCCAGGCCGCATTGTGAACGGAGACGATTTGATCTCTATGCGCGCTCGCACTATCTTCGCTCTGGCCAGACCAACCGCCTTTGGTTCCGCAATTGGTGAAGTCCTGACTACTGACCCAGTTGCTTGCTGCCCTGGGAAAGCATCCGTTGTAATTGTTACTCTTTGTCCCGCATGTAAAGCTGCTACGTCGCTTTCGTCGACCTCAGCCGTAACCCAGACTGGACCAAGTCTCGCCAGAGTGTACACGGGGTTTTGTGGGCTGGCAATTGCGCCTTCCTCCAAATGCTTTCGTGCGACGATAGCGTCGAATGGGCTGCGAATTACCGTGAATTCCAACTGTGCCTCGACCGCCTCCACCGCCGCCATAGCTCGTTCCACCTGAGCTTTGGCAGATTCCGCTTCTTTGCGCCGGACAGTCACACTCCGTTCTCCAGCTTTCGCTTCTGCAAGTGCGGCTTCGGCTGCCTGAACGTCCGCTCTCGCAACGTTGATCTCTTCCGGTCGTGCTCCTGCTTGGACAAGCGCTAGTTGCTCTTCCACCGCTTGCAACTGGGCAGATGCGACCTGAGCCGCAGTTCGTGCCGCGTCGAAATCCCTTTCCGAGATGGCACCTTGTTGAAACAATAACTCCGCGCGGTTGAGTTCAGCTCTTGCTCTTTCTGCTTCAGCCTGTGCCTGTCTCACACCTGCTCTTGCCCGCTCAATCTCCTGAGATCGTGCACCTTTCTCTAGATCTGCTAATCGCGCTCGTGCGGCTCTCAATCCTGCTTGTGCCCTGGACACAGCAGCCGTAGTCTGCGAAATAGTCAGCCGCACCATTTCCTGAGCCTGCGCATACTGCTGTTCGGCTGCTTTCAGCGCTGCCTTGGCTTGTGCTACCTGAGCGATTAGCTGCCCCCTGTCCAGAATTGCCAATTCTTGTCCCGTAGACACCACTTGCCCTTCCCGCACGAGGAGCCGAGATATCGGAGCGGCAATTCTTGGCGCAACATCCACCAGTTCCGACTCTACAACCCCTGTTGTGAAGAGTTCAATTGCCAAGTTCCCCTTGCGAACCTCAGCTACCTCAACGTTTGGCACCTTCGGGTATAGCACAAAAGCCAGCAAGGTCAGCGCTACAACCAAGAATATAACTACAACCCATCGCTTCATAGTCATCCCCATACTCTACTTCTATCTACCCTATTAATTATCATTCCCGGCAGATGCAGGAAAACTGGCTTCATAGTTTCTCGCCCATATCCATTAACTCACGATAACGAGAAGCATTCTTCAGCCTTCCCGATATTTCAAATCTTGAACTGTCACGCAGGAGACTCACGTGCTTTTGTCTAATACCCTTAAAGAAGGCTGTGCTCACTCACCATTCTTTAAACACTAGCAGCCTGAAGTAGAACAAAGCTCATAATCGCTTAGAAACTGGGGGCATGAGATTATATGGATTACTTCTTCACGGAAGAACAAAACATGATGCGCGAGGTTGCGCGAGAGATTGCTGAAAAGAAGATCAGACCTGTAGCTGCCGAATACGACGAAAGTGGCGAATTCCCGTGGGAGATAATTAAAGCCATAGCCGAGGCCGATCTATTTCGCGTATTCATTCCGGAAGAATACGGTGGAATGGATATGGGTACCCCGATCACAAACATGTGCATCGTTACAGAAGAGCTTTCCAAGGCGTGCGGCGGCATATCTCTGGGCTTTGCAGCGACTGGTCTTGGTACGATGCCAATACTTATAGCCGGAACCGAAGAACAGAAGGCCAAATGGCTCCCCAAAATCGCAGATGGAACCCTGGCAGCCTTTGCACTAACCGAAGCGAATGCCGGCTCAGACGCGGGAGCTGTACAGACAAAAGCAGTTCTCGATGGTGACGAGTGGGTTATCAATGGCACAAAGCAGTGGATCACTAACGGTGGAGAGGCAGAAATCTACACCGTCTTTTGCGTCACAGACCCCGCGAAGGGCGCACGCGGCATCTCTACCATTTTGGTGGAAAAGGGAACACCCGGTTTCACCTTCGGCAAGAAAGAGAATAAGCTTGGTATCCGTGCATCCGCTACACGTGAACTGATCTTCCAGGACTGCCGGGTGCCGAAAGAGAATCTTCTTGGAAAGGCCGGCATGGGCTTCTTCAATGCCATGAAAACCTTTGACATGTCGAGACCTGGTGTAGCAGCTCAAGCAGTCGGTATTGCTGCTGGTGCGCTTGATCTGGCAGTCAAGTACTCGAGAGAACGTCGCCAGTTCGGTCAGCCGATTTCCGCGTTCCAAGGCTTGCGATGGATGCTCGCAGACATGGCGATGAAAGTCGAGGCAGCTCGAGCATTGGTCTATGCCACTGCTCGATGGATCGACGCTGGAAAGCCGAAAAAGGCTGCGATGTACTCCGCCATGGCCAAATGCTTTGCTTCCGATGTAGCCATGGAGGTCACTACGAACGCTTTGCAAGTCTTTGGCGGCTACGGGTATATGAAGGAATATCCAATCGAGAAGTATATGCGCGATGCAAAGATCACCCAGATCTACGAGGGCACGAACCAAATTCAGCGTGAGGAGATTGGCAAAGGCCTTATCGCAGCCGCAGCATCGGGAGATTAGGCGTTTCTCTGAATCTCGGTAACAGAAAGCGTTGACGATGGTAAATCGAGGTGTTTACCGGCAATGCCCACCGTATGCGCTAGGCTATTCGGCAGGCGAAACAAGTATGACGAAATCTGTTATACTTGGGTCCAACCGTTGACATACTCATAATCTAACTAGAGCGATATTCATTCAGGGGGCATACAATGGCACGAGTATACAATTTTAATGCTGGACCGGCAGCACTCCCGCTACCGGTGCTGGAAAAGGCTCAGGCTGAAATGCTGGACTACGCCGGAAGCGGTATGTCCATAATGGAAGAGTCGCATCGTTCCAAGACCTTCCAGGCAATTGTTGATGCCGCCGAAGCCAATGTTCGCAGACTAATGGGCGTACCGGACGATTATTCGGTGCTTTTCCTCCAGGGCGGTGCTAGTCTGCAGTTTGCCATGATTCCGATGAATCTGCGTAGACCCGGTAGAACAGCCGACTATGTGGATACCGGAAGCTGGGCCTCTAAGGCCATCAAAGAAGCCAGGGTTACCGGCAGTGTGAACGTCATCTGGTCTGGGAAAGAAGAAAACTACACCAAAATACCGAAGCTGAGCGACTTAGAGTTCACACCAGACGCTGAATATGTTCACATCTGCTCGAATGAGACGATTGGTGGTATCAGATGGACGGTCTTCCCTCAGACAAAAGCACCACTCATCGCAGACATGTCCAGCGAGATCATGTCTAGAGTGATAGATGTCAGCCAGTTCGGCATGATCTATGCCGGTGCGCAAAAGAACCTAGGTCCTTCAGGAGTAGCATTGGTCATCATCCGAAACGATCTTCTGGAAAGGACGCCCGAAAACGTGCCGATCTTCTTGCGATACTCCACTCACGCAGAAGAGCATAGCCTATACAATACCCCAAACACCTGGGGAATCTACATCCTTAAGCTCGTGACAGAGTGGTTGGATTCGATCGGCGGCATTGCTGAAATGCAGAAGATTAACGAAAAGAAAGCCGCAACCCTGTACAATGAGATAGATTCCAGTGATTTCTGGCGTTCCCCAGTAGCCAAAGAAGACCGATCGATCATGAACGTCGTCTGGCGACTTCCAAGCGAAGAGCTTGAAGAACAATTCATCGCTGAGTCAAAGAAAGCTGGCATGGTCGGTTTGAAGGGCCATAGGTCCGTAGGCGGACTCCGAGCCAGCATATACAACGCTGTGTCCCAGGAAGCTGTGGATGCCCTGGTGTCATTTATGCGGGATTTCAAAGCAAAGCATGGTTAGATCGAAATCGGCCTGATTCGGACGAGTAAACTTACCCTTACGAGTCAGGCCGACCCCACAAAACCTTTGACCTGTTTCACACTCCGGATATTGGGTAAATTGTGGTGTTCCGAATCATAGATTGCATTTGTGATAAGTAATCAATACCGAATACTACGTGCAATCTAGATAACCCCCATTGATCTACCGATAAAATGATAGATCGTGACGTAGCCTTCGATAACATAATAGGGAAAGCGAGGTCTGCGCGTGGACTTGCCAATTTCCACTGTTCGGAATCGTCTGCCGTCTAACTAAACGGGGACTGGTGAAAGCTATCCTGGTATTCATACCAGCTTGACGAGCCTCACATTATGCTGTACAAAGGAACTGAGCGTGCTAGATGCGGTCATAGTACGCCGGTCTTTCTACGGTTTCTGGCGGCCGTCGCCCAGGCGCGGTCAGCCAGTTAGGCAGCAAGGCATTGTGCCAATTCCTAAAGGAGCGTTTGATATGCGCAATAGATCATTTCTAGCTACCTGCATATTGATTCTCTTCCTTGTCCTTACAATTCCCAGTTTCGCCGCAAACCTCTATGGCTACCTTCGCGACCCATGCTGGTGGTCTCGCCGAAATACCAGCGACCCTTATGGCACGGGAATGTATGAATTCGGAATAAACGCGAATGGCCAAAACGTATCCGCGGTAGGTGGTGCATGCTTCTCACAGATATACGGTGACTTCAGCATGACCGGTCTTGCCGAAAGCGGTGGTGCTTCCACTAACTATACAATCAGTTCCTGGTCAGTTTGGTGGAGACCAGCATTTGTCTTCAACGTCAACTGTCCAGCCGGAGGCACGATAAGCAATATCGACCTGCGTCTCAAAGCGGCTATGTGGCAATATGCCGCGTTCTGGGATGACACAGGCTACTACGAGTTCGGTCAAACTTTCAAGGCAACTGGTCCCATATCCATGATCTATCTCCGATGTCCTGGATCGGCTAACTATACACTCACTATACACGAAGGCGGCCCCGGCGGGCCGCAAGTAGGCGTTACCAGAACATTTAGCGGCAGTGGTGACTGGCGAGCGATCTACAGTTACGGAGAGATGCCAACCGTAGCCGGAAACATCTACTATCTACGCGTGCGAACCAGTTCACCTGCTCAGGGCGGCGTCATTATGCAAATGGATCCAAGAGCGGATTATTCTGATCCCATGCCCGAGGGATGTTTGTACCTAGGCACTGGTGGCACGCCCGTTGCTCAGCCAACGAGAGACTTGGGTTGTGTAATTATGTGCGATGACGATGGGCTGATCACGAATGTATACAACCGGGATGGCGGAGGCAACTTCGAGAATGTTACAAGCGTGGGTCAGACATTTGTTGCCCGCGGTGTTAATCTGATCAGCGCTTCCATCTACTCACCCACTTCAAATTTCGTGGGGGTCTTCAAGATCAAGCAAGGTGGTCCCAGTGGTTCCCAGGTTGGAACCACAAAGCGGGCGAAAGTTGGTCAGTGGGCTACTCCTGAGATCATCGCCTTATGGGCGCCGGGCGAATGTCCTCTTACACCAGGTAACACTTACTATCTCGAGGTGACAAGGGACGGAGGAGGGTCATTTACTGCCTATGCAAACCAGTATAACCCATATGCATACGGTCAAGCCTACTACAATGGTTCGGCAGTCAGCGGGGCTGATTTGGCATGTACTATCATGGAAGAGCAAAGTACAGGAAGTGCAACTCGCTCTGCAGTGAAGTTCAATACTTATCCTACTGTCACAGATGCAAATCGTGGTACCAATAGCCTCACGGTTACTTGGACGACAAATGTAGCCTCAGATAGCTTTGTTGAATATGCGGCAGAGAATTGCCCGTACACAAATTCCGTTTACGATGCTACTCAGGTCACTACCCACTCGGTCACCCTGACAGGGCTCAAAGAAAATACAATGTATCACTTCCGAGTGAAATCCTCGCGCAGTGGCTACAATCCTGTAATCTCAAGAGACCAAGTCATCTGTACGAAAAACAGCAGTCCGAATCTGTTGACAAATCCTGGCTTTGAACAAGGAAGCGGAAGCAGTCCACGCTGGCCTATCCCCGGTTGGACGAATTTCAGCGGTTCTACGTATGGTCTTGATGTAAAAGCCTCCGATGGTACCTGGTTCCTCGAAATCAAACCGCGGACCGGCAACTGGTTCGTCGAAGGTGCTATGAATGGAGGGCAGTCCGATGGAGGCATCTATCAGCGTGTTCCCGCCACCATCGGTGCCAAGTACACTTTCAGTACATGGGTTGGCACATGGCCTTTGGAACTGGACCCAAGTACTTTGAAATACGATGTCTGGAACGATAGAAACCGCTTGATACACGTGCGTATAGGCATAGATCCGACTGGCGGAACAAATCCAAACTCGCCAAATATCATCTGGACGCCGAGAATGTATAGCCATGCCAAGTACACTAATCTAGCTGTTAGTGCGACCGCTACTTCGAACTACGTCACTGTTTTTGTCCATATGAGGGGCACCCTGTCCGTAGGTAATTGTTGGCACCTCTATGCAGTAGATGATTGCGTTCTTACTGCAGAGATGCCATGTACCCCGCCGTCCATTACGTCCCATCCTCAAAGTCAAACGAAGGTAGTTGGCCAGAGCGCAACATTTGCTGTCTCAGCATCTGGCACTGCACCTTTGTCTTATCAATGGCGAAAGAACGGCCAGAATATAAACGGGGCCAACTCTTCGACCTATACGATAAGTTCAGTAACGACCGGTGACGCTGGCAATTATGATTGTGTGGTCACCAATGCATGTGGTTCAGCCACGTCAAACCCAGCTACGTTGACCGTGGCTCAGGTGTATTCCATAGGCAGTGCGAAAATGCTGGGTGACAATACTGTGGTAGCACTCGTTGGCAAGCCGGTCTCTGCTGCTTTCACCGGTAGCTTCTACGTTGAAGAACCAGACCGCAGTATAGGCATTCGTGTCGACAAATCTGCACATGGCTTGACTGCTGGAATGAAGGCGGATGTCATCGGCATCTTGCGGACGAACTCAGATGGAGAGCGCTATATAGAAGCTTCGAGCGCAACACAGAACGGAAGTGGTAGTGTCGAGCCGGTCATGCTTGTCAATCGTGAACTGGGAGGCAGCGACTGGTATTATAACCCTTCAAATGGCGCCGGCCAAAAGGGCATAAAAGGTGCAGCCAGTCTGAACAATATAGGCCTATTAGTGGTTAGTACGGGTACGGTTACCTATGTGGGTACTAACTACTTCTACATAGATGATGGTTCATCGCTGAGCGATGGATCTGGATATATAGGGGTAAAAGTAATGGCCGAGGGACTAAGCCTTCCGAGCACTGGTCAGGTGTGTAAGGTCGTTGGCGCAAGTTCATGCTTCAAGTCCGGCAGCGATCTCCACAGGAAACTAAGGGCGACGCAGATAGTTCCACTGTACCCGTAGCTAGTAGGCTTTAAAGCGGTCGAGAGCAAATAATAAGCTTGACCGATTTGGGTGTGGTCCTTGTTGGTAAAGACTAAGTGACGGGACCACAGTCCCAGGTGCAAAAACAGTCGCAAATAAAGAGTGCCGGCATGCTAACGTACATGCCGGCACTCCAGTTTCATGCTAGATGAGCCTCTGCAAACGTCTTCACTCGGAGAATCTACTTTAGATCCCCAAACTGGCAGTTGAATGCAACCGAGGCTGAATTATGTTCGCATGCCAAAGAGATGTTTGTTTCACCTACTTCTCAGTCTTTTCTTGCAGCATCTTTATAAATGGCCCAAATAGATCTATCGGCACCGGGAAGATTGTCGTACTGTTATGCTCGGTCGCTACGTTTGTCAGTGTCTGCAAAAACCTGAGCTGTATGGCCGCTGGATCCTTGCTGATGATTGCCGCGGCTTGAGCCAGCTTTTCGGCAGCCTGGAACTCGCCTTCCGCGTTGATGACCTTCGCACGCCGCTCACGCTCTGCCTCTGCTTGGCTTGCCATTGCACGTTTCATCCCTTCAGGAAGTATCACGTCGCGAATTTCGACATTAGTAACCTTTACACCCCAAGGCTCGGTCTGTTCGTCTATGACCGTCTGTAGCTGTTCGTTTATCTTTTCCCTTTCCGAAAGTAATTCATCAAGCAATGCCTGGCCAACCGTACTTCGTAACGTAGTCTGTGCAATCAATGCTGTTGCCTTTACGAAGTTCTCAACCTTCAGCATTGCATCCTCGGGGTTAACAATCCTGAAGTATACAACTGCATCGACAGTGACAGGAACGTTGTCCCTAGTCATCATCTCTTGTTTTGGAACGTCCATAGTCACGACACGCAAATCAACGCGAAACATCTGATCTATAAACGGTATTAGGAATCGTATCCCTGGCTGTTTCACACTATGGAAACGCCCCCAACGAAGTACGACACCTCGTTCGTACTCCTTAATAATCCTGATGGCTGCGGGTAGCACTATGGCGACCATGAAAAACGCAGCGATAATGATACCGGTAATCACCATGCCCATACAATCCTCTCCTCTCTACGTTAAGTCAATATCGCACGCTAGGCGATCATCACAATTGGCCTATCCGATGCGCGCCAGTATTACATCCATTTCGAGCTTAGTACCCTCACTCTTCACCCGCTCCAGGCTAGCCGCGGCGTCATGCGTCTCGGGTATCTTCCTCGATTTTCCTTACTTTTAATAAGAGTTTATCTACCGCGACTACCTTGACCTTCTCACCCTGTCGGATTGGTTGGCCTTCCGTCTCAGCATTCCAATAGCTTCCTTCGAGAAAGACTTTTCCCCTTGGAGCTATATCCGTTCTCGCCTCAGTTACTTGGCCTACCATACCCTCCCAGCCTGTGACAATCTTCTTCTTTTGTATCCGAACTCCCGCACCGACTGCTACCAGGAAAAACGCCCCCGTGAGAATGGTCATGGTGAGAACAAGCGTTACCGATAACCGAAATACCGGCGATCTTGTTTCAAAGATAACGAGTGACCCAACGACAAATGCTATTAAACCGCCAACGGTTAGGATTCCATGACCGGGGACAAATAGATCGGTAACAAGCAAAGCTATGCCTAACAGGATTAACAGCACCCCTGTGAGATTTACAGGTAATACAGCGAATGAAAACAGTGCCAGTATGAGTGCAATGGCTCCAATAACACCAGGGAAAACCGAGCCAGGGTTCTGTAGTTCGAATATAATTCCGTAGATGGCTATGAGCATCAGTATGTAGGCCACGTTTGGATTACCAATAACATGCAGAAACCTCTCTCGCAGACTTTGAGGTACCTGTTCTATTTCAGCATTCTTGGTGTTTAAGGTTACTTCTCCAGCCGCTGTTTTCACTTTCCTGCCATGAATTTGCGTCAATAAGTCCCGTTGACTAGGGGCAATAATGTCAATAATGTTCTGCTTCTTTGCCTCTATTTCGGTCAACGAAATACTCTTTCGCACGAAGTCCTCGGCTATTTGTACGTTTCTTCCTCGCTCTTTGGCTATCTTTCGTGCAGATGCAGCAGCGTCGTTCTCCAACTTTTTCGACATCACTTCATCTGGCTGTTCACCGCCAAGTCCTACCGGGTGAGCAGCACCTATGTTAGTTGCAGGTGCCATCGCCGCAATGTTAGCCGCAATAGTGATTATCGCTCCGGCAGATGCTGCCTTTGCTCCTCGCGGATAAACATAGACGATAATCGGAGTGCGACTGGCAAGAAAGTCCTTGACGATGGAGTCCATCGAGTCTCCCAAACCTCCTGGTGTGTCAATAAGAACCAGGAGGGCTTCTGCACCTTCTCGGTCAGCGATACCTATGCTCCGGTGAACGTAAAGAGCAACTGCTGGCTCGATGGGCCCATTAATGGTAATGCATTTCACCAAAGGACGCTCACTTGTTTGTGGGACCTGCCGGGACGGGGAAGCTAATAGGTTTGCGGTCAATAAGATAACTGCTAGAATCATAGAGGAACCGCGCATATAGGTGCTCCTAAACACAGAAGGTCAAGAGCATACTAAGCGTTTTTCACAGCAAAGTCAAGAATTATCGCTTTGTCCACATAAACTACAACTTTATTTTTCATGAAAAGCTTATGCGTACATATCGAATTCCGCGTGCTATTCCTGTCCGCAGAACCATATCATACCGAAAAGAAGTGAAACAAGTTAGGGAAGGATGATCCCTTATCATCCTTCCCCACTAACAACCGTACACAAACAGAATATTCCTGTCTTATGCCCAGAATGCTTCCCCAGGCTTCTGGCTGATTACCACATCTTTCAGGAAGGCAACCGCTTTTTCAAAACCTTCGTTTTGTGACATCAAGCTGTCTTCGTGCTCAATCGAAAGTACCCAGTCATAACCAACCAGCCGCAGGTTGCTGACAAGGTCCTTCCATGTCTGAGCATCATGACCGTAACCGATTGTCCGGAAGATCCAGCTTCGATTTATTTCGTCAGTGTATCTCTTCGTGTCCAGCACGCCATTGGTTTGCGTGTTTATCGGATCTATTTTGCAGTCTTTCGCATGCACATGGTAGATCGCATCTCCTAGCTTGCGGATAGCGTAGACCGGATCTATCCCTTGCCAGAAAAGATGGCTCGGGTCGAAGTTTGCACCGAGAGCGTCGCCACAAGCGTCTCGGAGCTTGAGCAGCGTTTCCGGGTTGTATACCACAAATCCGGGGTGCATCTCAAAGCAAATCTTGACCCCGTGATCTTTGGCGAACTTGGCTTCTTCCTTCCAGTATGGAATAACTACCTCTTCCCACTGCCACTTGACAATCTCGGCGAAATCTGGCGGCCATGCGCAGGTAACCCAGTTCGGATATTTCGCATTTGGAGAGTCTCCTGGGCAACCTGAAAAGTTGATCACCCTCTCAACTCCCAACTTCTGAGCTAGTTCTACAGTCTTTCGATGAATTTCATGGTTTGCCTTCGCGAATTCTTTGTCCGGATGCAGCGGGTTGCCGTGACAGGAGAGCGCACTAATAACTAGTCCCCTCGACTCTACAGCCTTGAGAAGCTTCTTGCGCTCGTCTTCACTGGCTAGCAGCTTATCTGGGTCACAGTGTGCATTTCCGGGGTAGTTTCCTGTGCCAATTTCTACCGCCTCTACGCCTACGCTCTTTACGTAATCCAGCGCTTCCTCGAATTGCATACTTCCAAATGCAACAGTAAACACACCTACTTTCACTTCTACATACCTCCTTGCAAATTGGAAATCTGGACAACATTTAGTGTGGGTAACGGTATCTGAAGCATTGGTACAACACCCACGTCGCCCCAGCCCCTTGAGCCATTACCCTACTATATTACTCATCAAACAATTCGCTGTTTTCCTCCTATCTGTGGACTATCTCTCTTCCTTGCTCGGCAGATTTATAGATGGCGTCCAGTATCCGAACAACCTCGAGACCGTGTTCTCCAGTCGAGATTAGTTCCGCACCGTTTACTAAGCAATCCACAAAGTGCTTGATTTCCATGATGTGGCCAGAGACATTTGGATAGCTCGGCCTTATGTCGACAGGTTCGCCGTAGATATCAGTGTAAATTCGCAGAGGATCCAGATCAGCACCCCCCTTGGTCCCACAAAGGCTGGTGTAAATCTTTTCACTCTCAATATGTGAAGCCCAACTGGCTTCCAGGATTACCGTAGCACCCGAATCCAGGCGAATAAACGCAGACGAGTGGTCCTCTACATCATAAGTCCCAGTCTTGTTGCCATGGCCGAACTGTCCGGTTCCCAATCCGTGAGGGCCAAACTTCGCGTAGGTTGAGCCGGTTACCGTAACGGCTTTAGGATTGCCCATTAGCCAGAGAGCCAAATCCAGCATGTGCACGCCCAGGTCAATCAATGGCCCGCCACCCGACATACTCTTGGTAGTAAACCAGCCACCCATGCCAGGGATGCCTTTCCGTCGAATCCACCCCGTCTTTGCATAGTAAATCTCACCCAGGTCGCCGTTTTCGATATACTTCTTCAGCAGTTGAGTGTCACCGCGGAACCTATTGTTAAATGCAGTCATAAGTAATTTGCCCGTCTTCTTGGCCGCAGCCACCATCGCCTCTCCCTCTTCGGGCGTCATCGCAAGAGGTTTCTCACAGATAACATGCTTCCCTGCTTCCAATGCGGCGATAGTCTGTGGTGCATGCAAGTAGTTCGGAGTGCAAACACTCACCGCATCGATGTCGTCCCGCTTTAGCATTTCTTCATAGTCCGTGTAGACATTTGGGACGTTAAACTCAGTTGCCACCCTCCTCGCACGCGCATCGTTGACATCACACACCGCTACGATGTCTACCTCCGGACACTGCGCGTAGCCGGACAAATGTGCATGTCCAATGCCAACTCCGATTACGCCAACTCCCACTCTGTTGAGCTTGCTGGATATAGTTCCCACTTTCACAATCCCCTGTTCATAACTAAATCTATAAATGCATTGCCGTCTACCTGCCGTTAACAAACGGCAAGACACAGGTCTCACGGCCCCGATCCTCGGCATTTTAGCACACCACTTGTAGGTTCGCAACTACCTTATTAAGTGGTAAGCTAGTATTAACTTGACATCTTCGGCTTTAGAAGATAAACCATGCATAGCCTTCTCAATATTGCTACTGTATTCTAGGCGATTGGTACTGAGACGGAGAACCATATGATTCGAATTCTCGTTTTCGTCATGCTATGCCCCTTGCCGCTATATCATGTGTGTCTAGGAGCAACTATGGAGAACCAGTTCCTAAGGATCGATGTCAATTCGAGTGGCCGTTACTCCATCCTCGATAAGCGTTCTGGCGTCACCTGGCGATCAAGTCCTTACGTTGATAGATTTGGCCAGGCTGTCGTAGCAACCGACCAAAAACCTTGTTAGCTACTCAACGTTGACAATGCCCTATCTAAACTTCTACTATATCCCAGTACTTACCCTCAATGAATATTGCCAATAACTCATATTCCAAAGGAGCCGCGCAATGATTAGAGAAATCACTGCAGAAGAACTAAAACCTGAGCAGTTCATCGAGGAACAAGTTGAGAAGATCCGAGATACAGTCGGCGATGGTACGGCTATCAACGCCCTGTCCGGCGGGGTTGATTCCTCCACTGTGACCATGCTGGGACACAAGGCCTTGGGTGACCGTCTAAAGACTGTTTTCATAGATAACGGCATTATGCGGGAGGGTGAGCCCGAGAGAGTGGCTGGGATTTTCAGAAACCTGGGCGTCAACGTCGAAATCGTAAATGCCCAGGACGAGTTTTTTGCAGCACTGCAGGGCATTACAGACCCCGAAGAAAAGCGTGAGGCAATCACTCAGACCTTTTACAAGAAAGTTTTCGGGCGGATAGTAAGGGAAAGCGGTGCGAAATACCTTCTTCAGGGTACAATCCTAACAGATGTGGACGAAACTGCTGCCGGAATCAAACGCCAGCACAATGTGTTTGAGCAAATCGGGATCGATCCCCAGGAGGCATTTGGTTATCACATCATCGAGCCGCTCATCCAACTTCGTAAGGATGGCGTTCGAATAGTAGGAAAGGCACTAGGCCTTCCCGAGGAGTTATTCCAGCGCATCCCATTTCCAGGACCAGCGCTTGCTGCTCGTTTGATTGGCGAAGTCACTAGAGAACGAATTGAAACAGTTCGCAGAGCAACCGCTATTGTAGAGCGATTGCTAAACGATACCGGTGCATTCCAGTACATGGCAATTCTTCACCAAGACCGAGTCACGGGTATGCGCAACGGTAGACGGGAATTCGGTCAGCAAATCGAAATCCGCTGTTGGGATAGCGTAGATGCACGAACAGCGAGACCGACTCGCTTGTCCTTTGAGTTGCTTGAAAAACTTGCAGAGGAGATTACCACGAACGTGCCAGGTGTCGTTAGTGTCACCTACAATATAGCTACTAAGCCACCTTCGACCATCGAAGCAGTCTAAAACTGTGAGGAGGATAACCTATGCCAACGATCCGCGATCTAGCCAAAACCCTTACTATGCAAACGGCTGCTACTCTTTGCAAAGACGCAACCTACATACCCGAGGAGCAGCTCGACTGGTCTCCCATGGACTACGGCAAAAGTGCAAACGCCATCCTGGCCGAATGCGCCGCTAGCAACTTCCAAATGGCAGCAGCCATCTCTGGCGGCCAAGCGAAGGAATTGGAAGAAGGATTGGATTTTCAGTCTCTCAAGGACCGGGTAATTGAAAGCGCTCAAGCTGTGTGCAATGCTATAGATTCTCTGAGCGATCAGGACCTAGAAGGGGAAACACAAATGCCTTGGGGCGCGATGTTCTCAACCTCCGAGGCAATATTTCTGCCTTTCAGCCACATGAATTACCACGATGGCCAGATCAACTACATCCAACTGCTCCTGGGTGATACAAAGTTCCATTGGGTAGAGGAGTGACAGCATCTTTTGCTACAAGAAACGCTTCTCTTATACCTGATCTATTGACATAGCGACAGGGATGACGGACCAAGTAAGCATTTGAGTCCGTCATCCTTTGCCACGACATTCTCATAGACTAACTAAAATCTAAGTTTTGACCATACTTGGCTTCTGTACGCCGGAGCATTATCTTGTCTTCAATTCTTTTAAAGGATTTTTGCTTTTTGAATCGAACAATATCCACGATGGCAAAACGTTCAGTAACTATCCAAAATGTGGACCAAACCACAGTGGTAAACAAACATAAACACGTCGTCAGCACAAGGGCCATTGCGATTGGTTTGCTCCTTATCCCAGCGAATTGTTATTGGATGGCCATAATGGAAATCCAATGGAATTCGCTAGATTCGACGTGCGTTAGCTTGTTCTTCCACGTAGTCTTTCTCTTGTTTGCACTTACCTTGCTGAATACTGCTGTCGCACGTAGGTTTCCACGCATTGCGTTCACCCAACCAGAGTTGATGACTGTATACGTCATGCTGAGTATTGCTTCCGCTGTCATGGGGCGTGACTCACTGGAGAATCTACTCCCAGTCTTGGGCCATCTCTTTTGGTTTGCTAACCCAACAAATAGATGGACGCGGTTCTGGCCCTATGTTCCTAAATGGCTTGCCCCTCAAGACAGAGATGTTCTGAAAGGTTACTACCTTGGCAACTCTAGCCTATATCAGCTAGAGCACCTACATGCCTGGCTCCTGCCAGTATTGTTCTGGACAAGTTTTGTTATCGTTCTGACTCTTACAATGCTCTGCCTGAACGTTCTCATACGAAAGCAGTGGACAGACCGTGAACGACTAACGTTTCCGATTGCCCAGATTCCACTGGCGCTCACCGGAGAACGAGGCTTTCTCAGAAACCGTGTAATGTGGCTGGGTTTCGCCCTACCAGTACTTATCCAGACGTTGAATAACTTGAATTACTTCTACCCCTCGCTTCCCACTATACACCTCAAACTTCAGAACTGGGGCACGTATTTCAGTACTCGGCCATGGAACGGAGTAGGGTGGCTGCCAGTTGGTTTCTTTCCTTTTGCTATCGGTATCACCTTCTTCCTACCCCTAGATCTCTCTTTCTCGTGCTGGTTCTTCTACGTCTTGCGGAAATTGGTGGATGTGGGTTGCGTCGCATGGGGGCTGAGAGATCCAGGAGTGCCTCCGTCCCTTGCGAAGATTCCCTACGTCGCAGAACAAGGAACAGGTGCTTGGGTTGGGCTTTCACTCGCGCTTATCTGGGTCTCGCGAAATCAAATCAAAGAAATCTTTCGGCAGGTCGTATCCCGAAGTGAATATGCAAATGATCCCCAAGCAGGCATGTCATATCGAACGGCGATTTTGGGCATTGGCGCAGGGTTCCTTATCTTGGTATGGATGTGCCATGCCATGGGGATGTCTCTGTGGCTTCCCGTTGTCTATCTCGCTTTCTATTTCATTCTGTCCATCGGCATTACACGTGTTCGAGCCGAACTCGGTCCACCCGCGCATGAGCTGAACTGGGTCAATCCAGAAAGACTCATGGTGACCATTTTTGGTACTCAGACGCTTGGTAGCCAGAATCTCACTCTGTTGTCATACATGTTCTGGTTCAACCGAGGCTATAGGTCGCATCCCATGCCTCACCAACTCGAGGGCTTCAAGATTGCCCAGGAGACAGGAATGGAGCCACGTCGTTTGTTGCTGGCTATGGTTCTGGCTTCGGCCGTAGGCGCCGTGACTTCCCTCTGGGCACTGCTCGACATCTTCTACCGAAATGGAGAGGCAACAGCGAGAATCATGTCCTACTCAACGGGCATAGGTTATGAAGCGTTCACACGCTTGCAGGATTGGACCGACAATCCCCGTCCCACAGATTGGATGGCACTGGGCTTTGCCGGCCTGGGTTCGCTGGTCACTCTTCTCCTAGCAGCGGCAAAGACAAGGCTTCTCTGGTGGCCTTTCCATCCAATTGGCTACGCTCTGGCCAATAGCTATGCCCTTGAATACTTTTGGTCCGCCATATTCATCGGGTGGTTCATTAAGTTCTGGATTGTTAGATATGGAGGTGTGAAATTCTATCGTCAGGCACTTCCGTTTTTCCTTGGCCTGATCCTTGGTGACTACATCATCGCTTCACTTTGGTCATTGATTGGTTCTATCTTGGGAGTGAGCACTTACCGTACATTCATTTTCTGATTAGCCGAAATAGCTCCACATTGGCTAGCACACTCGTTAGGCTGAATCAAACCCAAGACTTACGAAAGCCTGAAGACGCTATTCTTGATGCTCGCACAAATACCTCTCCGCAAGTATCTGCGCGACAAAATCGTCATACGGTCGGGGAGGTATGAGAAGACCTCTGGGGATGAAGCGAAGGAAACCTCGTGGCGGATTTTCTTCGAAGAATTTCGCACGTGCCCGAAGGGTTGTACCGCTTTCATCTACTACTCGAAGCGGAATCGAAGACAACGATGCACGCAATTCGTCCGTGAGTTTTGAACTGCCCGTACCGTTTCCAACGACAATGGCATCAACAGAGTATTGCGCGGCCAAATCCCTTGCGATTCTGACGACGGCATGCCTGGGATGGACTGCTCTCACAAGCACATCGTCTTCCGTTACAACCGCCATCCCGCATTTTTCACTTCCAGGATCTATTGCTAAAACCCTTTTCATGGGGATTCGCTCAATATGAGACTGACGTCCAGAGGACCTGCCGACCATATATCTCTTTTCGCTATCGCCTTTACACGAACAGCCTTGCCCGAAGCTTTGATGCACTCAACCAGATCTAAAATCTCATCCCAGTCACTTATCGCACCTACCGTCTTTTGACCCTCTTCGTCAATTTCTGGAATAATGTCTCTCGCTATAGCTGCTGACCGGACGTCTGTTCTGAGGAACGCTATTATTTGCCCAAATATCTGCCCACGAGAGAAGCTCCCATCTATAATCGTAGATGCCACTTCCGCGCCTTCCGTGTATATGAGCCGGTTGTAGTTGAGCCAGAAGTCAACAATGACTTGCTCGCCTACGAACGAATTACCCCATGAATAGATGCGGACAACCACCGAACCAGAGCCAGACGATATCTCTTCAGCCAGGAAATCAATGATGCTTGTCTCGTCAAATGATACTATCTTTCGAGCCTGGGGGTCTCGAATCTCCTTGGGCTTGATTTCAATTGCCTTGCCGTTGCTTCCGACTTGGGCACCTTCTGCCCTGGCACGTTGGTCGGCCTTGTCTAAAAGGGCCATCAAATCAGCTTTGATCTCAGACTTGCTCTGCGCACACTCGATGATTCCCCTCACAATCTCTTGCTCAGGGCCGAAAACCACAGGCTTCTCTTTTTTCTCAAGCAGTTTCTGACCTATCATCTTTTCCAGCCGCTGAATGTCATTTTCCAACTGGGCAACTTCTGCACGTCTAACTTGTACTTCTCTTCTGGCTGAGGAGAGTTTGCTCTTAGTCTCTGCAAGAGCAGCCTGTGTCGCTTCCAGTGCAATTTTGTTTCTCTCCAGATCTGTCGATAGTCGACGAATGTCCCTGGTAAGAAGATTGCGTTCCGCGTCCAGCTCGTTAACCCGCCGGGTGGCACGTGCCAACTCTGCTTTTCTTTTGTCTAGGTCTTCTCGTAAACTGGACAGTGTTCGCTTCAGAACAGCAGCTTCCTTCGCAGCCGCGTCCGCCTCTTTCCGCGCTCGGTCTGCAAGTTGCCGCTGTGTGTTACGTTCCCTGATCGCTTCTTCCAGTTCGACTTTAGCAGTCTGATACTTCTGGACGATCTCTATACCTTGTAGCATTAGTAGTTTGACTCGCTGGCTGACAATAGCCATCACCACTATCGTAAGCGTCGCAATTAGCATGCCTGTGATGGTAGTTGTGACAATCGCAGTGTAACGTGGGCGTAGGCCGAACAAGCTGAGCCTGCGCTTCCCCATGCGCCTGCCGAGAATATCCCCGCAATATGCTATTATCCCACACACCACTACGAATACGGCTAGTGCTAAGATGTTTTGCCAGCTCATACCAAACTCATCAACCTGCTTGGACTATTCCCATTTTACAAGAAACCTATGATTTTATCATCAAACTCTGTGTTTCTTAAGAACCAAGCCCGAGTGGAAACCACTATTTTGAAGCGCGAGCGACCAAGCCAATTCCTGCCGCCATGCCAACTAGCGTTGGTATGAAGCTTGCCGCCGCCGGTTCAATAGTCCCATTGCTACCCAAGACGCTCATGTAGTCCATTAGCAACCAGTATGCCAGTATTATGACGATCGCCAGCCCAAGCCCCATCGCTGAACTGCTCCTGTGCGGTCGTAAGCCTAGTGGAGTTCCTATTAACGCAAATACCAAGCATGTGAGAGGAATAGAGATTTTTTGGTATAACCGCACCCGAAATTCATTCACATTCTGCCCCTCAGCTTTAAGCATTTGGATAAACTTCTTGAGCTGTGAAAAGCTCAGTTGGTCATACTTCTTCTGAAAAAGGCTTATCTGGTCCGGCGTCTTATTGATCTCAACTGTCCTCGAATCACGGAATACCATGGTCACTGAATGGCCGCCCAGTTCTGACAGTCCTATGTTCTTTGTGTAGCCGTCCTTGAACGTCCATTCGTTTCCACCTTTCCAATGTGCTTCCTTGCCGTATACGAACAAGGCAGGCTTGTTATTCAAATATTGAATCAAAGCGACATCCCGCATTGTTCGGGTCTCCGGATTGAACCCGCCCTGAATGTAGATAACGCTATTGGTAACGCCATTCGAGGCATCAAGAACTAGGACAGGTTTGGTTTCGGTTACAGGCTCTTTTGTGAACTTTCGGATTGTCTGCTCATGCAGAGTATTCGTCTCGGGAACCACAATTTCATTCAAAACAAAGCTTAGACCTGTTACCACAACCGCCATTACGACTACAGGTGCAGCAATTCTGTACATGCTGATTCCACTCGCAAAAAGAGCGATGATCTCACTGTCGCCCGATAGCCTCCCAAAACCAAGTAGCGAACACAGAAGCATTGCCATCGGTAAGGTCAGAACAATCAAAGATGGAAGATGCAAAAGCATTAGCTTCAACAGGAGAAATGGCGAAGCACCGTACTCGGCTAGCAGTTGCGTCAGCTTGAACAATTCCCTGCCTGCAAACATCAAGCTCGTGAATGCTGCCACGCCGAAGAAGAATGGTCCAATCAGCTCAGTAAGTATGTGTCGGTCGAGTATTCTCATGCCATACAATGTCAGACTGCGAGCACGGTTATTGACAACCAGAGAGGCCGTATCGATTCTCGCAGACGCTCTTGTTGAAAGTTACAGCCCTTTGTTGTCTAGTGAATCACACCTCAAATCTGTCGCCGAGGTAGTACTTCCGGGCTATGGGATCGTTAGGCAAGTCTGTTGACAATCCGGAAGTCTTGATCTGTCCTTCAGACAATATGTACGCGCGATCCGTGATAGACAGCGTCTCTCGCACATTGTGGTCCGTGATAACAACACCAATGCTTTTCTTTCGGAGTTCCACAATGATGTCCTGGATATCGGCAATAGCAATGGGATCAACGCCAGTAAAGGGCTCGTCAAGGAGCATGAACTTTGGCGAGCAGGCAAGTGCACGCGCAATCTCCGTTCGTCTCCGCTCACCGCCGGAAAGCATGTACGCCTTGTGGTCCTTCACGTGCCGAAGCTTGAGTTCATCCAATAGCTGATCTAGACGAGCGATTCGCTCCTTGCGCGGCATTCCAATGGCTTCCAGTACCAGGAGGATATTCTCCGAAACAGAAAGCTTTCGAAAGACCGAGGGTTCCTGTGCAAGATAACCTATTCCGTGCCTCGCACGCTGATACATCGGCATGTTGGTTATGTCCTTGCCGTCCAATAGTACAGTGCCTGAATTGGGGCGAACTAAACCTACAATCATATAAAATGTAGTGGTTTTTCCAGCCCCATTCGGACCAAGTAAACCCACTATCTCACCTTGTTTGATTTCAAGAGAGACTCCATCTACTACGGTTCGCCCTTTGTAAGCCTTTGTCAGATTCTTGACGGATATTCCCGAGAGAGTCGCTATCTCTATTCTCCCCCCTTCGGGCCCACAGTCAATTCAGGCTGCTTGCCAGACTGCCCCTTGATCTCTATTCTATTCTGCTTCAAGTAGTAAACCACTGTTTCGCCCGAGAGTTCCGCTATCGGCTGAGGATTTCCAGGCTCCAATACTTTCAAGTTGACATTGCCCGTCAGAATAAGCTTGTCCTCGTCTCGGAGAAATTGAGCCTTTTGTGCAACAGCATCGATATTTCTGATGATGACTATGGGTTTGCCGTTGTTATCTGTTTCCCGGTCAGCTCGCCGTGCTTTTATGACAACATTTCTTGTCGCTACAGCCTGCTTCAGATTCAAGGCCTTCTGCTTGTCTCTAACTAAATCTATACTTATGTTGTCAGCTCTGATGGAGTCAAGGTGGATTGTACCCGGTGCAATCATCTGTGACGTTTGTTTGGCGACCAGTCTAGTGTTTCCACTGGCCTTCACCGTCAAGTTGTCGAGTTCGATGATGTCTGCTGTTAGAGAAGCACTTCTCAGTGAATAGCTTGCGGCCCCACCAAGAACTGTACATAGAACGAGTCCCGTCAGAACTAACACGCTAGCGATAATCTTGCTCATTAGCTATTCTCCAATTACCTGGTACAGGGATGCATAACCATGCTGATCAATGCTCTACCTGAGGTTCAGTTCAGCGTTCGTGAGTCGCACTTTCCCCAACGCAGTGTCTCCCTCCAATGTGCTGGCTCTTATTGTCAAGTTGTCTCTCTGCATTTTCACGTTGCCCGAAGCGATAAGCTTGTCTTGACGAGGTTTCCAAACAAGGCGATCTGCACTCGCCGAACTCTTATGTAAAGCAGAAACGACCTTCACGCCACCAGTGGCACGAACTTCTCTTGTGCGGCTGTCTGCAACGACCCGAGGCGCGATGAGCTTGCTTGCTAGCTCTCCGTCCCTGTACAAACTTGCCTCCACACCCGTTATCTCTACAACAGCACCCTCCCGAGTCTGTGACGCAGTAGCCTGTTTGAATTGTGCTCTCCAAATAGGCTGTCCATTTTCATCATCCCAAGCAATCTCTGCCCCACGAAAGGTTGCCTTCAGTCTACCATCATTCTCAGGTTTCTGATTGGAGTTATTCAAACGGGTTTTCACGCTACCCGCTGTATTCCCATCAGCAGCGCGTTTCCTGGTCGCCGGACGTTCACAGCCGAAAAGTAGTAGTCCCGAAACGAGTATCAAGACTAGCGCTAAACATCTGATGCGGTGCTTCTCTGAAGCCGATATTTCTGGCCGGCCAAACAATTTGACTCTCCATACAGTACGCATATAGGAATTATTCACCTGGCCTGCCGTGCAGCGCTCTATGTTGACCAGTTATGCATCTAGCGCCCTAAGTATGGCACATTTTCGAGCGCCGGTCAAACCAAACCGTGCTCCCATACAGTATTATACGCCTAGCACGCTCAAAGATTTCGATGCCCAAAGTGATCACTGGCACAGCGGGAAATCTGTCAGCGTGTGCAATAGCCTCCTCGAGTGTAGCCCAGTCCTTTGTGAGCAATGGGACTTGGAATCGCAAATGTATTCTTGCTTGCGCAGACGGCTCAGCTACCTGGGTCTTACGGAGAACAAGTAGTCCCCGCGCCGCGTTCAGAAAATTTCTTTACTTTTTTGCAAAAACCCCCTTGACAAGAGAAGATGGGTCTGATACTATACAGTTCCACGATACGTGGGGGCTGGCGAGCAAGCGCAACACTGAAAAATTTTTTCGAAAATTCCGAAAAAACGTGTTGACAGCATCGAAGCTCTATGGTATATTATATCTCGCGCTTGGGGGTTAGACCCCAGCAGATCCTTGGCAACTGAATAGTGCGAGCGGAGCCAACGTTAATATTAACGTTAGCCAGGTGAGTTTCAACTAGGTCTATTCCTCTTGGAATAGATCCAAACATTATCTCTTATGAAAGCGAACAAACTGAATGCTTTCCTCTAAGAAAGATCCCTTAATGGGACTATCTTAATGGATGAGTGTTCAGTTTTTGTAGTTTTTCTGATGGAGAGTTTGATCCTGGCTCAGGACGAACGCTTGCGGCGTGCCTAAGAAATGCAAGTCGAGCGAGGTATCACGCTGTCCAAAGCTTCGGCAGCGGACTTGTGATGCCTAGCGGCGAACGGTCGCGTAACACGTAAGCAACCTGCCCTGAAGTGGGGGATAGCCCGCCGAAAGGCGGATTAATACCGCATGTGTTCCAATTGGCGCATGTCAGTTGGAATAAAGCAGCAATGCGCTTCAGGATGGGCTTGCGGCCTATCAGCTAGTTGGTGGGGTAACGGCCTACCAAGGCGACGACGGGTAGCTGGTCTGAGAGGATGGTCAGCCGGATTGGGACTGAGACACGGCCCAGACTCCTACGGGAGGCAGCAATTAGGAATCTTGCGCAATGGGGGAAACCCTGACGCAGCGACGCCGCGTGAGTGATGAAGTCCTTCGGGATGTAAAGCTCTGTCCTGGAGGGAAGAAGTCAGTGACGGTACCTCCAGAGAAAGCCCCGGCTAACTACGTGCCAGCAGCCGCGGTAATACGTAGGGGGCGAGCGTTGTCCGAATTCACTGGGCGTAAAGCGCGTGTAGGCGGCCCTTTAAGTGGAGTGTGAAATCCTGCAGCTCAACTGCAGAACTGCACTTCAAACTGGAGGGCTTGAGTGTGGGAGAGGAAAGTGGAATTCCTGGTGTAGCGGTGAAATGCGTAGATATCAGGAGGAACACCCGTGGCGAAGGCGGCTTTCTGGCCCACCACTGACGCTGAGACGCGAAAGCTAGGGGAGCGAACGGGATTAGATACCCCGGTAGTCCTAGCCGTAAACGATGGATACTAGGTGTTAGAGGTATCGACCCCTCTAGTGCCGTAGCTAACGCATTAAGTATCCCGCCTGGGGAGTACGGCCGCAAGGTTGAAACTCAAAGGAATTGACGGGGGCCCGCACAAGCGGTGGAGCATGTGGCTTAATTCGTCACTAACCGAAGAACCTTACCAGGGCTTGACATCCGCTGAAAGTCCATGAAAGTGGTACCCTCCCGAGCAATCGGGACAGCGAGACAGGTGTTGCATGGCTGTCGTCAGCTCGTGTCGTGAGATGTTGGGTTAAGTCCCGCAACGAGCGCAACCCCCATCGGATGTTGCCAGCGTAAAGTCGGGAACTCTTCCGAAACTGCCCGTGTAAGCGGGAGGAAGGTGGGGATGACGTCAAGTCGGCATGGCCCTTACGCCCTGGGCTGCACACATGCTACAATGGCCGTTAACAAAGGGACGCAAGACGGCGACGTGGAGCTAATCCCAAAAATACGGCCTCAGTTGGGATCGAAGTCTGCAACTCGACTTCGTGAACGCGGAATCGCTAGTAACCGCAGATCAGCTATGCTGCGGTGAATACGTTCCCGGGCCTTGTACACACCGCCCGTCAAGTCACCTGAGTCTGCTGCACCCGAAGTCAGTGGCCCAACCCGCAAGGGAGGGAGCTGCCGAAGGTGTGGCCGGTAAGGGGGACTAAGTCGTAACAAGGTAGCCGTATCGGAAGGTGCGGCTGGATCACCTCCTTTCTAAGGTGTCTAAGCTCTAGTTCAAACGCCTGAACCTTCAACAGGTTCGCGTCTTGAAAACTAGTGCTAGATCCTAGGTCGATCTCACTTGGTACGCTTCGCTTGCACTGTTCAGTTGTCAGGGTGGCATCCAGTATGACTTGGATACATGGCGTATGAGCCGAGAAGAATCCATAAGTTAAGAGTACCTGGATAGCCAGACTGTCGCACCTTGAAATTTCAGGGGGAAGGCGAGAGTCTTCCCCCGAATTATGTGTCGCACTAGTGAATGGTAACTAGTATGCGGAATGGTAGAGCGTGAGGCCGAACGTTGGGTAGCGCGGGCTCCTAGCTCATCCGGTTAGAGCGCGGCCCTGATAAGGCCGAGGTGGTTGGTTCGACTCCAACGGGGCCCACCACGTCTGGAGGTTGGAGAAAGTATCCAGAGGTTGATTTCCAACCTCGACACCCAACTTCGAGATCGGGGGGCTTAGCTCAGTTGGGAGAGCGATTGCTTTGCACGCAATAGGTCAGCGGTTCGAGCCCGCTAGCCTCCACCATCCAAGTTGCGAACACATAACATAGGTTTTCCCGGACGCCGGTACAGGCCGGTGTCTATGCCGACTCCGCTTGATATTGAGCGGAGCTCGACATGTGGGAGCGAACATTGATAACTGCATAGTAAGGGTAAGTCTACAAGACAACACCGAGTTTTTGGTCAAGCTACAAAGGGCGTACGGTGGATGCCTTGGGGCAGGTGGCCGACGAAGGACGCGGTCAGCGGCGAAACGCTTCGGGGAGCTGCAAACAAGCTGTGATCCGAAGATCTCCGAATGGGGCAACCCGGCCAGAGTAATGTCTGGTCACGCAGACGGGTATATCCCGACTTGCGAGGGCACCCGGCGAACTGAAACATCTTAGTAGCCGGAGGAAAAGAAAACAACAGTGATTCCCTCAGTAGCGGCGAGCGAACGGGGAAGAGCCTAAACCTATACCGTGTGGAAGCCTACAGGCGTTGCGGTGTAGGGGTCGCGGGATCTTGCGTGCAGGGGCTGTAGACCCTGCGGAGAAGTTACCAAACTTGTCTTTAGCTGAACGGCATGGAAAGGCCGGCCATAGAAGGTGACAGCCCTGTAAGCGAAAAGGATAAGTCTTCTCGGCAAGACACCCAAGTAACACGGGACACGAGAAACCCTGTGTGAATCTGCCAGGACCACCTGGTAAGGCTAAATACCATCTGCCACCGATAGTGAACCAGTACCGTGAGGGAAAGGTGAAAAGAACCCCGGGAGGGGAGTGAAATAGAACCTGAAACCGTATGCCTACAACCGGTGGGAGCACTATGTCCCGGGTTTACCCGGGAAATGTGTGACCGCGTGCCTTTTGCATAATGATCCGGCGAGTTAATCTGCGTTGCAAGATTAAGGGTCAGAAGACCCGGAGTCATAGCGAAAGCGAGTCCGAATAGGGCGCCTAGTAACGTGGATTAGACCCGAAACCGAGTGATCTACCCATGTCCAGGGTGAACCCAGGGTAAGACCTGGTGGAGGCCCGAACCAGTGTCGGTTGAAAACGGCTTGGATGAGGTGTGGGTAGCGGTGAAATGCCAATCGAACTCGGATATAGCTGGTTCTCCTCGAAATGCATTTAGGTGCAGCCTCGTTCGTTGTGTCATGCAGGTAGAGCACTGGATGGCCTAGGGGCCCTACCAGGTTACCGAAGTCAACCAAACTCCGAATGGCATGACATTAGAGCGGGAGTGAGACTGCGGGGGATAAGCTTCGTAGTCAAAAGGGAAACAGCCCAGACCATCAGCTAAGGTCCCTAAGCGCTGGCTAAGTGTGAAAGGATGTGGGATCGCATAGACAACCAGGATGTTGGCTTAGAAGCAGCCATCATTTAAAGAGTGCGTAACAGCTTACTGGCCGATTGTGATCCTGCGCCGATAATGTAAGGGGGCTCAAGCCAGCCACCGAAGCTATGGACTCCAGCTTTGCTGGAGTGGTAGAGGAGCGTTCCATGCGGGGCGAAGATCGAGCGTAAGCACGGTTGGACTGCATGGAAGTGAGGATGCCGGAATAAGTAGCGAAAAGAAGAGTGAGAATCTCTTCCGCCGAAAGCCTAAGGGTTCTTAAGGAAGGCTCGTCCTCTTGAGTTTAGTCGGGCCTAAGCCGAGTCCTCGCAGTTCGCGGGGGGTAGGCGATGGACAGCTGGTTGATATTCCAGCACCAGTCGTGCGCGTTATCAGCAATGGGGTGACGCGGGCGAAGTTCCTGAGCACGGGATTGGTTGACCGTGTTCCCCTGTAGGGGCAGCCGGATAGGCAAATCCGTCCGGATAGAAAGCCCTGGCAGGGGACGACTGGAGGAGAAATCCAAAGGGAAGCAGGGATGGAGTTCGCCAAGAAAAACCTCTAGCGAGTGTACGGCTGACCGTACCGCAGACCGACACAGGTAGGCAGGTAGAGGATACCAAGGCGTGCGAGATAACCCTCGTTAAGGAACTAGGCAAGTTGACCCCGTAACTTCGGGAGAAGGGGTGCCCTGGGTGGATGTCGCTGAAACGCGACGTTTACTCGGGGTCGCAGTGACAAGGCTCGAGCGACTGTTTACCAAAAACACAGGTCTCTGCTAAGGGGAAACCCTAGGTATAGGGGCTGACGCCTGCCCAATGCCAGAAGGTTAATAGGAGGGGTCACCGCAAGGGAAGCCCTGAATTGAAGCCCTGGTGAATGGCGGCCGTAACTATAACGGTCCTAAGGTAGCGAAATTCCTAGTCGGGTAAGTTCCGACCCGCACGAATGGCGTAACGACTTGAGCGCTGTCTCAACGAGGGACTCGGTGAAATTGTAGCATGCGTGAAGATGCGCATTACCCGCATCAGGACGGAAAGACCCCGTGGAGCTTTACTACACCCTGACATTGGATTCTGGGGTAGCATGTAGAGAATAGGTGGGAGGGGAAACCCAACAGTGGAATACCACCCTTGTTATCTTGGGATTCTAACCCGCGCAGTTATCCTGCAAGGAGACAGTGTCAGGCGGGTAGTTTGACTGGGGCGGTCGCCTCCTAAAAGGTAACGGAGGCGTCCAAAGGTTCCCTCAGCCTGGTTGGAAACCAGGTGCCGAGCATAAGGGTATATAGGGAGCTTAACTGCGAGAAAGACGTTTCGAGCAGATGCGAAAGCAGGGCCTAGTGATCCTACGGCAACGTGTGGAAGTGCCGTGGCTTAACGGATAAAAGTTACCCCGGGGATAACAGGCTTATCTTGCCCAAGCGCTCACAGCGACGGCAAGGTTTGGCACCTCGATGTCGGCTCGTCGCATCCTGGGGCTGGATTAGGTCCCAAGGGTTAGGCTGTTCGCCTATTAAAGCGGTACGCGAGCTGGGTTCAGAACGTCGTGAGACAGTTCGGTCCCTATCCGATGCGGGCGTAAGAAGTTTGAGGGGGGCTGTCCCTAGTACGAGAGGACCGGGATGGACAGACCTCTGGTGTACCGGTTGTTCCGCCAGGAGCAGACGCCGGGTAGCCATGTCTGGTTGTGATAAGCGCTGAAAGCATCTAAGCGCGAAGCACGCCCCAAGACTAGACTTCTCATCCGGTCAACGGAGTAAGGCTCCAGGTAGATTACCTGGTCGATAGGCAGCATGTGTAAGCGCAGCAATGCGTTTAGCTTAGCTGTACTAATCAGCCGAGGGCTTGACCATTAAATATCCTAGCTCTAAGAAGCTAGTAAGGCTTACCCAACTATGCAGTTTTCAATGTGCGTTCCCACACAGCCAGTTTGCTGGTGGTCATACCGGAGGGGGTACACCCGTTCCCATCCCGAACACGGTAGTTAAGCCCTCCAGGGCCGACGGTACTTCCCCGGCAACGGGGCGGAAGAATAGGTCGCTGCCAGCATCTTAATCAAAAGCCTCTGGGTTTTTAGAATCCAGAGGCTTCTTAATTTATTTGACAGGTTGATTGTAATCGTAATACCTAGGGCAGTCTGTCCATGAGGCTAAGCGAATTGGAACCACCACTCGTGACTGACTGCATTGTCCTTGCTGTGGCTTACTTCCGAAATTAATCCAATACCACGTTGCCAAATCTGCTGTGTCTTTGAACAGACGACTTATGGCTCATCAGCTACACCCGCCTGTTCTTCTCCTTCTCATTATGGCCTCTGCCGCAAGAAGTTCATCCGGTGTGTTTATACCCATGACTTCTTCACTCTCTGCCGTGACCGCACAGACCTTGAGTCCTCGCGTCAGCGCGATGTGTACCATTTCTGTCAAACAATACTCACCAGCTGGATTTTGAGGGATAAGTTCTATGTTCCTCCATAGCCATGCTGCGTCGAACGCATAGCATCCCCCGTTGATCTCATAAATGCGTTTCTGCTCCTCTGTAGCAACGTGTTCTTCCACAATTGCTTCTATCCTGCCATTTGCATCTCGCAGTATACGACCATATCCCCTTGGGTCAGATACAACCGCCGACACCAACGTTATCGTTGCTCTTTGCTCAACATGGGTGTTCATCAGTAATCGAACCGTCCTTGCTCGAAAAAGCGGACTGTCACCGCACATTACCAATATGTTTTCGTAACCGCCTGCCGCACTGCGGGCGCATTTGACTGCGTGTCCAGAGCCAAGTTGCTCGTTTTGAACCGCGTATGTGCACGTCCCTTCAAGCTCGTCGCGAATGGCTTTGCCAGTCTCGGGACTGACTACCACTATGGGCGAGGGGATCCCCACATCTTCCAAGATGTCGAGTACATACCTAAGTATCGGCCGACCACATACCGGTAGTAGTACCTTTGGTATGCTTGAACCCATGCGCGATCCTCTGCCCGCAGCAAGTACAATTGCCTGAAAACTATCACTGCTCACTTCATCCCAACCTCTTGTCTCTCCAATTCTAGCACCGAAAACTGTAACCGGGCAAATCGTTTATCTCATCCGCAATCTGGGTAACAGCCTAACGTTAAGTAGCCATCGAAAGACATGAGCTTACAATGGAGGTGAGTGAGCGATGGCCAGTCATAAACTAGTGGCTCTGACGTTGGCCGTTGTAGTCGGATTGGTCTTTTGTCTATCCGGGCTAGCATGGGCACAGAACGTTATCAGCCAAGCCTTGAAGGTCTTCGGTATCGCTTATGTTGTTCGTACCTTTGGCGACGATATAAACAACTTCATCAACGATCTTGCGGGGCAGAGGGGAATAGAATGGGCGGGAACTACGAAGGTCGTGCCCATTATATCCATCGGCTCTGGCGCTTACATTGGCGCCGCCCAAGTGCAAGGTCCCCCCGATCGGGTTGATGACGTCCGGGCGGTGGCACAACTGGAGACGCGTATACAGAACCTGCGCGGAAGGTTGCTTCTGCCTGTAAACACTTCGAACCCGACCCGCGACGTGGAACGCATACCAGGAGTAGGCGTCTCTTCACTAATAGATTTTAGGCTGTAAATGAGGAGGGGCTACAGTGAGAAGATGTGAGTATCTCATTCCTATTCTACTTATAGTCTTGTTTTGCGTATACGCCGGAGTGCACACAAACAAGGGTTCGTCTCGGTCCATGGCTATGGCGGCACCATTAACGGTTAATGCGCAGAGGGCATTACTTGCAGGCGCAGAAGTCGGGGAAGTGTTCATAGACGGGCAAGTCGTTTTTCGTATAAGGACTTCTGCAGGTGGACTTTCTCCATATGAAAGGGCGCAGACGGTGGCCGAGCGTCTCAATCAATTGATGAGTAAACCGGTGCAGCCAGAGAACATAAGAGCAACTGTTGTGAATAGTCAATCTGTCGTCTTGATGGATAGCGAAGTTGTTATTACCGCCGATCAAGAGCATGCCAGGCTGAACAACACTACGCCTATCCGATTGGCAGCTCTATGGGCACTGCAACTAAGGCGCGCTGTGCAGGGCCTTTCGGTGACCGAGACGCCTCTTGCGGAGAAAGTAGTCCCGATAATCAGTGTAGGTAGTGGTACTAGAATCGGAGGAGCGTTGGTCTCTGGTAATAGGGACAGAATTGATGATGTTCGGGCAGTTGCTCAAGTGGAGGGAACAATGGGGAGCTCCGTCAGAGTTCGAATCCTGGTTCCCGTTTCAACCGAAAATGTTGTGCAAGAGATAAGGCGAGTGCCTGAAACCAGCGTTACAGGACTAGTGGATATCAGACTCTAGTATTGGCATCGAGATAGGTGCTTTGAACATTATAATTTTTCCAGCGTCTCCACCCGGCGTTTCATCTGGGATGCTTTGTAACCTGCCAGGACTACTCTGAGGGCTTGTCTAGCATCCTCAGCGGTCACTAGTGGGTCCCGCTGGTGCAAGATGCTGTCTAGGAAATCTCTATCCATATCGGTAGGTAACACCCTTGGTAGATCAGAGTCAGTCATAACGCGCCGTCTTATACGCCTACTAGCGACTATAAGTCTCGGGTCCGAAGAGGAGATTTGAATGCTTCCATCCAATCCGTAGACTTCGAGCCTGGTCGCGGATGTCCTGTAATTCTCCGGCCATGCGCTATACCGTGCTGCGCCACTGATAGCAACCTCTGCCGACAAGTCTTCTTGGAACTCCAGACTCAGAAGGCACGAATCCTCTGCTTTTGTTAAGGGCTCTATTGCGAATCGAGTACAAACTGCGCTCACCGCACCAATTTCCCCAAATAAAGATTGAAGTATGTCCACTACGCCAGAACCAAACTGCATGAGAACTCCGCCCCCTCCTGTATCCCAACTACCAACCCAGTCATGCCAGTCGTTCAACCTATCAAACTCATTGTAGAGACAACTCATAAGTACCAAAAAAGGATAGCCAATCTCACCCGACTCAATAATCCTGGCAGTTTCTTGAAATGCCGGGTCGTAGCGCTGAGGTAGAGCAATGAACAACCGTCCTTCAGATGTCTCGGCGACAGCAAGCATCTCGTCTGCTTGTCCAATTGTAATAGCCATCGGCGGGTGACAAATGACGTGCTTCCCGGACCGCAACGAATCAATTGCGACGGTGCTGTGAGTGTTTGGAGGTGAGCACACATAGATCAAGTCTATTTGCTCTTCTGATACAAGCCTGTGATGGTCACTTACAGAAAGTCGAACTCCAAATCTGTGAGCAAAGGCATCTCTCGCTGGACGGTCAGGGTCGGCTACACCTACAATTTCTACATCGGGATATCTTCTTAATCGCAAGGCCTGATCCACGCCAGTATGCCCAGCACCGACGATCCCAACCCGTAACGCCATGACTTTTCTCCTGCCAGGCTTGCTATGCCATCACTCTGACCGATACTTGAGATACTATCCTATTATCTTTAGCCAGCATCGAGCAGTTTCAAACGCAGGTTGCGATAACGAGTCAATAGTTGATGGTGAGATGACTTCCAGGCTGAGAGAAAAAGAGGACGTGTTGGCAAATCGCCACTACGTCCTCTTCTCTTGGTATAGAATGTTGGCCAGGCTATCCAGTTCTTGATACTTATATAATATCCAAATACTACGATTTGTAAACCCCTCTTTTGAGGGATTCTTTGCACAGGCGAAAACTCCCAGCATCGTTCACTTGACGTAGACACAAGTCTCCCATATACTGAGGATGTTCGATTCGCTCAGTCAGTGGAAGGCAACCTGCCCATGAAAAAGCACCTAACCGCCCGACAGCGAGACATCTTGAATTATATAATTCGGCATATTGAGCAGCATGGCTACCCTCCTACCATTCGAGAAATAGGTCCACAATTTAGAATCAAGAGTCTGCGGGGTGTGACGGTGCATCTCGATGCTCTGGAGCGTAAGGGATATATCCGACGCGAGAGAACCTCTAGAAGTATACAAGTGCTCAAGATCCCCGAACACAGCACGGCTGAAACTCTTGTAAGCTTACCCCTTGTTGGTACGACGGCAGCAGGCACACCGCGACTCGCTTTCGAACACATAGAAGCCGAGATTGCCATCCCAGTCTTCATAGCTGGCAATAGCGACGGTACGTTTCTTCTTCGCGTGAAAGGTGATAGTATGATGGATGCTCACATCGTGGACGGCGATCTGGTCATTGTCAAGCCCCAGCAATATGCGGACAATGGCGACCTGGTAGTCGCTCTGTTAGGCGAGGAAGCAACTGTCAAGCGCTTAAGAGTCGAGGACGGGCAAATGATTCTAATGCCTGCAAATCAGATGTATGATCCAATCTTACTTAAGGATACTGACGTGCGGATAATAGGCAAGGTCATAGGTGTGCTGAGAAAGTACTGACTACTTAAAAATCTCGCCTGCAACACGGCGAATACATTGAAAAGCGAATGTCCGTAACCGTGTTCCCCGTCTGTCCCCCTTATGTGCTGTCTTCTTCTCAGTTATTACTCAGTGTCAACAACATACTCAACCTTTGACAGCCATGATAGCTTCGTCAATACTCGTACATAAAATGAAAACCGTATCCAGCCGAGTAATTCTTAACATCCGCAGGATGGTGTCACTGTATCCCAACAAGCAGACTTTTCCACCCATAGGTCTAACGCGTTTCGTTATGCCTAACAGTGTACCAAATCCGCTGCTATCCATATAACTGACCCCACTCAAGTCTATGATGAGGTCTCTCGCTCCCGCGTCTATCACGCTCTCCATAGTGGCTCTCAAATCTGGGGTGGTAAACGCATCGACCTCCCCCGCAACTTTGACCACCGGCACGCCCGAAACTTCCTCAACTGTGGTCTCGATTCTTGTACTCCCAACCTGCAAATGGACCACCTCTTCCGTTTATAGACTAGCCCATGTCACCGATTCCTTCGCAGTGGCTACAGTGACAGTTTTCCACTAGCCAGAATCACCAGTAGATCGAAAGTGACCGCTACCATCCAATGCAACACAAACCCCGGAACAAACGACTTGGCTCTAAGGGCCAGTAAGCCTAACACAATTCCCGCGCCGAAAGATGCTACCATTTCTGGCATTGGTTTCCCATAATGCATAATACCAAAAGCAACAGCTTGGGCAAACACGCTCGGCCATCCTATTGTCCTGTACAAGCCAAAGAGTAGAAATCCCCTAAAGAAAAACTCCCAGCAGAATAAGTACATGCCGTACGACAATTCGAAATAGCCAAGATCCCTTACACTCCGAGTTGCCCATTTCTGTATCGGGTAATAGGCTTGAAATTCTCCCATTTTTGAAGCAATGATGAGTAAGGGCATTGTCCCAACAAATAATATCGCCGCTAGCCAAAACCCCCGTCTCGCATCCCCCAGCGCGAATCCAAAATCAGATGGCTCTTCCCTGCCCACAAGCATTATCAACAGGATAGGCAAGAAGAAAAGCGCGGTCACATTCGTAACCAAGTATTCCTCATATGTCGTATTCGTTTGGTTGAAGCGAAATAACCCTACAAGGATGGCAGCACCAACTATTCCCACGAGCAGTGACATCCAGCGGTTTCTTGTTGCGACCATAAGACTAATCTCGTTTCTATCGTTTCGCCATCTCAGAGTCCACAGCATATTACACCATTACTCATGGCCTTTTCAATATCACTCCCCAGCTCCAACGAATACCAATCTTGGTGATACTAGCGTTAAGCACATGATTTGAGCGGGTTCCGTAGATCCCAGGCTTGATGGGCGTCGAGCTTTGGAAAGGATGAATTGCCCTAAAGTATGCATGGCAAATTGGCAATAATTTTCTATGAGATTGGTAATTTTTTTTATAAAGCCACTTGACAATAACACACTCAAGTGGTATATTACTACTGAGCTTAGGATATTTTCCAACAAGTGATTGATTTTTCGGTTTAGTTTTCCACGCCGGAAGGGAAGAAGTTCATCAGGAGGTGAAGGCAATGGGCAGAACCGTAGGCATTGACTTGGGAACCACCAACTCTGTTATCGCTGTCATGGAAGCCGGCGAACCTGTCGTTATCCCAAACGCAGAAGGGAGTCGTACTACACCTTCAGTCGTGGGATTTACCAAGACTGGTGAGAGATTGGTAGGTGCCGCCGCGAAGAGACAGGCGATATTGAATCCAGACAGGACCATTATGTCCATAAAGCGCCACATGGGGACTGACTACAAGGTCACTATTGATGGAAAGGTTTATACCCCAGAAGAAATATCCGCAATGATTCTTCAGAAGCTGAAAGCCGATGCGGAAACCTATCTAGGCGACAAAGTGACAGACGCAGTCATCACTGTCCCTGCGTATTTCAACGACGCTCAAAGAACAGCCACCAAGACCGCGGGAGAGATCGCCGGTCTAAATGTCCTTCGTATAATCAACGAACCGACCGCCGCATCCTTAGCATACGGGCTGGACAAGAAGGAAAGCGAGACTATTCTCGTCTATGACCTGGGTGGTGGAACGTTTGATGTCTCAGTCCTTGAAGTTGGTGAGGGCGTCTTTGAGGTAAAGGCAACGGCCGGAGATACTCACCTCGGCGGTGACGACTGGGATCAGCGAATTGTGGACTACATTGCTGACGAGTTCAAAAAACAGGAAGGCGTAGATCTGCGAACCGACCGTCAGGCATTGCAAAGACTGCGTGAAGCAGCAGAAAAGGCAAAGATTGAGCTTTCTACCGTCGTGCAGACGAACATAAGCCTTCCATTCATCACTGCTACCCAAGAAGGTCCAAAGCACCTAGACATGACCCTCACCAGGGCGAAGTTCGAGGAGCTCACCGCAGATCTGGCTGAGCGAACTGTAGGGCCCTTCAAGAGAGCTCTGTCTGATGCTGGAATCACCGAGCGTGACCTCGATGAGATTATACTCGTCGGTGGTGCTACCCGAATGCCACACATCTATGAGTTGGTGAAGAGACTAGGGGGCGGAAAGGAACCGCATAAGGGAGTCAACCCAGATGAAGTCGTGGCTGTAGGTGCGGCCATACAAGCCGGCGTGCTGAGCGGCCAGGTGAAGGATGTCGTATTGCTCGATGTTACACCACTCTCGTTGGGTATCGAGACTTTGGGTGGCGTGTTTACGAAACTAATCGAGCGAAATACTACCATTCCAACGCGGAAGAGTGAGATATTCACTACCGCCGTGGATGGACAGACTGATGTCGAGATACACGTGCTCCAAGGCGAACGCGAGATGGCAAAGGACAATAAGACCCTTGGCAGATTCCACCTAGTGGGAATTCCGCCAGCGCCTAGGGGAGTACCGCAGATCGAGGTAACCTTTGACATAGATGCAAACGGTATAGTGAATGTCTCGGCGAAAGACAAAGCCACTGGTAAGGAACAGAGCATAACTATAACCGGCTCAACGCGGCTTAGTAAAGAAGAGACAGAACGCATGGTTGCCGAGGCCCAGCGCTATGCTGAGGAAGACCGAAAGGCTAGAGAGGCCGCCGAGGTGCGTAACCGCGCCGATAGCCTCGTGTATCAAACAGAGAAGCTGTTGCGTGACCTGGGCGAGAAAGTACCTTCGGGCGAGAAGGCTCGTATCGAATCCGCTATTTCCGAAGTCAGGTCTGCCATCAATGCAAACGACTTAGATCGTATCCGTCGAGCCACTGATGAGCTTCAGCAAGCTTCTTATAAGCTGTCGGAGATCATGTACCAGCAGGCTGCTGGTGCAGAGGCCAGTGCTACTGCGACAGGTGCGACTGCCGGTGGTGAATCTACTGGCGAAGAAGGTGTGATTGACGCCGAGTTCAAGGAGCAATAGCGGCCAATACTTGGTGGCGTGTCTAGGGTGCATGCCACCAAGCCCCAGACTCTCTGCTAACCGTATTTCACGGCGAAGACCGTGAATAAGCACAACATTATGCTAGGAGGTGTTGACGATGAGTATAACGAGATGGGATCCTTTCCGTGAGTTGGAAGCTTTGCGGGAGAACGTCAACCGTCTGTTCCAGGAAACCATGGGGAGACCAGTACGCGAGTCGTCCTCACCAAGAAGTTGGTCACCTGCTGTTGACGTTCTGGAAGATGAAAATAAGATCGTCGTAAGAGCCGAACTCCCTGGTCTGAAACGAGAGGATATTAACGTCGAGATTAGCGGAGACACGCTTACCTTGAAAGGCGAGCGGAAGTTGGACGATGATGAACACTATGTACGTGTTGAGCGCACGTATGGTCCTTTCGAGCGGTCATTCACTATCGGAGTGCCGATAAAGTCAGACGAGCTCAAAGCAAATTACAAAGACGGGATTCTGGAGGTTATTATCCCGAAGGCCGAAGAAATCAAACCTAAGAAGATCGAGATAGTCGCGGACTAGTTAAGAAGCGGCCAGCCGCCCCCCATTTCTGTCACCGAATAGCGATATCGGCGGCTGGCCAAGCTTGTCCTAAAGCCTATGGAGTACAAAGACTATTATGCCATCCTGGGCGTCAATAAAGACGCCACCGAAAAAGAGATAAAGCAGGCCTACCGCAAGTTGGCACGCAAGTACCATCCGGACGTAAATCCGGGAAACAAAGAGGCCGAGGAGAAATTTAAAGAAATTAGCGAGGCCTACGAGGTACTTAGCGATAAGGAAAAGCGGGCGAAGTACGACCGCTTTGGCCAATATTGGCAGCAGGCCGGTCGACCTGGTGCTTCAGGTGGCTTTACTTTCGAAGATTTCGGTGGCTTCGATTTTGGCTTTGGAACGGGTGGTCCCAGCGGGTTCACTGACTTTTTTGAAATGCTGTTTGGTCCACGTGGTGGAACTCGTACGAGAGGTCCTGTTAAGGGTGAGGACATTGAAGCTCAGATCGATATATCCCTGCAGGAAGCCTATACCGGCGCTACGAAGACCTTCACCTTCTCTGCGTCTCCCGGCCAGCCTCCAAAGCGACTGGAGGTCAAAATTCCTGCTGGTGTGCGCGATGGATCTAGAATTCGCTTAGCAGGCGAGGGTGCGCCTTCACCGGCCGGTGGACCAAATGGTGACCTGTATCTCAAAGTAAGGTTGCTGCCTGACCCAGTATGGGAGCGCAAAGGTGATGACTTATACAGAGATGTTACCGTACCTTTTACTGTTGCTGCGCTAGGTGGAGAAGTGGAGGTACCAACTATGCGCGGCAAGGTCTCTATGAAAATTCCTCCTGGAACACAAAGCGGACAAACATTCCGTTTGAGTGGTTTGGGTATGCCGCATCTCGGCAACCACGGAAAAGGTGACATGTACGCTAGAGTCAAAATCTCCGTTCCGAAAACTCTAACTCCTAGGCAACGTGAACTTATGGAAGAACTAGCAAAGACCCTCTAGGGTCAACTGCAGCCCTGTGTAGTCTTGCAGATTGACAAGGTAGATCAAAACACACGTTGACACGAAATTTCTTCAAGCTTGTTTTCGTGTCGAGGATTAGCAGAAGGGAGTGAGTCATGTGGCGCAGAGAGAAAGAGACGAGCCGGTGTATATGATTAGCGTGGCTGCACGACTGTGCGACATGCACCCACAAACCCTGCGACTCTACGAACGATTGGGGCTGGTAAAACCTCAACGCGTTGGTAGCAAGAATCGCATGTACTCGGATGCGGATATCGAAAGGTTGCGTCAGATCCACCGTCTAACTCATGATCTGGGCGTCAACCTCGCGGGCGTGGAAGTGGTGCTTCGGCTGCTTGAACAGATGGAAGAAATGCGGAAGCGCATGGAGGAGGAGATAGAGCAGTTGAGGCAGCAAATAAATGCCCGAGTTCAGCAGCTCGAAGAAGAAGGCTAGGCATTTAGGCTATTGCAATTCGGCTGAATTGTGCTATACTTGGTATTGCAAGCACGTTAGTAGCTTGGAATACCGCAAGTGTGTAAGTGTCTGATCTCAAGGTGTCCGGTAATCCACCGAACCTATGAGTTAAGACTTACCGCCTTGCTGGGGTAAAGGAGGTTCGGATGGCTACCGGCAAAGTTAAGTGGTTCAGCGAATCGAAAGGCTACGGCTTCATTGCCATGGATGACGGCACGGACCTATTCGTGCATTACTCAGGTATCCGCGGCACCGGTCGTCGTAACCTGTACGAGGGCCAGGAAGTCGAGTTCGAGATTGTCGAAGGTCCAAAAGGTCCTCAAGCCTCGGATGTTGTGGTTCTGTAGGGTCACTAAACGAGAAAATCAGAGACCTCCGAGCCGACGCGCTCGGAGGTCATTTTGCATTCTTGGCACAAACCATCAATTAAAATAGAGGCGGTAGTCAATGAAGAGTCGTCTAATCTTGGCAGTTTTCCTTCTTGTCTCACTGTGTGCATGCGTGAAACCTTCTGTTCTGGAGGATCTTGCAAAGCCAAGGGACTATCAGTCCCATAGGGTGTCAAGCTATGACCGATGGGGCGGTAATGGAGATGGCGGCCAGGGAAATCCTGTCAAGGTAGGTGAAACCCGAACAATCGCTGATATCCAGGGACCTGGGGAAATCGCACATATTTGGTTCACTATCGCTCCCTTCGACAAAGACGTACTCACCAACGTGATCCTTCGCATCTACTGGGATGATGAGAAATCGCCCAGCGTAGAATCTCCAATCGGTGCGTTCTTTGGATTAGGGCACGGTAAAGACTATAGCTTCGATTCCTTACCTGTTTCTGTAGGTAACAACCGTGGTTTGAATTGCTTCTTCCCAATGCCATTTAGCAAACGAGCGAGAGTAGAGATAGAAAACCAGTCGAACCAGGTGTTAGCTGCTCTCTATTACTATATCGATTACAAGAAGTTCCAGACTCCCAGAAAAGATGCTCTTTACTTCCATGCGCAATATCGCCAAGCCAAACCGGAACTTTCTAGAGGCAATTACATTGCCTTAGACGCACGTGGTCGTGGACATTATGTCGGCATGTTCTACTATATACGCTCAAACAGTGGTGGCTGGTGGGGCGAAGGTGACGACATGATTTATATTGACGGTGCCACCGAGCCGACTCTTTCGGGTACAGGCATGGAAGACTACTTCGGAGGCGCGTGGGGCATGAAACCCGGCCAGTCCTGCTCCCGCTTCGGCGCTCCGATTTTCGAGGTCTACTCTTTCGGTCTCGGAAACGAAAACACCGCCTATCGCTGGCATCTCGAAGACGCCATCGCTTTCAAGAAGTCTATTCGTGTGACACATGAGCATGGCTCCAATAACGACCGAAACGATGACTTCTTCAGCGTTGCTTTTTGGTATCAAACCGAACCACACGCTAAGTTTGCTCCACTTCCATCGAAGTTTGAGCGGCTTTCCTTTGAGGAAAAGAGGAAATCGCTCTTGGAGTCTGGGAAAACCACCGAATACAGAGCATTGTTGAAAGACTTTATCTCCCGCGCTGTCGATGCAGAGGCTCGGCAACTCATCATGGACGAATTGATTGACAACTATATCAAATCTGGCGACAAAGCATCCGCGTCCGACGTCTTGAGGTCGCTGTTGGGTCCAATACCTGTCGAGGGTCTCATGGAGCAAATAAGAAAAACTTCGGAGAAATTCGGTCTAGAAGGCATTGAAATTCCCACATCTGACGTCTCGCTCGTCAATGCACATGACGGATGGGCCATTCTAGATCGTGTGGGAGCGTATACATGCTTTCGCACAGACCGCTCCACGCTCAAACCATACATCTATTTCAAAGCGCATGCCTCCGACCTGAGGAATACAGAGAAACATCTGGTTCTCGACGTGGAGTACTACTCTAAATCACCTGTTCGTCTTCAGGTTGAGTATAATGCTGTTGGCCAAGATAAGGAAGCTCGGTATTTCAAGTCGTCTGTTGTACAGGCCGCACCTAGCGGGGCGTGGCGTACTGCGCGGTTCGAGTTGCCGCATGCCATGCTCACCGGAGCTCAAAATGCCGGCGCCGACTTCCGGATCTCCAACCTGGATGGTGACGTATGGGTGCGGAAAGTAAGTCTGAAAGCTAGACAGTGATGACTGCCTTATTTCAAGAACTCCTTGCAGTTTGATTTGTCGACGATCGTTGTAGGTGTCTTGACGAATTTTGGAACTTGCTTGCCGTCCAAGACATCTTTCATAGTCTTTATGACTGTTTGGCCCATTTCTCTTGGATATACAGCTAGGGTAGCGGTGAGTTTGCCATTACTGACGTCCAGTATGGCATCAGGATTGCCGTCCAGACCTATTGTAAAGACCTTTTTGCCCGCCAGTCTCGCTGCCGCTGCAGCTCCCTGAGCCATAGCGTCACTGCAACCGAAGAACAGATCGATTTTCCCGTTCGCTTGAAGCATGTTTTCCGCTACAGTGACTGCTTTGTCTCTTTCCCAATCTGCGGCTTGGTCTGCTACTATCTTGATCTCCGGATATTTGGCTAGAGCCTCCTTGAATCCGCCTGAGCGTTCCCTCGTGTGGAAGCCGGGAAGTCCCTGTATAATGGCAACTTGTCCCTTCGGTTTACCGTACTTCTGCGTGAGCAGCTGAACGGCTTTTTCGCCACACTTACGCCCACCTTCACGTTGGTCGTATCCGATATATGCGGTAACCTTTCCGCCAGGGATTTCTGTGAGGGAATTGTGAATAAAGATTGGTATGCCAGCTGCGTTTGCTTTCCTTACTGCTCCGACGATCGCCTTGTCATCAATGGCACATATGCTGATGGCTCTCACCTTGCTTTGTATCAAGTCTTCGATCATGGAGACCTGCGAGGCAAAGTTGGATTCCTTATCGGGCGCAACACTCCGCAGTGACCAGCCGAGTTTCTTGGCTTCTTCCTTTGCCCCTTCAACCAGCGTAACATGGAATGTGCTGACCAATGCCGGCGATACCAACCCAACTTCGATTCTCGCACTCTCCCTGGTGTTTCGGGTCCTGTTTGAACACCCAACGAAAGTCAGCACTGCTGTTATGGCGACGAGAAGACCTATTGCTCGCTTCATTTTACGCCTCCGTTACTTTTCACAGGGGGTTGTGCTTCGTCTGTTGCGGACCAGAAGAATCGTCCACAATCCCTGACAAATGTTCTTAGGGCTCTATTACGCCAGCTGATTCGTGACTTCCTTCTATCGAATCAGAGGATTTTCTGGTCATGAGCCCACGACGAACTTGGTGGCTAAATGTGTGGAGAGACTTCTCAATCTATCTGGGAGTCGCATCCGGAAGACCACCGTCAACAGAGATGGTGGCACCCGTTGTTGGCGTTTGATGTGATGCGAAAAATAGTACTGCGTTTGCCACATGGTCGGCTGTGACTCTGGCCTTCAGAAGGTTGCGGTTTATATAGTATTCTTCAAGCCCTTGTTCATCCAGGCCGCGTGCCCTCATGCGTTCTGGACCTACTTCTTGCCAAAGTCCCGACTTTCGCTTTCCATCCGAGAAAACCGCGTCGGGCGCAACCATGTTTACTCGAACGCCTATTTCAGCAAGTTCCTGGCTTGCAATTCGGGCCAGCTGATGAGCTGCTGCCTTAGTTGCACTGTATGCCCCAAACTTTGCTCCCGGTGCAAAGACGTTTTTTGTGGAAATGAGAATGACGTCCCCGCCTTTTCCCTGTGCCTTGAACTGTCTGGCGGATTCCTTCAATACAAGCAATGTTCCCTCAACATTGATGCGTTCCAGCCGACGAAATGCGTCGAGGTCCATGTCTTCGATTGCCGATACATGAGCAACTCCGGCGTTCACGACCACGATATCTATCCTGCCCCAAGCTTCTGTGATTCCACAAAACCCTTCGCGAACGGACTCTTGGTCGGTTACATCTATGCACCTTCCGAGGACTTTGTTACCAAACAAAGACTTCAGTTCGTCTACGGCACTATCTAGATTCGGACCAGGAAGATCAGTAACCGCTACCCGACAGTTTGCGTTGAGTAGCCCACGACATATTCCGAACCCGATTGCTCCCGCTGCTCCGGTCACGATGGCAACCCGGTTCTTTAGGTCGTAAACACAGGTTGGTTGATCATCCTTCATTGCCATTCCTCTTACTAAGATCCCCAGTAGTCTGCTGGCTAAAGTCCGGCGGTCTCAGCCTCTTGCTATCGACTTGTTCGAAGCATATTAAATATGAATCGTGTGTTGCGTGCAGGATCCTGTCCGTCGAAGACAGCGCTTCCTGTCACAACAACGTCTACCGGGAGCTTGGCTACCTCTGCGATGTTGTCCTTGGTTACGCCGCCATCAATACAGATCAAAACGTTCCTCTTCTTCTCCTCTACAATCCGTTTCAACTTGTGCAGCCTGTCTTTCGTGGCTTCGATGAACCTCTGGCCGCTCCACCCAGGATTGATTGCCAGCAGTGTCACCATTTCCACCATATCAAGGACGGGCTCAATTGCCTCAACCGGCGTTCCAGGATTGATAGCTATTCCTCTTACCAATCCCCGACTTGGATCATTTGCATTTGGCATATTCTCGAGTTCTTGGAAAACCCTGTGAATATGCCGCGGACACGATTCTAAATGAACAGTCAGTATGTCAGCACCTGCAGCTACATAATCCGCCAGCTTCCGAATAGGGTTTTCGATCATAAGGTGAACGTCCTTCAGCATAGAGGTGCGAACACCCTTTATGAAAGGTGGCCCTACGGTGGCCATAGGACAAAAGCACCCATCCATCACGTCGAAATGAACTAGCGATACACCTTCATTTTCTAGGAGCTCGATCTCTCGCTGAAGATTCATGAGGTCGGCTGAGAGTATCCCGACACTGACCGTCGGTATCGCCTGCTTTAGAACGTTGATTGCCGACGACATGATTCCTACCCAGCTTTCAATTCTTCCTTTGTTGTAAGGTAGAAGTCGTAGGCTTCTTCCGGTCGGAAGCCCTCGTGTACTACCTTACAGACTGCTTGAATCATTGCAATGGGCGACTCAGCTTGGAATATGTTCCGCCCCATGTCAACTCCAGCCGCTCCTTGGCTTATTGCGTTGTATGCCAGTTTGAGTGCCTCCGCTTCTGGTATCTTCTTGCCACCTGCTATGACAATTGGAACTGGACAAGCTGCCGTTACAGTATCAAAACCCTCCTCGACATAATAGGTCTTTACATAAGTCGCGCCAAGCTCAGCGCATATTCGCGTGGCAAGCCTCATGTATTTCGCATCGCGCACAAGTTCCCGGCCAACTGCAGTAACTGCCAGGGTAGCGATTCCATAGCGATAACCCATATCCGCAAGACGTGTCATGTTATTAACCGTCTGCGTTTCATACTCTCCGCCAATGAAAACCTGCACCGCCAGAGCTGCTGCGTTCAGGCGAATGGCATCTTCTATGTCCATTGCTAGCTGCTCATTCGAAAGCTCCTTGAGTATGCTAGGACCACCACTAGCCCTCAATACGATGCCCTTCGTGTACGTAGGAGGTATTATGGAACGAAGGATGCCCCGCGTTAACATCAAAGTATCTGCATAGGGCAAAAGCGGCAGTATAGTCACATCCACCCTTTCCAAACCGGTTGTCGGACCCTGGAAGTAGCCGTGATCAATAGCCAGCATTACCGTCTTCCCAGTCTTTGGATTGAAGATGTTCGAAAGGCGGTTCTTCATTCCCCAATCTAGGTTGTTCGAACCTTTGAGGAAGAAGGGTTCGCTGGTCCATGGAACGTCAGTATAGAAATTCTTTTCTTCCTTGATGTTTTCGGCCTCAGGCATCGATCTGTCCCTCCCGTTCCGTCTTTTGGATGACTGTCAGTTATGCGGTCGTGTAAGTAGATTCCTGCTTACTGCTGGCATTCAGTATAGTACCTAGCGCTAAGTTTGTCCAACCTTGATGAGAGAAGTCTTGCTCTCAATGTAATTCTCATCTATAATGCGCTTAGAGATTGAAGCGATGTGCGCTGAGTCACGAAAAACCAAGACAAGAACCACTGGCAAAAGCTCTGACAAAATAGAACCACCCGCCTCGCCGACTAGGTGGTCTTGCGTCCTATCGGCAGGTCTGCTGACAGCAGTGACTCTGATTGTCTACTGGCAAGTTCTGGGTTTTGACTTCGTGAATTATGACGACTATCTCTATGTTACCCAGAACCCACATGTTCAGCAAGGTCTGACCACTAGGAGCATTGCATGGGCATTTACGACCACTCACGCGTCAAATTGGCATCCTCTCACATGGCTTTCCCTTATGCTCGACAGGCAATTGTTTGGCTCAGGGCCCATGGGTTTCCATATCACCAATCTAGTTTTCCATCTGGCTAATACATTGCTTCTACTTTGCGCTCTTACCCGAATGACTGGCTCATTGTGGAAGAGTACGTTCGTTTCGGCGCTGTTTGCTGTTCATCCTCTGCACGTAGAGTCGGTAGCATGGGTGGTTGAGCGGAAAGATGTGCTTAGCACGTTTTGCTGGTTTCTCTCCATACTGGCCTATCTGCATTATACTGACCGGCCCAAGTTTGGGAGATATCTCCTCGTCGTCCTAGCGTTTGTACTTGGCTTGATGGCCAAACCGATGTTGGTTACCTTGCCGTTTGTGCTCCTTATCATCGATTACTGGCCTCTCCAGAGGTTTGGAGCCAAGAAAGGAGTGCCATGGTTCAAGCTAGTCCTTGAGAAAACCCCACTCTTGTTGATCTCCCTAGGGTCTGGTATAGTGACAATAGTGGCTCAGAGCAAAAGGGCTATGGGATCGTTTGAGAGCTATCCGCTCGCCTTGCGTCTTAGTAACGCAGTACTCTCCTACGCCGTCTATATTGCTAAAGCCGTTTGGCCATCGAAGTTAGCATGTTTCTATCCCTACGAATGGCATATTTCGACGACACAATTGGCGTTAGCAGCTTTCTTTCTGGCTTTTGTTACGGCTTTGGCATTGAGGCAAAGGGATCGTCGTCCTTATCTGACCGCTGGGTGGCTTTGGTATGTGGTAACCCTCTTGCCAGCAATTGGTCTAATACAAGTTGGTGCACAGTCCAGAGCCGATCGGTACACCTATGTTCCTCTTGTTGGCATATTCATGATGATCGCATGGGGTGTACCTAGCTCGATGGAAAAACTCTTGCATAGATACTCAAAGCTATCAAAGCAAATGGTGTTATCATCAATCTCCGTCGCCGTGGTAATTGCCCTAGCCAGTGTAGCTCGTGTTCAGGCAAGCTACTGGAAGGATGGGAAATCTCTGTTCAAACATGCGTTGGATGTGGCAAAGCCAAGTTCCGTCGCAGAACGCGGTTATGCACAGGCTCTTGCAGAGGAAGGCAGCGTAAACGAGGCTCTAAAGCATTACCAGGCATCCCTCCGTCTGGATCCACATGATGCCCGCACATACAATGGCATTGGTTTGTTGCTCGCCGATAATGGACGATTGGAGGACGCCATAGTTGCTTATCGTCAAGCCCTTAGGTGTGATCCTGGGTTTGCTGATGCGCACAACAATTTAGGCAATGCTCTAGCGAAAACAGGTTGTTTCGAAGAAGCTATCGAGCATTACAACCGAGCGCTAAAGTTGGATCCGTCATATGCAGAGGCACATGGCAATCTGGCTGTGTTGTACACCCATATGGGCAGGTTTGACGAAGCCATCCGCCAATACGAAGAGGCCCTTGCACTTGATCCAGGGTTTGTGGAGGCGAAGAGCAATCTCGCGGCCCTCCTAGCTCAACAAGGCGATTTTGATGATGCGATTCGTCTGCTCACAGAAGCTATCAAGATGAAAGTCGACTTTGCAGATGCACACGTCAATCTAGCTCTTGTCTACTACCAAATTGGTGAGTATTCGCAAGCCTGGCATGAAGCAAACCTCGCTCAAAAATACGGCGCAGACTTGCCGCAGGAGTTTCTGGAAGAAATTGGCCGCAAGCTAGGTAATCCCTAAATCGCCAGTTTAGAACTGCCCGGTATGCAATAGCACGAGCGTACAGGCTCTCTTAACCTCGATACCTCGACTTTCCAGAACCTTGATTAGCTCCGGGTTCTCTGTGCCAGGATTGAAAATAACCCGCCGTGGTCTAACAGCTAGAAAATCACCCTCGAGTTCCGCTGAAATCGTCGGCCGTACGTATACCGTCACAGTGTCCACACTAAGAGGTATGTCCCGCAACGAAGGATACGCCTTCAGTCCATCAATCGTCTCTTTGGTCGGAGTCACAGGGATGGTATTGTACCCGTGAGCTTCGAGCATCTTCATAGCGCGATAAGCGTATTTCATCGGGTCATCAGTCGCACCTAGGACTGCAACATTTGGCTTGTCGCTCATTGGTTCCTCCTTCGTCGTAGCACTATACCATGGCACACAAAGCTACCGTTGACTGAATCAGAGCTTGCTAATCAAAAGTTTTTCAGTCTCACTGAACTAATTCCCCAAGCCTTTAGCGGTATAACCAAAGGATTTTGCACAGGGAGTTCTTTCTGGTTTTCCTCGACTAAATTTGTCTCCCAGGCTTGTATAACCTTTAGGAATGGCAAATACACCACAGCATGCGTATCCTTACCCTCTGTTTCCCATAGACGGAGTATGAACCCATTGCCATCCTCAGCACGCTTGAAAGTTAGAAGTACCACATTCGGCTGTTCGATCCGGCAGAAGCTGTGCGTAGATGGGAATGAGCCATTTTTCGGACCTGTCATATACACCACTTCAAGAGGCAGGCAGGCAGAGTAACCGAAATCCTTGGCTTTACCGTCTTTCCAATTGCCTTTGCCAGACGTAAGTGAATATCTAAAAAGACAGTCGCTCACTTGCACACTTCGGAAGTTTGTCTGGAAATTGCCGTTCAGTATATAAGAATACATCCACCCCTTCTCAAGACTACCTGGCTTCAGGAATTCGTGGCCGTAGTCCGGAGTGGCTACGCAGTGATGAGCCTGTGATACATATCCCGGCCAAAGACCTCCGAACTCTATCATTGCAGAGTCCCTGCTCACTAGTATGACGCTATCCTCGCCGTCGACCAAGGTTGCCCAGTGCTGAACGGCATAGTAATCGGTATTAGAACCTGGGAATTGGTCCACCGTCGGCTCCATGATGGTGAGAGCACTCTCATACTTGAACTCGGGTTTATTCTGTGCCTTGAATGGAAAGGCCATAAACATCTCTTCTAGGGGCGTTGAGTCTTTCAGTATACGAGTCGAGAAATCAATGCGCTTGATGTCACCGTACACTTTGATTTCTTGAGTGACCTGTGGGCAACCGTTTGCCATGCCGCTTATAATGACGCTCGCGGACAGCGAACCGCATACACCGCGGGAGACTGTGACTGCCTGCATCGGATATTCTTGATGAGTCTGAGCCGACCTAACCACTAATTGGTTGATCTTGTGAGGTGCCGAGACATCTACGAGCTCACGTCCTAGCTCCTTGTCCAGCACACTTGTTATCAAGCCTGTTTGGCGGTCAATAGTTACTTTGTAGAACCTACTTTCAAGGGTTGTGTCTGTCGCAGAAACATTTCCTGTGTACTGGGCTTCAGATTCTTTTGGCACTATTTGGAACGTGGTATATCCCGTCGCGGGTACATCCTTTGCTAGGAACTCAATCGAGAACAGCCTTCGCTGGTCTTTCTGTCCCAGAGCCCAATGTTCAGCCGCATATGGCACCAGATCTCGTGGCCCAGAGAGCGGTCTTATTTGAAAAGGTACTTCCGCTCCTGTCCTTGTATCAATGAGTCTGAACTTTCCTTCCTTGAGCTCCCCGGTCAGTTCTACCAGGTTGCGGCCAAAGATGTTCGTCGCTACGTAAACACCCGGCCCCTCAATGCCATCAGTTCGAGATAATCTTACCATAGGCCGACTGCACGGATGAGCTGGCCGTAGTTCCGCGCGCACCACATCAGTTCGACTATGCGGTAGAGGGTTAAAGACTATGATGTGATAACCATCGGTAGCTATTTCTACTTCGTCCGCTAATTTGTTGAGCGCTTTGAACGACACGTCTTGTGCTAAAGCAGCCGCCCGGTAGGCCATCTCCAATTTCTGTGCCAAATCTCCCCCTTCGGCAGGCCCGGATGGGTCCGCTTGCGCCCAGGTATGTTCGTCAAAAAGTAGCACGCAGTCGTAAGCTTCTTCCAGCATTTCAGAGGGGTATTCGTAGTCCGATACGGCTGTAGCTATGGATGCAAAACGCTCTGCGGTTAACAGCACGTCATGAGTCACTCTGTTCAGCGCAGTCTCGAAGGCCGTTGACAAAGCACCAATAGGGTAGTCGGTGTCTGGAAGTTCTCCTCTATAAGTGCGTAGTTCAGGGCCAATTTGCTGTACAAGGTCTTGGAAGAACATTGCGCTCGTTCCACAGATTACACGCGGGAAAGCCCACTTTTCGTTCCACCGGCGAGCCGTTACTGCGAAGTCTAACAATGGAGGAGCATTATCCCTGTGACCACCTTGTACCCAGTATCGTAGCGAATCGTAAGGATACCCTTGATCTTCGACCTTGCGCAGATAATCCGCCAGTGCTGGAAGCATAGGATCGCTTGTACCACCTGCCCCCTGTCCTCCGTACCACAACAGAACCTTTTTCCCGTCCTGAGCTTCCCACCAGAAAGCATCTGGATCACCATTTGGCAGGACCGTCTCATCGTCCCAAAAACCATGCACATGATAGCCCCAGTCAAAGTAGTTCGGCAGCCCTGGCGAAAAATACTTGATTCCGGCATTGGCTAACGCGGTTGCCAACCCCCAACTGAAACCCGGAACGTCATTAAGTTCGGCGGTTGTGATTGGAATGTCATACTTGCGCTTCAACCTGAACGCAGGATACAGTGCCCTGACTAGCTCTTCCGGGCCATGAATCTCGCTAACCTGGTTGCCAATGAGAGCGGTGACCTCGATGCGCCCTTCCTTAATGCGTTCTATCATTTCTGCAAGAACTTCCGGCGGGCGATTTTCGAAGTAATGAAGGATAGACCATGCCTGTTCCACTGTATACCGGAACTTGCACTCCTCTGGCCAGTCGTCTGTTTCCTTGCACATGCCCAACATATTGTCGAAAAACGTATCGTACTCACGGAGAACGTTTGTAGGCAAATCGGTGTATCCTAGGTCGTGGTGGGACACTTGCACCAGGTATACATTCCAGTGCTTGCCAGGCTTCCACACCAATTCTTTGCTAGCTAGGATGTCGACTCCTTTCATCAGCGAGAATCGCACGTGTACAACGTCTCGGATATCCGGGATTGGTACGTTGTGGGTTGTCTTTCCTCTCGGTATGTTACCTAGCGGGATATCAACTTTGTTCGCACCAAAGACTGTACGTAATGCCACCCCTTGAATAGTTGAGGGGCTTTCGACCTCTATATCAACCATTTGCCTCAGCCCATTTCCATCCTTGACAAAAAACACTGTCGGGCGAACTGCAACAATCACAGGCACTCTTGTTTCATCAACCATTGAGAATTACCTCTCAGCTAGGTAATCACTGAACGCTTATATACTTTACTTCACAAGGTGCTATGGTATTTCCTCCTACTCTTATTGATAGTCGTCGGTTTGCTGTGCTATCATCTCGACGATTCTTTGAGGATCAAGACCAAAAACCATATTGACATGAGGTGGTTCGATGGAGAGTAAATTGCGCCTGGGAGTGATTGCAGGACTAGGTAGGGATTGTGACAAAGAGATGGCTGGAATAGCCGAGTTGGGTCTGAATACATGCCAGATAGCGTGCTGGGATCCCTTGCTCTACACTAGCGAGAATGTAAGCCTCTTAAAGACAGCCTCCGAAAGGTACGGAATTGAGATAACCTCGATCTGGGCAGGCTATTCTGGGCCAGCAGTGTGGGACTTCATACAGGGACCATCCACGATCGGTCTTGTACCGCCGGAATACCGTGCGATGCGTGTAGAGGTTCTGAAGAAGGGAGCAGATTTTGCCGCAGCAGTTGGTGTGCCCTCCATCACCACCCACGCTGGTTTTATCCCTGAAAACCCCTCAGATCCACTTTATGTTGGCACAGTGGACGCACTGCGAGAGGTGGTCGAATACTGCAGGAGACTAGGCTTGTATTTCTGCTTTGAAACCGGCCAGGAGACTCCTGTGACACTTCTCCGCGTGATTCAGGCAATTGGCATGGATAACGTCGGAGTAAATCTTGACCCCGCCAATCTCTTGATGTATGGCAAGGCGAATCCCGTGGATGCCCTAGATATCCTTGGACCATACGTCAAAGGCGTTCACGCCAAAGACGGAGAGTACCCGACCGACCCAAACAACCTGGGGTGCGAAAAACCTCTGGGCGAGGGCAGAGTAAACTTTCCTATGCTCGTCGCAAAGCTCAAGAGTTTTGGTTTTGATGGGGCACTTACAATTGAGCGTGAGATCTCCGGCCCTCAGCAAATGGAGGATATTAAGCAGGCAATAAGAATACTTATGCCGTTGTTGTAGAATTGTGCCGCCGTGTAGAGCCTGGTTTTCATGTCTTATAACCTATAACCTATGCGAGTGCACAGGGATAAAGCTTCTGAATAGGTACTCGTGCTGTTTGTCTGCCTGGCTATTGAATCTTTTAGCGTAGAATCCCTCCTGGTATCCGCTCGAGGACTGCAGGGTCGTGGCTGGGGATGACAATGTCAGCCTCGGCACGGATTCGGCTCATCGCAGACATGACTTGATCTCGGTTCTCGTATACCCCAATGGGTATACCCATCTCAATATTCGCATATTTCGACACGACATCACCCGTAATTATCGCCGTGCCCTTGGGCGTATTGATAGCAATTCCCATACTGCACGGTGTATGACCGCCAAACCACATTGTTCGGATTCCAGGCAGTACTTCCTCTTCATGCACGAGCAAAACGCGATCTTTCCATTCGTTTTGCATCGGGAAGAGGATCTCGCCGGGAATCCAAGTTGCGGCTCGCCTGCAACCCTCCTCGAATCCAACCCGACTCGCCACTATTCGCGCATTGGGAAATAGATGGACATTCGTAACATGGTCATAGTGCATGTGCGTAAAGAAAACGTATCCGATGTTTTCCGGTTTCACATCAGCCTTCCGCATAATTGAAAGAATGTCTTCCCCGGGACGTTGCACCACAGGCTGGATCACAAGGCCCTCGATGCCTTTGTTGATCTCTTCGATGCTTCGAGGTCCAGTATCAATAAGAATTGGGGGCATTTTGGGTGCGCGAACTACGTATACGAACATCGCGTATGGATACTCACCGTCTGGATCATATCCATCGAATGCATAGCGTCCTTTTAAGGAAAGCTCTCCAGTTCGATATATCTCAATTTGGTATTGTATTTTAAATTCCTCCCTTTCTTTACAGTAGACTTTTCTCTGCCGAGTCTGAGGTAATGACTAAATCAGCTCGGGCAACCTTAGCTTCACTGTGATGATTCGTTTGATGAGCTGCCAACTCCTGCGCTCATAGGGCTTCTCCCAAACTGATGACAGTAACGTACGCTCGCGGATTAACGCCGGGAAGTGAATCACAAGCAAATTCGACACGGTTATCGCCTTTCCGAAGTTGCGGTAAACTTCCTTCAGGCTTTACTACGGCGAGAATCCGTCCGTCGGCGGAATATACCTTGCAGTCTTCCATCGAATTAAACTCCAGCCATGATCCGCTTTCCATCTCCACCGGAAAAGTGATCGTGACCCCGCCAACCGTTACGCTTGGATTTCTAAGCTTGTTTTGTACCAGAGGCAGTGCTTTGATAGGACTGATGTAACATCGAACTTCCTTACCCCGCGGCAGATCGTTGTACCAAAGCCCTAGCGTCTCTACATGAGCAAAATCCACCATTTCTCGGTAAACATAGTACGGAAGGGTAGGGTAGGGCCAAGTATAGTCACTGATTCTTTCCCCCTCCGTTTCGATCAGTTCGAAGTATCGCCAGCCGGTGAAATCAATCTTTACATAGTGATCGCCAATCCCACCGCTGACATGCTCGGGACTTTTTATCTGCACATTCAATATTTCTCCTTGGCCATCGCCATAGACCCATACCCCAAGGGCTTCGTTGTGCGAGATGTCCAATCCTCCATCGAAAGTCCTTATCGCCCGTGCCCATGCCGCCTCTTGCTGATTTACTGTACTGGTTGCAGTAAAGCATCCGCTTACTTCACCGGCCGTTACCTGATCCGTGGAAGACTCTAATTTCACGACGACGCCAGCCTGCGCGTCGATAGTTCCAAACTCCTTAGCTTTCTTAAAATCCGCAATAACCGTTCCGTTCGCCGAGTTGTATGGTTCAGCAGACACCAGGGCTTCTATTCTCAAACGAAGTGGCTGCGTGCCGTAGTTGTTCTTGACTGTCCAGACGTTTGTCCTTCCGTCTAAACCTTCGACCTTGTGCTTGGAGTAATACACCTGGCGTAATTGCCAATTCCCGTTGCTCAACTTCTCTAACGTATATTCATCGCCTGGAACGCGAAGCTTGGTCTTGATAGACTCCGGAAAATAGTTTGCTCGCCGCAGTTCCTCATATTGACGGCAGATTTCGGCAAGCCTGGTATAGCCCGGATTCTCGGGTCCAAATCCTGTCAGCGAGAAGCCAGAGTCGGTTGCAATGCATTTGCACATCAAGTATTCGATTTCATCAGGGTAAGTTCGCTCGGTTTGAATTGCGCTGGATCCTTCACTTGTCCGTACACTCCACCAGCCAAGGTGTGATGAGAGAAACATTAGCTTTGTGGATTCATTCGCCGCACAGTGGACATCAATGAACCTCTTGCTGCTTCTCGAAGGGTGGTCCCACGCTCCCATCCGCGACCGTACGTACCACAGGTGGTGGTGGAATGTGCTCATTTCCATAAGAGCGGGTTTCTTCAGGTGTTTGCAAATCTCAAATACAAACTTCGAACCATAATGCCATCCCCACTCCGGGCCTCCCAGTACATCCTCACCGTCCAAGGCATCCAAATATATCATGTCAAAACCACATTCGTTGTAGGTGCTGGCGATTGCAGAAGCAACCTTCGTTAGCAGCTCGGAATCTCCGTCGGGCGCAAATAGCCCAAAGCACTCCTTCAAGTGATATACTTTCGCTCCTTTTTCATGCGCCGATACTCTCGTGCCACATGCACCTCTGACACAGCCTGTGAAGGCATAAGGTGGTTGCTTTGAGATACCTGTGTAGATGATCAATTCGTTGTCCACCTGGATCGTGACGCTATTTCGTACGAAGAAACCCGTCACCGTGGACATATTCTCTGTCGATTCGACTACAGGCACGGTAGTTGCATCTGGTGACAATGATGCAGCCAGGGTAAAAGTGGCGTCTTTAGCGAGACCCGGATCGGGAACCGGTGTTACCCACGGGCAGTCCTTCGCAATGAAAAAGGCATATGGGTGTAGGCCAGCTTTGATGCCCGCCGCATGCAGTCTATCTACCACCGCCTTCAAGCTGGCTCGGCCATTAGGATAAAGTTGTGGATTCGGTTGGCAATCCCCGAACCGAAAAGAATATCCGCCGTGGAAATCTATCTGATCTATGCCGTATTTCTTTGCGCGTTGAATCCACTCGTCTACAGTAGCTTCAGTAAGGTCTCGAAAGTTGAATATGTACGATCCTCTATTTACCTCCTGGTCCAGCGCCCACGGACCACCTAACGTCGAATGTGGCAAGTCAGGTGCCGCCCTGACAACCTCTTGCATTATCTTTCGAAGCTGACTCCTAGGGCAGAGGAGGAGCGCCACCTTTGCACCTTCAAAGCCAAATCGTGGATAGCACATCGCTCGCAACCTGGTGTTTATGCCAGGTATTTCAGGGACTTTCGTCTTAAGATTGAGGGCAAGTGCACAACCGACTAATGGGTCTCTTATCTTTGATTTCGTAGCAATCTGAATATCAGCGAAAATGAACTCCTCGATTTCTTGGCCAACTACTGATTCGACGTCAAGGACAAAGTAACTCTTATCCTCGGTTGCTTGAAGCACAGCAGATGCACCCGAGTCGCCGAACTTCAGTGAGATTCGGCCGTTGGCAAACGACGCAGACGAAGCGGGGTAGACTTGCCCGGCTTTTCTTACGGACGCTATCGGGACACTCTCTTTCTCTAAATAGTCCTCGCCAGTACGCACGTCAACTATTCGGAGCAGACATGCGTTTGGTCCAATTTCTATTTGTGAGTAGCGATTCATCAAGACTGCCACCCCCTTTTCCTTAACGGACATCGAGACACAAGCCGAGCATAATACCAGTGACAGAAACGAGATACAAAACGCTTTCATGATGAACTCAGTCTCCCTTCATGCGAAAGCGTGCATACCTACTAATCCATGTTCCTCCCCGTGCAGCAGTCATCCTTCTAGTAAGGCCAAATGAAATTAATGCCCAACCGCTCGCTCGAATGCTTTGCTGGAGTCACGTTTGAAACATACAACTCCGGGGCATAACTACAATGTACAGTCCGGTTAGCCTCAGTGATTCTCACGAGATGCATCCGAAGTAGAGGGTATCAAAAATGGCCACTCCAGATTCTGCAAGTCTTGTATGGTACGAATGGAATGATGACGCGTTCGAAAAGGCGCAGATAGAAGACAAACTCATTTTGCTCAACATAACGGCTTCTTGGTGTCACTGGTGCCATGTAATGGATCGCTCGACATTTTCCGATTCCAGAGTCATCGATTTGTTGAACGAGCGTTTCGTGCCTATAAGGGTTGACGCAGACAGACGCCCGGATATCCAAGACCGCTATCTGCTAGGGGGTTGGCCCACAACCGTGTTTCTAATCCCCGATGGACGTATTCTCACCGGGACGACGTTCCTGCCCCCCGATGCCATGGTAAACAAGCTGCGTGAGGTTGATGCTCTCTACCACGAACAGAAATCTGTGGTTACTATGCACGTAACTAGTATGGCTGCAGAGGCCGAGTACGAGCGAAGCCAAGCAGAGTTGACTGCGGGCAAACTGAATGGTCAGGTTATCGAATCTATCGTCAGGGCTGTGAAAAGAGACTTTGACCATGCACATGGCGGATTTGGTACAAAGTCGAAATTTCCATCTCCTGATGCCATACACCTGGCATTCATGCAATTTCGTGAGAAGAACGACGAAGAGATGTTTAATATAGCTATTCGTACCTTGGATGCAATGACACGCATCCATGACGACGTATGGGGTGGATTTTATCGGTACGCGCAAAACCCTGACTGGTCGCACCCCCATTATGAAAAGTTGCTTTATGTTCAAGCTGGCGCAGTAGAGAACTATGTCGAGGCATATCAAATCACCGGCGATGATAAGTACGGAGAGATTGCAGCAAGGGTCGAGTCCTATGTCCGAAACTTCCTGTCTGACCAAGAACGAGGGGGCTTCTATGGGAGCCAGGACGCAGACGTCAACGGCCATGACCCAAGTGCCGAATTGATACCAGGTGAGGAATACTATTCCAAAGGTGAGAACGAACGCCGGGCTTTAGGCATTCCGTATGTGGACAAGACTATGTTTACCAATTGGAACGGGATGATGACCTCCGCCTATCTACGCTTATATCAAGCCATGGGCGATCGCCATGCTCTGGAGTTTGCTCTAAGAACTGTGGATCGTATCCTCGCCGAAAATTCAGTTGGCGATTGTATGGCACACTATTCTGATGGTGAACCGAAGGTAGTAGGTTTGCTCTCTGACCAGGTCTACTTCGGTTTGGCTCTTCTTCATGCTTATCAGTGCTCGGGTATGCGCAAGTATCTCTCCGAAGCCGAAAAGCTTGCCAACTTTATGGTCGCGCAGTTGCAGGACGTGGTAGAAGGCGGATTTTATTTTCAACCTTTCGACCCACATGCGAAAGGAGAGTTATCCGAGCGCCATAAGCCTTTTGATGACAACGTCGCGGCTGCCCAGTTCCTTTCTCTCTTGCATCATCTTACAGGTTCTAGGACGTATCTCGACTTGGCTGAGCGTACTCTCAGGGCTACTGCATATCACGGAGTAGTGGACAACATAATCGGTGCAGGTTATGCTGTAGCGCTTGATATGGTAGTGACTCAGCCTGTTCACGTGGTTGTTGTCGGCGACAAACGCAGGGGTGAAACGCAGAAAATGCTTGAAACAAGCCTGCACGCGTATGAACCAAAGAAGATAGTGCAGGTACTAGATCCCGAAGAGGGTCCGCTTACTATTGGAGAAACTACTTATGAGGCGCAGGAGGAGCCTCTTACTTATGTCTGCGTGCAAAACACCTGTCGCCCACCGGTTCACGACAGCGAACAGCTCGTTGAGGTGTTGGAGGACGCAATAAACGACCTATATCCCGAGCAGTGACCAGAGTCTCTAGGAGTCTCCATATAGCGCCTGTTGATTGGACACGAAAATGAGGAGAACTCTCGTCGTCTTGGCAGATAGCCATTCGCATGGTCAAGAAGGATGTCAGCTGTGCGGCGTTGGGCATGCCCGCGAGGCTGATCACACTTACGCATGCTGCTTTCCCCTTGTCCTTGAAAAAGCTAGTGGGATTCCTGACTCGGATGTTGTCATTGCGTATGACGATCAGAGTATTCCGCCATGCGTCCAAGAAACAGTGCCAAACATACTAAGGCTCTCACTACCTAGGGAAGGCGGTCTTGGAACATGGCTTGACGACTGCTTCAGGTTGATGTGTTGCCCGGGAAGATCTGTTGTCGCTGTTCGAAGTGATGTGCCGCTGCTGCCTGCAATGTGTCTCGAACTCGCATTTGACGTACTGGCCTCAGGAGAAGTCGACGTCGTCCTAGGCAGTACCATGTACAGCGGCGCAGTTCAGCTACTTGGCATGACTACCTATCACTCGCAGTTGTTTCCAGATATCGTTTGGAACAGGTGCGATGCTTTAGACAATGCCGTTGAGCGTTTGGCAGAGTTGGGTCTGCGCTGGTATATATTGCCGAGATGGTTTAGCAGAGAGATTCCTGCCGGCATGACTCAAAGCGAAGATCCGGTTGTCTCGTAGGAATACTACCCTTCGCCGACCCATGGCTCTTATGCGCCTGGCGGACGGGTGCTGCTTCGGTGGGCTTATGTGCGGAGGTATCAGGAGGGGGATATGTCACGATTCGTTATAGAAGTAATCCATGACCCAGATGAATGTGTTAAGGCTTTGCGGGAGTTCGAGACTTACTCCGAGGATCTACTCGACGAGGTCTATTGGAGTTGTGTGTCAGGAGACCACACTGGCCGAATTATGGTAGAAGCAGAAAGCCTTGAACAAGCTTGGAGCATGGTGCCTGATTCGTTGCGCGATCGCGTCGCTATTCGAGAAGCCGAGCAGATAATACCTGAGTTGGCAGAGACGGGTGTGGTTGACCCTGAAACGAAGAATTTTATCGACTCAGGCCCCGATGCTTCCTAAAGGAGGTCAAGAATGGCACGGTATATGATTGCTATCTCTCAACCAGCGGATGCATACCTGCATACACTGGATCTGATGAGAAGGAGTCTCCTGCTTTACTCGAGCAGGTTTATTGGGGATTTATGGACGGCGACTTCAGCGGATGGTTGCTCGTGGACGCAGACAGCGAGGAGCATGCCAGGCACATGCTTCCAATTGGCCTTCAGAGTGAAGCTCACATTGCCGAGGTTCACAGATATCCGCCATCTGAAATTAAATATCTCCACAGACAGTTGTCGGCAACCTAATATACAAGGTGGAGCACGCCGATAAAGTTTGCCTAGGCATGCTCCACCTTCCTAAGCGCCAGCCAGTATCTACCTCATTTCCTGCCCGCCTGTGACATTGATAGCCTGTCCGGTCATATACGATGATTGGTCAGATGCCAGAAATACTACTACATTGCAGACATCTTCATAAGTACATGCCCGACCGAGCGGCACCTGGCTCAGATATTTCTCCTTTACTTGTTCGACTGTCAAACCTTGTGTCTTCGAATACTGCTCGAAGAGACTTTGCTGCCAGAGAGTACCTTCAAGAATATTCCCAGGGCATATTGCGTTGACTCGGACACCATAAGGAGCCATCTCCAGCGCCAGACTTTGCGTCAACCCAATGCCTCCGAACTTGCTCGCCGCATAGGCGGAGTTTCTAAAACTACCCTTCTTTCCGGATTTTGAGTTGATTTGTATGATCACTCCGCTCTTCTGCTGGACCATTACCTTCGCCGCTTCTCTAGCACTTATGAAGTAGCCAACCAGGTTGACATCGATCACCCGCTTCCAATCCGCAGTCGAAAACTCTGTAACCTCTCTGGCGATCAATATACCGGCATTGCATACCATGATGTCGAGCTTGCCAAACTCATTGACCGCAGTACGGACCATGCTTTCCACCTGGTCGTCCTTGGTTACATCAACTCCTACCGCGACTGTACTTACATCTAGAGTGTTCCGGATGTCTTCCGCAACTTTTTGGGCATTCTCATAAACAATGTCGGCAACAACTACATTTGCTCCTTCTGTTGCCAACCGACGCGCAATGGCTTCACCAAGGCCTTGGCCTGCACCAGTAACAATTGCCGATTTTCCTGCAAATTCTTTCTGACACACCATATCCTGTCCCTATCTCATTTGCTTATTAGAACTTTGTTTACCTTCCATGGCTGATCAACAATCTACCAACGTTCGCAGAAGCTCTGCCTCCGCCTCGCGATTCCATAGAACCCCATCAGTCATCTTGGCGTACACATTCGGTAGCTTGTCTTTCAAGTCGCGAATTGCCGTCAATCCCAAGCCCCGGATTTGCGGATAAATCACGACTTTCCCTGGGAACCTGCCTTCCTTGACCGCAAGCATGCCATCCCAGGACGCCTCAATACCACCTATCGCAACCACTGACGTATTTGTATCCATCTCTCCGGATTCTGTAGCATGCAGCGTGTCCAGCATATCGCTTACCTTTGAGCCACTGCTTCCCACAAACCGTATGTTCTTCGTATAGACCCCGCTCATATCGAGCGTGGCTACTGTTCCAATCGCAAACCCCGCGAATATGTTCATTAGGCCTTCTTCGGCTAAGTACGGAACGGCTTGCTCAATCAAGGGTACCACAGGCGCTAGCATTATTATATCATCGAAACCTTTTCCGCCGCAGAACTCGTTCAACAATGCGTCGAACCCCTCGTCGCTCATCTCTTTAGGGTTTGCAACCCTCAATTCGACACCATTCCGCTCTGCGATTGAGCCGGCTCGCTCCATCAGATTCTGCAAACGTCCCGTGTCTATGTCTGTAGCAAGTACCTTCTTGGGACCGTTAGGTAGACCGACAGCCCTCTGGATATGCATTTGTCCCATTGGTCCGCCCGCACCAATGAACCAGGCCGTGCCTCCCACTCGAAGTTCGCTGGGCATTCGTATGGGACGATATGCCTCGCTAATGTGGCGACTTGTCGTTCCCACATACGAGTGATTCTGATAGTGAATCTTACCAATGTCTATCTTAAGTGGTCTCGACATGGGTTCTCTAGCGACGATGTTTATCATGCCATCTTTGGCAAGTAAAGCCGCCGCTTTCTCTATGGTATCCGCGTCCGATCCCAATACGATAATATCGTCAAACGGTCCATACTTTGCTGAAAATGCCGACAGATCTATTTCGTCAAACGGCTTGGTCTTCTTCAACTCAAATCTACCGGCTTCGGCCCAGAACTTCAGCTGGTCCATCATCGGCCAATCCAGCTCGGTAGCAACAACTAATTGGGGATTTGTATTCATGTCGAGCGAATAATCCCCATCGTTGCCGGGTGAGCCGATTATCCACAAAACTCCACCCGGCTTGATTCCCGTACGCCTCGTGATTCGGTATGACGCGACGACACATGCCCATGGCTCAGCCAATGCTGCCTCGGCGTAGCCGGTGTGCTCAGCCATTGGAAGTAGATAGCATCCCTCATCCCCATCGATCATCTGCTTATGAATTACTTGGTACTGCGTCTGAGCGCCGGGGAGCACATATCCGAATGCCATGCTTTCTCCCCGGTAGAACACATCAGCTTGTACGGTAAATCGCTGACCTACTCTAAATCGATCCTCTAACTGCTCACCTACGCCAACTACTGTTACCGCAGCTTCGTGGCCCAAGATCACAGGGTCATTCGCTAGGTCGCGGCCCTGGATGCGCGGATGCTGGCTACCCAGATTGATGACCTTTATGTCGCTGAAACAGATGCTGACCGCATCTACTCGAACAAGTAGTTCGTCCGGTCCGTATTCAGGCATAGGACGCTCGACAGGTTTCCCGTCTTTGCCGAAATTCTCTTTACCAGCTCCGAAAAGGGGCCACGTCAGTATCCGCTCCGGTAGGTCATATTCAACATTCCTGTAAACCTGAAGTTTGTCGCTCATCTATCGTCCCCTTTACTGCCTACCTTCGATCAATTTCTTCCTCTGCAATTCGTCCGGACGAGTATGTATGCGCTCTACATGGGCTTTGCTCATGTAGTTCGGCCCTCCAAACAGGTACGTTCCAGCCAGGACTCTCGCTGTCTTGTCCCACATCATCGTGATACTCTCAACTTCCTTTGCTGAGTCACCCAGCGCGATCAGGCCGTGATTTTGCATTAAAATGGCTTTTGGCCTTTCTTCATATTCACGGATGTAATCTTCGACAACTTCTCGTATTCTGCGAGCAAGGGGTACTCCCGGATCCACGTACTCTACATATGCCGGCGCGACCCCACAGCAGACGATTTCGTCAGGAAACAGTCGCCCCTGAGTCACATCATACCATCCCTTCGAACAGAGAACTGAGTTCACTGACACAGGATGAGTGTGTCCAACGAAGTTTACCCCCGGCAAACTCAGCAAGTAAGCGTGGAACAGAGTTTCTATCGAGGGAAGATACGGCCCTTCTGGATCAACCATGGCCGTTCTGAGCCATTGCTTTATTTCCTCATCGGAAAGTGTTTCGCACTCGAACATTTCGAGAACACGCTGGAAATACACTTCCACAAATCCGTTCTCGGTAATCGTGCTTAGCTGTGTCCCACTTGCTTTTACGAAAAACGTTTCATCACTCGTTCGGGCAGAGGTATTCCCTTCGCCAAGTATGACGATTTGCCTCCATTCCTCACCCAGTCTGTGTGACATATCTATCAGTTGCTGTAAAACTTGTGCTTTGGATCTCATAACTAACGTTTTTCCTCCCAGCTATTCTCTGGTGCACCATTATAGCACGCCACACCGTATAAACCAACTGCAGCCGTCACACACAGCTTGTTATTGGTTTTCTACCGCAGGGTTGACTACGTAAAATGAAAGCGGAAACCACGTTTCGACTCTGGCATCACTCGGCCTCCGGCAAAACAGCTGGCCAATAAGCAGTTCGTCCAGCAAATGGATGCCAGACCGAATGTCATATGATTCACACATGCCTGCCTAGCAATTTTGCCGGATTGACAGCATAAACTGGGTGTTCCCACCGGACCGACCAGCTTGGCAACAATTAATGCGCCATCAGATCCCTACGAGAACATAGTGTGGGTAATCTCCGATTTGACACAAAGTCTAAACCCCTCGGATTTCACCATCAACTTCCCCAGAGCTACGCTCACAATGCTCAGGATAGAACGGCCGTATAAAACGCTTCCCGATGGGACCCGTATAAAGCTGTTGAGTAAGATGGTTACAGCGGTTCATTCCGAGGATGGATACTTCTACATAGAGGAAGACGACCGGAGTTCTGGACTCCGGGTGATAGGTGACTGCTCTGGAATTTCGGTGGGTGATAGGGTCACGATTGTCGGCACCATCGGCACTCTGAAGCCAGACGGATCTACACCCAGGGAACGCTGTGCTTACGCCGACGATATTTCCAAGATTGGGTACGGTGGTCAGATCGCTGCCTTGTGGATGACTTGCCGTGCCGTAGGCGGAGATGAAGCAGTCGGTTCAGCAGGGGTGAACCATCCATACGGGATAAATAACATCGGTTTACTTGTCCGCATTATTGTTAGAATTACGCGGATTGTTGATAATGAACATATGTATGTGGATGATGGATCGAACTTGCCAGCGCCTGGTGGAAACAGAGGCGTTCTGGTTCGAGTGTTGAGTACTGTTGGCTATGGAGTGGACGACCTGGTAGAAGTGACAGGTGTTGTGGAGGGTAAAGTGCCTGCGGGGTGGACGACTAATCAAAGATATATTCGAGTTCGAACGACCGATGACGTGCGGCGCATACTCCCAAGCGTTGGCGCTGAGGGTAGATTTAAACAGATTGACCTGCGTGAGAAGTAGATAGGCAGTTGAACCGAAGATGATTTCTTCACGGGATTTCCGTTCCATTCGATGGTAAGGACGCATTAGAAAAACGGCCGTCGGTAATACCCCACCAACTGCCGTTCGTTGTTAGTCCGTATGACTCGATAATGGTCTAGCGCCTGCGGCGGATTGCTATCCCTGCCAATCCAACCAAGCCGGATCCAAGTGCCAGTACACTCGAAGGTTCTGGAACGGGTACAAGTCGAATATCGTCGAAGTAGACATTCGTGCGGTTTGGACTACCGTAAACACCAACCTTTAGTACGATCGTCATTACGTTCCCGCTCGCAGTTCGCCCGTTAGGCCAGTTCCACCAGCCCGCTGTGGCTGAGAACGGTTGCCAGTCGAAGCTGGCAGGCGCCGGACGTGGAGTATATGGAGGTTGTGCACCGCCATCCCATCCAGCATACATGTTGTACCAAGCTGCCGGAGTAATGTCAGCCGCGTTATAGTCCCACGGTCCATCTAACAGCAGAGCCTCGACCCAGCCGTCCTGAGTCTGTACTCCTTTCCACATACCCTCCAATTTGTACGTAACGCCAGGTGTGACTGAAACCTGCTGATATACCCCACTGCTGGAATACGCATTAAGGTACAGGTTCAATCCGTAGCTTCCAGAGTACTTCGCAGCTGTGGTTACTGCCACCGTAAGGCTCGAAGATCCTGCCCACGGTGCCCACCACTTAGTCCAGCCGCCGCTGTTTCCGTACTCGAAACCTCCGTTTATAACATCCGCACTGGTGGCTATTGCACAGGTGATGCAGAGGGCTAGAATTAGAACAGCTATCCTCAACCTTTTCATCTTTCCCTCTTTTCCACTAAAAGCTCACTAACTCCTATCGAAAACACTAATTACCCTAAATCATCTTAATGCTCGAAATGCATAAAGTCAACTGGTAATTATACCTGTTCCCACCGGCGAACTCTGCATGTTACCTCTGACATACAGTGTCTATTGTGACGAGCGACAATCACCGAAAATATGGGTAAATCACACGCTTAGAGAGTATGCCCTGGAGTCTATGTCTTACCGGGACCACGAATGCTCTGCTGAGTCATTACAAACAGAGGGCTATACGTGCGCTATGAAGAGATATATCCCTATACTGCTGACGGTTGGCTTTGCACTATTCGCAGTAGTTATCCTGTTGATCGTGATGCAAATGCGGTCTATTCCAATATCCCAAGCCGCTGACGTCTCAGACCGACTCAGGATTGCCGCGGTTGGCGACGTCTTGCTTGGAGGAAGAGTTCAAACGCCTGCGGAGAGAGTAGCCGAATCTGAACCGTTGCTACATGTGGCGTCTGTGCTCGAAAGTGCAGACGTGGCGTTCTGCAATTTGGAATGTCCCATTTCCGCTCGGGGCATGCCAACACCGCTAAAGACTCCAGAAGACTTGGCAGCAAAGCGCGAATTTCTATTCCGAGGCATACCGGAAGCCGCAAAAGTTCTTGCGTCGGCAGGGTTCGATGTCGTATCGCTTGCGAACAACCATATCTTAGATTACGGCGAAGACGCCCTTGATGATACAGTGGCACACTTAAGTCTTGTAAATATCAAACACTGTGGAGCTGGCAAGGATCTGGAAGCTGCTCGAACCCCAGCGGTCATCGAAGTTGGCAACACGCGAATTGCGTTCCTATCCTATGTTTGGTCTGGCACGCTCCCCGGTACGCGGTTCTTTGAAGCAGGCCGACCCGGATCTGGGTGTGTCATGCTCCATACCCACGAGAAGGGTGCGCTTTCAGAAGAGAGTGCCCAAATATTGGCCGAAGACCTAAGGGCTGCTCGCACGCTGGCGGATTTCGTGATAGTATCTGTTCACTGGGGTATCGAACGCATGCATCGACCCCGCCCGTGGCAAAGAAAACTCGCTCGAATCATGATTGACAATGGTGCAGACGTTATTATTGGCCACCACCCGCATGTGTTACAGGGTATTGAGCTCCATAACGGCAAGCCTATCATGTACAGCTTAGGCAACTTTGTGTTTTCTAGTATTCGTGACGCGAATAACGATTCGTGTATCGCTCTCCTGACCTTAGATAGTGGCGGTGGTTTCTTGGAGATCAAACCGGTGCGAATCCAAGACGGCATTCCCAGATTGGCTACCGGCGAGGAGTCGATGCGCATAGGCAGATTCATCGCATCGCTCTCCTCGGAATTAGGCACGGTTGCGACTCTGCGCCAAGATGGTACTCTTATTATCCCGATCGCCTCGAAATAGGCACGACAGCAGGAGCCCTAGCCAATGAGCAGAATTCGAAGACAAGCGCTGGTTGCTCTCATATTTCTTTTTGTCACCTGTGGTTGTGATCGTCAGCCTCGTTCAGAAAGCCGTTCAAGACCTACAGCCCATCAGCTACCGGTGAATTTGCCTCAATCTGTCGATACCCAGAGGGCCCTCGAAGTCATCAAATATCTATCGCACGATATCGGCCCAAGGCGACAGGGCTCAGACAATGAGTATCTAGCCGGTGACTACGTTGCTGAGAGTCTTCGGACGGCCGGATGCCGAGTCTCGATCCAATCCGTCGAATTGCCAAACGGTCGGTCAAGCCGAAATATAATCGGCTTCAAGGATGGTCGAGACGGTGCGCCACAGCGGATAGTCATCGGTGCGCATTACGACAGCAAACCACGGTCACCCGGCGCGAACGATAACGCTTCCGGTATCGCACTTATGCTAGAACTTGCAAGACTTATACCTAAGCATACTCTACCCTTCGACCTGGTATTTGTTGGCTTTGGGTCTGAGGAAATTGTGGACGGTAACTCGGACCACCATCACTACGGTTCCCGACAATACGTGCAATCGATGAGCAAAGAAGACCTTCAGAAGATAATCGCAATGCTATCTCTAGATATGGTTGGAGCAGGGAGCAATCTTCAAATTGGAAATGGCAGTGAGAGCAACTTGCGTGTGATAGACCAACTTCGTCTAATCGCTGCCGGCGTGGGTGTCGACGCTGTATACTTCAGGGACTGGGGTAGTGACCATGAAGCGTTCGAAAAGGCCGGGGTGCCCGTGGCACATATTCGTTGGCATCCTTATAGTCACTACCACAAGCCTTCAGATACAGTGGGGAAAATTCATGCCAAGAATCTGGCTATCACAGGATCAGTAATCCTCCGTTGGCTCAAGAGCATGTCTACTTCTAGCAAGACCGGCATTTCCGGTCACAGCCCCACGAGAACTGAGTGCGTCTCGACTACTCCGTAGTCCAAGTGTACTACCTGCATGCCGCCTAGACCGTGTTTCGTGTCCCGCTTAACAAATACGAACCGCCGATACCTTCGTTTGTACTATTTTTCAGCAGGTACTAGCTTAACGGCATCCGCCAATACGTTGCCATTTGCCTTGTTACTGAAGGTAATCGAGCCACCCTTACCGGCATTAAACCTAAACGTGCCCAGCTTTATCCATTGGCCTGTCAACGGGCGAAGGTTTACACTCACTGTTTTTATCCCCTGTGCAGATTTTACTTCTATTGGCGCATCGGAAGCGTGATCGTGCACAGGGTCCGGGCCAAACCAAGCATAGACTGTATACATCCCAGTCTTTGGAATGGTCGGCGTGAAAACGGCTTTCGCTTCACCGGCGCCTTTTCTTGCCCATCTTGTTCCCAGATAGTAGTCACCTTTCGAGCTGGCGACCAACCATTCACCAATATACTTTACGCTTTGAGTATCTGTATCGTCTAGTACAATAGCGTTAGCCTCTTCTTTCGGTTTTTCCGGTGGCTTTTGGTAGACGTTTAGACCAATCTGAGCGTTTGCGTTTGCCTGATTGGAAATATCCAGCGCACCAGCGATCCTATTGGCTGTGATGACAGCCGATTCCGTCTTGCCAAGGAGTGCTATCTGCTTGCCGGTTTCTCGGAAATTACACCCATTCACCATGAGATTGCCCCCATGAACCTCTATAGCGGGCAACCCTTGTCGCTTGGTATCCCACTGGATGAAGTGGCAGTTATTGAAAGAAACCGTTCCACTACCATCTAGTCTCGCGATTTGGTTAGCCGGTCCCCAGAAGGAGCAGTTTTGGAAGGAAACTAAGCCGTCAAAAGAGGGGGTGGTAACGACCTCGATCAATCTGTTGCCGAACAAGCTCACGAACTCCCCGTTGGTGATTAGCAAGCCAAATGCCTGAGTGGCTTCTACCAGCACAGCGATATCGCAGGCATCTGCCCCTATGCCCAGAAGATTGCCATTCATCGCCCCATCTTGTGACTTTATGAACCTGTAACCGATTCCGTAGCCGAAACAGAATGTGTTGAAAACATACTCCCAGTCGGTGCGAGCAAATATGAAAGCTTCACCGTGTTTCGTAAGCCACTCGCGAATGCCACTCTTTTCATCCCAGGTCCAAAAAGGCCAGAAATGGACGTTTTCAATGCGGCCGATGTCGAAGCATTTGTCCACATAGATACCCCTGCGAAGAGGTTGACCGTAAAGATTGCGAATATAATGCCGACCTGAATGGCGAGTACCGAAATCAACGCCTTGATAGGGATTTACAAGCAGGCAATCCACAATCGATGCATTGTCCCCGCCACTTGATGCTATGCACCAGGGATATGGTTTGATATTGTCAGGTTTCTGATTTGGATAGAAGACGGTGATTCCTTTCAAAACCGAATTCGCATTCAGAGTGATAAAAGGCGTGCCTTGTTCTGAGCCCTCACCTTCAACAGCTAGAAGTGTGCTGCCCTTGTATGCGGTTCCGGCAGTAGGAATCTTCCACACGCCCTCAAGGGTGACGTTGGCCGGAATGTTTAAGTGTGATTTGATGAGATAGTTGCCGATGGGAACAAAGACCGTCCCGCCCTTTTCCGCCATTGCCTCCAATGCTCTTTGAAATGCTGCAGTATCGTCTGTGACTCCATCCCCTTTCGCACCAAAGTCAAGTACGTTGACTTGGCTCGGTTGCTGTGCAAGAACATTGGCACACGTCGCTGTAATTATAAGAGCCAAACATGTGCATATCAGCAGTGACTTGACTTTCATCCTAATCCTCCGATTGATTATCAAAAGTCCACACTATCTATTACTTTGCCGTTTGGTAGCTTCGTAACTATGCTTCCCTTGCCATCCCGGATTGTGACAATACAGTAATGGTAGCCAGCATAGAAGTATTGCCGATATGGGTTCTGTTCTGGGTTGCTTTCTCCGTAAGTAGGTGCACCACCACCACCAGTCACAATGTAGTGCACACCATCCCGAAGCGACCGCTCATACGTATGATCATGGCCCGAGAAGATAGCTGTAATCCCGTACTTCTTTGCCAGATCAGGGAAAATGTCTTGTGCTACTCTGATGGGTGTCTCCTTGGGTTTGCCGTCAGAACCCAAGGCACCATGACTGCTGGAAGTGTATGTCGGATGGTGCATGAAAATGAATTTCCATTTTGCGTCTTTATGCTTTTCTAAATCAGCGACCAGCCATTCGTACGGCGGATGTCCGGGCGCAAAAGTAGTACAAGAGTCCAGCGAGATGATATGGGCATCAAGGTAGTCAAATGAGTAGAATCGTTCGTCTCCTGGAAGAGACACAAAGTCGAAGTAATACTGTGCGTTTACTTCATGGTTTCCAAGGGTTGTGAAGAAAGGGACTCTGCACATGAGCTTAGAGGCCGGACCAAAGAACTCTTTAGGCCATAGGTGAACATCCGTCCCGTGGCCAACTAGGTCTCCTGTCATCAACACGAAGGCGATGTCTTCTTCCTGTGCCATGGCATTGATGACTTCCGCATGTTGTTCGGGGTTCGTTCGCGTATCTCCATAGGCGATAAACTTGATAACGTTACCCTTGTCAGGAAAGGTTTTGAATCCAAAATCTGCGTTGGCAATTTGGCGGATTATCTTACCTTCGGCATCAACAAAGGCAAGCGCATATGTGTATTCTTTGTTAGGAGTCAAGTCCTCGACGATGATTTCGTGGATCCTGCGCGTCAGCTTGGTCGTGTAGCTTTGAGAGACAGAACCATCAGAGACCGTGACCTGTCCCAGGGAAAGGTCATTAGTGTACCACATGATCCGTGCTGAGGTCGTTGTCACATTCTGAACATAGGGTCCAGCTAACAGTTGAGGATTCCTCGAAGCCGTAGTCTCAGGGTTAAATAGCTTCTTGGCTCTCGAAGCAAATGGACGTGTTGATGTCGAAAGCCCTGTGTTGTCGTCAAAACGAGCAACAAACTCCCAACCGCCAGCCCCCTGCGTCACTCGTGCCACCAGAACGTTCATCCCTTGGACAAGTTTTACGGATGTGATATCTTGGTCTTGCTTACACTCACGATTGGTTTGCTTGTCAAAAACTCTCTCGCCGTTTACCCAAATGGTGACGCCATCATCGCTGCCAAATAAGAGATTGCGTTCACATGCCTTCTCGGCAAATACATAGGTTCCCAAGTAAATAGCAACATTTTCATTGGGCGAGAACTTGTCCTGCAAACGGAACTTGGCATCGGGATCGTTCTTTATTGGCTGCCACCGCTTGCCCTCAAACTCACCTGCAAACACTCGCACTGACGTCACATTTATGTGATCTTGCTCTGACCATGACTTTGGTATGGGCTGACCCTTAACTGCGGGCTCGATGGGAAATGGACCAAGAGCCACCCAATCCAACAGATACACGCTGGTTGGAGCTTGCACTTTGAGATCTGGAACTGTTGCCTCCCGAAGTGTTATTGCTGTGCCTACAGACCACGAAAGCAATACCAATACTAAGACTGTGGCACGCCGAAATGCTGTTTTCATTGATTCCCCCTGGTTCTCTATTCGTCGACGAGTTAGGATATCATCAGACGTATACTACGACGCTCCTAACAACCTGGTAGTTATACTAGTTTTATCTTAACCTTCATGCGTTTTTTGAGCCTTTCTAACGCAACATCATGTATAATAAGACAAACATGGTGGTGTATAGTGTGCTTCCCTGTTACGTACGGAGGTGTCGGCTGTGGACATCTGTGCTAGGCTGCGTTTGGTCCTGCAATTCAAAGCTCCATGCCATACATATCTTCTTTTATTTTTAGTTCTCGCCCTCACCCTGGAATCCTCCGTGTTCGCAGCGGAGTCCGAAAGATGGCGGTTTGGGGTCGGGGTCGCAACTCAGAATATGGTGGATGGTACTACCACTACCAACCTAAACCTGTTCGAGGGATACCGACCAGGTGATAAACCTTGGAATAGTTCGTCATCGCAGTCTACAACCAACTGCCAGAACGTTCGAGGGATACCGACCAGGTGATGAACCTTGGAATCCTCTTGGTCTCGGTTGGTATTTCAACTGGAATTGGAAGCAGCGATATGGTGCTGTTTGTGGGCCCAATGGATGTATCGAATACATGCCTTTGGTTGGAGGTTGGGGTCCCGGCGTGAATCCTTCAATCGAAACGATCCGAGCCTACGTTTTGTCTCATCCAAACGAATATCCCGATGGTACAACCTGGTTGATAGGAAATGAGATCATTTGGGACGATAGACGTACCCCAGAACAATACGCGCGTGACTACCATGACTTCTACTACGGCTTGAAGTCCATCAACCCAACCTTCAAGATAGCAAACGGTTCGGTTATTACCTCTGTGACATACAACCGTCCGGGTTTTACTGGCACGCCAATAGAACTCATGAACGCAATTCGAACAGCATATCAAAGCATCTATGGCGAGCCATGGCCAGTGGACGTCTATAACATCCATCCGTAGGTGTGGACAAAGCCTACGCTGGAAGAAGAGCTGGCAGACCTCCAATCTCAGATCAGCACGTTTAGGGATTGGATGAAGTCCATCGGCGAACAAGACAAACCCCTCATCATAACCGAATACGGACTTCTGAACTACCATGATCCTCAGTGGATGATAAACTACCTGCTCGGGTCGTTTCAGATCCTGCTTTCGAAGGGACATCCAAACGGTATGCCTAGTGATGAGGGCAGATGGGTGCAGCGATGGGCATGGTTTGTCAATAATAATCATGTATGGCAGGCAGGTGGAGAAGTCCAATGGACGCATTGTGCCTTATATAACGGAGATACCTTTGACATGCGCCCGCTTGGCCGTGCATACGCAAGACATCCCCACGAGTACAACTATGCCCCCCAGATTACGGATTGCTCTCTCAGTTCGAATGTCTTGCTGGCCGACGAATCCACTCCTTATTCTGTTACTATCAAGGTGACGGATAGCAACGGTGTTGGCGATATCCGTTCTGTTAAGTCGATCTTCTACAACGGAAGTACCTGGCAGGCGTCGAATGGCCGGGGCTACCTCGCATGGGGACAGGATGACTATGATATCACCGACTTTGGCGAGACATGGACGCTTATGGGAAATGCTTCGGGAGACGGACGATGGGCCTGGTGCAGTGGAGACTGGGGCGGAAACAACTTCATTGTGCCAATATCGGCCTTTGCTTCTACCAATGGAAACGAGCGTACTGTAACCTTTACCTTTGCGGCCAAACCGTCCTGGGCTCCTTCTTTCAACCAGAAATTCCGAGTATACGTTCGTGATGGTGGTGGCAGCCCGACCGGATGGATAGAACAACCCATAAGCTATTGTGTCCTACAGTCTCTTAGCTTCGGGGATGTGCACAACAATGCTGACGGTACAACGGTCACTATTCCTTGTGCTGTTGTCAGTGCAGGCAGCAATCAACTTGCCAATACAGCATATGTACAAGCACTGGATAGATCTGCAGGTATCAAGGTCTACGGCAGCAATATCAATGCTCGTGCCGGGGATATAGTATCGATCTCTGGCAAGATTCAGACTAGCTCTGGAGAACGAATTATAACGTATCCGACAATAACAATGCTTGCCACGGGAAGCCTTCCACCAAGCCCAGTGTTCGTTACTTGCCGTGATGTGGGAGGCGAATCGCCAAATGCCTTTACACTCGGAACCTATCAGGGTGTTGGCTTATACAACGTAGGCTTGCTGATGACAATTGCCGGACGAGTCACTTATTCGGATCCTACATCAAAGTTCTTCTACGTAGATGACGGCTCCAAACGTGGTGGATCTCTCGGAGACCTTGGAATTAAAGTCTCTTGTTCCGGATTGACACCCGGAAATACTATTGCGATTCCGGATACCAATAGCTCCGTGATTGTATCCGGAGTGATAGCAACCCAAATGTCATCTGGGCAGGTGTTCCCAGTTATCCGTCCCAGAAGCTCGGCGGATGTCGTTGCATTTTAGTAGCAGTAGCGTAGAATAACCCCATTGCGCAAATACTGGAGGTATGAGATGGCACGAAGCAACCATCCAGACAAGCGACTTGTCGTGTGGCTATTGATGTTGTATCTGCTCACCAGTCCGCTGCTCGGCCAGCAGTTTGACCAATACGGAGGCTGGACAGGATTACAGGGCCACAACACCAGTGGATACTTCCGCGTCGAAAAGATTAATGGGCGTTATTGGCTCGTTACGCCCGACAATAACGTCTTCTGGTCCATTGGCCATTGTGTAACTTTATACAACGATACGTGGGGCGGCTACTGCCCGACATTAGGATACTATCCTAATCCTTACGGGAATAAAGCTAAGTATGATGGTAATCAGTCTGCCTGGATAGCCGCTGTTCAAGCGCGAAACGTGGCTTGGGGTTTTAACACAACCGCCGCATGGGGACTCAGTAGTATCAGTGGGTATCCAGAGTGTGTGCGAGTACTCGCCATAAGGGATCGCGCAATCGCACTGGGTTGTCGCGCAGTCGGAGGTTCTTTCCCAGATGTCTTCGACCCAAAATTCGCTCAGGCTTGCGATGACAGGGCTAAAACTCTTGCTAGCAACGCTAATAACAAATGGACAATAGGATCATTTCCTGACAACGAACTAAGATGGGCAAATCCCCCAGGTTATAAGACTCTGCCCGACGGCTATATTGCATTCCCACCTGAAGCATACGGGAAGCAGTATTGGGTAAACACTTTCCTGAAGAGTAAATATGCAACTATCGCGGACCTAAACGCAGCTTACGGGACCTCTTTTGCAAGTTGGGATGACGTCTTGGCTTGCACTGCTATCCCAGACGATTCCGCCTATCCTGCACGACTGAATGACAAGATAGACTTTATGGAAGCTATAGCTGACCAATACTATCGCCTCACTACTACAAAGATGCGGCAGTACGATCCCAACCATCTGGTTTTCTCTGCAAGATGGGCAATGTGGTACAACGGCTATGCCAGCGAATATCACCGTCCATTCAACGACCGTGTTTGGAAGAAAGCAGGCGAATATTGTGATGTCTTCGCGAATAATGGATACGCAGACTTTGGATGTGCCGAAGCACAGTTGCAGCATGTATCCAGGGTTTTCCAAAATGCCAAAAAGCCAATTATGATCACCGAACACTCATACCTGGCCAATGATTCTTATTTCAAAGATACACCTAGTTGGCTGCCTACCCAGATGGACCGCGCTACTTATCATGTTAACCATTTGAAGACAGTCTTAGACCTAGGGGTAGCATCCGATCCCAACGATGGCCAGCCAGCTAAGGTTTGTATGGGCCTCCACTGGTTCCAATACTACGACGAGCCGTCTCTGGGAAGACCCGATGGCGAAGCAGGGCAGTTTGGTTTGCTGAATGTGAAGGATGAAGCTTTTACTCCACTGGTAGATGTAATGGGAACTGCTCACCGGCAAATCTACAACTATGCGGGTCTGGGCCAGCCTATCGTCATACCCGATGCTCCTGTGGCAGTTCGACCAGTGACAACTACTCTTCAGGTTGGTGAAAGAGCTTCTTCCTTCGAACGAGTGTACTACCCTGACGATTCTTCATGGGGGCATTCAGCAGGTGCACTTGTTGACGACGCACAAGCTGTCAAAGGAAAAGCGTGGAAAGCTTCTGCGGGAACGGCTTCGAATGTGCATATACAGTATGGGCCTTATCTCACTGGTACAGGACTATGGCCATCAACTTCGTGTACCGTAAAATTCCGCTTGAAAACCAGCAACAATACGACTTCCAGCTATGTTGCAACGATTGATGCCACCACCGCCTACGGCGCCACCGTCTATGCCAGTCGCCAGATTAGGGGCACTGATTTTCTTTCTGCCAATACATATCAAGAGTTCACTCTCACATTCACAACTCCTTCCGCTCCCGTTCCCGACAACTGGGAATTCAGAGTCTACTTCACTGGTGTTGCAGATATATGGATAGATACAACCACAATCAGCCTTGTGCCCACCGGTGGTTGGGTTCCAGGTCCGGTTTCCGATGGTACTAACTCCACGGTTTGGTGGAGTGCTAGTCATGCATCACCAGATTCTATAGAGTGGGTTGCAGTAGACTTAGGCAGTGTGAAGACGGGAATCAGCAATCTTTATGTCGTTCCTGGGACGATGTTGGCTTCGGGCATGCCTGTGGATTTCCGACTCGAGTACTCTGTCAATGGTACAACGTGGGCAGCTATTCCTGGGCAAACCTATGTTGCGTTCACAAACAATGGGTCTGTAAGAGAGTTCTATCTCCCATCTCTTACCGCTAGATATCTGCGATTATATGCTACTAAGCTCGGTATGGATGCTACCGGAGTGTACAGGCTGCAGTTGGCCGGTTTTGGTGTGAAGCAGTTTACGGGTACTGCAAGACCAACCTTCGAATGGCAGGCTGTGCCAGGAGCAGTAAGTTATACGCTCTTGTGTTCTCCCGAACAGTGCTTCCCAGATGAGCAAACTATCCGTGTGGATGGGATCACCAGCACTTCCTACTCTCCCCCCGTACCTCTCGCTCCCGGGACTTGGTACTGGACTGTCAGGGCTGTGGATTCTCAAGGTAGAGGAGGGCACTACTTCAAAACTGCTCCGTTCTGCGTCGGAAATCTACCTCTTGCAGAAGTCGATCCGGCGTTGAACTTACGTGGTGAGCAAGTCACTGCATGGGCTATCACAGACAACAACGTTACCGGTGGAGACGGAACAGTATGGGTTTTCCGGGATACCAACAGAAAAGCAGAGGGCGAATCTTCGATCCGAATGGTCTTTACTGTGAATAGTCTGAACAAAACCACCGGACAGAAGAACACTGGTACTTCAGACATCCCTTGCCGCTGGGTAGGTCCGGTTATGGACTATTCTGGTGTGTCAACATTTACCTTCAAGCTGTACCCGCAGAGGTTTGTTGACACTTCTGGGGCGATCATATCTCCATCGAAATTCCTTCGCTTCAAAATGGTAGACAAGAATGGCGGCACAGTTGTAGATGTACCTGTAGACCCGTCAGGTACACTGCCCAGGGACAGTTGGAGCACGGTGAATATTCCCCTAGGTAATGCAGTGCGCACGCATATATCAGAAATTATCTTCTACATCAATTGCGGTGCCGAAAAGCTGACGTGGGACGAGCGCATGATCTTCAATATCGATGACATGACACAGGGTGTGATGAGAGATCGTACTCCTCCATCCCCCCCAATGGTTCAGGACGAGGGCGATTATTCAACGTCACTTGACAAACTGAGTGCGAGCTGGTCTGCTACAGATCCGGAGTCTCCAGTAACTTACTATGAATATGCGATTGGAACCTTGCCGGGGGTGGCAGATGTCGTCAGCTGGACCCCCGTAGGGAACTTGACTTCCATAACTCGTAGCGGCCTGTCTCTCACATTGGGCGCCACATATTACTTCTCTGTCAGAGCGATGAACTCCGAGGGCCTTTGGAGCGAGGCGGGTGCTTCGGATGGTATCGTCGCAGTTCCGACCCAGAGTCTCGGAAACGTGCACAACAACCCGGACAGTACGAGTGTTGTCATACCTTGTGCGATCGTCACAGCTGGGAATGACCAGTTTGCAAGCAACTTCTATGTGGAAGCATTAAACCGATCGTCAGGAATCAGGGTCGTCAGTAGTACTCTTGCTGCTAGAGTAGGGGACTTGGTTTCAGTATCAGGCGGGATGTATACATCCTCTGGCGAGCGTGCCATCACTTATCCGACACTGACTGTGTTTGGAACAGGCAAGCCAGTTCCAAAACCTCTCTACTTGACTGGCCGTGAGGTAGGCGGAGTATCACCGAATCAATACACGCCGGGGACCTATCAGGGTGTTGGTCTCTATAACGTGGGTTTGCTAGTTACCATTTCTGGCATTGTTACTAGCATAGATACTACCGCGAAGTATTTCTTCTTGGATGATGGATCGTGCCGAAGCGATCTCCTTGATCATAGAGGAATAAAGGTCAGCTGTTCCGGCCTCAAATCAGGCAACTCAATTCCTTTACCCATAGAGGGTGAATATGTCATTGTCACGGGAATCGTCGCTGCCCAGAGTTCTTCAGGAGTTATTATCCCTGTTATTCGGCCCCGTTGTTCGGCCGATTTGACCAGATTCTAGTTATTACCTGCAGGGAAGTCCCGAAGTCGGGTCTTCCCTGCTGACCTATGCCGCTTCCCTGCGCTCAGTCTTTTGTTCTTCACTAAGTGTCTTGATCAACCATTCGCGAAACAAATCGGCTTCTTTGTGCTTACCAATTCCTTCCGCACGATGCTTGCCGATCAGAGCGAGAAGCTGTGCTCTGTATTGCCCTCTCTTGTTCTTTTCTTGTCCAAACTGCCGATATGCCTCGTCCAGTTGCCGTACTGATTCACGGGCGGCTTCAATGTCTTTAAACCGTAGCACACCTGCCAGCCTGCGAGCCTCTTTCGAGTACAATCGGCCGCTAGTGGTAGTGTACAAATCTTCATATTCAACAGGTCTCCCCTCCGCTATGAGTGTGTTGGCTACATAGCTAGGACTTGTCATAAGTGCATCGGCAATGGACTCCACGTCGAAGCCTTCGTCGTACAGTTCGATTATCCGTTCCTTCTTGGTCTTTGTCCTTGGATGCATTTGTGCATCTACAACCCTTCTGCAAGTTTTCTTTTCAGCCGCGTGTCCAAGTCAAATGAATTATTCCCACCTTAGATGGGGAACCTTTTCGCCATCTGAGTCGTATAACAAAATGGAGTGGATGCAATAAGCCTTTCTCTCCTTTCCGAGACCTCCTTTCCCGCACTGGGGTTGTCAAAATGGTGCCCGAGATATGACAACCCCAGGAACCCTCCCAAGGCCCCGTCGGTCAGCCGTCCAGCCGACGGGGCTGAATTTTTGACTGGGTTTGAAGCATATTGCTTCGAAGATGTATTAATGGCGACCCTACCCAGTCTTTGCCAACATATTTTCACAATCGCGGTACCAGATCGCTGCAGCCTGGTGCATCAGCGGATTTCGCAGCAGCTTCCTCCAACCACCGCGGAAAAGATCCTCGGGCATCCTCGATGCCTAGGGCATACAGCCTATTCAACTCATCAGGGTAGTAGTCCGCTACGTTGGTGGTGAGACTGCGGTCATTCGCTAAGTCATAAAGGAAACTCCCCCTGCCATTAATCTTGCAGTTCAGCCACCACTTGCCGTCCACAACGGTGATCGCTGGTCCCCAGGCAACGGTAACATGGTCGCGAATGTTTCCGTTGCCCTTAATGGCCTCTTGCCAGAATGGTTTGCCGTCAATTGGCCTCGGGGGCTCAATTCCAACAAAATCAAGGATTTGCGCTGTGATGTCCGTGTGCATCAGCAGCATGTCACTTTTTATGCCCGCCCCGATGCCTTCAGGATGACGAATCATAAGTGGTATATCGTAGACCTCAGGGTGGGAAGGATACCCGCGCTTTCCTAGATAATTCTTATCACCTATTGAGTGGCCATGGTCTGCAGTTACGATGATGATAGTGTTATCGAGCAATCCCATTGCGCGTAGTGCCCCGTACAAGTGTCCAAACCACCGGTCGCACATAGTCACCTCACCGCTGTAGTTGGCTTGAGTGCGTCTCAGAAGCTCTGGGCGCATCTGATCTGTGTTGCTATAACAAGAGATGACTTGGTCCTGCCCATCTGTATCATCATACATACGCCGGTAATACTCGGGTACAAACCACGGCTCATGTGGGTCAAAGCTTTCGATGGTCAAGAAGAACTGGTCCGCATCTCGATTCTGCTGAAGCCACTCAATCGCATGAATCATCACCTGAGGAGCAAAATATTTCTCCTCAACATTTCGGTCATACATGTTCATCAGCGCCTGCCGTATGAGATGGAGACTGCCCGGATGCTGAAACTCTTGGGGCAGATATCGATCTATCAATTCTTTCGGAGGAATCGGGCCGCTTCTCTGGGGATCGGTTTCCTGGCCTCGGAGGAATGTCCACTGGTGGAAACCACGCCAGAAATTCTTCGAAGGTTTGAACATATGAAACACATCACTCACCAGTCCGCAACGATAGCCGTGCTCTGAGAGTATCTCAGCCAGTGTCGCTTGATCTTCCGGAATCGGTCCCCACCCCGGAGCGCCAACAAAGTCGCCCTTTAGGCGATAGTCAGCATTGTGGAACGGATAGACTCTCTGGCCCGTATAGATGGCTCTACGGGCTGGCAAAGTGGGTAGGGACTCAGGATAAACTCGGGTCATTACAAGTGATTCTTTGGCAAAGGAATCTAGGTGCGGTGTATGTACTTTGCCCCATGGGGGTTGCTGACCATAACAGCCAACACAGTCCTTGCGTAGCGAGTCGAAAATTACTAGGATTATGTTCATCTCTTGTCCATCCCTCTGTGAACTAATTCTAGACGCTACCAAACCACGACATACAAAGCTGATTTCATAGTAGCTGATCTACAACTCTATGTTCGCCAGTACTTTCTGGAAAACCTGTGCTGACAAGAGATGAATAAGCGCTTATGGATTCGGTCATAATGAGTGGTGATTCGGGAACATAGCCGGAACTGGCAAATTGAGGGCTCTGAGAACTTATCTGCAGTCGTGGTGGTTCGGTGAATAAAAATAGAACTATACAGATTCTCCTTGTTTTTATACCTACATCAACTCAATTTGTTTGTAGTCAAGCAGCTACTAAATCATCCGTATACGGAAGCAGAAGCTCCACAGGTTGAGCTAAACCTTCAATCTCCATAGCCGGCTCTGCCGTTGTTGACAGATCTATTATTCTTCCAGACGTCACAGAATCATCTGCAACTTCGAGAATCTTGAGAACAGGCCTCAGAGGTTGTTTGATGCTTCCTCCAATCACTACTGCTAGATTTCCGCATGCCAATCGAACGATTGATCCAATGGGATACATGTTTGCACGTGTCGCAAATCTTGCCATCAGCTCTCGATCATACCGATATGGAGCTTCGTATAACATCCATGCAATGGCCTGATGGCTACTCCATCGTTCTCGATATGGACGGTCTGTCGTTAAAGCGTCGTAAGTGTCTACGATTGCTATGAGTCGGCTGAGCAGATGAGGCCTGTGATTCGCAATTTCCGGATAGCCGCTTCCGTCGCAATACATATGGTGCTCCAGTGCTATGGTAGCAGCCAGAGCCGGTAAATCGGGTACTCCCGCCAATGCTCTGGCGCCAGCTGTGGGATGGCGCCTTATCTGCATCCATTCTTCTTCATCCAACTTCGTCGGTTTCTTGACAATCTCTGCCGGTACAAATACCTTTCCTGAATCGTGAAGCATAGCAGCGATGCCGAGTTCGAGAGTGGTCGTCGTGTCCAATCCAAGGTCCCTGCCAAAGACCATAGAAATGAGACTCACATTCACGCTGTGTTCAGCTAAATAACGATCATAGCTCCTTATCCCAGCCAGAGCAAGAAGTGCAGTGTCATCCTTTGTCAAACTACGGAGTGAATCTGCAACAACCGCTCGAATCTCTGGCACAGGTACCTGCAGACCGGCTCTCACAGCTTTCATCGCTTCCTCGATGAGAACCAGGGCTTCCTCGTAGATGTCCGCTGGGTCTTTTGCCTCCCTCGATTCGGATGGAAGTGCGTTGCTGCTCACGGATATATGCGTTACATTGCGCCGCTGGAGTTCAGTAACCATGCCACCCCGCAGCTCAAGCGCCTCCGGGCTCATACTCGCTGTCTCCGCAAACTCTACCAGCTCATCCATTGAGACGCCGCTTGCAAGCACAAATTGGCCTACTTTTCGGGTGCTAAGCAATCTGGCAAAAGCAGATACACCGCCAGTCTTGTCCTCGATTGGAAAACTGTCCACCGCTAAGTATGTATCACCAACAGCGATGACAATCTTAGGCTGTACTATTAGCAATCCGGCAACTGCTTGATGTGCTGCTACCACTGCTTCCCGAAACACGGGATGACCACGACCGTACAACTCGATGTTTCGCACGCACACACCGAGTTTGATTAATGAGTCTACCAACCGTGAATGTGTTTCAACTTGGTGGATGTTCGACTCTGCCGTGCAGAATACGTTGTCGTTCGTACTTGGATCCATTTGTTACTCCTACGCCGCTAGCGGTAGAGTCTCTGTTAGTCTGGATCTGATATCAGCGATCGCTTGCTGTGCGGACATGCGTATAGGTTCGTATCCTTGCCTCCCTAGCAGTGGCCGATGACTGGCAATTCTTTCCAGTGCTTGTAACGCATCTGGGTGAGCGATTTGTCCTAGGGAACGTATTGCTGTCAAACGTTCGGTCATGCTCACTCTCTGGAAAAAGCGTGGAACCACAAACGGAATGAGATGTGACACTACCCATGGCTCTCCAACCTTGCCCAGTGTATACATGGCGGCACATCTTACCTCGCTATCTTTACTACTCAAACTGTTAACACAAATCCTGGTTACCGATGGGCTCCGTATGCCTGTCAGCATTTCGAGAATATGAGCATGGAACTTCGAATCTACACTGTCCAGACACTTCTCAATTTCGCGAATGGCTGCCTCGTCCTTCATACCGATCAGAATCCTAAGTGCTGATTCTTGCCCCTCTGGCGTTCCCTCTACCAGCAGCTTACCAAGTATGGGCACAGCAGAACGTCCTGACCGAGCTATGCCTTCCTCCAGCGATCGTCGGACAGTTTCAGAAAGGCCGGAGCACAAGAGATCCGCTAGACTCAAGGCCAGCGAAGGCAGCATTTTGACCAAAGAGGCAGCGATCTTTCGATGTGCCTCACTCATCAGGCCCTTTTGGACAATTGGTTTCAAAATAGCAATGTCTAGGGTTTGAAGAGCTGCCTGGACATTTGTCGTTCGCCACCGCCTGCTATCATCACACTCCGCTTCCTTTACCAACTTCTCCGCTAAGTCCAAAGCGAACTCGGACTCATTCATGTCAATTGCTCTGGCAACCAACTGTGCCAATGCCCTTGCTATTCGACCGTGCTCTGATGCATTGTTCTCCCAGTTCATCAGTATTGCAAAGGTGTCTCCAGAAGACTGAATAAACGCTCTTGGTTCCAGTTCTTGCTGCCAACTTGACATGAGTCCTGTCGTTTTCGCTTTCAGGAACAACTCAAAGTAATCTAAACCAAGAACTGATCGAAGGCTCTTTCCAGTCGGCGACTGCTCCAAGTCTCTCGCAAGAAGAGTCTCTACTTCCATAACGTCAACAACATGTCCATCTGTACTGCTAGATGTCTCGTTCGCTTCTGTTCCAAACTCAATTGAGGTTGGCCGCATTTCCTTTGGAAGCTTCAGAATGGCTTTGCGGATCTGCGGAGTTGCCTGATCCCATTTATCAGGGTCTGTTGAAGCCATTCCCTTCATGTTGTTGATAGTCTCAATCGAAAGCTCTGCCGTTGAACCGCTTCGCCGAGAAGAATGAAGCTTTGTCACAGCTTCTCTTATCAGCTTGGCACCTTTGCTTGGGTCCGACAGAATAGACCCTATGGGTAATTGTGGTAAAGAATCGTCCTTGTCGTCCTCGCGCTTTGATAACCAGTCAATTGCCGCTACTAGAGCGCGGTCCAGTTCGCTAGAGTCTAATTCCGTTCTACCATCTGTTTGTATATCCGATCCCGTGCCGTCCCCGGTGGTGTATACAGCTTCTGTCACCACCAAACGGGATACGCCCCGCCTCCGCAGGTATGTGCTCGGTCCACCCTCCGCAATAATGGTCTGTGGCTCGACATTGAGAAACATGAAGAATTCATGTAATTGTTGGGCAGGTATATCCTGGAGTAGCGTCAGCGCCATACATCCTCTCGACCTAAGTCTCCCGCAGAGTTCTAAACTTTCGTCCGACGGACTGTAACACTGGTCATTGACAATAATAGCTTGCTTTGTCAGGATAAAGGTTGAAGGCCCATGAGTCTTGACATAGCAGTCCAGCACAGGTATGAGAGCAGATAAGGCGGCGTCGGTGTTCGGATGCTCAGCGCCGTATAAGCTGAATTGTCGGCGTGCCACGTTCAGAGCCTTAAACAGGTCTCGAAGATCCTGTGGCTGATCCTCTGCCTTTGCTATCTGATCGATAATTTGTTTTCTTTCTTCCCCTTCTGGCATGACAAGGCCCCATCGAACATTCATTACTTCTAGAACTGGCCATCAAACAATTATCGGTAATATTGACAGGATGCTTGAGGTCACCACGAAGTCTGGACATATAGTCGAGCCATCGTCCGTTTCACCTGCCCTGTAAGGTGATGCACGTGCCCGCCTGCGTTTTTTTAAGTTGCGCTCCGTCCCTGATGTTAGTATTATTAAGTGCGAGACTGTCATCGGTGGGTTTTCATATAAATCAGGAGCTGATCCCATATGATCATTGCCATGAAAGCAAATGCTACGCCTGAAGAAATACAGCGCGTAGTGGACAAGATTACAGAAGTCGGCATGAAGGCTTTGAAACTTCCCGGTGGTGACCGAACGGTTATCGGTATCGCTAGCTCTATTCCTGCTGATACAAGGGAGCCCCTGGCGGAATTGATGCTTTCACTCCCGGGAGTAGACCACGTCACGCACGTCAGCCGTGTCTACAAGTTAGCGTCACGTGAGTTTCATGCAAGCGACACAATAGTAGAGGTAAAGGGTTTGCTTATCGGTGGGCATGATGTCATCGTTATGGCTGGTCCGTGTGCCATCGAAAGCCGGGAACAACTTATCTCCGCTGCAAAAGCAGTGAAGAACGCGGGTGCAAGTGTCTTGCGGGGCGGAGCGTTCAAGCCAAGAACTTCACCATATGCTTTTCAGGGGCTGGGTATAGACGGATTGAAACTCCTCAAAGAGGTTGGTGCGGAAGTAGGTTTGGCAACTGTGACCGAAGTGATGGATCATCACGACGTCGAACTTGTGATGGAGCATGCTGATATTCTCCAAATTGGAGCACGCAATATGCAGAATTATCCCTTGTTAGTCGCAGTTGGCAGAACAAATCATCCCGTTCTTCTCAAGAGGGGTCCCAGCGCTACCATAGACGAACTCCTACTTTCGGCCGAATATATATTGGCCCAAGGCAATCCAAATGTGATTCTCTGTGAACGCGGAGTGCATCCGCTCGACCGGACTTATACGCGAAATACACTTGACCTGTCGGCGATTCCAGTTATCAAGGAGATCTCGCATCTGCCCATTGTTGTAGATCCCAGCCACGCAACAGGTAGCTGGAAGTACGTCTCAGCCATGAGCCGTGCAGCTGTTGCCGCCGGTGCAGACGGACTTCTGATAGAGGTTCATCCAGATCCAAAGAGTGCCCTTTGTGATGGGCCACAGGCTCTGAAGCCTGATACCTTCGCTCGTCTCATGCAGGACGTACGAGAAATTGCGAACACTATTGGCCGCTCATGAACTGAAAATATCCGCGTTCTTTTGTGCTTATGCTTGTTTGTGCTATAATGCACAAGCGAAGACTTTGATATCATATTCGGAGTAACTCGGTGGATAGTTACGCCTACGTGGCAATTTTTGCAGTCGTCGGGGTCGCATTTGCCATAGTGACAATGTGGCTTTCGTGGGTTCTTCGGCCTTCGTATCGACCCAGAGGGGCAAAGGGAGAGCCATACGAGTGTGGCGAAGTTCCGTTTGGTAACGCATGGAAGCAATTCCGAGTTGGCTACTACATATACGCGCTCGTATTTGTCATATTTGACGTTGAAGTTGCTTTCATATTTCCTTGGGCAAAGGAGCTATTGAATCTAAAAGGATCTGGTCTGGGCGTTTTTGCATTTGTTGAAATGATGATATTCATCGCTATCCTAGTTGTCGGACTGATATACGCCTGGGCCAAGGGAGTACTGAAATGGGAGTAGTGCAAAAACTGCCCGAGGGACACATCATTACCACCAAGCTGGACACTGTTCTAAACTGGGCTCGCACATCGTCCCTTTGGTACATGCTGTTTGGTTTGGCGTGCTGCGCAATCGAACTCATGGCTACGGGAGCAGCGCGGTACGATTTTGATCGGTTCGGCATGATGTTCCGTGCCTCGCCTCGGCAAAGTGACCTCATGATAGTGGCTGGTACGGTGACAAAGAAAATGGCGCCCCGCATCAAGCGGCTATACGAACAGATGGCAGAACCTAGGTATGTCATTGCTATGGGGTCGTGTGCAATCTCTGGCGGACCGTTTTTTGACTCATACTCTGTTGTCAAAGGCGTAGATGAGATAATTCCTGTAGACGTCTACGTCCCCGGCTGCCCGCCGCGGCCCGAGGCTCTTATCCAAGCATGCCTAAAACTGCATGAGAAGATAAGGAAAGAAAGCGTGGCGAAGAGCGGGCAGAGCTAGGTGGAAAGCATGATGGATTTCGAACAGATCGAAGAAGCCGTACGCAAACATTTTCCTACTGCCGTAGAAGATGCCCAAGACGTTTTCGGTGTGCCCACCTTGTACGTCCAGCAAAGCACACTTGTTGATATATGCAAGTTTCTCAAGGACGATCCTAGCCTTCGGATGGACTACTTAGTGTCTCTCACAGCAGTGGACTGGCTGGATAGGTTTGATGTTGTGTACCATCTTAGCTCGCTTGAGCACAAGCACTACATTACCCTCAAGGTAAAGGTTGACAGGCACGATCCAGTCATAGCTTCTGTCGCTCACATTTGGAGGGCTGCGGATTGGCAGGAGCGAGAGGTTTATGACATGTTCGGTATTAGGTTCGAGGAACATCCGAACCTTCGCCGGATTTTGTTGGACGAAAGCTGGGAGGGGTTTCCGCTCAGAAAGGACTATACTGAAGCGTAACTACACTCCCATACAAGAATACTTGTGATCCTGCTGAAACAAGCCTATAAGACCTGGTTACTGAATTATGATCCGAACTGAGGAAGTACAAGTAAACATGGGCCCGCAGCATCCAAGTACGCACGGCGTACTGCGGATGATTTTGAGCTTGGATGGAGAGACCGTCGTTGACGCTAGGCCGGATATCGGTTTTCTGCACAGAGGAATCGAGAAACTGGCTGAAAGACGGACATACATGCAAATTGTGGGTCTCACAGATCGAGCCGACTACCTCTCCGCTATGCTCAACAATGCGGTCTATTCCATGGCGGTGGAGAAACTGGCTGGTATCGAAGTGCCACAGCGCGCCGAGTACATTCGTGTCATAATGATGGAATTGAACCGAATTGCTAGCCATCTGGTCTTCATCGGTGCGTTTGGTCTGGACCTAGGAGCGAGCACTCCGTTTATTTATGCGTTTCGCGAGCGCGAGGACATCGTTGATTTGTTCGAGATGGCTTGCGGAGCACGGCTTACCTATAGCTATATACGGCCTGGGGGAGTTATGAGGGATCTTCCAGGGGGCTTCGACCGAAAGACAAAGGCATTCCTTAAGAAAATGCCTTCCAGAATGGACGAAATAGACGACCTTTTCACCAAAAACGAGATTGTATTGGTTCGCACGCGCGGTGTTGGTGTTATTTCACCAGAAGACGCAGTCAACTACGCCCTTAGTGGTCCAAATGTCCGAGCATCAGGGGTAGCATTCGATGTTCGGAAGGATCTTCCATACTCGGTATACGATCATATCCGGTTTGATGTGGTCACCCAATCAACGTGTGATTGTCTTGCTCGATACCTCGTACGAACTGGAGAGATAAGAGAAAGTCTTAAGATAATAGAACAAGCCCTGGATATGCTGCCGTCAGGAGATTATACAGCCAAAGTGCCAAGAATCCTAAAGTTGCCTGCAGGGGAAACTTTCGCTAGAATTGAGTCATCTCGGGGAGATCTCGGAGTCTATCTCGTTAGCAATGGTGATACAAGCCCCTACCGTTTGCATTGGCGGCCACCGTCCTTCATAAACCTCGCGGCCGTAGGTCAAATGGTCAGGGGATGGAAGGTCGCAGATGTTGTAGCTGTGTTAGGTAGTCTGGACATAGTATTGGGTGAAGTGGACAGATAGGAGGGAGCGGGCAAATGCTATCCGCCAGGCCGTTTTGGGTGCTTTTTAGCCTTTGTGTTATAATACTTGTACAGTGGCTTATCGTTCCTCATTTTGTTGATATCATCCTCACCAAGGAAATCATTTCTGCCGGTGTCTCAATTGGAGAAGCCATTTCTGCCCTCGACGATGCAGGCATGAAGGTTCCTGATACGCTAAAGCAGCGTAGTCCTTCTGAGCTAGTGAGAATCAGTGACGTCCAGCTAGCATTTTCAGATTTCGGGTCGGCTCTGCCTCCGAGACTCGATACGTTTATTAAGTCTCATGAAGGTGATGAACTGGTCAAGCTGAGCGAGGTACAAAACGCGCTGGTTGGGTCAGGTCTAACCCTGCCGCCAAAACTCAAGTACCGCAACAAAGACGATTTGCTCTCGAAAACTGAGCTCGATTTGATTAGTTTTCGCTCCAAATGGCAGATCATTACTTCCCGTGAGCCGCTCAAGGCGTTTACTTACGTAGGACTGCTCGTAGTTGTGGGCATATTGGTCGGTTTCTTGTTTGCTTCGGTGGCGTTTCGGCACCTGGTTCAATTTGGCGATAGACTAAGTGGAATGTCCAGCACAGATAAGATCGCTGTCTTGCTTGGTCTTATCATTGGTCTTATGGTTAGTCTGCTCTTGCTACCGAACATACTCCAATATATACATGGCCCCGGGCCAATCGTGGGCATAGTCACAGCGGGCGTGATTGTATATCTGTCGATCTGGGCCATGATGAGTATGAAGGATGAGCTCAGATCCTATTTCCCTGCATCAGGTAGAACCGGCGACCTGGAACGTGCGTATCAGAAACCGAAATTGCTGGACACAAATGTGATTATCGACGGCCGTATAGCCGACATTTGCAGGGCTGGTTTCGTAGAAGGTCAAATCCTGGTGCCGAGCTTCATAGTAGAAGAACTTCAGCACATCGCAGATTCCGCTGATTCACTTAGACGCGCTCGCGGCCGCCGTGGGCTCGATATTCTCACCCAGATGCGAAAAGAATTGGGTCTGACTGTCAAACAAGTGGACCTGGTTGACCCAGTGAACCCAGAAGAGGTGGACGTTCGTCTGGTGAAACTGGCTAAAGCGATTGACGCCAGCATAGTGACCAATGACTTCAACCTGAACAAAGTGGCTGAGATTCATGGAGTACCTGTTCTTAACATCAACGAATTGGCTAATGCCCTTAAACCAGTCGTTCTGCCGGGAGAGGAAATGACTGTCTCCATAATCAAGGAAGGCAAGGAGCCTCAGCAGGGTATCGCATACCTAGACGATGGTACAATGGTAGTCGTTGAAGCAGGCCGACCTCATATAGGGGAAACAGTGGATGTCGTGGTCACGAGTGTGCTCCAAACGGTTGCCGGGAAAATGATATTTACAAACCTGAAAGCAGTGCAGGATGAAGAAGATAAGCAAATCAATCGCAACGTCCGCAATTATTCCAGCTTCGGGCCTAGGAAGAAGACTCAGTAGCGATATACACAAAGCATTCGTGCCTCTTCTCGGGCGTCCACTAATAACACACACGTTAGCCGTTTTCCAAGAGTCGCCCGAAGTAGCCGAGATAGTGCTGGTCGTCCCTAGTCAGCACATAAGTCGTGCCGACCAACTAGTGACCGATTATGGTCTTACCAAAGTACGATCCGTAGTGGCGGGCGGCGAAACTCGGCGAGACTCGGTAAGAAACGGGCTCTCACAAATCTCTTCCACTTCCGAAATTGTCCTTATACATGACGGCGCCCGACCTCTTGTACATCATGATGTTATCGCAGCATCTATCGAAGCAGCGAAGATTGATGGTGCCGCTATTGCAGCCGTGCCTGTCACAGATACGATCAAGTCCTCTCATGACGGGCAGTATGTCTCCAAGACTCTGGAAAGAGACAGGCTCTATGCTGTCCAGACTCCTCAGACCTTTAAGCGAGAGATCATTCAACAGGCGTATGAGCAAGCATACGCTGATGGGTATATTGGCACAGATGACGCATCTCTTGTCGAACGACTGGGTCTGCCAGTGCGCATCGTCAGCGGTTCCTACGACAACATCAAAGTCACCACACCCACCGACCTAATTATTGCAGAAAGCCTCTTGGCGAGACGTCACGCTTCAAATCCGAAATGTCTTAAGAGTGATGCCGAAGAACAAGAGAAGGATACTGGGTCGGCAGTCGAATATCCCGGATTCGATCTTAGAATTGGCCATGGGTATGATATCCATCGGTTTGGCGCAGGACGCAGATTATTCTTAGGTGGGATTGAGTTTCAAGGTGAAGAAGGCCTGGTTGGTCACTCAGATGCCGATGTCATGCTGCACGCCATTTCAGATGCTATTCTCGGGGCAATTGGCGCGGGCGACATTGGTCGGTTGTTTCCAGATACAGATCCCTCTTACCAAGATATTAGGAGTACCATTCTGCTGGCTCGGGTTCGAGAACTTGCGACGCGTCTAGGATGGTATGTCGGTAACTTAGACGTAACCCTCATAGCTCAGCATCCCCGTATTGCTCCCCATATAGGTTCTATGTGTTCGGCAATCGCAGATGCCCTTCAGATTGCACCTGAGAAGGTAAACATCAAAGCCACTACTGCAGAAGGTTTAGGCCCAGTGGGACAGGGTCTGGGTGCGGAATGCCATGCGGTTGTAACAGTCTTCCGCGTCAAGCAAGATGATAATATCAGTCCGAGTGTATAGTTTTTCAGACCAATATCATCCCCGTGCCAGACCAATTGTGCTAATTGACTGTGTAACTTTGCGTATGTTACCATGACTTGTGTCCGAGCAGGGTAATACCGGTCGATACACAGTACGGAGTATGCACCATGCTTCTTGTTATAGACGTGGGGAACACGAATATTACCTTGGGTGTCTACAAAGGCCGTGATCTCATAGCAAATTGGCGGATACGTACTCAGATAGGGCGCACTGCCGATGAGTATGGAATGCTGCTGCACGATTTGTTTGATTATGCCGGATTGCACTTTTCCGACATCACAGGTATTGCTGTGTCAAATGTCGTTCCGCCTACGACATCTTCTCTTTTCGAAACATGTAAAAAGTTCTTCGGGCTTGACCCCTATATAGTTGACCCAGAGACAGAAAATGCGATTGTCATTCATTACGAACCAAAATCCGAGGTTGGTGCTGATAGAATCGTAAATGCAGTCGCGGCTTTCGCACTTTATGGCGGGCCGGACATTGTGGTTGACTTCGGTACCGCAACCACTGTAGATGCCATATCCAGCAGCGGCGAATATCTGGGCGGCGCCATTGCTCCTGGTATAGGAATTTCAATGCAAGCACTGTTCCATGCGGCCGCCCGTCTTCCGCGGGTGGATTTGGTTCGTCCGCCGTCACCCATTGGAACAACTACCGTCACAAGCATGCAAGCTGGTGCCATATACGGTTTTGCTGGCCAGGTAGATGCCATAGTTCTCCGATTTAAGGAAATACTAGGAAAGGATGCCAAAGTAATCGCGACCGGCGGTCTTGCCGATCTGATTGCATCAGAGAGCAGCACGATCCAAGTCGTAAACCCGCTTCTAATGCTCGAGGGGTTGAGAATTCTCTGGGAAAGACAGCACGAAGCTTGAGATGATCCCGTAGTGAGTAAATAAAGCGCACAGAATGTATATTCGCGGTTTGGAAATAAAGCCACCGGTAGTGCTGGCGCCAATGGCAGGAATAACCAGCCACCCATTCCGACTGATATGCAAGAGACTCGGGGCTGGGTTGGTCTGGACCGAAATGATCAGCAGTTGTGGCATTTTCTACGGCAATCCTAAGACCCTTAGTATGTTTGACTGGACGGACGAGGAGCGGCCGGTCGTTGTTCAGATCTTTGGGGCCATTCCAGATGTTATGGCTAGAGCGGCGAAGGTTGTGGAGAATGCTGGAGCTGATATAGTGGATATAAACCTAGGCTGCCCGGTCCCCAAGGTTAGGAAAACTGGCGCTGGCGCAGGGTTGGTAGAGGATTTGAAAACGGCTCAAAGCGTAATGGCAGCAGTGGTTCGAGCTGTGAATATCCCCGTCACAGTCAAAACTCGAAAAGGTATTAACGAACACCTTGTCAGTGCTCTGGACATTGCACGACTTGCACAGGACGTCGGGGTTGCAGCCATCACCATCCACGGACGTACCGTAGCCCAGGGTTATGCCGGTTCGGCGGATTGGAGCATAATCGCCGAGGTTAAGAACGCTGTCAGTATTCCAGTAATTGGTAACGGAGATATAAGGTCGCCCGAAGATGCACGGCGAATGCTTGACGAGACTCACTGCGATGGCGTAATGATAGGGCGTGGCGCCCTGGGGAACCCATGGATCTTCCAGCGAACAGCGCATTTGCTGAATACTGGTGAACTCTCGCCCGAACCATCATGTGAGGAACGCCTTCAGGTCGCTCTGGAACACTTGCATTTGATGGTGGCACAGCACGGGGAAGAGCGCGGGGTCAGAGAGATGCGCGGGCAGTTGGGTTGGTATGTCAAAGGTCTGCCTGGCGCTGCCAGGTTTAGAAAAATAGTGACCGAAGCATCTTCGGTACAGGAAATGGAATGCGCTATTGGGCAAATATGTATAGAAACTGATACCTAGAATCTCAATTCCTCGCAGTTTCTGGAGAGTAAGGAGCAGCATTTGGAAAGATTTGCCTTTATAATTCATCCATTGGAAGCAAAGGGTGATGTCGCTAGAAAATACCCGTTCGTCAGATATCTTCCCGAGCGGATGGTTGAATGGGGACTGAAGTTCAAAGATCCTATGGTTTTGTCGCACATCACCGGTGTAAAGTCGCTTACGGGAGTCGAAGCCGAAGGTTGGTTTATCGGATGTCCACTTACCGCACGACAGATGATGACTCTGCCCCAAGAATATGTGCTGGGGAGAATCATCGAAAGCGCTAGATTGGCTCAACAAGTCGGAGCGAAGATCGTGGGACTTGGGGCATTCACGTCCGTCGTAGGCGACGGTGGTATCACGATTGCAAAAAATGTAGATATTGCCGTGACCACAGGAAACAGCTACACGGTCAGCACAGGCATACAGGGTGCTCTCAAGGCTGCTGGCATGATGGGGGTCGATCTCTCTACAGCTAAGGCGGCTGTTGTTGGCGCTGCTGGTTCTATCGGACGCACTTGCGCGCATATCTTGAGCCGTTCTGTGCCTGAGATTAACCTGGTTGATTTGGCGACCGACACGTTGGCGAAGGTAGAAGAAGAGTTAAAGACTGAATCCGGACGCATCGTGCATAGCTCGTCGGATGTCCGTGAGGGGATCAAAGACGCCGATATTGTCGTAAGCGCTACCAGTGCGGTTAAAGCCATTATCGAACCAGAGGACTTGAAGCCAGGAAGTGTAGTCTGTGATATCGCGCGTCCACGGGACGTTTCCGCACGTGTAGCAGAAGTCCGAGACGATGTCTTGGTAATAGATGGTGGAGTTGTTGCTGTTCCAGGGAATGTAGATTTTGGGTTCGACTTCGGATTTCCACCTAAGACCGCTTATGCCTGCATGTCCGAGACAATGACCTTGGCACTAGAGGGCCGGTATGAAAGTTTCACACTGGGTAAAACGGTCACGGTGGAACAGGTAGAAGAAATCACCTCCCTGGCCGAGAAACATGGATTTACTCTTGCTGGATTTCGTAGTTTTGAGAGAGCCGTCACCGACGATCAAATCCAGCGGGTAAGGGCACGGGCAAGCGCCGAGACTACGATTAGCTAGGACAGTCTTGACATGTTTCAAGGTTAACCGAATTGGGTATTACGCTAATAGGCGGGGCAGACCTAATTAGAGCCGGTCAATAGGCTACTAGTACAAGAGAAGCCCGTCTGGTGAGTCCAGATGGCAGCCGCTGTCGAAGATGAGACAATAGAGTTTAGAATCCCGAGCAACCTCCGATACGTGCCCACAGTACGACGAGCTATTCGTTCTATTGCAACTAATCTTGCATTCCCAGATGAAACAGCAAGCGATATTGAGCTTTCGGTTGGCGAAGCGCTGGTAAATGCTGTGGAGCATGGAAGCCCCGAACAAAAGAGAAATACGGTCGTTGTCACCTGCAGGATCTCGCAGGACAAACTTACTATTGACGTGCGTGATGAGGGACCTGGCTTCGATGCATTTACATGCCCGCGCAGCCCCGAGCTGTTGGACGAACGGGGCCGGGGTTTGACATTGATATATAACCTTATGGACAATGTCAGACTTTGTTCAACATCCCGAGGAGCACGCATCCGAATGGTTAAGACCAAGCGTTGTCCTATCTCACGCAAAGAAACACATGCGTCCCTCTAGAATATCAAGCTTGCCATGAAGGATTTTGCCTGTGTAGACGAACGGCATCCTATCCGCTAGTGCGAAGGGATGCCGCGTCTTCCAATGCCCTGCCTGATTCTTACGCCTACCTACCAGCTCCAGCCTTACCGCGTTCGATAAGCTCCTTCACTTTCTGACCACCCTTGTGGCCAATCTCCTCATAGAAGCCGTGGCCGTACTTCTTGCTGGTCGTCTGACCACCTTTTGCGCCGATCTCCTCGTAAAAAGGAGAACCATAACGTTCACTGGTGGTCTTTCCACCCTTCTTGCCAATATTCTCATAGAATTCATGGCCATACTTGCTGCTAGTGGTCTTGCCACCACGCCGTCCGGCCTCACTGACCGTCATAGCACCCTTCTTCTCAGCGGTCACTTGAAGCACCTCCTTTCACTCGAACTCATTACACCGCCAAACTCGGAATCCCAGCCATCGTACCTTTGTACTGATGCCTATGACCTGGAAATGTCTGTTCTGCAAACAGGTCTATATCCAAACAACTGCTTGCTCTATGAACTATCCCCGACAGGTTGTTGTGACCAGCCTAGGAATGGCGGTAAAGAGCAAACACACGCTACTTGGCGAGTTTTCTTCCAGCCTCTATCAGTTGCTTGACCTTTTGCCCACCCTTATGGCCAATTTCCTCATAGAAGGGCGTGCCATACCTCTCACTCGTTGTCTCTCCACCCTTCTTACCAATCTCCTCGTAGAACTCATGGCCATGGGTTTCGGCAGTCTTCTTTCCACCGCGGCGCCCGGCTTCGCTAACCGTCATACCGCCTTTGCGTTCTTGCATGGCGCTCACCTCCCTTGCAATATGGAGAGCATTTGCTGCCGTGCTGGCGGGACCGCATCCCGCCAGCCGTTCTGGCAACGTCGGGCTGATCCAGACCTAGACTAACTGCCTGCAGCCTTCTTGCCTTCCTCGATCAGCCTCTTGACCTTCTGGCCGCCTTTGTGACCGATTTCCTCATAGAACTCATGGCCGTATTTTCTGCTAGTGGTCTGCCCACCCTTTCTGCCGGCCTCGCTCACGGTCATCGCGCCCTTCTTTTCCTTGGCCATTTGTCTCACCTCCTACCAGGCTAACATCTATTGCCTCGGACTATGTGACAATCTTCAGCTCATACGAGTTCTCTTGTCTGATACTCCAGACATTCATGCCACTCTCGTACCCTTCGGTGACGAGTTTCAATGGTGGTTAATCCAATTCTGCTATTGCTGACGAACTTCTGCGAATCAGAATGCCCACCACGCTAGTAGACCTATCGAGCTCAGTTATTGCTGTCTTCTTTCCGCCATTCGACGTTGTCTGAACTCACCTTCTCAATCAGGTTATAACCATTTGCCATCTGTGCGAAACATCCCGAAGGAATAAGGTTATAATGGCATGGATGCGTTTCCAGATCACACCCTTCGAGAAACCTTTCCATTCTGAACATGGTGTTCGCGAAATCTTATGTCCACGGGTTGCCGCGCCGACCGCCCGGAGTCAATCAGGCCAAGCACATGATGCACCACATCTTCAGCCACATTTCTTGCCGTAGCGTCTAATACACCATGCCATGTCGGCGCACCGTTCACTTCTAGAATCCTTGGACCGTCAGGACCGATGATGACGTCTACTCCCGTGTAATCCAAACCTATAACCCGAGCGGCTTCTATGCATATTTCCGAAAGTTCAGCAGTTAGCTTGCACGGCCGGCACTCCGCTCCGAGATACACGTTTGTTTTCCAATGGCCAGGCGGAGCAATTCGATGGATTGCCGCCGGTATGTCGTCACCCACAACAAATGCCCTTATATCACTACCATCATTGGGGACATATTCTTGCACGTAAATCGCACCGTAACTCTCCAAAAAGCCCTTCAGCATTTCCTCTGCCACACCAGGTTCTACCTTCTCTATGCCTATCCCATGCGAGCCAAACAGGGGTTTTAGAACAGAGGGTCCATATCGCCTTATCGCAGATATTGCGTCATCCAAATTCTGGGTAACCGTCGTCCGTGGCACGGGCAGTCCGGCAGTTTGGAGGTAGAAAGTAGTCTGCGCCTTGCTTTCTGCTATCGACAGACTGTGGGGATGGTTTATGACCGTCCAACCGAGATTTGTCAGCAATTCGAATATCTCATATTGGTAGTCTGTTTCTCCAGCTTGATTCAGTGCTCGTAGTATGAACCCATCGTACTTGTCCGCAGGTTCACTTCCGAGGATGATGCATGATTGACTCCCTACGCTCATTCGAACCGATATTGGATCAATGACAATTCCCTCAGCAAACTGATTGACAGCCTCCAGCAGTTCGTTGCTCGCCCAGTCGTGCTTGAAATCCGGTGTAACAATACCTATACGACGCATTCGGGCAAAACCTCCAAGCAAAGTCATCCGCTTTCTGCATGGACGTTGGATGTCATTGCAGCTTGTATTTGCTTTACTACTAGCTTACCGAAGCTTTACCCTGTAGCGCAGAGGCGTAAACTTGCACATAATCCTCTTGTCATAACTTGAACACCTCTTGAATTCCCTCGCGGATGAACTGTACCGCTATCGCTGCCAGCAGCATGCCCATTATTTTAGCGATTACGTCCGACCCAGTTTTTCCTAGGAGTCTATAAAGTGCGTGGACGTTCCTAAATACCAGAAATGACAAGAAGAACGTAATGACTATGGCAGTGAGTGTAACCCAGAGTCCATAACTGCCTATCAAGACTATTGTGGTAGTTATGGCTCCAGGACCTACCAGAAGAGGAACGGCAAGTGGCACAATGCCAGCCCGTCCCCCCGGTTCTTGATCGTAATGCGCTTCTCCTACAATGCGCAAGGCGAGAACAAGAAGTAGTATCCCACCCGCAATCTTGAAATCACTAAGTGTGATGCCAAATAGGTTGAGTATTCCTGTGCCGGTGAATGAGAAGAGTATCAAAAGTAGAAATCCCACAAGTGCCGCTCTCGAGAAGATTGCTCTGCGCTCCTCTAGCGTTGCATCGCGAGTTAGCGCCATGAATATAGGAATCAATCCGAGTGGATCTATTATGATAATAAGGGCTATACTGGCTCTCAACAGCTTTTCCAAGAAGTCCACTACACCCTCCGATATAGAACTACACTATACTGATATAGAGTATGCTGTGCCGAACAATCAGTGAAGTCTGAGTTGCTTGATGACTGCGCGGTCTCGTGCGAGGCAAAAGCGATTCGCATCGTAATGTCAATTCGGAGCCACCACAGTAGACAGCTGAACGAGTTTGAGTCTAACTAATCGAGACTTTCTTCTCGTTCTCTCAACTTTGCTATTTCTTGCAGCTCTAGCTCGGCCATCTCAGGCGGCACCTCCCCGCCGAACTTATCCTGCACACTGTAATCAAATTCGTCTGAATCTGTGGCCATAGCGCTGTCCATCTCGACAGGGAGAAACACTGGATGAACTCTCTCTCCTCCGTCAGTCTCATATTCGCCAATTTCATATTCCTGAAGCTCATCGGGAGTGGCCGCTGTGTCTATGTCTGGACTCACATCTATGGATGGCGTCGGCCCCACCAAATCTACAGGCTCAACATGAGCCACCGACTCGATTATCGCGTCTTCACCCATGCCTTCACTTGGCTCGGGGTCAGTTGGAAGCATCTCTTCGACGCTGTCTTGCCAGTCGAACTCAACCTCGTTTTCGTCCGGAGTATCCATGAGATTCACGTTGATGCCTAGTCGTCCTTCTTCCTCTGAGCGGTTGTGTGGATGTGGAAACGTGAGCTCTTGCACGGGATCAATCGGAAGACCTTCTTCCTCTACATCTTCCATCCCATCAACGGAGTCCGCAAAGGCCGAATCACGCTCTTCTCTCGCTTCTATTAGATCGCCGAGGTTCTCCACCAAATCGAAATCACGTTTCAAGCGATCCTCTGGTGACATATGTCAAAACCTCCATCTCTCGCTCCCGGGTACTTGGCATTCTCTTACTAAGAATCACCGCTGATCTTGAATTCGAATATTCGAACGTCGATTTGCTCATAAACGGTCTTTGCCTTCTGTCCGTTCCAGCCTGACAATCCCGCTCAGGTTATACGAATTCGATTATCGTGCGGCCATCCTCTGTTTCGATATCCAGCGCTTCCGCTTTCCCCTCGTCGTTCTGCTTTATCCAGATTGCTCGGGGGTTCATCACCTGGTGTGTCAGCGCCGCTGGTTTCTCTCCCTGGGGGTCGCCCGCTACAACCGTTATTGTAGACTCATGCTCATCCTTGAGATCTGGCTCCACTCCCAGCAACGGCTTGCCATCAATAACACGCTGGACGCCAAGGTCCATATTCTCAATCTCTACTACCACGTTGCGTGTTTGATTGTGAGCACTAAAAGCGGACAAGAACTCGTTCCATTCTGCTCTCGGAATCTGCTGAGTAGCCATCCTTGCAATCCCTCCCTTTGATACGTCCCCGCCATTATGTTCGCTTTCCACAGCCAACTACTGGACTCTGCCTCAGCTATTGATAATGTACCATTTGTACATTGGTTGCCAAACTTGACTTCTCCGTTTAATGCCTCCTTCTCCGAAGCAGTGCGGTAACCGTTGTGATAAGACCGAATACCGTGACGAGGATGGAAGTTCTGTGACTCAGAAGTACCGATACCAGCGCTTGCCTTTGCTCGTCTACCTTCAGCATCCCTGCGGCTGAAGACCATCTTTGTCGGGTCTCGGCATCGTCTTGAACCAATGACGGGCCGCAAACGCCAGGTGTATGCCTTAGTGATTCGGACGCCGAAGGCAAGTTCATAAGAGACCTTCTGCCTCTGTCATCTTGCTGCACAGACTGCCTTGTGGCTTGCTCTGCCAAAACATTGGTTGTGATCGAACGGTCGTGCTCACCGGCGAACGACACCTGGACGCACGCCAACACCAAGAACACTATTGCGATTATGAAGTTTCGAATACAAGAGACTCCCATTTTGGCAACTTGTCCTACCTCTGGCATTGCTAATCCCAAACTTGCTCGTATGCGTCACGTCTTGAGGACGCATGTACGGCACAGTCTAACATGCTGGGGTCTACATGCATCGAATACCCCCAGAAAAGCCGTGGTGAAACGCGGTAACCGACAAGGCGGGAAGGCAGAGAGAAAGCAGGGAATTACTTTTAGATGGGTATAGATATCAGCTACCCGATTCGCAGGACGTCGTGAAGTATGAAGTATATACGACCTATGAGCAACGACATGCGTGCCATCACTGTAGAGCCGAACATCGCACCAAAAGCAAACATCAAGACCCAACGGCCGATGTTCGCTGGGGCTCGCCGAATAGTGCTCTTGTGCTCAAACGAAAAGAAGAAGTAAGCCATTACAGTCAACAAGATCAAGACAAACAAAACGTTGTTTAGGGAAGCCGAAATGGATTCGATGGTCGTCATATTCGGACTATGAACATAAAGCGGTTTGAAGGAAGCGCTAATCCGGTCCATGTTGATACCTGCAAAAGCTTTGAATGCCGCCCCCGAGATTAAGCCAAGCAATCCTCCAAATATGAGTCTGCTTATCCATGAATGCTTCTGGCTGTATATGAAATAAAACATGGCGCCGGCAAGTAACGCAAATATCCAAACCCAATTGCCACCGGTTATCCTATCCCACCACAAGGGCTTCAATATCTGAGTCCATGCGTAGTAAACACCATAACCAGCGGCGGCCCCTATGAAAATGTGTTCCGCAAGCCGATATACCGGGTTCTCTTTGTATAAAACCGAGTAGATGGCCAACGTACCCAATGCTGAAAGCCAAATAGTTGCAGTGTCCCATGTTATGTTATGTCGCAGTATATCCATAGATTTCCAATAGCCCTGCCACCTGTCTAGGTGATTTCCATATCATTCCTATTCGCTTCTTTGCCGACGCGAACTTATGTATCCTATATTGCCCAATACTATCAAAGCGATGATCAGCAAGTGAGATGTAGAAAGTGCCCCCGCAGCTCGAGTGGCGAAATCCCTTCTGCCAAGCAGTCGCTCGTATTCAGCCGCGCCTTTCATACCTGTCAGCATCCCTTTGATCTGGCCTGCATCCAACGGATTGAATCCTTCTGGTGCCATAACCGCTGTCGGCGCGTAGATCAGTGGCGTACGATATTGCCCGTAGATGAAGGCTATCCAGATCTCAAGCGTTGCCGACGGGGTAACATCCGCAATCAAACCGATATCCTTTATAGTTCTTATGTTCTTCATCATCGGAATGCGACCGACTGGAGTCCCGAAGTAGTCCTTGCCTACAGCCTTGTGTATGTCCCGAGGGAGTGACTGGAGCATCGGTATAAGGTTTGCACTTGGCTTATAACCCCAATGTACCCAGTCTATGCCATACGTCTTGCGCATCTCCTTGGCGATCGCACTCGCAGATTGAAAAGCAAGCTCACTACCCTGCGGGTCAAAAGCAACTATGGCAAACTTCTTTCCGCTCTTGAACATATGGCGGACCAAAGCCTCTGTTTGTGGTCGATTCTCAGCAATAGTCCCGGATGACCATATGACCGAAATAACAGCAATTTTGCCGGAAGGTATCTGCTCAACGGCGTTATACGCACCCCTAACCGCAGGACTGACAACTATAGGTAGGTCTATCTGCATGACTAGCGGGAGAACAATTACTACCACCAGAAGCAGATACATGATCCTTCTATCGATGCTTTGTAACCTTTGAAAGAAGTTCATACCCTTGACTCTCTTCAGATACCGACAGTGTTTTTCATGAGCAGTCGGACATCACGTATCATGCTTGCCTATAGCTCTCTATCGAAAAAGCTTCCGCGCTCAAGGCTTAGCCACGTTCGTAGTGCCATTGCCAGCGCCCCAACTTCGATCCCAAAAGCCATCGCCCTCCACGCAGCCATATTCGGTTGGTTGAGTATCCAGTAACTCAAGTTTTCAAGCTTGAACACACTAATCCAACCACTTGCCGGTATACCGCTTGTCAGATAAGCTCCAATAGGAACTTGACCGACCATCACTATAAACGCTGCTATAAGCATCAGTGTGGCTTCAGCAGAGCGAATTCGGAACGCCCTGTAGGCTGCAGAGACAATGTAAAACCCAATGGTGGAAAACATCGTTGCACCCAGCGAAGCTACAGTGCTTTGGAACAGAAGATCGTATACGTTCAGACTAATGCGTGATCCAGTGGCATCCTGCCAGAAGCCCGCTCCCATCATCGCTAAGAATGCGATAAAGAACGCCAGGTTGTTTTGCCATCCCGGTCGAAGCTTAATCAGCCCTCTGCCATGAAATCGAATCAGGCTGTAGACCCCAAGTCCCAGTGCAAACGCGTAGATTACCAGTGTGGCTTCTTGAAGCTTGTCCGCAAACGGTGTTAGGAAATTTGTGCCTGTTTTGGGGTCAGCAGGCACAAAATACTCCACTGCATATATCAGCCCGGCCAGGAAGGTGACTACGGCCACCAGCGTCTTCCTGTATCGGTTTGGCACAATTTGAAGTAGCCAAAACAGTATCCCACCGATGACCAAGAACGTGCCGAGAGTCCATAGTATCCACTGCCAGTCCGGAGCGCCGGCGGCTGGCAGTAAGTAGTCCCATATTAGGTTGAATTGCGTTGTCAGGCAATGCCAGACATTCGCTACGGCATTCTTGATAAATAAAGACAACTGCATCTCCCGAAAAAGCCCCATTTACTCATGACAGGTGGTCTCTTGCACCGAGAAAGCGCGAAAGATTAGCTCTATTGTCCGACCCTGAAATACTTCAGCCAGTCAAGCCAGTTTGCCCACGCGGGATTGATGGCCATCAGGGTGGATGTGATGATGCCCGCCCCCATTATTAGAATCAGAATCGCTTTGGCGTAGTCTTGACCTATCAAGCTGCCCAGTAGTGTTGGCTCGCGCGACAGGTACGCGCCCGCCGCGTAGAACTCGTCACCAATGATCGTGTAGTCTGCAGCCGTGATGAAGAATGGTATCTGCGTCACCTGCGGAGTGCCAGCCACTTGCATGGCACCAACCTGGTGTCCTGTTTCAGCCAAAATAAGTGATTCCGCAAAGAAGTTTCCGAATAGAAAGCTCGAAGCCACTCTCTCCCTGTTCAGAATACCTACTACGCCCGAGGCATAGGCGAACTGGTCATCCGACAGAAATCTTATGTCTTCAGGGTTAAACTGCTCCGGCACACCGTGAGCCGTGTAGGTGTCCTTCATTATTTCTTCTGCAATCGTGTAGACAACCGAATCTGCAGTCGGCACTATTATACGAGTGCGGTATTTCGCAGCGATGCCGGTGATGTATTTCAATATCGACAGCGCTTGCAGAGTTGGCAACCCAAGGCCGCTGATGCCCGGAGAGAAAAGCATCGGACGCCCCATCTCTGTCGCCCGGCCTACCGCTTCGTCGATGGCGTTCAGCCCTGGAACACGCCGAATATACAAGCGTTTACCACGCCTTGCAGAGAAAATCTTATAGAGAATCAGGAAGACAAGGATGCCTTCCAGTATGCCTATTGTCCAATTTGCATGATTCACCAACAACCCTCACCAACAAACAAGCAACCCCACATGATTCAGCTGATGACTGTTAATCTAATCACTTAGCTCTTAGCTACTGCCTGCACTCGTCTGCTGTCTTTGCCTTCTCTTCTAGTTCGCGCGCCGCGGATAGATCTTCGATTCGGTGAATGAGGAGTTCTACGTTCTCTGGGGAGTTCAGCAGTCTTGAGTACTTCTCAATCTCCCATCGGCCAAGAAGTGGTGCCACCAGCGGACTAGCCATCAGCACACACTGACTTGCAAGAAATGCGACTGGCTTGTGCATCTCCAAAAACATGATCGCCGGAGTCTCCAGTCGCCGACGTACAATCCTGTGGGCAAGGTCGTCTATTAGTCTGCTCCGTTCTTCAGTCTGCAGTTCTTCCTCATCGTGAGTCGCTTGCTGTCCGAACATCACGCATTCTCCTCACCACTTCCATCACCTCGTTCTTGTTCCTACCGAACCTGAGATATACACCGCGATATGGCTCTAAACGCCCCTGCGAAGGAAGTGGGCTCAGTTTTATGCCATAGTCGTCTATGTAGTATTTCCTTACCCTTTCCCATTCGATGGTAGTCCGACCAAGTAGTGTATAGGCTGAAGCACCACGAGAGGTCAATTCGTATCGAATGGGAAAGAGGTATTCAATAAGCGCTGATACAAATAGGAACAGTGTGACAGCCAAAACTAGAAGACTGTGGGTGAAGATGTAGCCGGCAACCAAGCTTATTGCTACAATGGGTATCACCAGGAGCACCTTTCTCGGAGACTCGCGAAGCAGGTGCACCTTCCACACTAAGACCGGCTCAGTTGTCGCTTCTTGTGCCGACTGGGATTCAAACCCTAAACCATTCATCTGCATCGGTAGACTAGAACTCCCGACGACGGTCGAATCTAGCGAATCGATGGTTCATTATAGATGAGCATGTCATTCGTGTCAACGTGTTGTCGCGAATGTCAATAGCGGGTAACAACCTAAATGAACGGCAGTCTATTCGCGTAACACAGTGACGTTGACACCCCTGGACGAATATGCTAAAGTATACCTGTGTAATCGTTTGCACAGTCAGGGCGTCAGTTTGCTGGCATCACCTCTCTGCTGACACCGCTACGCGTCGATGTAGGATTCGCTTATGCCTATCGATATGCAAACAATAGCGAATATGCTCGGTATATCCAAGACCACCGTCCACCGAGCTCTCACAAACTCGGGTCGAATAAGCCCTCAGACAAAGGCTCGAATCATCGAACTAGCGCAACAGCTAGACTACCATCCTAACAACCTTGCTCGAGGGCTGCGGCGGCAGAAGTCGGCCACAATCGGCGTTCTTGCGGTTGGAATAGCATATTCCTTCTATGCCGGCATTTTGGATGGTGTGGAAGAAGTCGCTGCTAGCGAGGGATACAATGTATTACTCGCTTGCTCTCATGGATTACCGGATCGAGAAATCGAACAATTGAATATGATGCGTGAAAAACGCGTGGACGGGATGATAATCGCACCGTCTACTCCGACCGAGAATCTCGATTACTATCGCAGAATGATTGACGCCCAAGTTCCATTTGTGCTGATAGACAGGTATCTGCCCGACCTCGATACCCACTATGTAACCACCGACAACTTCCGAGGCGGCTACATCGCTGGAGAGCACCTCATAAGCTTGGGACGGCGAAAGCTCGGCTTTGTGACGACTACAAGCAATGAAAGATCCGCAACCTCCGTCATTGGTAGGGCAGCAGGACTCGCGGCCGCAGCCCTAGACCACAAATTACCCCCTGTAGAGATCATCGGTGAGGATACTCCGGACATTGATTGTTCGGAAGAGTTTGCTAGACGGGCCGTGCTGAGATTCGTCCAATCAGGACGCATGGTAGATGGTATACTAGCTGTAAACGACCCTCTTGCCATAGGGGCGATATTTGGATTCCGTGAAGCCGGCCTGCGGGTACCAGAGGACGTTGCTGTCGTGGGATACGACGACCTCTTGGTGGCCCCTTATGTTCAGCCTCCTCTTACCTCTGTCAGACAACAAAAGAAAAGAATTGGTGAAGAGGCAGCGCGTCTATTATTCCAGATGATCAATGGAAACCTCTACGGCCAGAGTCCCGTTCATGTACTTCTTTCGCCAGAACTTGTAATTCGGGAATCGTGTGGGGCATCGAAATTTAGTGGTCCTAAGTGGCCTTTAGGATAAAAACTAAGATTGGAGGGTAAATCTTTGTGAGCAGACAAGGTAAGAATGGTTTCACACTCATAGAGCTGCTAGTCGTGATAGCAATCATTGCGATCCTCGCGGCGTTGCTCATGCCAGTATTTGCCACTGCTCGGGAGAAAGCAAGACAAGCCGCATGCCTGAACAATACGAAGCAAATAGGTTTGGCTTTCGAGATGTATTCAAACGACCGCGATGGCTATCTCCCGCCAAGCGTATACAATACCGGTAGCGGATGGGTGAGCTGGGATACAATGATTTTGCGCTATATGAAGAACGACAGGGTGTTTGCGTGCCCTTCCGATTTGTACAAGCGAACCTCTGCTGGCAACCCACGGAGGATTCGCAGTTATTCCATGAATGATCAGATGGCACGTGTGACGAATCAGTGGGGAATACCGATGAAGAAGGACAAATGTCCCGCCCCTGGAGATTACGTTCTGGTTTCCGAATGGCATCACCCTGATAACGAATTGGGTAGCTCGAACTACCAGGCGATCATGTATCCACCGTTTGGTTATCACGGCCCTCAGTCCACTGTTGTCATTAATGGAACACAGTATGTTACTCGAGAGGGCAACAACTATGTCTTTTTCGATTGCCATGCGAAATACTACAAATGGGACATAATTTGGGGTAAGGCAAACGAACACTGGTTCTTTGATCCAAGAACAGGGAAGCGGGGATAATAGCCACCAGGCCGCTCCTGCGTTCTTAAGCCGCGCAGACTGGAAACCAGCGTACGTTTAGAGGCGATTGTTATAGGTACAGGATCGTCCGGTCAAGGAGGTGAGTGCCAATCATAAATATGTGCTGACCAATGCGACTCGCGGGAACATCAAATCATTATAGATCGTTTCATAAAGGGGACATTCATCAACAACTTAACCGCGAGTAAGTACGCCTGGAGGGGAGGTAGTCACTAATGAAAGGAAAGTCTGGATTCACACTCATAGAACTATTAGTCGTCATTGCAATCATCGCTATTCTAGCCGCTTTACTTTTTCCTGTTTTCGTTCAAGCGAGGGAGAAAGCCAGACAAGCAAACTGTATGAATAACTTGAAGCAGGTTGGCCACGCCCTGATGATGTTCGTGGACGACCACGATGGCAGATTTCCTGACACAGATGCAACGTGGGGTTCCGAGTCAGACTGGTGGAAGGACCACCGAAAACACACACTTCACGGTTATTACCTCGTGCGTTATCTAAAAAAGCCAGAGATCTGGATGTGTAAGAGCGATCGCGGCTGGCCAGGTGCTTGGGCGCCAGGATACGACTATAGCAGAACACCGAAAAGTATGTACGGACAAACAGGTTCAAGTTACGAATGGGTAGGTGCTCGCGGAAAAAACAAACCGATCGCAAAGCTCAAGATTCCTACCCAATGCCCAGCCATCTATGAGATTGTATGGTTCCATCGTGTCATTAATTTGGTAGGCGGCGCACACCAATGGCGTATGGTTTCCTATGCTGACGGACACGTGGAGTTCGTAACCGAAACCACTTTTGTCAGTCAACTTGGAAATTGGCCTCCATAAGTATCAAGTGGTAGGGAGGAAAAGGCTCCTTTTTCATTCGAGCCGCATGCATATGCAAGGAGTCAACAGTATGAAGCGGAAAATCCTTCAGAAGCTAGGGCATGAGGGATTCACACTCATCGAACTGTTGGTGGTCATTGCAATCATTGCAATCCTAGCGGCACTTCTAGTTCCCGTCTTCCTAGCGGCAAGAGCGAAGGCGAGACAGGCAGCTTGTGCATCGAATATGTCCCAAATATCCAAAGCCGCAATTATGTATGCCGACGATTACGACGGTGCACTGCCGCTTCATGAGTCGTGGTATATTTATCCCAGAGGAGGATGGCCAGGAACAGTTGGAACCTGTTACCATGATGTCTTGCAAAGATATGTCAAGAATAATGCCGTCTTTATTTGCAAGGAACGCCCGAAGCTTACAGTATGCTGTGGCAAAGATTCCGGAAGCACAGGTACTACCGTAGTGTGGGGAAGGGGCATTACATCCTACGCAACCTGGCTGAATCTCAGGGGTTGGTTTAAGCTAACCAAGATCAAGAACCCTTGCAATTACGCGTATTTATTTGAGGCTGCTTTCGACTGGATAGACAGCCCATCACAGCTGTACCAGGGCACGACAAATCCAAATTTGGGAACGAATGACCATATACAAAGACTCTACTTTCTGCACCAGGACAGCATAAACGTTGCTTATGCGGATGGTCACGTAGCGAACTACAAACACAAGGATGTGGGGAATGATCCTACTTTCTGGGATCCGAGCTCGCCATAGCTGAGCCCAGTCGAACGTTTCTTCTCCATATCAAAGAGTTGCCAGCCACGTTATTGTTGTTAGTCATGCCGATATACGAATTTAATTGCCGTAAGTGCGGTGCAAGATTTGAAGAACTTTGTGGAATTGACTGCCCGGACGTAGCTTGCCCAATCTGTAACAGCAGAGACGTCGAACGGTTGATATCATCTTTCTTCTCCAGAAGCAGCAGTTCGAGTGGTTCCGGTTCCTCAAGTTGCACAGGATGCCAGCGGTCAAGCTGCGCTGGATGCAATGGTTGACGTATCTTGAAGGCGGCCGATAGAAATGGCCGGGTAGCCGAACGCATATGTCCGTTGGATGCCCTGCCGTTTGTCTGTCGGCCTTTGGCTGTTTCAGTGCTTTCTTAAATAATCCAAGTCGCATTTTGTTACACTATAGCTGATTGTGCTACAATAGCGTGTTTGGAGGACCGACACATTGTCTGAGAAGGTATTCTATATCACTACTCCGATTTATTACGTGAACGATGTGCCCCATATTGGTAACGCATCGACTACTATTGCCGCGGATGTGGTCGCGCGACTTAAGCGCCTGCAAGGCCAAAAGGTCCTGTCTGTCACTGGTACCGACGAAAACGCGATAAAAGTTGCTGAGACTGCCCAAGCGCAGGGTATGACTACTCAGGAGTTTGTGGATGGGATCGTACCGCGCTGGGTCGAGGCCTGGAAGCGCATGCATATCACCTACGATATATTCATTCGCACTACGGAACCCAGACACCGACGTGTCGTCGAAGCCGTTTTTAAGCAGTTACTAGCTCAAGGCGATATATACAAGGACATATACAAAGGGTGGTATTGCGTCTCCGACGAAACGTTTTTCCGTGAGACCGAAGTGGTGGACGGCCTTTGTCCCAACCCTGAATGCAGACGCCCTGTGCGTTGGGTTGAAGAAGAAAACTATTTCTTCCGGCTTTCATCATATCAGGACCGCTTGCTTCAGTATATCGAGGAGCATCCGGATTTTCTTCAACCTGAATTCCGAAAGAATGAAGTCGTTAGCTTTATCAAAGCCGGCCTAAAAGACGCCTGCGTCACTCGAAAGGCCTACGGTTGGGGAATTCCCGTTCCCGATGATCCGGACAAGGTAATCTATGTTTGGTTCGATGCACTGCTAAACTATATTACTGCAGCCGGTTATTTGCAAGACGAGACCCAGTTCGCAGAAACTTGGCCGGCAGATGTGCAACTGGTCGGCAAAGACATATTCGTCCGATTTCATTCTACCCTATGGCCAGCGATGCTCATGGCGCTGGGCATCGAACAGCCGAAGACTATATTTGCGCACGGCTTCTGGACGGTCGAGGGCGAGAAGATGTCTAAGTCAAAGGGCAATGCAATCTCACCCGTCAAAGCCGCCGAAGATCTAGCCACAATGTCCGGAGCCGATGTGGAAATCTGTGTCGATGCCATCCGCTATTTCCTTCTTCGCGAGATAACATTCGGACTTGATGGAGACTTCTCGTATTCCGGGCTGATAGGGCGGTTTAATGCTGACCTAGCAAACGATCTCGGCAATTTGCTGAATCGTGCACTTCCTCTCCTACACAACTACCGAGGAGGAATAGTGCCTAGGCCACAAGAGGAAGATGATGAGAGTAAGGCAATCGCTAAACTAGTGCCTGTTACTGCAACCGAAGTGGCTGACTACGTGAGCAAACTACAATTCAGCGAGGCACTTAGCGCGATATGGACAGTCATCGGCCATGCCAACAAGTACATGGATGCACAAGCACCGTGGAAGTTGGCAAAGGATGAGAGCTGTGCGGCGAAGTTTGATAACGTGTTATATACCGTTCTGGAGACTGTAAGGGCGCTCTCTATCATGATCCAGCCGTTTATGCCCGCAGTCTCGGAGGCAATATGGGACCAACTAGGGATCGCGGAGCCGCTTTCTGATCAGAGGTGGTCAGACGCTGAGACATGGGGTTGGCTTAAGCCGGGGACGCAGACTAGATCTCCTAAACCAATATTCCCTCGCATAGATACAAAGAAATTATCAGTGACTGAACGTGCTACCGTGCAGGCTCCAACTCCGAAGGAGGAAAAAGTGGAAGCTCAAACAATTTCATTTGACGAGTTCAAAAGGCTAGACCTTAGAGTTGGTAAGGTAATCTCGGCAGACCGAGTTCCGGGCGCAGACAAGCTTCTCCAGCTCACAGTGGATATTGGGGAGGAACAACGGCAGGTTGTAGCAGGGATTGCTCAGTGGTATGCGCCCGAGGAACTGGTGGGTCGCCAGGTGGTTATGATTGCCAACCTCGCTCCAGCCCGAATTCGAGGGGTGGAATCCAGGGGCATGCTGTTGGCGGCGGATGTGAACGGCACTGCAGTACTCTTGCAGCCTGATAAAGAAGTCCCTGCTGGTTCAATCATCAGATAAGTTCCATAGCAAATTTCAGCTGATGCTCGCAGAGCCGTACTAGAGTAGGCGGCTCAACTAACATCGGTTTGCTTAAGAAACTGACGGCGGAACATACAGGGTTACTCACACAAGAGCCCCCATTGAAGGAACCTCCAAGCTTCCTGAGATGAGCTATCTCAGGCCTATCCCTGTATGTTTTGAGAGGAAGTCGCCTATTTTCCGGCACTGGACTTCTGAGGTAGTTGGATTCGGCGGGCACCTACGTAGTGACGCTGATAATAAGAATCAGCAAGCGAATCTACGCGTACTCCCCGGCGCTGTGTCGAAGCGTGTATCATCTTGCCATCCCCGATGTAGAGTCCTACATGGGAAATTCCCCGCCGATATGTGTTCGCGAAGAAGACAATATCGCCCGGTTGTAGAGCAGACTTGTCGATTGGTGTCCCCATCTTATACATAGCTCTTGAATCATGGGGCAATTTGACGCCACTTAGGCTGTAGATGTACTTCACGAATCCCGAGCAATCAAAGCCTACACTCGATTCTCCACCACGCCTGTATCTTGCTCCACGATATGACAGCGCTCTGCTTACCAAATCGTTTCGGAGTGACCAGTTTCTGCTACTGCCAGGAAGCGGATCGCCACCTTCTTGAAGTGTGACTGAGTCGTCTTTCACCCAGCCGACACGCCCGTCCTGGAGTTTGATATTGAACTTTCCGCTCTCGCGGCCCAACACGATGAATCTCGTGTTTTCTTTCAAGAGTGCTATCCGCTCCCCATTTGCTATAACTTCTAGGTTGTCTACGTTAGACAGTCCGTACGTTATCGGCCCTCGTGTTTGCGAGGCCATTTGCGTAGGGATAGCAAGCTCTTGTCCAGCGTGTATTAGCCGTGGAGACTTGAGATGGTTGGCTTTCTGCAGGGCGGATACCGTTGTACCGAACTTCTTTGCAATTGCGTAGAGCGTATCGCCTTTTCGTACTGTATAGGTCTGAGCCAGTAGAGACGACGATACGAGCAGCAACAACCCTAATACTGCCGCCAGGCTGGTCCGTCGGGTTCGATAGGCGTTTTTCTTCAAAACGTCATCTTCCTCCCAGGCTTGAAGCCCGCGTATTTCTGGTACTGCAAGGCTTTTATGGAGCACTCGAAAACACTGGTGTCTCGCGAGTGACGCCAAGCTATGTCGCTCCCTGACCGTGCGGCACCGCTGTGCATAATACCCAAAGCGGCTCAATATGTCAACCCTTAGTATAGCTGGTCACGAAAATATCATTGGTTGGTTACATTAACCATCAATCACTCAGGGAAATGTGACGATAGGCCTAAGAGAAGTCTTCGGGTCGTCAAGAAACCAACACAGAATAGCCACTAAAAAAACGCAAATAGGCGGCTAGTGTTCCCAGCCACCCACCTGATTTTGCAACCGCTAATCGCAGCCGCTTCCTGCTCCATACACCACGATCTGGATTATGGACCAAGCGCTAACCGTTTCTTGTGATACCTATGTGAACTTCGAGTTTATAACTCTTGTCACACGCCTACAGGCTTTCTACCTTAACCGGCTTTCCTAGCTCGCCCGACCGCCAGGCAGCTTCTGTTAATTCGATCACGCGAAGCCCGCAGACTGGCGGAGCCCACACTACGTCGCGCCCTAATATGGCGTCGATAAGGTTCTTATCGGGATTGCCGTAATCAGTGGTGTCCTCGGGCTCAATCATGTTTCGCTTCGAATCGCAGTGCGTCAGCTTGCCGTTGCGATAGAATAGCACACCGTTCTCTCCCCAGATCGTGAAGTCTTCCCACCAACAAGGTGCATCACCGACTACACTCACGGTGCCTTGAGCCCCGTTCTTGAACTTCAAAGATAGTGCTGAATTGATATCTACTGGCGTGCCGCAATTGTCGATGTAAGCATGTACCTCGTCTACGGCGAGCCCCGTCACCCAGAGTATGATGTCCAGCAAATGGCTGCCTGAGTCGTTGAGTTGACCTCCACCACTTAACTCAGGCACCTGTCGCCAAGTATTCGCTACTCCTTTTTTCCATCCCTGGCATTGCAGCGCCGAAATGAATGTGACTGCACCCAGTTCACCACTCTCAATGACTTTCTTCATATACCGGAACTGAGGGAAGTAGTGCCGTTGGTATGATAGTACAATAATGCGGTCTTTTTCCTTAGCTTTGGCTATGAGGCGCTTTGCGTGGTCAACGGAGCAAACCATGGGTTTTTCTAGACATATATGGAGATCTTTATCTAAGCAGTCCATTGCTTGTGGGAAATGGAGCGTGTGAGGTGTAGCGATTTCAACCGCATCCATCTCAACCTTGTCGAGCATCTCCTTATAGTCCTCAAACACAGGGAGGTCTTTTGTCTGTGGAATGCTCTCATGCATGCGTCTAATGCTGGCTTCACTAGGATCGCTCATTGCGACTATCTCGGCATTAGGTATCTGCAGTAACCGATTCACGTGGCCGTGCATGATGCCCCCACATCCAATCAAACCGATTCGGATCTTCTCTGACATTCGCAGTCTCCTTTCAAACTAGCAGAATTGCTTATAATCAACCGGAACGGCGTTAGTTTAAGCCTTGCATTCAATGTCCCTACTTCAAATGTCTGCTAGCAACGAGCTTGTCAATTGCTTGTGCATGTGCTAATACCGTCCTCAATTCATCAAGGGGCAACATAGTAGCCGCATCCGATAACGCAGTCTCAGGGTGGGGATGTATCTCCAGGAACAAAGCGTCTATACCCACCGCACATGCCGCACGGACAAGATGAGGGACAAACTGCCTGTCTCCTCCCGACGCTGTTCCCAAGCCTCCTGGCCTCTGAATGCTGTGGGTAGCGTCGAATACCACTGGAAATCCCAACTCACGCATGATCGGAAAACTTCGCATGTCAACAATCAGATTGCCATAGCCGAAGGTGACACCCCGTTCGGTTACAAGGATTTGCTCGTTGCCAGTAGATTTAACCTTTTCGACAATGTTTTTCATGTCCGCAGGAGCCAGAAACTGTCCTTTCTTGATATTGATAGGCTTGCCAGTCTTTGCCGCTGCCACGACAAGATCCGTTTGCCTGCACAGAAACGCTGGGATTTGGAGGATGTCTACTGCCTGAGCCACTTCTTCTGCCTGCCATGTTTCATGGATGTCTGTTAATACCGGTATACCAAGGTTCGACCTTATTTCTGCCAGCGCTTCCAGTCCAGCTTGAATACCAGGGCCACGCGGGGAACTTATGGATAGTCTATTGGCTTTGTCAAAAGATGCTTTGAAGATATAAGACAATCCAAGTTCATCGCACATAGACTTTGCTTCCCGCGCAATCTGATAGCCGAGATCTTTGCTCTCGAGCACGCACGGCCCTGCAATGACTGTCAGCGGATTTGAAGCCCCTATTCTTACATTCTGAACAATTATCTCTCTCGTCATATCTTGAGTCACTACCTCGTATTGTTTTTTACCTACCTAGCAATTGTCGGACCCGGTCAAGATCCTCCGGTGTATCGACGCTAGTCGGCGAGAAACACGTCTCCACCATCTTTATTCGATAGCCGTTTTCCAAAGCCCTCAGCTGCTCCAAAGACTCTGCTTTCTCCAGCGGTGTAGGCTCCAGTGCGGCGAACTTGATCAGGAAATTCCGCCTGTATGCGTATATACCAATGTGCTTCCAAACCTGCACAGCCTCCGCACATCTGGGGTAGGGAATTCTAGCCCTCGAAAAGTACAGAGCGAAACCTTGACAATCAGTCACAACCTTCACCACCGAAGGGTCGTCTTCCTCCTGTTTGCTTCTCAACGGACACATCAGGCTACTCATTGGTATGTCGGGTGAATTCAACATAGCCTGAACCAGTATGTCAATCGCTTCTGCCTCCAACATGGGTTCATCGCCCTGGATGTTGACTACTATGTCCGCATCCAAATAACGGGCTGCTTCTGCAAGTCGGTCAGTACCAGATCGATGTTCTGAAGACGTCATAATCGCCTGCCCACCAAATGACTCCACACATTGCCGTATTTCCTCATCGGGCGTTGCCACTATTAGTTGTCCTAAGAAGTGAGATCTGTTGGCGCGTTCGTATACCCACTGAATCATGGGTTTGCCTGCTATGTCCAGCAGGGGCTTGTTCGGAAGCCGCGTCGCCGCTAGTCTTGCGGGAATTATGCCGACAACCTTGGTCTCGGCTGCGATCTTGCGGTCAACAGGTCTGGAAAAATCCCTGACTTGCGACACGAGGCGGGAGGTGGATTTCCCCTTAATCTCCGGGACTATCACTATCTTGCCACCATATTCAGATACCGTCTGTGCCTCGGGAATTTGATGCAGATCGGTGTAGTCACCACCTTTGACATAGATGTCTGGCTCTAACTCAGCAATTAGATTGATGGCTGTTGGTTCGTTGAAGATGGTCACGTAATCCACACATTCAAAACCTGCGAGCATTTCCGCACGTTCCAACTCCGGGACAAACGGCCGATCTGTTCCTTTGAGCCGCCGGACCGAATCATCTGAGTTGACACCCACCACCAAACAATCACCCAGGGTCTTTGCCTCTTGAAGGTAGTGAAGATGACCAACGTGAAGTATGTCGAAGCAGCCGTTTGTAAAAACAATTACTTGGCCTTCTTGTCGTCTCTCTTTTATAAGGCTTTTTAGGACGGACCGTCTCACAATCTTATTGCTCAAATTGTATCCTCCACATGAAATGTCAAGAGGAACAAGTGAGCATACTAGAGATCTCATCGCGACTGACTGTTGCCACACCTACCTTGCGTACCACGGCACCTCCTGCGCAGTTCGCTAGAACCGCTGCTTCTTCGAAAGATGCCCCGGCCGCTAAGGCGACTGCTAGTGTGCTCACAACTGTATCTCCTGCGCCGGCAACGTCGTATACTTCTACCAGATGCGCTGGTATAGTCTCCACGCTCCCGTTCGATGCATACAAGTTCATCCCATGAGGTCCACGTGTGATCAACAGGGCCTCCGGCTGAGTGGTGTTCATCAGACGTCTTGCCGCTCTATGGAGACTCTTCTCATCCTTGATTGGAATACCGGTGGCTGCTTCAGCCTCAGACTGATTAAGAGAAATTACAGACATGGACTTAAATTGCTTCACATTCCTAGGTTTGGGATTGACAACCACCCGCTTGCGATGCGAGGCAGCAGCTTGACTTATAGCCTGAACAATTGGTCGTCCAGCCATTCCTTTGTCATAGTCCGAAAAAACTACAATATCTACCGAACCTACACTATCTTCTACCATTGATATAAGATGCTTGGTCGCACTATTACTGGGCTTGCGTCGACTCTCTCGGTCCACACGCACCACCTGCTGGCTATGTGCTATTATTCTTGTCTTTCGAGTAGTTGGACGTGACGAATCTACAACCAAACCGCTTGTTTCCACTCCCATTTCAGAGAGACTATCAGCTAGTGTATGGCCCGCTTCGTCGTTGCCTATAACCCCTACCAACAGTGCTTTTCCACCTAAGGCCTGGACGTTCTTCGCGACGTTCGCAGCACCACCAGGAGTATAGCTGTCTCGCTCTACTTCGACTACCATGACGGGCGCTTCAGGTGAGATACGTCGGACATTACCCCATACATATTCATCCAACATAACATCGCCAATAACCAGCACCCTCCGACCTTCCATCAACTTTAGTATACTATTCAGTCTTCTCTGCCTATCACTTTCCATGCTCTGAAACACAAGCCTCCCATAACTTCACTTGCCTGATAAACACGCGAGTTGCACCTAACATTGCAGCTATGAACCCATGCATGCCATCTAACCATCCGCTCTTATAGACATAGGTCTCAGCAAACTTGAACGGAAAAGCCGTCAATACCGAAAGCATCGGGCGTTTTGGGAGTCGTCCCTGCCGAATGATAGCAGCAACCTCTATTTCCGTGTATCTGTCCATTCGTTCTATGTAATCCCGTATCGTCGGATATGTGTAGTGCCGCAGTGGATTCGACAAATGGCTTGCACGAGCGGATTGGTCACGCAACACCGCGTGTTCATGCAGTGGCACTAATTTAAATTCAGCGCTGCCATTCTTGAACAATCGAAGCTGTTCATCTGGATACCACCCTCCGTGCCGCATCCACTTCCCCAGGAACAAGTTCATTCTGGGCATAAAGTATGCGTCGGCCCTACCTGCTGAAACTGCCGACTGAATTTCTTGAGCCAGCTCCGCCGTTACTTCTTCATCCGCGTCAAGACTGAGAATCCATTCGCCCTTCGTCTGACTTATGGCGAAATTTTTCTGCCGGGCATATCCCTCCCATATATGATTGAAAACTCGGCAGTTGTATTCCTTGCAAATCTCAAGGGTGGAGTCCGTACTTCCTGAATCAACAACCACTATTTCATCAGCCCATTTCACGCTTTCAAGGCAGCGTCGAATATTGGGTTCTTCATTAAACGTAATGATTGCCACGGAGACCGATGGTCTGGTCATCACTCCCTCCTGCCTTGGAGGACACTAGTGTATACGTTCATGGTCTCAAGTGCAGTACGCTGCCAGGTGTAAGGCTGTATTGCCTCTCGTCCGGCTTCCGCTAGTCGTTTCCTGATATGCTCATCTCGGCATAGCAGTCGTAAGCGTTCTGCGAGGGCTTCATGATCGTTCGAGTCAATTATGAACGCATTTTTGCCGTCTTGAAGAATCTCTGACACACCGTTGGCGGTAGTCGTAATAACCGGCAACCCACATGCCAAAGCTTCCATAGTCGAATTCGCAAACGGATCGTACCTGGTCGGGAGGACAAAAATATCTGCCACAGCATAGCAGCGTATTATTTCTCTTGAGCCAGCACTTCCAGCCCATATGAGCTTGTCGGCCAAATTCAGATTAGTAGCTGTGCTGGTCACTTTTTTACGTCCTATCACCAGCACCTTCAGACGCTTTTCAGAAGAGAGCAAACTGACTGCCGTCAGCAGTGTGTCTAGTCCTTTCCGATGAAAACCTGGCCCCACAAAAAGAACCACAATATCGTCTGGCGAAATCCCCATCCGCGTTCGATACTCGTCGCGAATCTGCATGCACTTTGCTCGTGAAAACTCACCCTGGTCTACACCATTGCGAACAACGTCAATGTTGCTCAAAGGCACAGAATAGTAGCGCACAAACTCTTCTTTGCACTTTATGGAGTTGGTGATAATCCTACACCCAGCATCAAACTTATCCGGTGAAAGCATACGCTGCTCAAGCTCCAGGACGGTTTTATGAAATCGTCTGTCCGGAGCAGTCTCATAGTCAATTCCAGCAGCGTCGAGATACGCCCTATGACAACCAACTCCCAAGGTAGCCAAATCATAGCTGAAAATTCTTGCCTGCGTGTGTATTAAGTCGTGACTGGATCTAGATGTCAACCGAGAGGCAAACCATGCAAAGCTCCATGGCTTCAGCGCTCTGGTCAATTTCAGCATGGGTATGTGATGGAAGGTTACATTGAAAGCCCAATCTCTCACCCAGCTGTTGGCATAAACGTGTACGTCATGTCCAGCATTGACTAGGTTATTGACCAGCTCGAAGGTTCGACGTTCCACACCACCGTGGCTGTGAAATCTTTCGACCACTATGCCAATGCTAAGCTTACCAATATTGTCGTTCATGGCTAGTCTGTCTGTGTTGTGCTGAGTATTCGAGCGTACAGCGCTTCAGTGGCATCCAACATGGATTTCATGCTAAATCGTTCGCTTACTAGCTGTCGCCCGTTCTTACCCATTTCTATGCTCCGAAAGGGGTCTTTCAGTATGCTCAATACTGCATTAGCCAGTTCGTCCGCGTTGGCCCTCTCTACGAGGAATCCAGTCTTGCCATGGATGATTTGTTCGCGGACTCCACCGACGTTTGTAGCAACCACTGGTTTCTGCATAGCGAGTGCTTGTGTAATCACCTGGGGTAAGCCTTCGTCTCTCGTGGATGCGAGAACGAAGACATCCATGCCGGCCATTGCATTTGGGATGTCTTCTCTATATCCAACTATAGTTACCTTCTCACACATCCCCAGCTCTCTGATTAGTCTTATCAGCTCATCTTTCACTGGGCTGGGACCGGGAGTGTCGCCCACTATTACAAAGCGTGTTTCTGGCAGACGGCTCTGTATTCTTGCCGCAGCCAAGATGAAATATTGGAGACCCTTCATGCGCCGCAACATGCCTACTGTTCCTATCAATGGTGTACCCTCTACCACCCCCAGCTCTTTGCGAAAATGCCACCGGTCTACTCTCGAAGGGTCGAACTTTTTTAGGTCGATACCCGTAGGTATTGATACCACTCTATCTGGCGGCACCTCGGCTTTCTCGATTATATGCTCGCGAATTGCTTCTCCAGTTGTCACTACCGCATCGGGAATGATACGGTAGAGTAAGCGAGATGTAAATCCTGGGTTGATAGGAATGGATAAGTGCCGTGTTCTGACTACCTTTGTGTTCCCCGTCAGCTTTGCTGCCAGACCCGCGCACCAGCTGTCCTTTGAGCTGTGTGTATTGACGACCGCCACTTGTTCCTTGCGAATGAGTGCTCGCAGACGGTTGATAGCCGCGATGTCGAAAGCTCCATTCATGCTGAGAACAAATGTCTCGATGCCGTGTTCGCCCGCACGCTTTGCGATAGTCGAATTTGGTTGACATGCAAGCAGCACCCTATGACCACGGCCGATCATACCCGCTGATTCGGTAAGAATCCGAATCTCCTGGCCGCCCCATCCAGTGGATGACTCGGTGTGAAGAATGGTATATTGTCTCATGAATTTGCTCGCATCGTCAGGAAGTCAAAAATAGGCTGACAGGACAACGTCAGGGCAGGGCATTCAATTCCATTGGATGTCGCAGCTCGCTCATACTCACCACGATCGTGAGTGTCTAGTAGTGACTTTGAGTAACTTACCTATTCTTCTCAAGTACTGCCCATAGAGTATGAGCATAGCGATTCAAATATCGTTCCTCAGTTCCAGCCAGAAGTCTTAATATACCTGTTATGACTGCAGAGCGGGGTTTCTCCGTTACCCGCTTTTCGACAATAGTTAAGGAAAGCGAGTCTGCCTGCGCTTCTAGAAATTCCCTAGCTTCTATGAGATTGAAAAACCATTTATGTCGATCCCGGGGTGGTATTATCGGCAGACCATAATGACATATTTGCCCAGAACCCCGCGCGATTGCTCGGCGTGCCGAGGCCCAGTTGTTTGGCAAAGATATGATCAAATATCGTCCACATACACGTACTAGTTCCGAGAAAATCCTATGTATGTTGTCAAGATGCTCAAGGACGTCCGTACACACTACCGTGTCGAACTCATCATCGTCGAAGGGCAGTCTTTCTACTTTCTCCAGATCCAACCTTATGTCCGGCTCTCCGGCAATGTCGATGCCTGTATATGACGAACCCTCGGGCAGCAATGCACGCAGCAGACCCTTATCGCAACCAACGTCCAGAACCTTGCCCCCTAGATACCCGCCGAAATGCTGTACCAGGTATTCAATTCTGTTCGCTCTAACTCGAAACGAAGTACGATCGATCGGCAAAATCATTTTCTTGCGAGGTGTTGACTAGTCTTGATTCTTCTTGATTGTCGGAACAAATAATGGCAAAAACTTTCAGACTGCTATTGACTGCGGCTGGTTTGGGAAGATCCTTACTTTTCCGAGTACTTGTCGCTATTACCTGTTGAAGGACCGTCCTCTAGAATGCGCTCGGCTCTCTCGACGACCTCATCAACTTGGATAATTTCCATGCATTTCCGGTTCAACTTGCATTTGTCGCTCATACACGGCTGGCACGGCAGGTTGGCGTAGATAACTTGGTGGCCGTCGCCCTGCGGTCCGGTGACATCTGGGTTGGTTGGCCCGAATAGAGCAACCACTGGCGTACCGACCGCCGCCGCAAGGTGCAGTACACCAGAGTCTACACCGATAAGCAGACGCGCTTCTTCAACTATAGCTGTCAAAGTGCTTAGTGACGTCTTGTTTGTCAAGTCTACTATGTTGTTTTCGCTTATCTCAGAAATCCGGCGTCCGCTGGTATTTCCAACGATCACAGACCGCAGTCCACACTGGGTTCGAAGCGAGCTCGCGACCTGAGCAAATCCCTCGTCTGACCACCGTTTGATTTCTTTGCCACTTGATGTACCCGGCGCCAGCACTAAATATGAATCACTATCACCGATACCCGCTAATCTTAGCAGTTGTTTAGCATCTTGTCGACTTGATGCATCAGCCTTTATCAAGCCCACATAATCTCTTTTCACCAGTGAACAACCCATTACCTCCATCAACTTTAGATTGTTAAGAGTGGAAGGAGGCGGCTTAAAAGGTATAGCCTGGGTGAGTAGGAGACTTGACACCGAATGAGCGAAACCTATCCTCTCCGAGATGCCAGCCAAGAGGGCGATCAAAGATGTTCCGGGAGAGGTGGAGATCAACACTCCAGTATCAAATCTCTTGTGTCTAAGCACAGTTGCTGTTAAGAGATCTCCCCTTATGCCGCCGTAAGGACGCTCGACGACTTCGTTCACTAGACCCGATGCTTCCAATAGAGGCCGTAGGTTTGGCCTAACTACGCTAGCAATATAGGCATGAGGAAAGGTTTGTCGCAGATTGTAGAGGGCTGGGAGTGAGAAAAGCAGGTCACCTAGTTGGTTCAAGTGAAAACAGACTATTCGTTGTGGCGCGCTCAATTATGTCTACCCTCACTAGCAGCTCGAAGCGTGATACTCTCTTAGCTTATGGAGGCTACGACGCGCTCTCCCTCCATTTTCAATACTTCCCGATACACAGCTAGCACTCCCTCAACCATGGTGTCTACGTTGAATTCGTGTTCGGCTATTTTCCTTCCCTCAGTGCCCATCTTGCAACGAAGTTCGGGATCTCGGAGGAGCTTGATGACCGAGTCCGCAATTGCATTTGGGTCTCGAGGAGGTATCAAAATACCATTAATACCATCCCTGACAGCTTCTGGCATGCCGCCAACTGCAGTTACAACCACCGGCACTCCTGCCGCCATAGCTTGCAGAACACAGTTTGCGAATCCTTCCATCGTGGCTGGGTGTACCAATACAGTGGTTATGGAAAGGATTTCTCCCACATCATTTCTAAAACCTGTGAAGATTACCTTGTCCCCAATTCCTAATGAGGCGGCAAGCCTACGAAGGCTGGGCTCTGCCTTCCCCTCACCAAGCACTAGGAAGACGGTCTTGGGAAACTCTTTCAGTATCTTGGGGGCTGCTTGGAATAGAAACCTGTGTCCCTTACGCTCTATAAGTTGAGAGATTATGGATATCACATTTGTGTCTTCTTCGAGACCTAACTCAGCACGGACCTTCTGTTCTGAGCCTTTCTTTTGATAGCGTTTTGCTTCTATGACACTATGCACACAAGTTATTTTTTGTGTATCTACCCCTCCCGCCGTCAATGCATTTACTACTCCGTTGGAAACTGCAATTATGCGATCACACAGAGGACCATACTTGAACTTAGAGATCAGACCGCGCCTCACGGGATTGTCAATTCTCCGAGATAGGACAACAGCAGGTACATGTGCCAGTCGTGCAGCTAATCCACCCATTATATCTGCTCCGCGCCTGCTATGAAGATGAACTATATCCGGCTTGACTTCCTTAATGACATTCCGCAGCCTGAACACAAAGCTAAGGTCCAAATCGGTGAAAAGCGGCAGGGTTACGACTTTCAGTCCTGCTGATGTAGCGTGTTTGGCAATACTACTTCCTTTCGGACACACAAGAACCGCTTCGTGTCCTCTGTCTCTCAGACCGCTCATGAGATAGACGACTTGCGCCGGTCCACCAAGCGAGTGCATGCCAGTCTCGACATGTAGAGTTCTTAGGGTTTGCAATTGAGGGACTCCTTGGTTTGCAATGACATTTGATATATTCGGTTTGCATATCGCCCCGACAGTCTGGGCATCTACTGAAGGCTCTTCACCATCCAGCCAGGGTTTGGCAGCGTGAAGGACGTCCGCAGCAGTTACGGCCTTCATACAATCAAATTGCGAACACGTAGGGTGTCGCATGCACGGTGTGCATGGAAGTTCCTTGGCTACTACACGGAAATTCTGCCCATTTGTAAGGTGAGTCCAGGCTGTTGGTCCAAAGATGCCGACCGACGGCTTCTTGATTGCAAGGGCTATATGCAGCAATCCCGTATCTACAGAGATCGCCAGCCGACTCAGCTCGATTATCGCCGCTGCCTGCTTCAGGGTGGTCTTCCCCGCCGCATTAACAATCTTTGCATGTCTACATCCTGAGGCGATCCTCTCGATCAGTGGTATGTCGACCGCTGATCCGAGAAAAACAGGAATTGCATTGTAATCTGAAGCGAGCGCGTCCGAGACTTCAGCCCAACCTTCCTCAGTCCAGTGTTTCTGTGGCCATGTGGTTGCCGGACACAGGGTGACCACCGGAGATTTGGGATTGTTGCAGAGAGCTTCTGCCAGAAAATCTCGTGCGAATCTCCGGTCGTCTTCGCCAATGGGAACGTGCATGTCCAAATCGTCCGTTTCGATACCAAGAAGCGTCAGCATGTTAAGATAGTGTTGAGGTCCACGGACTCTTACTAGACTACTCTTAACACGTACATTATAGAAGAAAGAAGCACACTCTCTAGCATTGTCGTATCCAACCACGTAGCGAGCACCAGACATCTTAGCTACGAGTGCACTCCGCAAGAGACCCTGAAAGTCAAGCGCAACATCGAGGTTCAACGAACTAAGATCTTTGCCTAATCTTCTTATGTCCGATAGGAACCAGGCTAGACTTCTTATTGCATTGCCGGACCTGTACCGCTGGCGATCCCACACGATCACCCGGTCTAGGTATGGATTGCCTATCAAGACGTCCTTCGACTTTGCTTCGACCACCCAAGCAATATATGCGTCGGGGTATGCTATGCGCAAAGCCTTCGCGACCGGAGTGGTCATTACGACATCGCCAATCGAACTCAACTTAACTATAAGTATTCTCTTTGGATTCGGTATCTTAATAGCCATACGCCTGATAGTTGCCACAATGTTTTCGCGAAACGCAAATGCCTTCTAGACCATATCGGATATCTGAGGTGGATCACCAATCTTCTCACTGATTAACTTCCAGAAAGTTGACTCGTTTTCGAGCCTCAGTTCAATTCTCAGCGCCAAGGCAGGAATTGTCATTTCATGATTCTCTAGTTTGATAGCATCCTTTTCCGTGGTGATTACCCAGTCGGCGCCAGACTTTGTGAACATTTCTTTTAACCGCTCGATGTCGTCTTGTGAATAAGTGTGGTGGTCAGGAAAGTGTTTCCTTTCAACTATCTCCACACCTAGTTCCTTCAAAGTTTCCTCAAAAGACGAAGGATTAGCAATTCCACTCAACGCCAGTGCCTTCACTCCATATAGCGATCTCAATGCAATGGTTGTCCCGTCGTTCAGAGAATAGAAATTCGTAGCTTCATATCGTGCGAATACAATGGGCTTTTCACCAGCAACGTCTGTAAGTAGACGTATAAGATCAGCTCGGTGACTATTCTCACACACTCCGCCAATAGCCACTATGCAATCAGCTCTTCTAAGTGCAGACGGCGGCTCTCTGAGACGTCCTGCAGGCAGTACAAAGCCATTGTCAAATGGATCGGTTGTACGTACTAGGGCAATCTCAACATCCCTGTGCAACTTCCAAACCTGAAAGCCATCGTCGAGCACCAGGACGTTTGCTCCCAGATTCTCAATAGCAGTTCTGCCACTTGAGGCACGGTCTTTGCCCACCAGGACAGGTATGCCAGGAAGGCTCTTGGCAAGCATCACCGGTTCGTCGCCAGCAGTCTCCGGCATAAGCAGAATCTCTTGCCCGTTGGACACTACGCCAAATCGGCCGCTCAGACTACTTCTATACCCGTAACTCAGCACAGCCGGTTTCCATCCCGCTTGAGCCAAGCCTTTGCACAAATACTGAACAGTAGGTGTCTTACCAGTCCCGCCAACACTTATATTACCTACGCTGATTGTCGGACACCCAAGATGCGCCTGACGTCTGAGCCCTAACCGAAATGGCAATAAGTACAGTGCCAGCACTCCTCTATATATCAGAGATAGTCCCACAAGAATCCATCTGACTATAGTTGCGGCTGGGTCTCGTCGCCTATTGTATGCCACAGACTCCAGATAATCTATGACAGCCGCTCTAGACGCCACCGCGGACCTCCGTGCGAATACCCAACAGCTCGGCTACTTTCTCTGCACATCGAGCAGAGGCCCCCCGGTTCTCCGAAACTAAACGTCTGCAAATGACATCTATTTCAGCGAGACGGCCGACATCCTGCAGTAGCTCCAATGCTCTTTGAGCTAGCTCATTCGAATCCTTTACCTCAAATCCAACTCCTGCGTTGATGGCCATCTGTGCCATGTCACGCGTCTTAAATGTATACGGACCGAACAGTACTGGCTTTCCCTGCAAGATCGGTTGAAAGAGGCTGTGTCCCCCTTTCGGTATGAGTGAGCCTCCTACAAAGGATATTTCACCCACAGCATAAATCGCTGCCAGTTCACCGAATGTGTCCAGTATAAGTACATCGTAATTCGCACTGCACGATTCCTTTTGTGATCGTCTGGCGCATATCAAACGTCTGTCTTTGCACATTCGCTGTATTTCATTTCCTCGTTCAATCTGCCTAGGAGCGATTATCAGTCGCAGATCAGCCCTCGTTCTTCTCATGATCTGAAAGGCTTCGAGCACTTGTTCATCTTCGCCAGGATTGGTACTCCCTGCTACGAAGACTGGGATCCCTTCCGGCAGACCTAGGTCTGCCCTCAATGACTCTACAGCCTTATGAGGAAGCTGGGCACCTTCTTGATCGAATTTCGTGTTGCCGCAGACGCATACCGCCTCTGATTTGGCGCCCAATGCTAGGATGCGTTCGGCATCAGCGTTCGTTTGCATACAACAATAGTCGAATTTCGACACTGCCCAGGAAATCAACCAGCGCCATTTCCTACTCCGACGGAGACTGCGGTCCGATACCCGACCATTGACCAGTATCGTCGGTATGTTTCTTCGTTTTGCCGCTGCAAGAAAGTTGGGCCACATCTCCGCTTCCATGATAACGATCACGTCTGGCCGCACACGGTCCAATCCTCGGTTGACAAACAAGGGGAGGTCAAGGGGCAAATAAGCCACGGTATCCTGTTCTTTTGCGGACTTTCGCGCCATAGCATTACCCGTCTGTGTTACCGTGGTGACTAGTATCATGGCGTCAGGTACTATTCGCCGAAGTTCTTCTTGAACAGGGAGAGAGGCTACATACTCACCTACAGATACGGCGTGCAGCCAAATAAGCTTCTTGCCTTCTGGTCGGTCAGATAGATAAGGTAATCCACCCAGATTGTGTCTCCATGATTCTCTCGATTTCTTGGAGATAAACACACGCCATACATAGTATATGAGTGCTCCTGGTAATGACAAATGCAGGAGCAAATTGTATACGAAGCCAGCCATGTTAACAACCTTCCCGGACTTCATTCTGAGCCTGCCACTGAACTCTGTCTAAGGCATCCTTGATAATATTTTGGGCAGACTGTTCTACAAGAGTCTCATCCGTCAGGTGCAAAGGGTTGCCAAAAACTATGTGGATTTTCGCGAATGGCAAAGGCAATGCATAGCTGTCCCACGTCGGCATGAGTTTTCTAGGGCGCATGCCCACACCTATCGGAACAATCGCACAATTAGCACGCTGGGCTAGGAAAGCTATGCCCTCTTGAACCTGGTTTGCTGGTCCCTTGGGACCATCAGGCGTTATAGCCAATATGCCCCCTTCTTCCAATTTCTTCACACCGGCCAACGCTACCCTAACCGCTCCCCGCCCCGTAGAGCCTCTAATTGTCTTGTATCCTAAACCCGTCACTATTCTAGTCTGAATTTCGCCGTCCCGAGAGAGTGATGTGATTGCCCAAATACCCATCCCTCTGCAGTAGTACACAGGCAACATGGTGCGACCATGCCACACTGCCATAATAAACCCTTTGCGTGATTCGACCAGTTCCCTCACATGCTCAAAACCAGTTACACGAATGCGACACGTACGACCCAGTACCTTGATCAATGTCCGCGCGAGAAAAGAACTCAATCGAATCTTCAGTTCTTCTCGAAAGTTCTTACGATTAAACACAAGCTTACCCTTCGCCACCAGGCCCCGAAAATTCCAACCCCTACCTTCGATAGGATGGAGAGTTTGTCACTTTTCTGTGCCTGAGCGTATGTTCGCTCTATATCTTACTTTCATCCCTGACATCAGCCAATGATTTGCAGTCCCCTACGCTGTCGCAGTCTTGGTCTGAATGGTATAAAGTTCTGCATACAAACCGCCTTGCGCTAGCAGTTCCTCATGTGTCCCACATTGAACGATCTGTCCTTCATTCATGACCAAGATCTTATCTGCGTTTACAACTGTGGACAACCGGTGTGCTATCACAAGGGTTGTTCGATTACTCATTAGACGTTCTAATGCTTCCTGCACAATGGCTTCTGAGGCGGTGTCAAGGGACGATGTGGCTTCGTCAAGGATCAAGAGCCTCGGATTCTTCAGCAGAGCCCGCGCTATGGAGATACGCTGCCTTTCACCTCCGGATAGCTTGGTGCCTCTTTCTCCTACCAATGTATCATAGCCATTGGGGAGACGGACAATGAAGTCATGAGCGTTTGCCGCCTTTGCCGCCTCGATTATCTCCTCTTCTGTCGCATTCATTCTGCCATATGCTATGTTTTCTTTGACGCTTGTGCTGAAAAGAATGGTCTCCTGTGGGACTATAGCTACCTGTTGACGGAGTGATTGCAACGTAACGCTGCGGATATCAATGCCATCTATGCAGACCGCCCCCTGGGTGACATCATAGAAGCGGGGAATCAAGTCGGCAACAGTAGACTTACCCGCACCACTCGGCCCAACCAAAGCAACCTGCTGTCCAGGCTCGATCATGAATGAAACATCTTTCAGAACTGGACTTGTTCCATTGTATGAGAACCATACGTTTTTGAATTCTACTTTGCCGGTAATCGGTGGCAGAGCAGTCGCTCCGGGATTGTCTTTGATCTCGGGAACCTCGTTCAGAACGTCGAAAATCCGCTGAGCGCCAGCCATGGTTTGGTGATATGTAATGTTTAGCCTGCCTATTATCCTAGCCGAATCCGAAATGTTCTTTAGTAGTAGCAGGAAAGTTACCATGTCACTGGCGTCAAAACCGGACATCTGATTCTGCGCTACCATATGTCCGCCGTACCAAAGGACAAATGCTATTCCGGTTACGCCGATAAACTCAAGAGTGGGAGACATCGCGGCGCTTCGACGAACTGCCCGCATTGCCGCTCCGTATGTTCGTTGGTTCTCATTTGCAAATCTGGAAGTTTCATAATCTTCCATTCCAAACGATTTGACTATCTGCATGGCCGACAAGGTTTCCTGTACGACAGCAGCTACATCTGCTAACCTTACTTGTACCAATTCGGTCAGACGCTTCATACCCCGGCTGATTCGAACTACCGCGTACGACATGAAGGGCATGACCACGACAGAAATCAGCGCCAGCCTCCAGTTCAGTACGAATATCGCTACTACACTGCTGACAATGCCAATGGGAGCAGACACGATATCTATAATCTGATTCGCCGAATTTTGGATGAGCCCCACGTCATTGGTCATCCGGGACATCAAATGGCCCACCTTTGTCCGCTCGAAAAAGCTCAGCGAAAGTGCTTGCAGATGCGAGTATAGGTCGTTTCTTAGTCTTACCGCGATTTTCTGAGTTGCCGAAGATATCAGGTACGTCTGGCCATACGCAAATACCCACTTGACGAGGTATATTCCTACTATTGAAAGTGCTATCCAGTTCAGCAGATTGGGTTGCTTTTCGATAGCTGCTTTTAGAAGATCACCAATCAGAAATGCAAACAAGAGATCGATTCCCTTGATAAGAACGGTGCACAGAAGACCGCCAGCAAGAAGCTGCCAGTACGGACGGAAATAGGCCAATAGACGCTTCTCTGTCTCACCCGTATACTTAGCTTTCTTAGTTGATGATTTCTCGGCGGTTCTCTCCGTCGAGACCATGTTACGGAGAACTCGCATTCAGCAACTCCAATACTGCACGCGCCGTTTTCTCAACCGCTCCAGGTTGCCCCAGTATGGCGCGCGCCTCCGCTAACTCATTCAACATTTTCGCTCGTTGTGGTGTGTCGGTAATTAGCGCCAACATCAACTCCGAAATACAGGACGGTGTTGCCGCCTCGGCTACCAATTCTGGGCAGATTTCCCTGTCAGCGATTATATTCGGCATGCCTATAAACTTAATGTGCTTTCCACGAAGCCTGTACTCTAGTGTTGTCAACTTGCTGCCTCGGTAGATAATTACCATGGGACAACCGAGAATTAATGCCTCTACAGTTGCAGAGCCGGATGCGATGACAGCTCCATGAGCGTTTGCCAGAACGTCTACAGACATGCCGGGCAGTACATGGACGCGAACTGGCGACGTGGGAAAAGCAAACTTATCTGCAAGTGCCATCGCTCTCACGTGGCGTTCGATATCAAAAGTTCTTTTCCCATCGATCAATGACTCTGACTCAATGCCTGCAATATCAATCCACGGTATGCTCTTCAGTTCATGAGCAATATTACTCAATGGCAGCGACGCCGCAACAGGAAAGGCAAACTGCAAATCTGGCATGCATGCCGCTAATCTAGCTGCACTTATCAAAAGTACTGGCAGGTTATAGGAAATTTCCTGCGCACGGCTGCCGGGCAGTAGCCCAATCAGCGGTTTGTTTGAATCGAATCCGAATCTTTCGCAAAAAGAGCTTCTCGGAAGGCTCGGTTTTACGATATCGAGAAGAGGATGGCCGTAGAAATCCGCATGGAAACCTCTCTTTCTGAGAGTCTCCGCTGACCACGGGAATGGCGTTACAATCCTATCCACAATGCCTTCCAGACACTGATACCTTGAGGATCTGTTCCATGAACCAGGTGGGTAGTAGTAAAACACCTTACTTCTTCCGCGACGTAGTTGCCTGGCCAACCTTAGATTGAACGCGCCAAAATCGATAAGTAACAGTACGTCTGGAGGGTTTGCTTCGAAGTGTGCTCGCAACTTCCGCAATTCTATGAGTAATCGTGGTACCAGCCTCAGCGCTTCCGAAACTCCAATGGCACTCCACGCTGAGCTGTCGGCAAGTAATCTTACGCCAGCCTCGCGCATATGTTTCCCGCCTACGCCGCAGATATCTAGTCCTGGAGAAATCCGTCTAAGCGCAGTAGCGAGATACGCGCCATTTAAGTCTCCCGATGCTTCGCCGGCAACAATCGCCACTGTTCGGGTGCTGCCACTAGCCATTATTTCCGATGCTCGAGCTGCCTGCCAGCGAACCCGAACTTGATGTTACGCACGAATTCAAGCAAGTAATCTCGTTCGGGGCTAGGTTCGACTTCGCTCTCTATCGTTTCAATGGCCTGGGACAGGTTGAGACCGGATCGATAAAGCAGTTTATACGCTTGCCGAAGACCTGCCCTGACCTTCGGAGGAACACCGTTGCGCCTGAGACCAATCTTATTCAGATCATAAACTTTTGTCGGTCGCCCGTCTGCCAGCATAAATGGCGGAATGTCTTGTGACACCTTAGAGTAACCACCAATCATGGCTAGCTTTCCAATTCTTACAAATTGGTGGACCCCAACCATGCCACCGAAGACAACTTTGTCTTCAACAATCACATGACCACTGATGCCTGCTTGATTTGCCATCATGATGCCGTTTCCGATCTTGCAGTTGTGGCCGATGTGGCAGTAAGCCATTAGCATGTTGTCATTGCCGATTACTGTGCAATTGTCTTCGCCAGTGGCACGATGAATAGTCACGAACTCGCGAATAACGTTTCTATCTCCAATCTTCAAAAAACTTCGTTCATTTTTGAACTTGTTATCCTGGGGCACACCTCCTAGTATCGCGCCAGAACAAATGTGACAATCGTTGCCTATGGTGGTCCATGGTTCGATTACCACATGAGGATCTATAATGGTTCCATCGCCAATTACAACATTCGGCCCTATGATGGAGTAAGCGCCTATTTTCACCCCGCTTCCCAACTCTGCAGTCGGGTCCACGATTGCTGTGGGATGTACAACCGCACCCGATTCACGCTCTTCAGGTTTACTTTGCGACAAGAGTTCGGGCGGGCTCTGTAACGGTTTCATCTGTTTCCTCCACGGCTTTTACTGCCCCATTGCCTTTGTCTACCAGAGCGAAAATGAACTCGCCTTCTGCAACGACCTGGTCGTTAACCCGGCCTACTACTCTTACTTTGCCAACGCCTCCTCGGTTCTTTAGAAGCTCGACCTCGGTAATGAGAGAGTCGCCCGGCAAAACTGGTTTCCTGAATCGTACTTTGTCCATGCCGCCAAAGTAAGCCAGCTTTCCTTCGTTCCCAGTCATGCTTAATAACAACACACCTCCGACTTGTGCCATTGCCTCGAGCACTAGTACCCCCGGCATAACTGCATGACCAGGGAAATGTCCCTCGAAAAACGCTTCGTTGATTGTCACATTCTTGAGCCCTACCGCACGTTTCCCCGGTTCGAGTTCTAATACCCGGTCAACCAATAGAAACGGGTATCGGTGTGGTAATATGGCTCGGATTTCCTCTACATCTAGCATAACATCACCCTCCTTGCCACCCTTGTCGCACAATTTCGTTTCCTATAGCAATGTTTAGGGCGTGGCTTGGTTTGACGGCCGTTATATCTGCCTGCAGTCTTGCCCCAATCAAGGCAAGATCACCCATCAGATCCAGTATCTTATGACGCACGAACTCATCTCTGAACCGAAGTGGAACTGAGTAGTGGTCTGCATACACAACGACTACGTTGTCCTCTGTGCCACCTTTTCCTAAACCTTGGGAAAGTATAAACTGTATCTCGTCTCCTGTACAAAACGTCCTGGCAGGTGCTATCTCGCGCTCGAAAACGCTGGGACTCATGTCCAGCTCCAGCTTCTGTTCCCCAATGAGCCTATGTTCGTAGGATATCAGTGCTCTTATCTTTAGCTCGTTAGCAGGCGATGCCCAAGCACCTTTTTCTGCACTGCCCAGCTGTAAGGGCTTGTCCAGTCGTATTACCTTTGCTTCAATCTTTTGCTCACGAATACCGGCAGCCTCAATTAGCTTGACAAACGGTAGAGCGCTTCCATCTCCTGCAGGTACTTCTGGCCCTGTTATCTCTATATGCAAGTTGTCCACCTGCAGACCGCCAATGGCTGCAAGTACATGCTCTACAGTGTGCACCTCCGCTCGTCCGTTGCTGAGAGTAGTGCCTCTATTGGTATCACTCACATACGCTAGGCGGGCAGGCACCTCCCCTGCCTTTGTATGGAAAATTATGCCAGTATCTGGTTCTGCTGGTAGAAGTGTTAACTCACACTCTTCACCGGTGTGGAGACCTCGTCCACTTATTGTGGCTGGCTCACGTACAGTACGTTGATACAAAGGGTTCATTGTTTCGAACGCCTCTCCAGTTCTTCGATCCTGTGCTCCAACTCTTTGATCTGTTTCAATAACATTGGAAGCTTTTGTTGTGCCGCTAGAATCCTCATTTGTTCTTTATGAGGACGAGCCGGATAGCCAGAGACGAATTCACCTGGGCCAATGTCACCTATTACTCCAGATCTGGCACAAATGACTGCACCATCGCCCACTGTAATATGATCTTTGATGCCGACTTGACCCGCTAGAACTACCCCATTGCCCACACTTACGCTCCCAGAGATACCAACCTGGGCTACAACTACGCAATTCTCACCAATAGTGGTGTTGTGGGCAATCTGTACCAGATTATCTATCTTCGTACCACGCCCAATAATCGTCTTTCCAGTTCTGGCTCTGTCTATAGTCACGTTTGCTCCGATTTCAACATCGTCTCCGATTACCACCGTCCCGATTTGAGGCATTTTGTAATGTTCGCCTCCAACGCAAGTATAGCCGAAGCCGTCAGAGCCAATTACTGTACCACTATGGATAATTACCCCGTTCCCTATGGTAACGTCGTCATGAATGGCTACAAATGGGTAAATCACACAATTATCGCCTATACGCACGTTGTCACCTATGTACGCGAAAGGATAGATCCAGACGTCTTTGCCCACCACTGTGTTCCGGCCGATGTACACGTTGTAGCCAAATGACGGATTGTCACCAATCGAAGTGCCAGCGCCAATGACACATGTTGGATGAATTCCTGGCTCACGGTTCTTTCTCGGGGAGAACTCTTTGAGCACCCGCGCAAAAGCGTACCTAGGGTTCTCTACCGCAATTATCGGCTTGCCAGAGTTGCCCACGCCCTTTTGAACGATAATCGCTGATGCACGCGACTGCTGAGCTTCCTGTAGAAATCGGGGCGATTCCGCGAATACAATATCGCCTTCCTCTGCGTCACCGATGTCGGCGGCCCCCAGAATACAAATGTCCGGATCACCATCTAGTTCGCCTTCTACTAGTTCAGCCAATTCTCCCAGCGTTTTATGCATTCGGCATCACCTGTTGTGTCCAATGCTATATACTTGGCACCAGCTACTACTTATTTAGCCGCTTTAGAGTCTCTTCGGTGATATCTACCTTGGCAAATATAACAAACGGTATGTTGTTCGCAGTTTTGTTAAGGACGAGGGTTAAGCCTTTTTCCTTTGCTATGGCTGCTACCACGTTTTCAATATCACTGTAGATTTGCTTGCTGAGCTCAACCTGTTTGTTTCTTAGCTCTTCGTCCTTTTTTGACAATTCCTCTTGCAAAGCCGCTCTCACAGCCTTGATTCGATTCTGAAACTCAGCTAACTGTGCTTTTTCAGTGTCTGTTAGCTCGGTCTTTTGCTGAAGAGTCTGGAAAGCCTGATCCCGCTCTTTGGACAACGCCAGCAGTTTATCTATGTTCTGTTTGTCCGTAGCAGATGGAGATGCCTTTGCCTGCAGTTCAGCCAATTGCTTGAATTCGTCATCGGTGAGCAACTTGTTATCATCACGAAGTTTCAATTGCTGCTCGATCAACCTTGCCTGACTACGTAAGTCCTCTTCCAACTTTGTCTTTTTTTGGTAACCATCAAATACCTTGTCAAGATCAATCGACGCTATGTTTAGAGTGTCAGTAGGGGCTGCCAGAACCGCGTTGCTCATCAGCACGCCCAGCGCTAACCCTATGATGCTGACAGTGAGAATACCTCGAATTGCTGGCATGATTAGTATGACTCCTTTCAGTTTGTATCCAGTCCGATACTTCATTTTGCTGTACCTGTCGTGGCTACATAATAAGTTGCTAGATTATATCAAAATGGCCAACGACCTGTCATGCAACTGGCTACTCTTGTCAGAAAGCATGACCAATGCTAAAGTGCGCACGAGATCCCTCTGAGCCGAACCCATAGTCTAGGCGAATCGGACCTATCGGTGTTAATACACGAATGCCGAGGCCATACCCCAGGCTAGGAGAGAAACTCTCATGCTGAGTGAATTCCGAAATCAAATCTTCGTTCGTTCCCTCCTTTACTCTAAATTCAGCCGGGGCGCCCCAAGCATCACCGTAGTCTGTGAACAGAACACCGGTCAGACTCTGTCCCATGGGTATCCTGTATTCGGCACTGAGCAATAACATGTTTTTGCCCCAGAAACGTTCTTCCCTATATCCACGAAGTGATTCGGCTCCTCCAACGAAAAACTGCTCGAAGAACGGGACGTTTCCTGTCACAGTACCAGCCGTTAATCTCAATGCAAGGCGTCTTCTCTGCTCAGTGGGATCAACTCGAGCTCCACCCTTGCTGAAGTATCTCCTCAGATCAATACTGGATTTCGTGAAGAACGTGCTTTCATTCTCTCGGGTCAGGGCTGTGAAATCTGCTGTGCCCAGCTCTATTGCATAGGAATTGTAGCCACCATCGTATGGATCCGTGATCATGTCTCGTGTGTCGTGAGTAAAACGCAGGGTTCCACTGTTCACCGTCCCGCTCGAAGTAATCGGGGAAGTCAGATTCTCGATGTTTGAGCTTACAGATTCACTTCGGAACGTTACATAAGCGCGATTTTCCAGCCCAAAAGGCCGGCTCAAAGTTATGTTCCCACCTTTGTGCCTTTCGTTGTAATCTGAAGAGTCTGTCTCAAGCCCTGCGGAAAAACTACTTGCAAAACGGAATTGTAACTTGTTGTAGAGGTTTATCCCTAGTGATGTGTGTTTCTTGTCAAGCCATGGCTCGAAGAAACCTACCTCATAACTGGATCCCCGATCTCCGGTTTGTTCCCAAAGAAGGTTGACTGTCTGCCCACGACCTCTGAAGTTGGATTCAGTTAGTTTGGCCTGGCCCACCAGCTTGGTTCTGTTGCTATAACCCAGACCTAGGGACAGCTCTCCAGTCTTCCGCTCCTGCACATTGAGCGTAATGATGACTTTGCCCGGCGTGGACCCTGCTTCAGGTACAGCCCTCGTACCTTCGTATTCGAATATCCCAAGGTCGAATATACGCCGTATATCGCTCGATAGTTTGTTCTTGTTGTATACGTCACCCGGCTTCAGGGAAAGCTCACGCAAGATTACATAGTCTTTTGTTTTCTTGTTTCCCGTTATGCGAATTGACTCCACCGTGGCTTCTACAATCGGAATAGTCAGTACACCGGTCTCTGGATCAATACCATACTCGTCGCTTATGAACGCAACGTAACCATCATCATCGTACAGTTTCTCAATTGCGGAAAAATCCTGATTCAATGTGTTCGTATTCAACACGCTCCCCACCGACGTACGCATCATGCTGAGGAGTTTATCGGTTGGATAGACAGTATTGCCTGTAATCTTGATTTGTTTAACAACAGGATTTTCCACTACAGTGAAGATGACTCGAACACCACCTTCAACAGATTCCGTTCCAACTGTCACTCCCGGTTGGAAAAAGCCCATGCTTTCGATGGCTTCCTTTGCTTCTTGCAGAGCGGATTCGGATAGTGGACTGCCTACCGTTAAGCCTGTTGCAGTAATGATAGCTTGCGTGGTAATCCGGTCGTTGCCCACTACCTTGATGTCAACTATCTGTTGTTCCTGTGACGTCGCCACGCTCGGAATGATCATGATGATAACCATCAAAGCGGCGGCTATTCGCCATTTGTAGCTGTTGTGTGCTCTGAAGAACATGATAAGGTTTCCTTCCTCCCTATACGATGATTTTGTAAGCCTAACCAGACAGTTTGCTATACTAACCTGCTATTCGCTCAAATATGCAGATAAGCGTCTTCGGATCGCTGCTCGTCCTCTAAACAAGCGCGCTTTCACCGTCTCTAGGGTCAAGCCTGTAACGTCAGATATTTCCCTGTACGACAAACCTTGCATGTCTCGAAGGACAACTACGACACGAAACTCCGGCGGGAGCGCTTGAATAGCTTCTTGCACTTTAGTTTCCAGTTCATGCCTCTCAAACACGCCCACCGGATTGGATGATCCATCGTTAGCACTAATCTGAATAGGAGGTTCGTCTGCTGCCATGTCGTCCAGTGACAAGGCTTCATACTGCTGCCTGCGACTCAGTTCCCTAAACCTGTTCTTGCAGCCGTTTACAGCGATCCGGCACAGCCAAGGGTACGCTGCCTCCAATGTGCCACTGAATCTCGGATACGCGCTGTAGGCTCGTACAAACGTCTCTTGGGTCAAATCGGCTGCATCATCTGCGTTGCCTAGCAGTCTGTAGCTGAGATTATATATCTTCTTATGAAAAAGCTGTATCAATACCTCGAAACTCGGACGCCTGTTCCCTGTAGCCCAAGTGCTCTCTGTCGGATGTTGCTCGCCCCCTGACGATCCGTCACTGCTATCAGCAGCTATGTTCTGAATCTCCCTGCCAAGTTGAGACGCCGGTATCTTATGAAGGATCAGAGTTCCTATCTCTGGGCACATAGTATAACATTTTTCTACACCGAGGCAACTATCCTCTACCGGTCCTACAGCTTTCAGAATCTAAGCCTCCCTTCAATGCCTATAGTAGTTCTCTGCTGATCGTCTGTGCTTATCCCCAATTCCAAGGCATCTTTGAACCGGTACGAAAGCTTGAACTGATATGAACTGTCTGCGTAATCGGGACGTGCTCCCAGTGTGGCCGTGTAATCCAGATATAGGTTATCTAGCAACCTGTCACCTATAGTTAACTGAAGCGGCTCTCTATAGCCCATCTCGAGCGAGAACTCTTCAAAACCTAGCGTACTTTCAAAAGCTTCCTCTATCGGATCAAACACAGTAGGCATAATGGCAGTGGAAAACAAGCCGGACAACTGCTTGCCAAAATTGTTGCCATTTCCAGGCCCGAGTATTTGTTCCAGGTCACCCTGACCAGCTAGCAGCGCCACAATTCTTTGTTCCGTTAGACCCGGAGGGGAAGAGTTGAATACTGGATTCAGACTATCTAACAAACCGGATGCAACCATCGTCACGATGTATCTGCGACGCTGGCCCAGATTCGTAGTTGTCGTCAGCCTAGTCTGAGCTTGAATGTCCACTAGCGCTTGGATGCGGTTGTCCGAACCGGTCTGCAATCTCAGTACACTACCAGGTTGCATTCTGAGCTCACGCGTCGGAAATAAAATACTACCCCCATCGAGATTGAGGATACCGCTGACCCGAGGTCTGGCTAGCGATCCCAAGAGAGTTAGCTCCCCCTTCATGGGTGTCGTCAAACGGGCAGAACGGAACCGGACATGTTTTCCCAACGCCGCCTTAATATCAAATTCTGGGTCAATCACACTTGGCTTCGGATTCGATACTATCTTCCTATTGCTGGACCTGAGTACTAGCGTGCCCTCAGGAACACTGACATCGCCTGATACCTTGGGCTTCTTCCAGTTGCCGGCGACTTTCATGCTAGCGTCAACGGCCGCCCGTACGTCCTCGCCATACTTGTTGCTTAAGTTTTGAGCCGACATTCTAAGTTTGTCCGCTTTCACTTCTAGATCCAGCCCTGGATCTAAACCAGCCAGGTTTACCGTGCCGGATCCGATGAAGTTCCCACCTTCATTAGACTGCCCCGAGATTTTGACCACAGAAAGCTTATCACCATCGAGCTTCATCTCTGCATCGATGCCAACGAACGGCTCATTGATCTGAGGTATTCTCAGTCTACCGCCTCGCCATGTAAGATAACCAGTGTATGACGGAGAGGCTATTGTGCCTGCCAGCTTAAATGCTCCGTCAAAGGTGCCTGTGGATTCAGTCTCAACACTCAGCCCTGTTATTTTCGAAAGTATGTCCAGACTACCGCTGTCCAGATGCGATTCCAACAAAATGCGACCATCCTTTGGTATCGCGAAATTCTTCCAATCTATAGGAATGAAACCAGTTGCCTCCAGCTTGCGGTCTCCCATGACAAACGTTAGATCGTCTATGTCAATTCTCCCTGTTGTATTGCCCATATCATCTCGCGTTTCTTCATTGCCATCAGCCGAGAGCCTGCTGCGAATTCTATCAAACTCGAATTGACCTAGACGCGGTTTGGCAATCTCTACCGATGCCTCTACGATCGGTCTACTAATGCTCCCACTAGCAACTATAGTTACGTCAGCCCGGCCAAATATGTTTTCGCGCGGTTTGATCCATTGCTCAAAAGCGCCCACCGGTAGGTTGTGTGCGTCAATCTGCAAGTCCAGTGCCCCCGCAGGACCAATCGTACCCTCGGCCACTACATTCGTGTCCGTGTCGAGTGCTTCCACTTTGTTTATGGTCACTACATCGTTCGACCACGATCCTTCCATCTTTATGCTTCCAACAGTGCTTCGTCCCAGCTGGACTTCCGATGCGGTGATCTCACCATGGAGATCTGGAATAGCTCCCTCATCTGTGAGCGCTACCGTGCCTGTCAAGTAGGCGTCTATGCGGCCTGTCAGAGGTCTGGGCAGTGCCTTGACGAGTCTATGCAGTTTCGAATTGCTCTTGTCTCCTTGTTTGATAGCAGGACTTGCATCTAGCATCGATAAAAGTGTCGCTCCATGCACACCTTGAGTCCTCGCAATAATGGTAAACATTCGCGACGTAGAGTCGTAACTCAAATGGGGGATAGAATACTCGCTCTCATTCTTCTGGAGTGTGACATTCCTCATGTCTAGGACGGCATCTTGCCACTGTAACATACCCGTGATCTCTCCCAGATGTTGACCATTCACCACGATATCACTGGACTCTAGCCGTGCGGTCAGATGTGGAGAGCTGGTTGCTCCTTCAATCGTACCTTGAATCGCGAGCTCACCCGCAACCGATAAGTAGGGTAGTAGTGCATTGGTATATCTCGAAATGTCAATTCTCTGACCCGTGAACTCGAACGACAGTTGCTTCTCACGAGATAGATTACCGCTGCCCGTGAGAAAAGCTTCACCCGATCGTAGGTGAATTTCATCCACGCGTAGTCTTCCGCCGTCATAAGCTATCTGGGCACTGCAGGTATCTATAGGCACTTCCTGATAGCAGCCCTCTCTTAGACCAATTTCACCCTTTACCCTCGGATAACGAGTACTTCCGAGTACGTCAACATTAGCGAAGAGAAGTCCAGTGAACGGCACCGCATTATGTAAAAAATGACCAAGTCTGCCAGCATCTATTGAGTCTGCTTCAATATGCAAGTTTGGAGATGGAACTTTGGCGAACGGATTCTGTATAGACCCCGATGCGCGGATACTCCCCAGATCCTCTTCTTCACCCTCTCGAATACTTAGTTCGTTGATATCAAGACGATCCCTTCGCAGCGTAATACTTGCGGCGAGATGTTGGAACCCGATGTCGGAGATCATGACGCGCTCGCACTCGACACTTCCGTTGAAGATCGGCGATTTGAAAGTTCCTGTTACTTCTCCCCCAAAGTTCAGTCTGCCCACCGTCGTTGCTGACCAGAAAAGGTCTTTCACGTATGCCAAGTTTATACCCGCCCCCGACAGTCGGAGATTCATGTTGCCGTGCTCAATATCGCCAGTACCACTGAGTGTGCCGCCAAGTACCCTAGCGCTGGACTTTCGTATGCTTAGCTTGCCATTCACGTACCCAAGGTCTATCCTGCCATCGCTGAATTCATACCTTCTGAATCGCCCTTTGTCCGCAAGTCCTTGGTATGCAACTCTTATCCCATCATTGCTATAAGATACATACAAATTTCCGGACGTCTTGCCCTCAACTTGTCGCTGCAGAACCGGTACTTGTGATAATATGACATCATTGACTTGTCCTCGGAATGCTATCTTTGGATTGCCTGAAAAACGAACTTTGCCCACCCCAACTACTGTTCCCCCGCACGATTCTGCGCTCAGCCGGCTTATCTCAACTTGTCCTTTGGAATAAGTGCCTTCCGCAACAACAGAATGGCCAACCCATCCATCGTAGGCTATGTGTGGAGCAGACATGACAAAGGCTACTGATGGCAATTTTGCCATACCCGTTATTGACGCGCGGAATCTACCTGTAGACGGTATCCTAGCCTTCTGTATGTTGTTCAAGTAACCCAAGGCGTCAATCGATTCGCGGTAGTTTGTGTTGTCTGAGGATACAGTTAGAGCTAGGGTAGGCCGAGTTAATCCAAATACCTTTCCGGAGAGAAGAAAGTGAGTAGAAGCAACTGTTCCCTCTAGGTCCAACTCGGCTATGTTGTTCTTTAGAACAATTTTGCCATTTATATCATTGACGGGGGTCTTTATCTTGCGCAACTTGACCGCCGCTGAATCCAGACTGACTCTTCCATCATACTGAAACACATCGTTCTTGGTAGGTCTAGAGAGGTTCAGGCTGACGTTGGCAATACCCGATATCACTTGAATATTCGACTTGGGTTGGTAGCTGGCAAGATAAGAAATATTAGCTCCCACCAGATTTAGGCTTGCTTTGATAGCTCTATTATCCAATCCGTATCTGCCGCTAACAGAGAGTCTTTTTAGCCTTCTTGACGGTCCTTGGCCAGAGACCGAGAACTTGGCATGTTGCGGATTAGCTAGATCTATGCATGCATTTACGTTCTCGAGCTGATTTTCTTCGGCCTTCTTCCCGCGGCCCGCGTAGTCGCGCAAGGTTATCGATGCTGATGTTGCGCGGATCTTGGGATTGAACAGGCGTTGTCTTCCAGAGGTTGGCTTTAGAAGCCGGGTAACGTTCCACTTGCCGTTGGAATCACGTTCTAGCAATAGCTTGGGCCGATGTATCTCAATACTGCGGATGCTTTCGGTAGGTTTTCTTTTTCCGCTCAGCAGGTCGGCGACACTGTAAGTTATCTCAATAGTCGGGACAGACACAACGGTTTGCTTTGTGTGACTGTCAATAATCTGAACATCCCTCAATGCCACCACCCCCATTGCTCGAGTCTCGAATGCACCTATTCGTACCTCGCCGTTGATTCGCTCGGACAAAGCAGACTGTACCACCTTAGGCAGGCGGCTGGTAGCACTTCGGATTATCCTTGCCACAAAAACCGATGAAGCAATGGCTAGGACAAGTAGGGGTATGATGACTATTGGGATTGTGATGCGTCTTGCTTTGCGCATTGCAATACCTGTTAGGGTCCTTGCCGCTCAGGTTTGTCATGTAGATTTGAGTTGCAACTTATGATCTCCGCAGCGTGGTAAGAACTCCGGACAAAAGGACCCGATGCGACAAAGAAAAAGCCCAACGACTCGGCTATCCCTTTGTACTCCTCAAAAACATCGGGATGCACATACTCCACCGCAGGAAGATTGGACTTCGAGGGCCTAAGGTACTGACCTATTGTTACAACCTCACATGCGGAAGAACGCAGATCTACTAGGAGATCTTTTACTTCCTGTCTGGATTCCCCAAGCCCTACCATGAAACCAGATTTCGTATATACAGACGGCGCAATCCGCTTAGCGGTTTCAAGCAGACGCAGCGATCTCACATAATCTGCTTGAGGCCTGACCGTTTGGTAGAGTCTACTAATCGTTTCCACATTGTGATTGAGTACGAAAGGTTCGGCCTCCAGCACAACCTTAAGTGATGCTTCATCGCCACCAAAATCTGGGATGAGTACTTCTATTTTTACATCAGGAATTTCCGCCCTCAGCCGGCGTATCGTTTCTGCAAACTGATTGGCCCCTCCGTCCGGTAAGTCATCGCGCGTGACAGACGTAACCACAACGTATTTCAAGCCCATTTCCGCAGCTGCTTTGGCGACTCGGACTGGCTCGTCTGCATCAACGGGGAGCGGACTGCCATGCTGGACACTGCAAAACCCGCAGTTCCTAGTGCAGATATTCCCGAGTATCATAAACGTTGCTGTCTTACGAGAAAAACACTCACCGATGTTTGGGCAATTGGCACTCTGGCACACCGTGTGGAGTCCCATGGACTTTAGGTAGTTTGATAGTTCCTCGTATGCACCGCGTTTTGGTGCTTTCACTGTTAGCCATTCTGGTAGCCGCCGATTGACCATTTGTCTTTCCTTCTAGCGCTAGCAGAGTCTAGGTGTCTAAGTCATGTTCGCTTGCAAGCTTGTTACTAGTCGATCAAACGCTCGTTATGGAATCTGCATCCAAAGCGACCGCGTCCATATCAAACACTTTGGCGATTCCATCGACAACACTTGCTTTGACTGCGTCCATACTTGGACTGTAACCCAAAATGTGCTTCAGCGATGTTACTTGCTTCCCGACAAGGCCACAAGGGTGGATAAACTGCCAGTGGTCCAAGATCGGATCAACGTTTAGCGCAAAGCCATGGTAACTGATCCATCGTCGTACAGCTATCCCGATCGAACAAATTTTATATTCATTTACCCATACGCCTGTATAGCCTGGAAGTGTCTTTCCCGTTACTCCGAAGTCAGACAGTACTCCCACTATAACCCGTTCTAAGTTTCTGAGAAACGCATGTACGTCTTTACCATGGGATCGCAGGTCAAAAATCGGATAGCCAACCAGTTGACCGGGTCCGTGGTAAGTAATGTTGCCCCCTCTGTCTGTCTTTCGAATCTCGATACCTGCTTGCTTAATGAAATCTGGTGACGCAAGTAAGCTGTCCTCACCACCCGCTGTACCCATGGTTATCACCGGCCGATGCTCGAGCAGTAGCAGTATATCACCAATACTCCCCTCAAGCCGGCGCTTTACCAATTGCTGCTGGATGAGGAGGCATTCTGAGTATCCTATCAGTCCGAGGTTAACAAACGAAAAGCTACGCATGGACGCACCCAAATCTATGCCACAAGTATAGGGTGGCAGATGCGGCACGTCAAGCACCGAAGGCTAGGCACAGAACATATACCGAGGCTGCTCCGAATTGGAGCATGGTGGCGCTGCACTCGTGGACGGTAGAGCATGTGGTCGAAACATCGTCTACCAATAGTATCGTTTTCCCCTGGAAATTAGAGTGTCCACATACCGCAAACGCTTCCCGAACATTGGTCCTTCGCAATTCTCCGGGCAGACCTACTTGTGGCCGGGTATAACGTCGGCGTATGATGGCGTTTGCTAGCAAAGGTTTGCCAGTTTTCTCGCTCAGACACTCCGCTAGGAGATAGCTCTGGTTGTACCCCCGCTGTCTTTCGCGTGCAGGATGAATGGGTACGGGCACTATGAAATCAGCTTTTCGCCAGGGAATATCTGTGTGGCTAGAGAGATATTCGAACATGAGTTCAGCTAGTGGATTTGCGAGCATTCTAGCGCCGCTGTATTTGAACTTGTGTATCGCTTCCCTTAACGCTCCTTCGTACGTGCCCGCAGCTCGCGCCGCCGAAAACGACCTCTTCCGACCTATGCAGTTCTGGCATTGCTTGCCGCTAGTAGGATGTCCGCACACAGGGCAGTATGGCTCAGGTACAGGCTCTATCGAGGATAAGCACGAGGAACAGAGATATGATGGACCGAACTCTTCACAGACCAAGCACTTGGTAGGGTATACCAGGTCGAGTAAACCCTCAACAATTAACTGTAAATATGGTCTCATTCGTGTGCTTCGAAATGTGCAATATGTCTGAACTCGCAATAGCGCTCCATGATTTCCCGATGTGTAAGAGATGCTAACCGGCTCAGACTGAAATCCTGCACGTTGTAAGAGGCTAGGGTACTTCCAAATATCGTTGCCTTCCTGAGGTTTGGCTCCCTAATATCATCGGTGGACGCCAGATACCCTATAAACCCGCCTGCAAATGAGTCACCGGCTCCGGTAGGGTCTACCACTTCTTCCAGTGGGTAGGATGGCGCGACGAAATATGAGCCGTCTGATACCATCAGCGCACCGTGTTCGCCTTTCTTGATTACCACAACACGTGGACCTAGTTCTCGAATTTGTCTTGCCGCTTTAATCAAACTAAATGTCCCACACAACTGTCGGGCTTCAGCGTCGTTCATGAAGGCTATGTCTACACGCTTGAGTACTTCAAGCAAAGCGTCTCTGGCGTTCTCTATCCAGTAGTTCATAGTGTCGCACACAGTGAGCTTGGGATGGCGCACCTGTTCCAGCACTCGGAGCTGCAGTTCCGGACCTATGTTACCAAGAAACACGTACTTGGAATCTTGATAGGCGTCTGGTAGATCTGGGACGAAATGTTCAAACACGTTCAATCTCGTGTCGATCGTATGCGCTTGGTTCAGATCAAACTCGTAGTATCCTTTCCAACGGAAGGTTTTCCCCGGCATGAACTGTAGTCCCCTCAGATCGATTCCCCGCGATGCTAGAAAACGTACATGCTTTTCAGGAAAATCTTGACCCACTACGCCCACGACCCTGGTTGGTGCAAAGTAACTTGCTGCTACAGACGAGTAAACCGCAGTGCCACCTAGAACGTCTTCGACTTCCCCGAACGGCGTTTTCACTGTATCAAAGGCTATGCTTCCGACAATCAGAACGGCATTCTCTGTGGTTGTGTTACCTGTCTGCATCACAGCGAGGTTTGCCCCCTCCCTGCACGAAGTACTAGATAAACGAATACAGGCAGTGTTGAGCATTTCCTTATCTTGCGAGGGTTAGTCGCCAAGCGGTACAGCCACTCCAGCCCCATGTCCTGCATCCATTTCGGAGCGCGCTTCACCCTGCCCGAAACCACGTCCAGCGTGCCCCCGACCCCTATACATACCGGTACCTGCAACTGGTGAATGTTCGCCGCAATCCATTTCTCTTGCTTCGGGATTCCCATTGCAACAAACAATATGTCCGGTTTGCAAGCTCGTATCTTTTCCACGACTCTCGGAGATTCTTCTTGCCCAAAAAATCCGTGGTGTGTACCCGCAACCACCAGCCCAGGATATCGCTGTTTCAGCTTGTTTACGGCCGCTTCGGCTACTCCGGGTGCAGCCCCTAAGAGAAAAATCTTGTATCCATTCAGCGCGGCTCTTTCACACAGAGACTCAAATATATCCACCCCTGAAACACGTTCTGGTAGAGGGGTTCCGAAACGCTTCGCTGCCCACAGTATACCAACGCTATCCGGTGTCACCAGATCCGCGGAATTTATAATATTCCGAAGTTCCTCGTCATGTTGAGCTAATACTACCGCTGACGAATCAGCAGTTACTACCATCCGAGGCTTTCCCTCCCGGATGTAATCTTCTAGGATTGCCAGGGTAGATTTGGTGTCTACAGCCGATATATCTACGCCTAGAATATGAACTTTCTCCCTACAATCAACCATATCCTGATTAATCATAAGTCAGTAGCTCAAGTGCCCATTTCCCACGAGCTCAGATACTCTCGTTGGTCGTCGGTTAGCGTATCTATTGTTATGCCAAGAGTATCAAGTTTCAATTTCGCTACTTGTTCGTCAAGATGTTTCGGTACTGAGTACACCTTCCGTTCCAAATCCTTCGCGTGTCTCGCCACAAACTCGGCTGATAAAGCCTGATTCGCAAAGCTCATGTCCATAACCGACGCTGGGTGGCCTTCTGCCGATGCCAGATTTATCAGACGACCTTCCCCAAGCACGTAAATCCGGCGTCCGTCAGCCAACGTAAACTCTTCCACAAACTCTCTTATCTGACGCCGACTCTTTGCCATCTTGGTGAGCCCATCGAGGTCTAGCTCGACGTTGAAATGACCCGAGTTGGCTACGATGGCTCGATCTTTCATTACCTCGAAGTGCTCAGGTCTGATCACGCTGATATCTCCAGTCAAGGTGCAGAAAACATCGCCTATTCTTGCCGCTTCAATCATGGGCATCACATCAAATCCATCCATAACAGCTTCCAACGCCCTAAGCGGATTGACCTCTGTGACTATCACACGAGCGCCCATGCCTTTCGCACGCATAGCAACTCCACGACCGCACCACCCATAGCCTGCAACCACAAAGACCGAACCCGCCAGCAGAAGATTGGTAGCCCTCAGAATACCATCTATCGTACTCTGTCCTGTGCCATACCTGTTGTCGAACAGGTGCTTCGTGTCAGCATCATTAACCGCTATTATGGGGTAGAGCAGCACCCCGTTCTTTTCCATAGCACGGAGGCGTATCACACCGGTGGTCGTTTCCTCTGTGCCACCGAGAATGTTCTTGGCCAATTCTTTCCTTTCGGAGTGAATGACCGATACTGTGTCCGCACCATCGTCCATGGTGATGTTGGGGGCAAAATCAAGCGCAGCATTAATGTGCTTGTAGTACGTTTCTGTGTCCTCCCCTTTGATAGCAAAGGTTGGAACATCGAAATCAACAACTAAAGAGGCGGCAACGTCATCTTGGGTCGATAATGGGTTCGATGCACACAAAGCTACCTGTGCACCACCAGCTTTCAGAGTACGCATCAGATTCGCAGTTTCTGTAGTAACATGCAAGCAGGCTACCAATGTCATGCCATCTAGGGGCTTCTCCTTTGCAAATCGCTCTCTGATCAGCCTGAGTACAGGCATCCACTGATCCGCCCACTCTATCCTTAGCTTGCCTTTGCCAGCAAGACTCAAGTCCTTTACATCATGAGATACCATTCACTAATCCTCCAATTCTGGAAAGGGGCTTGGTAGAATTCATTCGCTAACCACCGTTGCTGGGACGACGCACCGGGTCAACAATTAGCCCATCAAAAACCGCTGCATTGGACTTAACCTGGCAACCCTTCCCGACCACACATCGCTCAAGCATGGTTTGCTTCATCACACGTGCACCTTCCCAGAGAATACTATCTCTGACTACCGCTTCTTCTTCCACAGTGCAGTTGTCGCCCAATACCGAGTTCTCAAGTACACGAGCGTTCTCTTCTATGCGACAATTGTTGCCGATTACAACCGGATAACCTATTTCTGCCGTAGGGTGTATATCAACATTTTCGCCCATCCATACATACTTCTTCACTTCCGGGAGCGGAAACCTGATGTTGACCTTTCCTTGCAGGGCATCACGATGGCTTTCGTGGTATTGTTTGAGATTGCCGACGTCTTTCCAATAGCTCGATGTCAGGTAACCATAGAAGCGCCGTTTCTGTTCGAGTAGCAAGGGGAATACGTTGTGCCCGAAACCATAGACTACACCCTTTGGGATGAACTCGAAAATCTCGGGCTCGAAGACATAAACTCCTGTATTCGCCATGTTACTGAAAATGACTTCACCCTTCGGTTTCTCCAGAAACCGCGTGATTTTTCCTCGCTCGTTCAGCAAGACTATGCCATACTCAGCAGGGTCGTCTACGAGCGACAAGGCTATTGTGCAAAGGGCTTTGTGATCTGTGTGTTGCTTTACTAATCGTCGGAGATCTATGTCAGCAAGATCATCGCCTCCAACTACGATAAAAGTACTGTCAAAGAAGTCCTCGCATCTCTTCACACTGCCCGCATCGCCCCAGAGTTGGTCCTCATATGAGTACTTTATCCTCACTCCCCATTTTGTGCCATCACCGAAATACTGCTCGATCTGCTCGCCGTGGTAATAGAGATTCACCATAATGTCCGTGAACTCATGACGCGCGAGCAGTTCGACTATGTGCTCCATGACGGGCTTATTGACAATCGGTACCAGTGGTTTAGGTAGGTTGCGAGTAAGTGGATCTAGTCTCGAACCTACCCCCGCTGCTAGAATCATTGCTTTCATAGTAACAATTTCCTTGTCTTATCGGTCCGCGTTACATTGCAAATGGGATGAAAAAACGATGTCTACGGCTCTTTGCTCGCTTCGACGCTCATAATCACCTTAAGCGTTGCTCTCGCAGAAGTCTCTAATCGTAAACGCCACATACTCAAGCTGTTCGTTAGTCAACTCAGGACAAATCGGCAGCGATAACACCTCTCGACAAGCGCGCTCGGCTTCTGGAAAATCACCGGGCTTGTACTCGAGATAGGCGTACGCTTCCTCCAGATGCAGAGGACTCGGGTAGTACACCCCAGATCCTACCTCTTTGTCGGCAAGGTATTGCCTCAGCGCATCACGCTTAGGATACCTTATGGTGAATTGGTGGTAAACATGCTTGTTTTCTGGTCTCTCAGCGGGCAAAACGATATCCAGTCCGGACAGCAACTTTCTGTATATCTCAGCGTTTCGGCGTCGCTTAGCCGTCCATTCATCTAGATGCGGAAACTTTGCCAATAAGACCGCAGCTTGAACCGAATGAAGCCTGCTGCACCAGCCTACGTACTTGTACGAATACGTTCCCGCGCTTCCGTGAAACCGAAGATATCTCACTTTTTCGGCGATTTCTGGGTCATTAGTGAGCACCATGCCGCCATCACCGGCAGCCCCCAGATTCTTAGTTGGGAAGAAACTCAGTGTTACTACATCGCCATATGTGCCAATCGGCTTGCCATTGACTTCTGCCCCGATTGCCTGCGCTCCGTCGAAGATCACCTTCAATCCGTGCCTTGCCGCAATTTCACAAATCTTTGCAACGTCCGCAGCCTGTCCATACAAATGTACAGGCAGTATTGCCTTCGTACGAGGGCTGATCTTTTCCTCAATCAACTCTGGATTCAGGTTGAAGGTGTCGGGGGCTATATCCACATATATTGGTTTTGCACCGAGTATGGCAATGACTTCTGTGGTTGCTACGAATGTGAACGGAGTGGTGATTACTTCGTCACCTGGACCCACACCTATGGCCGCCAGCGCAAGGGCTATCGCATCAGTGCCTGAGTTCACACCAATTCCATGCGACGTCCCACAGTATGATGCGATTTTCTCTTCGAGGACCTTAACCTCGGGACCCAAGGTGAAAGCACAGCTTTCCATTACTCCCGCAATCGCCGAATCGATTTCTTGTTTGATCGAATGATATTGGGCCTTCAAATCGGCCATAGGTACTCGCACTAGACAGCCTCCACTGTATAACTTAAGGGTTCTATTGACCTTTGTTTATGCAGGACAGAGAATGCTCCCAGGCTATAGGGAATTTCCAATCCTGTGACACAGTCCTCAGCCTGTTATGATCTGTCACCATAACAGTCTATCACCCTATGGATTAGAGGGGCAAGTTCTTCGTCAAGCATGCACATCGCAGCAAACGCCTCGCAAAAAGTTGCAAAATTCCCTATATCATAACGTCTCTCATTGCCAACAAGAGGCGCACACCAAACAAGCCCTCCATTTTCCATGCCCAGTCTGATAGAGTCTGTTATCTGAAGCTCTCCGAGCGCCCCAGGAGCAGTCCGGCGTATGAAGTCGAAAATGCTTGGACCAAATACGTACCGTCCAGCAATCGCATAGTTGCTTGGTGCATCCTCTATTTTGGGTTTTTCGATAAGTGCGTCAATGCGAAACGAACTACCTCTCACAGGTTCAGCAGGTTTGACCATGCCGTACCTGGGTGAGTGTTCAATAGGGACATGTTCCACGGTTATAGCTGCGAAAGCCGGATTACCGACATAGGCCTCTAAGAGCCTCTCCAGCGGCGAGACTTGCTCTTTCGATACGATGACTGAATCTCCCAATGCTACGACAAAGTCTTCGCCGTCCACAGCTTGTTCAGCCTGAAGTATGGAGTCCGCCAGTCCCTTCTGGGTTTCCTGCACAACATAATGCACCCGGACTTGCCCGTCGCACGTGCTTTCGCCAAAATATTCTTGAATCCTCGGTTTTAGCGGGGACACCACAAATATGATATCTTCTATACCTGCTCCGTGCAACTCCTCAACAATGTACTGTACCGCCGGTTTACGTGCTAAGGGTAGCATCTCTTTCGGAGTAATAGAAGTCAGCGGTCGCAACCTTGTGCCCAAACCGGCTGCAGGAATAACTGCTTTACGGATAGATTTGCGACTAGAGGTGCTCAAGGACGTTCTCCTGAAAGGACGGGGCAGATGTTAAGTGAATCACAATTGGCCGGATCAAGCGAAAGTCTGCATTGGGGCGACATGCAAAACCAATTTGGCTCAATATTCCGGATCACGGCATCCTCGGGGATTTGGGCTGGAGCCGACGGTCCGACTCGAACGGACGACCCGCGCATTACGAATGCGCTGCTCTACCAACTGAGCTACGCCGGCCCATGCGTCCTGAAATTGCTCGGAAGGTTGCCGCTATTTGGCAACCAGGTCTTGCAAAAATGGTGCCGGGACCCAGAGTCGAACTGGGGACACGCGGATTTTCAGTCCGCTGCTCTACCAGCTGAGCTATCCCGGCACTTGTTCAAAGTTGGGAGCCCGAATCGTCCTGGACTCCCAACTTTCTGAAATGGCGGGGATGACGGGACTCGAACCCGCGGCCTCCTGCGTGACAGGCAGGCGCTCTAAACCGACTGAGCTACACCCCCATGTAAGGGTCTTGGAGTCAACGAATGGATCCTATTCTGGTATTCCAGACGCCATCCTTGTCTCCGAACTTGGTGGGCGAAACAGGGCTCGAACCTGTGACCTCTTCCTTGTAAGGGAAGCGCTCTCCCAGCTGAGCTATTCGCCCATTATCGGGCCTTTCGTCGAGCATGGTTCGCCGTAGACCTGAAGTATACCAGCAAATGTGCTGTCTGTCAAGAAGAAAAACAGGCCAAAAATCACCTGTCTTTCCTTATACTCATGGCGTCCATTCTCGCCTCATTATATCAATCGAACTCGAACATGTCAAGACAAATCTGAAGGTAGGAGATTGGCAGTCAGTCACGACAAAGGAAGTCTACAAGAAGGAGTTGTCCATCGCTACAGGAATACCCAAGTGCCGGTACGACCAGTTTCCCCTGGGATGAGGAGTTGAAAAACTAGCCGCCAACATTTCACTGGCGACTAGTCAGCAAATGGCAATACAGGGCTAGTGAACTGAGATGGACTCATCTTGGTGAACTAGCCCATACTCTGATTGCGGTTGGTAATGTGAGTATAGCGTATATTCCGGCAATCCCCACGAGGATGTATATCACTCTCGAGACAGCACTGTTTTGCCCAAAGAGTCTGTCTACCAGGTTGAAATTGAATAATCCCACCAAACCCCAGTTAAGCGCACCAACCACAATTAAGACCAATGCGATCCAATAGAGCCAAATCATGTTGGTCGCCTCCTTTTGTATCATGATCACTTATCTTGTACCCATATCTCAGTATGTCAAACACATGTCGAATCCGTAGGACTGACCATCTATTTTTACATACGGCCTATACCTGACAGTTTTAGCCGATTGTGCTATAATTCCCAAGGAGCAGCCGCATGCATATCCACAAAGCAGTACGGTATGAAAAGTCTTTTCGCCATGCCCCTGAGAATCCAGAGGCACGAATTGCGACGTTTTTCCCCATTCTGTCTTACTATGCATCCCCAGGCATGATTTCTATCACGAATAAAAATATGAGGTGACCGCATGACACATCAGCCAACATCAACTTCAAACTATGATTTTGTTGTCGAACACATATGGTCATGGAGAGCAGAGCCGGACAACTTGTTCCATCTACGCACGTTCCCGACTATCTCCTTACGTCTAGCATACGTCACTTCGGAGCCCGACCTGCACACGGAGAAGAATACTATTACTTATGAGGACGATGCAGCCGTCATCTCGAAAAACTTCGTAAATATCGGAGTCCCACTTCGCAACCAAATAAACGAGCTCGAAATGGAGTGGGGGAGCTCTCCATTGGTTCTTACCCTGCGAGAAACCGATTCGTTTGGGGAAGTCCTCATTGAGTTATACCCAGCTCAAGGGAGGGCAACGGTCTACTCAATCACAATTGACCGCATTCTGAAAGGAGGAGTGAGTTACTCTTCCCCTAGCCCTGAGGAACAAATGATCAAACGTGTCGGCAGATACACGTTCGCTCCGATTGGCGCCGGTATGCATCAGGTGGTTCTTAAGGCTATCGAAGAGAAAGTAAGCCTCATGGTCGACGGTACTGAAATACTATCATTCGACGATCCCGACGTCGCTGGTGGATGCGTTGGCATCGGTAGCTGGGAAACTATTCGGCTCAGGTCGTGGAGCCAGGATGAATTGATCACACCCGAAGAAGCGAAATGGCGCGCGGACTTTGTTCGCAATATGACGGATTTTTGCAAAGAATTGGATGCCGAAAGAGACGCGGATATAGCCAAGGTAAACGACTTGACCATACATTCTGGTAGACTTATTTGGAGATACCCGGAAACTGGGACCACATTATCCCTGAACGCGAAGCCTGGTTCACTGAACGGGGATTTATATGCAGGTTTGTACGGCAATCCCCGAATGCTAGCCGGTCCTTTTGCGCTCCCCGAAATAGTCGACGTTCATGGTAACACCTACCACATCGATCCGGACAAACTTCCTGCGTTTGAGGGAGACAACCTACATTTTGCTATCAGTATCCCGATACGAAGTGATTCTGGGGATGAAGCGTCCATGACCTTGCTGGCGAAGTTTACAGAAAACATGGTTTGGTTCTGGACCGCAGAAGTTCACGGACTGCAGGTGCGAAGATTTGCGCTAGCGTTTGGTATGGACAGAGACTTCAAGCCAAACTGGGCGGTTAACGGTTCTGCTGGCGAACCGGCGAAATTGGCGTGGGGAACTGCCACGCTGGTGCCAGACGACGCTCAGGGTGTATCAGGTGGCGTAGATACCGGAAGTGCCAGAAGCGGATTTGGCCTTGGAAAGCCTGACGAAAATGGCCTAACCACGAGCTTGATCTGCACCGATGCAGTAACTGGCCATGTGTGGAAAGCGCTCAGCGGTCAGGATACGAAGTTCGAAGTCAAAGCATTGGGAACTACACCAGCGATTGTATTACACTCAGAAAAACCGAAATTCCGATGGGCAACTATGTTCATGCCTTACCATAAGCTGAATCTTACTGGTTACAAGAAAAGGATGGTTCACTTCATTCGGCAGCCAGAGGAGCCATACAGCAACTGGCGCGAAAGACCTTCCAAATTCGAATACCCTACTGACGAGGAACTCGAACGCTACGCGAGCAACGGTGTCAAGGCCATGGTATGGCATCATACTTGGACGGGCAACAACTCCAGGCAGAGGGATGGTTTCGTTGTTAATGAAAAAGAAATGTCCAGAGCAATGAAGAAGACGCATGAACTTGGCATGGAGACCATCCCGTATATCGGTATTGTGCCGGGGCGACATCCTGTGTTGCGCTACAATGACCTTAGTACTCGCATGTTTTATGACAAGAATTGGGATCTGCAGGATTTCACTTTCTACTCGGTCGCAGGCCGTTTCCAAGATTTCTTTCCATACATAACCGATTACTGGTGCAGAGAATACGGTATTGATGGATTCTACACAGACGGCGGATTAGCACTGCTCGACTGGGGATATACCGGCCTGTCCGAAGAGGACTTCGATGGTATGTCACTTGAGGAGCTAAACGATCGTCTGTACAGCCGAGTCAAACGTGTTCTTCGCAGGCACGGCGCTCGGTTTGGTCTAGAGAATTGGGGCGGTGCACCTATTCACTTAGCTGGTCCGTGGTATGATTGTCGCATGATTGGTGAGGCTTTTCATGAGGCCGCTCCAGAGAAATATCGGGATGGCTACAACCCCTTGTTGACATCCACACCTTTTAAGATGTACGCGGCAAACCTGGAGTCTAGGAACAAGTACAACATAGCAATGGCCGGAGTATGCATGACCGATCTGCAACTCTGCAGCGGCAATTACTCATGGGGTTGCTGGCCCGATATGCCGTCGGATTACCTGAATATAAGGCCATTCTGGGACATATTGAATAGCATAGACTGGGACAATCTTATTGATGCTAGACCTTGGTGGGCACAAAAGCTTGTCGAGGGAGAAGATATTTACGCAGGGTATTACATGACACCTGACCGAGTAGTGTTTTTCATTGCCAACCGAAGAGAGGATAAGCGTCGGATAAGAGTCCGAATCAATCTTGAGGAAGTCCCGGAATCTCTACGAAGCGGTAACATCCGATTGATCTATCCAGAAGCAGAGGAATGGATAGAATTGGGGAAAGGTGAACTAGAAATAGACCTACCCCGCCTCCATGCAGGACCACTCGGCTATGAGATCGTCAAGTAATACTGAAAGGATGGAAAAGTTCGGAACAAATGAAGAAGAAACTGTCAATTTGCGTATTGGCTATGTTTATTGGTTTGGCGTTGGTGGAATCCGGCCTGTCGGTCCCCCAACTCTCCGGGATATCAAGAGATGACACCAATAGGAGGATTGCACCTTCAGAGTGGCGTCGAATGAAAACAGCAGAGCGGATGGATAAACAGGGCTTACTTCACAGGACAACCGCCGTAGTCGATAAGTCTGAAGAAATGCTTCGAATTCCGGACATTGCCCCTGAGAAAACAGGTTTTACTGTGGCTAAGACCCCTCCCACCGTGGAGTTCGTTGTTATCCCAATCGAGAACAGGTACTTCTTCGAAGGGCCAAGCAAAGACAAAGGCCCGGGTCTTTGGACTGCCTGGGGGCAAGGTACGTATAACCCAAACAACGGAAAGTTTTACGGATCTATTGGCGACCACATCTTCTTTGATTCACGATTGCACATCACTGAATACGACCCGCAAACAAAGAGCATACGCACTTTTCCGGAAATCAACAAAGCCTGCGGACTACCGATTGACTATGGTGATGGGAAAATCCACGGGACGCTGGATTTCTACGGCGGGAATACGATGTATTTCATGACTTACTGGACCGAGTATCCTCAGCCACGAGAAGAACTGTTCGATCTCGGATACGAAGGTGGTCGTCTGTTGTCCTTCGATGTCGACAAGGAAAAACTGACGGATTTTGGTGTGCCTATGAAGCGCGTCTCATGGCCTTACCACCGTATGGACAGGAAGCGGGGCTTAATGTACGCAGTCGGCTCTATGAATGAGTTCCTATGCTATGACATAAAGAACCAAAAGATATTGTACGCGGGTTACCCGCCTGCTGGCATGCTGTGGTATGATCGCTGTATGATGGTGGACGAGGAAACGGGCTGTGCTTACTCGAGCAATCTTAGCCGTGACGACCCGCAGATTCACATTATTAAGTATGATTCCTCCAAGAACCGATTCTTCAAGATGAAATCAAGCGTTCCTCTCACAGAGTCCAAGACTCTCCAGGGTAACCATATCCGGGCATATACACCGCGTAAAGCAAAGGACGGCTGGTTCATTTGCATAACCAGGGCTGGGCGAATGTTCAAGTTTTTCCCTGAGGAAGATAGAGTTGAGGATCTGGGATTTTGTTGGGCTGCACCCCCGGAGCAGTTGTACACTACTAGTATAGCCATCAGTCCTGATGATAAGTATATCTATTATGTGCCCGCGGCACATGGTGGCACGCACAAGCTTGGAGGACCTGTTGTCCAGTACAATACTATCACAGGCGAGCGGAAAGCCTTGGCTTTTCTGTTTCCATACTTTTATGAGAAGTATGGCTATATAACTGGTGGTACGTTTTCAGTTTCGATAGATGAAAAAGGAGAGAAGCTGTTCATAGTTATGAACGGCGCATTTGCAAAGTTCGATCCAACGGGTGGCGACGTTTTTGGCGACCCAGCCGTTATGGTCATCCATATAGCCGAATCCGAACGAAAATAGCAGGAAAACCTGCATAAAGGGCGGGGGTAGCGCATATCGAGCCCTCGCCCTGAGATCGATGATTTTTCCTCCACAGGCCAGCCTTTCCCTTATGCACACTCTCGCTTTACGCATCATAATACTGAGAATTAGCGAGGTTCATGATACCTTGATGTTGGGTATATTCAATTGTCCACAAAGCGAGGGCTTACCCCTTACCAGAAGGTTCTAATGTTTGCGAACATGAATCGCGACCAAGGCAAAAACGCAAATAGGTTGTGTCTATTGCCGGAGAGCGAATTGACGCACCTCCTGTATTTGGCTGTCGAAAACAGCCCAATAAGCACCTGGATCGCAGATAGTAATGGCACGTTAGTATACGAGAATAGGGCCAACAGGGAGCTGTTTGGGATTGAGCGAGACGATGAGGTTGTCGGTAAGTACAATATTCTCAAAGATGAAGAGCTCATTCGAAAGGGTTTGTTACCCCAGATAAGGCGTATTTTTGAAGAAGGCGGATCAACTGAGTTCATCATAGATTATGACTTTGCACAAGTCAGGCACGTGACGGTTGCACGTCCGACGCATAAGATACTGCGTGTATTCATTTTCGCTATTTTGGATGAGCAGAAGAGAGTTCAGTATGTTTTTGTGCAGCACGAAGACTACACTGAGAAATGGCGCACCGAACGGGAGTTGCAGGCGTCCCAGCAAAGATATCGCGAACTGGTGGAAGAGGTCTCAGACTGGGTATGGGCAGTCGACGCCGCGGGACGATACACGTACTCGAGCCCCGTGGTCGAGCGCGTTCTCGGATATAAACCGGAAGAAGTCATCGGTACGTCAATCTTCGATCTCATAAACCCAGATGACAGGAAAAAATGTGAAGAGGAATTTCATAAAATAGCTGCAGAAGGCAAGGAGATTGTCAGATGTCTTAACAGAAACTTGAGAAAGGATGGTTCGGTCGTATGGCTTGAAACAAACGGCAAGCCAATCTACGACGAAACCGGCAAGCTAATCGGTTTCAGAGGCATATCCCGAGATGTGACGGAACGGGTAAGGATCGAAGAGGCGCTTAGATATCATGCGGAATTTGATCGGATAATCACCAGGCTCTCTACAAACTTCATCAATCTTCCACTCGATCAGATTGACGACGGCATAAACGAAGCACTTCGTGTTATTGGCGAGTTTACAGGTGCAGACAGGAGCTACATCTTCTTGTTCCGGGATAACCTGCAGCGAATGGACAATACTCATGAGTGGACTGCCCCCGGAATCCGATCGTTTCGAGGCAGGCTGATTAATCTAGCCACGAAAGACTTTCCATGGTTTATGGAAAGGATGCTGAGACAAGAAGTTGTCTATGCGCCTCAGGTGGAAGATCTTCCACCTGAGGCGAGCGCAGAAAAAGCCGAGTTCCAATTCGAGGACATCAAGTCTCTGGTAAACGTTCCCATGGTCTACAGAGGCAACCTTGTTGGCTTTCTTGGTTTTGACTCTGTTAGTGCAAAAAAGGCTTGGGCTGAGGACATAATAGCATTGCTCAGAATCGTTGGTGAGATTTTTGTAAATGCATTAGAACGCAAACGCGCAGAAGAAGCTTTGCACGAAAGCGAGTCGCAGTATCGCCTGCTGGTGCAGATGATGATTGAAGGCCTAGCGAAAGTGGACAGAGATTACGTCTTTACCTACGTAAACGACGCTCTTTGCACGATGTTAGGGTATTCTCGAGATGAACTGCTGGGTCACTCAATACTTGAGTTTATCCATGAAGATTTCCTGTCCTTGATGCACGAGCAGATAGCAAAACGCAAAAGAGGCGAGTCGGGTAAATATGAAACCGCATGGAAGGCAAAAGACGGCCGGAAGGTTTACACGTTAATTTCGCCGCGGCCTATATTGGACGAGAAAGGCGAGTTCACAGGTAGCATAGCGGTTCTCACGGACATTACAGAACGGGAACAAGCTGAAGAGGCTCTTCGAAGATCCGAGGCGCGGTTCCGTACAATTATAGACACAGCGCCAGCTCTAATCTTAGCATACGATAGGGAAGGAATCATACGGCAGGTAAACCCTGCCTTCGAAGAATTTACAGGGTATTCTCGCGAGGAGCTGCTAAACCGTTCTATGTTCGATACCTTTGCACCACTGGAGCTGACCGGTCCCCAGAACGAAGTCACTAATAAGGTCTTCTCAGGTGAAACCGTTACGGGACAGGAATGGTATATCAAGCGGTCCGACGATACTGCAGGTTATGCGCTGGTAAATACTACTCCCCTTTACGGTGAAGACGGCCGAGTGGAACTAGCTCTCGCTATTGGGGTGGATGTTACGGACCGAAAACTGGCGGAAGCGCGCCGCCGCGAGTTAGAGGCACACAAACGCGATTTCTATAGGCGCACCATCCTGGCCGCCACTGAAGGGAAGTTGGTAATCACGGACCGCAGTGAGGTCTTTCAAATCGCTGGCCCCGCAATAGAAACCTGGCACATCGCTGATGGTGCCGACTTAGGAAAGGTGCGTAATGCGATCGCCGAAATAGCAGAGGCAGCAGGTATGGACGAGGATAGGATATATGACTTTGTACTGGCAGTTGGTGAAGCAACGACGAATGCTCTGAAACATGCACGCGGAGGAGCGGCATCTCTACATAAGAAAGATGATAGTTTCATATTTATGATGAACGACAATGGTCCGGGTATCGAAGCACTAACACTGCCAGAAGTCGCGTTGAAGCGTGGATATACTACCGCCGAGTCCCTTGGTATGGGGTACAAAGCAATGATCTCCATTGCAGATAAGGTATACCTGGCAACCGGCCCTGAGGGGACAACAGTTGCTATCGAGATGGCCCTGACAGCCCCCGCAGCCCCTACTGGAATTCCTGATACATGGGCCAAACTGGAGCTAAGTACCTAGTCTCGTTTCTCTCTGGATGAGAACCCCTGTAATCGTATCTCATGTTGCGAGAACCACAAGAAAAGGCCAATTTCGCCGAGTGGATCCTCTTTGGCTCCAGAACCTAAGTTATTCGCTTTCACCTTAGTCCAACCAATGTCCACGGGCAAAAGTGGCCCAAGACAACATAACAATATATGCCGACTACTGTCGCTACAATGTTTGGTAGTCTTTCTATTGTTCCCTGCGAATGTATTTGCGCTTCGCTTTCTTAAATCCCTGGTCTACCTTCTTTTCGTCGAATAGCCAAAGTGCCGAATTTGGCTTCTGATAGAAAGCATAGTAAGAACTGAGAATGGAAGCAACCAGTCGACGTGTGGTTCGTCGCACAATGTTGATCTCTGTGAACAATGTTATAAAAGGTACGCCCTTTCGGTGGGTTTCCATCAGCTTAATTAGCAACTCGAACGTTGACATTTTCTCCGTGGCGGGATCCTCCGCGAGTTTCAGTAGCTCCTGAACACGACCTGATGAAAGAAATGCAAACGGGTCTGTCTTTCCTTCATAAATGAACTGGAATTCATCTGGCTTATCGGTCTTGACCAATTCAAATACCGCCCCGGAGTCAGGCGTGTCCGCCATATACCAGTCACCCATGTCATACATAATGCCCGTGTCCCGGTTTACCCAAATATCACTTCGCTTCTCGCCATCAGTTAGTGTCAGCTCGAGCAGATGAGGCCCTAACGGGAAGAACGTTTTCGGTACCTGACACAAAGGAAACGTACCCAATAGCTTGTGGTGTCTCTTCAATACACAGCGCACGGAATCCATCGGTGGGAGTTCATCCAACTCGGTTATTGGATCCTGATCGCCAACGTCTTGAACAAGCGGATTATGGATTTCCTTGTCAAGGCCGCCCTCCAACCCTTCATCTTCAAGCTCGACCTCCATCGGCTCTCCCTCGAGGGTCTCGAAGTAAAGCCTTGGTATTACCAGTTCTGGCGGCACCTCTTTCACATGCGCCGGGATCCCCTCGGTCATGCGCCATCGATCAGTGCCCACCCAGGTGAAACGAGGATCGGCTCGCATGGCCTCAGCGAGACCCTCAGCTGCTACGGCATAGATTGGTTCTCGAGGGCTTATCTCGAATATCGTTTCCAAAATAGTAGGCATCCTTGCTTCACCCGTTGCCGAGACTATCTGGGCTACCTCATCCAAGTCACGCTCCGAAATAGTAAGGCTTAACGTGGGTGCGACTTCCTCGGTGACTTCGGCCTTCTCAACTACCGTCTGAGGTGCTTCCTCGATGATTTCCTCGGCGAGATGATCAGCCATCTCTACTAGTATCCTGTCGTATTCATCTACCATGTTTTGCACTGCCCATCGGGTGTCTGAGAACCACACCAATTCCTTGCTATGATACAGCTTATCAAACACTTCGACAGGATCGAGGACATCACCCACAGCGCGCCATAGGAAGAAATCTACCAACTTGTTGGGCACCGGTGTCTTGGCAAGGTCTATGAACTTTGTGACAACAGCAACAATATCCGATGATGTCCAGTTAACTTTTGCAGCCGTTTTCTCCAGGGTCTCAATTTCCGAAGTATCTAGGTCGTTGTCAAAAATAATGTCCTCTTCATCAGATGATGTGATCTCTAGAAGCCATTCTCTCAGCCCATAAAGACCGCCAGAAATATGAAAATACCTAGTTTTGTTTTCCAGCATTCTGGCCGCTACTGTTTCGTAGTAATCAGTTGGCCTTTCGTACACGCTGGCAAGTTCATTTGCCACCTGCTGAACGGTCATTGGCCGGCCGTAGTTCTGGATAATTCTCGTTAGAATACGTTCAACGGGTTTCTGCTTATCTTCATAACGAGCGTTCAGGTCCCACCTGCGATCTATCTGATAGAACCTATCGCTCGCTGCCAGCACGTGTCTGATTAATTTCGAACTGTACAGGTCCTTTCCAATAGCTCCGACTATCTCGGCCGAGCGAACTGGCTCCTTGTATCCTAACAAAGCTTCGTACACCTGGTCCTCCAGATATCGGATCGCTTCGCGCTCTATAGGATTTTCGAAAGTCACGTTATTCAATTCCACACCTCCGTGTTTATCACTGTTCCGGTCTCTTAAAGCCCGCCGCTTTAGAAATCAATACCCAACGCGTGGTCCGAATCTCAAACACTACTTGTCTGTACTTCGGCGTCACCGATTACCTTGGCACACATGGAAAACGCCTTCGTATTCAACCTCATCTGAGTACCTACGTGGTCGTGTAAATGCTTACCTATCAAGTCGTGGTGCTCAGCATCGATAATCTCGACGGTTATAAACTGGCCGGGACTTGCCGTGCAGTCTTTGATACGTACTATGCCATCGATATCTGGTGCGTCCCGATAGCTCCGACCAATAGCATGTTTTCCATCTACATGTTCTACGAGGATCTCCATACGAGAGCCTACAAAACTAGTGTTTCGCTCAAGTGATATGCTCTCCTGCAGCTCCATCAGCACACGGCAACGTTTTCTTGCGGTCCGGTGGTGAACCTTATTGGGTAAATTTGCCGCCGAAGTGCCGTCTTCTGGCGAAAAAACAAAAGCTCCTAATCGATCAAAGCGCGTGTCTCTCACGAAATCAAGCAGCTCTTTAAACATCGCCTCTGTCTCGCCCGGGAAACCAACTATGAATGTCGTCCGAATAGCAATATCCGGACATATCGCACGCACCTTGCCAAGCATGTCAATGTACTCGGCCTTACTCCCCCGGCGTCCCATGGCCTTTAGAATAGCATCTGAGCAGTGCTGAAGGGGTACGTCTAGGTACTTGCATATCTTGTCATTAGAGGCGATAACCTCAATGAGTTCGTCAGTAATCCGAGTAGGATAGCAGTACAAAAGCCGAATCCACCTTAGTCCATCAATCCCAGCCAGTTCTTCTAGCAAATCCGGAAGGGTATAGCGCTCCTCGTCATCACATCCGTACCGCGTGACATCCTGGGCCACCAGATTCAGCTCTCGTACCCCTAAATCAGCAAGTGCTTTTGCTTCCTCTAGTATCACATTGGCTGGTCTACTGCGGAATCCGCCACGAATACTCGGAATGGCGCAATACGTGCAGCGGTTGTCACATCCGTCTGCAACCCTCAAATAGGCTGTCCAAGGCGCAGTGGACAACACGCGATTCCTGCTCTCAAGCCACCAAGCCGAGGGCTCACCAACATCGATAATCTTATTGCCGGCCAGTGTTTCTGCAATGGCTCGAGTCACATCCCCAGTTTTTCCTAGCCCCAGCACCGCATCAATCTCTGGGATCTCAGCCGCCAGATCTTTTCCATACCGCTGAGCTAGACAACCGGTGACTATGACAGAACGGCAAGCGCCGTTCGTTTTGTATCGAACGGCGTCAAGAATTGAATCTATGGACTCTTCTTTCGCGCTCTTTATGAAACCGCACGTGTTTACTATTAACACGTCTGCACATTCGATATCGGTCTCTATTTTATGCCCCGCTTTTTGAACCTCGCCTAGAATCTCTTCAGCATCGACTAGATTCTTAGGACAGCCTAGGCTAATTATCCCAACTCTTGCCATATCTTCAAAATGCAAATCCCGTGTACTGCTTCTGCGTTCACTCGTCTTCCGATTGATAGTTACCTTGACCGCTGAACGAGGAACCGCCAAACAGTCGGTCGAGATCATCCTTAGTTATCAAAACCTCACGGGGCTTCGCTCCGTCTGGCGGACCAACTATTCCTTGTTGTTCCATCGCATCTACAAGACGTGCTGCTCGTGTATACCCAATCCTGAACTTGCGCTGGATCATGGACGTAGACGCATAACCGTTCATGACTACCATCCTAACCGCGGGTTCATAGACTTCGTCGTTGACAGCGTCATTCAATGCATCACTGCTTCCAACTTCGCCGACTTGAACCGGTTCCATAGTGTAGTCGGGTGACTCCTGATCCTTTATGAACTTTACAAGAGCCTCGATTTCCTTCTCGGAAATGAAACAACCCTGTATTCTAGTAGGCTTGGCGGCATCTATGGGCTTGAAAAGCATGTCGCCCCGGCCAATCAGTCGCTCTGCGCCACTCATGTCCAAAATGGTCCGGCTGTCTACCTGCGAGTTCATTGCAAAAGCTATTCGCGAAGAAATATTAGCCTTAATTGTACCCGTGACTACGTCTACTGACGGGCGTTGTGTGGCGATAACAAGATGAATGCCAGTCGCCCTAGCCAACTGCGCCAACCGACATATGGAAAATTCTACTTCCGGCCCAGCTTGCATCATCAAGTCCGCTAATTCGTCTACAATAATTACTATGTACGGCAGTCGTTCTTCAGGCTTTACTTTTTCGTTATACCCATTGAAATCCCTTGTCTGTTTCTCCACAAACAAGTCATATCTGCGCTCCATTTCCTTCAAAGCAGCCCGCAGGATGCCCGTGGCTTGGCGTACATCCCGCACGACCGGCGCGCACAGGTGCGGAATGCCGTCATACAAGCTCAGCTCTACCCGCTTTGGGTCTATGAGAATCATCTTTACTTCTCGCGGCGTGGCACGGAATAACAAGCTGGCAATCAGAGTATTGAGACATACACTCTTGCCCGCGTTGGTTGCACCTGCTACTAGCATGTGCGGCATCTTTGTCAGATCGGCATACCGCGGCTGACCAGCGACATCTTTCCCAAGCGCGATTGTAAGTTTCGAAGGAGCACCACGGAACTCATCGGTATCCAAACACTCTCTGAGCGTCACTATGGCTGGGTTGCTGTTTGGTACTTCTACGCCGATAGCCGACTTACCCGGAATCGGTGCTTCAACCCGAACGTCTATTGCTGCTAGGGACATTGCCAAATTGTCTGCAAGACTAACAATCTTGCTAACCTTGATGCCGGGGGCTAGCTGAATCTCATATCTCGTCACCGTCGGACCATGGCTGACCTCTACCACGTTTGCCTCGATCTTGAACTCTTCGAGCGTCCGTTCAATGACGTCTATCTTGTAATTTAGATCAGCTTGCACCCGTTTGGGCGGCGGTGGAGGCTCCTTCAGAAGCGTAATTGGCGGAAGTTGATACTCTGAGCCGCTTTTCGGTAAAGGTGGCGCTACACCGACAGATTTTGGCTTTTGAGCGTCTTCGGATACACGCGCAATGACGACACCGGGTCGAACATCTGCTTTTTCTTGATCATGACTGAATATGCGCTTCTTGAGTACAGACAGTACCTCCGACGTATCTTTACGGGTTCTAATGCGGGATTTCGCTTCAACATCAGTTGCAGATTCGTCCTCCAGCCCCCTAACTGCCTTTGCTCGCCGCCGGCCGCGTGGTGCAAATAGCCTACCCGTGCTTTCGATTATGGCTACAAGCGAAGCACCGCTGATGAGAAGCGATCCTGTAATTGCTGTTGCAGTGAGTATTATATAGCTACTGATGCGGCCGAAAATCGCTTCCAAAATGTATGAAGCACCCAGGCCAACCATACCACCGCCGTGCCTAACCTCAATGCCCAAATTTGCCTCTTCATAACCGGGCGCGCCGTGAGCTAATCCCACAACGCTGTCTGTCCTAGCAAATTGACACCAACTTGTGAAAACTACGAAGAGGAGTACAAAACCGATGATTCTGTTGGAGGTGGCAGAGTGTCGTACGCCGGTAACCAGCGTATAGCCTGCGAACATCAAGAGAAAGGGGATTACATAAGCGCCCAACCCTGCTATCAGCGTCAAGACACCGCTGACTTGTTCTCCAAACCATCCGCTACTGCTGTGGGCCACTAATCCCACAAGCAGTACCGCACCCAGAGTCGCAGACGCGACGCCGGCTATGTCTTGAATCAGCGGATCATTGTTCGCCTTCCGACGCGTCTTGGCCATCAATATACGCCCCTTGCGGCTTAGTATATCAGAGAGAAAACAAAACGGTCAAGAACCACTTCTTACCCTGGCTAGTCTGAAATTTGCATTAATCGCGCAATATGTGTATCCTATATCGAGGTATCCAGCGTGTCAGTCCTGGATCGAAAGGACACCTCTCCGCAGGAAAAGGGCTCGCGAGTTAGAGCGCTGTTTCTATGCTAGGGTCAGGTTATGCGTGATCGTCAGCGAAGGTCTATTAGAAATGCTGCACTGGCTAGCACGATAGGCATTGTGCTGGTGGTCTGCACAGCTATTGGTTATCTCTTCGGATCTTGGCTGGACACCAAGTTGGGAACCAGTCCCTGGTTGATGCTTGTATTCACGCTGATGGGCATAGCCGCAGGATTCATGGAAATGTTGCGTATCCTTAGAATGATCTCAGAAGAGTGAAGGACCACGGACGTGGACCACTTCGGCAAAAAGACTTACCGGTCGATTGTGTTGGCTTGGATAATAGCAATAAGCTGGACACTAGCTTTTCAGAAGCCGTGGATAGCACTTAGTGTCACTTTGGGTACAGCGCTCACCACGGTTTCACTGGCAGTGCTTCAATGGGTGGTCGAAAGCACTTTCGTGCCAGGCAGCCGCAAGCCGATGAAACGACTAGCCGTGGTGGGTACCAAAAAATACGTCGTGTTAGGTGCGTTGTTGTACGCTGTTGTACGATGTGACCGGATCAATCTACCTGCTTTCATTGGAGGAGTTTTCTTGGTGCATTTTGCAATATTCTCCAGATTTGTAGGAATCAGACTAACCGAACGTTGGCTGGCAGACAGTTCACGAGGTCTAGCATCTGCTGTACATAGTAAGGAGAATTAGAAGTGGAGCACGAAGCTAGTCCTTGGTTACTCTTTGCTATGTCGGTATTAGTGGCAATAGGTCTGGCGCTATTCGGTATCCTATCCACACGCCGTTTGGAAAAGATACCTACTAGGCGGATACAGTCCGTAGCTGAGTTCATTGTGCAATCGCTGGATAACTTCGTCGTAGGGATTATTGGTCCAAAAGGCAGGACTTACACGCCGTTTATCGGTTCACTGTTTCTATATATTCTGACTATGAACTTACTGGGGCTCGTTCCACTTTTCAAGTCACCCACGACTAGTCTCAGTATAACCGTTCCTTTGGCTCTGATTGTTTTCGTGGTCTACAACTACGCTGGCATACGCGAAGTAGGGCTTGTTCCGTACCTAAAGCATCTGGCCGGAGAGCCAATATGGTTGGCACCCCTAATGTTACCGATTCATGTTATCGGGGAACTAGCTAGGCCGCTTTCGCTGTCTATTCGTCTTTTCGGAAATATCTTTGGTGAAGAAACTGTCCTGGCGATACTTGCCGGGCTAACGTTTGTCATCATACCGTACGTAGTGGCAATACCAACCCAGTTTCCAATGATGCTGTTCGCCATATTCACTTCATTCGTGCAGGCACTCGTCTTCACGATGCTTACAACCATTTACATTTCGGTTGCGATTGCCAACCACGAAGAACATTGAATCGTCGTACTAGCTACTAGGTAGAAAAGAATTATAACGCCTTATCATCATAGGGATTCAGAAGGGAGGCAGACAATTGGGTTACTTTGTTGCACTGGCGCTGGCTGTAGGACTTGGACTGCCAATCGCCGTACTCTCTGCAGCACTAGCTCAGGGAAGGGCGGCAAGCGCAGCTCTGGAGGGTATTGCTCGCCAACCTGAGGCGGCAGGCAAAATACAGACCGCTATGATCATCGGCCTTGCGCTGATTGAATCGCTGGTCATCTACGCTCTCTTGATATTCTTCATACTCCAGAGCAAGTTGCCAGCGACCGCCGATATACTGGCGAAGATCAAGTAATGTCAAAGCAAGGTTTGAAGAACAGGGGCAGTAGGGTTACTGACTCCACTGCCTCACCTTGCATGCTTTGAGGATCTCAAATGGCAGAGTTGTTTCATACCTTGAATATCGACCCCAAAGTGATAGCGTCTCAAATCACGGGTTTTATTCTGCTTTGGGTGGTGCTGGCCAGATTTCTCTTCAGACCAGTGATGGCTCTATTGGACGCACGTGATCAGGAGATAAAGTCCACCTATGAGAATGCTCAGAACGAACGTGCTCGAGCGGAAGAACTTCGCGTCGAGTACGAGCAGCGAATCTCGGCAATAGAATCTGAGGCGAGATCCCGTATACAGGCTGCGATTAAAGAAGGGGAGAGCATGAAAGACGAAATAGTCGCAGATGCTCGGCGCAGGTCCGACGATATACTGCGCAAAGGACAGCAGGATCTTGCTCGAGAACGAGATAAAACGCTCGCAGAGTTAAGAGAAGAAATTGTGGAGATAGCAATCACAGCCGCAAGTAAGATCGTAGCCGAATCGCTTGATGATGCGAAACATCGCAAGCTGGTAAGTGACTTCATAAACAAACTTGAGGTAAGCAAGTGAGACAATCAGTAGTTGCCAGAAGATATGTCGGAGCACTGTTTGAAATGTCGGCGCAAACCGGTGTCGTTGACAAGGTGGAAAGCGATCTAGGTCTGATAACCTATTCGCTGGAAAACATACCACGCCTTGCCGAAGTACTCGAACATCCGCTGATTCCGCCAGAGCGTAAGAAAGCCATCGTAACCGATATCTTTGGCAACAAAATAGAGCAAGTCACTCTCAACTTCCTTTACCTAATTATAGACAAGCGGCGCGAGAGTATACTGCCTGATGTCGAGCCGGAGTTCGTCAGACTTGCAAACGACCTGCGAGGTATTGAGCCCATTATGGTGACAGCAGCAGTGTCGTTGACCCCTGAGGAGAGGACTGCACTCAAGGTCAAACTAGAGAAACTAACCAGCAAGAAAGTTGAACTGCATATCACAGAAGATCCAAGCCTGATAGGCGGATTAGTTTTGCGCATTGGAGATACAGTGATTGATGGAAGTGTGCAAGGCTACCTGGAATCACTCAAGAATAAATTGTTAGGAAAAGAGTAGCCACACAGATGAGTAAGGAGTAACTATCCTATGTCAATAAGTATACGGCCTGAGGAAGTAACCTCTATCCTGGAAAAAGAGCTTCAGTCTTACACCACAGAACTGAAAGAAGTAGGTGTAGGTACTGTAATACAAGTCGGCGATGGTATTGCGCGTTTGTACGGTCTAAGCGATGCCATGGCTGGGGAAATGGTCGAGTTCCCGAACGGCGTTTTCGGCATGGTGTTCAACCTGGAAGAAGACAATGTGGGCTGCATAATCCTTGGCTCCGATGTTGACATTAAAGAAGGTGATACAGCAAAGCGAACAGGTAGGATAGTCTCCGTTCCAGTAGGTGAATCCCTAGTCGGTCGCGTAGTAAACGCTCTTGGACAGCCATTGGATGACAAAGGACCGATCGTTACGGATAAGTTCCGTACTGTTGAGACTGTTGCCCCAGGTGTGGTAGACCGTCAGCCAGTAAAAGAACCTTTGCAAACCGGCATAAAAGCCATTGACAGCATGATTCCTATAGGCCGAGGACAGAGGGAATTAATCATTGGCGACCGGCAAACGGGAAAGACCGCGATTATTATTGATACCATAATCAATCAGAAAGACACCGATGTCTACTGCATTTACGTCGCCATTGGTCAGAAACTATCCACTGTCGCGCAGGTTGTGAAGACTCTTGAGGACTTTGGAGCGATGGAGTACACCACCGTAGTAAGCGCAACCGCCAGCGATCCCGCTCCTCTTCAATACCTGGCTCCATATGCGGGATGTGCAATGGGTGAGGAGTTTAGGGACAATGGCAAACACGCCGTGGTGTTCTATGACGATCTCTCCAAGCACGCACAGGCGTATCGGCAGATCTCTCTATTACTCAGAAGGCCACCGGGTCGAGAGGCATACCCTGGTGATGTCTTCTATCTGCATTCCCGATTGCTTGAGCGTGCTGCAAAGTTGAATGATCAGCTGGGAGGTGGATCTCTGACCGCGATTCCTGTCATCGAAACGCAGGCCGGAGACATTTCAGCTTACATACCAACAAATGTTATCTCTATCACAGACGGCCAGATATTCCTAGAGTCGGATTTGTTCTATGCTGGTGTCCGGCCAGCAATCAACGTAGGGGTGTCGGTATCTCGCGTTGGCGGCAATGCCCAGATTAAAGCTATGAAACAAGTCGCCGGTCGCCTACGTATTGACCTGGCGCGATTCAGAGAGGTCCTGGCGTTCGCGCAATTCGCAACTGACTTGGACAAGGTCACACTGGCTCAGCTTGCGAGAGGTTCGCGTCTGACAGAAATCCTAAAGCAACCTCAATATGAGCCTATGCCGGTCGAAAAGCAAGTCATGATAATATACGCCGGCAATTCTGGATACTTGGACGACATACCTGTCGAACAAGTTCGAAGGTTTGAAAAAGAGTTTTTCCAGTTTATGGATGCCAAGTACCCGGATGTGGCTCTCCAGATCAAGAACACAAAGGCGTTAAGTGCCGAGACCGAAGAATTGCTTAAAAAGGCTATTGCCGACTTCAAACAGCAATTCAAAGCATAAGGTGAACACCAAACTGGCTGACATCCAGTTGATCACATTGCGGTGACTATATCATGGCAAGTATGAGAGATATCCGGCGTCGCATTCGTACCGCCCGGAACATACAACAGATAACTAAGGCATTGCAGATGGTGGCAGCCGCGCGCTTGCAACGCGCCCAGTCCAGGGCTGCAGCGGCAAGACCCTACGTGCATGAAATGGCCGTGGTTATGGGGCATCTGGCAGCTGCTGGGATAGAAATCGAACATCCTCTTCTCGAAGTGCGAGAGCCGGCCAACATAGGGATAGTCTTGATAACATCCGATCGCGGCATGGCAGGTAGCTATAATGTTAATGTCATCCGCACTGCTTCAGAGCTAGTTGCGTCGTACGATAAGTCGTCGGTGAAATTCGTGACGGTCGGACGCAAGGGTCGGATGTTTCTTGCACGCCGAGGTTTTCAGATCGCAGCCGATTTCCCCATGCCATCGTCTGAGGTCAACTTCGCGGATGCTAGGGATGTTAGCAGGACAGTCCAAAACATGTTCGAGCGTCGCGAAGTTGATCGTGTAATCGTTGTTTACACCAGATTTGTCTCAGCCGTATCTCATCGAGTCACAAGCTTGCAACTCTTGCCGATTGCTCCTGTCCAAGTCGGCGAGACAGTTAAGTTGGAGGAATACATTTTCGAACCAGCACCACAGAAGTTACTGGCAAGCTTGTTGCCGCGATATATCGATAACCAGATCTACGAGGCTATGCTGGAATCACTTGCAAGCGAGCATGGAGCACGTATGGCGGCTATGCGCGCGGCGACAGACAACGCATCAGAAATGATCGATCGCTTGACACTCGATTTCAACCGTGCACGCCAGGCAGCGATAACAAAGGAAATAGCCGAGATAGTCAGCGGCGCGGAAGCTCTCAAATAAGACCAGCGACTATTGGAGGTAACAATGGCAGAAGGACATGTAGTACAGGTGGTAGGTCCGGTGGTAGACTGCAAGTTTCCACCTGATGCCTTGCCCAAAATTCTAAACGCAGTTCACATCGTAACCGATGAAAAGCAAAACAAAGTCTTGGTCGTAGAGGTCGCCCAGATGCTCGGCAACGACGTAGTAAGGTGTATCGCTATGGCAAGCACGGACGGTCTAGTGCGGGGTATGAAGGCTGTCGACACCGGCGGGCCAATCACTGTGCCAGTAGGTAATGAAACGCTTGGCAGGGTTTTCAACGTTCTCGGCGATCCCATAGATCGCTTGGGTCCAGCTGATACCCAAAAGCGCTTACCCATTCACCGACCAGCTCCTTCGTTTGAGGAGCAAAGCACGGTTACTGAGCAGTTTGAGACCGGACTGAAGGTGATTGACCTCCTGTGCCCCTATGCCAAGGGTGGCAAAATAGGTCTCTTCGGTGGCGCCGGAGTTGGCAAGACAGTTCTTATCATGGAGCTTATCCGAAACATTGCGACAGAGCATGGAGGTGTTTCCGTGTTTGCCGGAGTCGGTGAACGAACTAGAGAAGGAAATGACCTCTGGCTAGAGATGAAAGAAAGCGGCGTCATATCCAAGACAACCATGGTCTTTGGACAAATGAATGAACCGCCGGGCGCAAGGTTCCGTGTTGGACTTTCGGCGCTTACCATGGCAGAGTACTTCCGGGATGAACTGGGGCAGGATGTACTCCTATTCATCGACAACATATTTAGGTTTGTACAAGCCGGTTCGGAGGTGTCAGCTCTGCTCGGCAGGATGCCATCCGCTGTAGGATACCAGCCGACTCTGGGAACTGATCTGGGTGCCCTAGAGGAACGGATTACCTCTACTCACAAGGGCTCCGTTACGTCTATTCAAGCTATTTACGTTCCGGCAGACGATCCAACAGACCCCGCCCCCGCGACCACATTCAGCCATCTGGACGCTACAACGTATCTCGAGCGGCGCATCGTCGAGCAGGGAATATACCCCGCCGTTGATCCATTGGTCTCCACATCGAGAATCCTCGACCCCAGGATCGTTGGAGAGGAGCATTATCGGGTAGCGCGGCAGGTGCAAGCCACGCTCCAAAGATACCGTGAACTCCAGGATATTATCGCAATACTCGGTATCGACGAACTGTCTGACGAAGATAAGCTGACAGTAGCGCGAGCAAGAAAGATCCAGCTCTTCTTGTCTCAGCCAAACTTTGTTGCAGAGCAGTTCACAGGCATACCGGGTAAGTACGTTCCTCTGCAGGAGACGATTCGCAGTTTCAAGGAGTTGGTCGAGGGCAAACATGACGACTTGCCGGAACAAGCCTTCTATATGGTTGGCGGGATAGACGAAGCACTTGAAAAAGCAGAGCAGATGAAGGCTGCGGCGGTGTAAATATCCGCAGTCGACTGTTCCAGTCTGATGGTCAGAATACATATTCGACACAACGAATCCCGGTTGAATCAGTAGCATTCCGAACGATAGAGTCATTAATATGCCTGAAAAAACCTTCAAAATTGAGGTAATCACACCAGAACGAACTGTGCTGACGCAAGAAGTGGTATCTCTGATCGTTCCAGCAATGGAGGGACAGCTAGGAATTATGGCTGACCACGCCCCTCTCATTGCAGAGCTCATTATAGGGGAGATATGGTTCCGATGTCCCAATGGTGAAGTGATTCGTTTGGCTACCAGCGGCGGGTTCCTCGAAGTTCGAGAAAATACGACGCGAATCCTTGTGGATACGGCCGAACGTGCCGAAGAAATAGATGTAGTGCGAGCTGAGGAAGCTCGCAAACGAGCCGAGGCGCGCCTTCGTTCTCGGGAAGAGGGAGTCGATTTGGCACGCGCGGAAGCGGCTCTCAAGAGGGCGATAGTGCGACTGAAAGTAGCCAAGGGAGAGTGAGCGAACATGCGTGGGGCTATGGGGCAGGTAGTGGCCGCGTTGTATATAGCGACAGCTGTTTTATGCTTGCCTGCTATTGCCCAGAAGATTCCAACAGAAACATGGATGGGAGTCTACCTAGGCCAAACAAAAATCGGATACTCCAAATTCGCCATCGACAAGTCCGAATACCAGGGAAAGCCAGGTTATCGCTTGGAAAGCTCCAGTAGCACACGTATCTCGGCTTTGGGTGTCGAAGTCGAACAAACACTCGATACCGTCGTCTATATCGATTCCAACTTCAATCCCCTCCGTCAGGTCTTTCGAATGTCGTCCGGCGGTCATTCGATGAGCATCAACGCAGATTTCAGACCAGAGGAAATTGTTGCAGAGGCTATCTCCGAAGGGACTAGAAGTACAAAGAACATTCCCATCCCAAAGGGCGCAAAGCTAGTCAGTGACACCACATACCTTCCCATAGGAACTCAGCTGAACGTCGGTGATAAAGTCAGCTATACGTGGTTCAATCCTGTTACAATGACTCTCGATAACCTCGAACTGGAAGTTCTGCGTAAGGAAGAGCTGAAGCTCGGCTCCGAAGTATTTCAAGCTTTTGTCATCAAGAGTACTAGCTCTGCAGGCGAGATGATGTGTTGGCAGGACGAGAATGGGGAATTGCTCAAGGTACAAGCAGTAGCTGGCATACTGATGATTCGTGAATCAAAAGAGGAAGCAATGGCTGGTGCCACCGGCACATATTCACCCCCTGCAGATCTAGCAGTGATGACGTCTGCCGCGACCAATACACGAATACCCAACCCGCGCAAAGTGAAAAGCATGCGAGTGCTGCTCTCTGGAATCACAGAGGACTCTCTGGTTCTCCAAGATGACCGGCAGAAAATCGAGCGTAGGTCTGAGAAAGGTGTGATCGAGTATAGCATCAAGGCATCAGAGCTAAATACGTCTAAGACCCTTCTATTACCATTGCCTAAGGCAGGAATGAGTGACTATCTTGCAGACACGGCATACATCCAGCCTTCAAACTCAGAAATTAGCCGCACTGCGCAAAAGATCATTGGCGATGAGAAGAACACTGGGAAAATTGTTTCTAAAATACGAGCGTGGGTCAACAAGAACATGCGGCCGAGGGGGGATATAGGTATTATCCGGACTTCCGTCGATATACTCCACGCAAAAAGCGGTGTTTGTCGCGATTATGCTGTTCTTTATACCGCCTTGGCACGGTCAGTTGGTATACCCACAAGGCTAATCTCTGGTCTGGTCTATTGGAATGGCGGCTTCTATTACCATGCTTGGGCAGAGAGTTACGTAGGCCAATGGGTACCCGTAGATGCCACTCTAGATACCGATTTTGTAGACGCTACCCACATCAAACTCGCTCAGGGCGATGTAAATGTGATGTTCCAGACCGTTAAGACGATGGGAGCCATCAAGGCCGATATCATCGAATGGAAATAGCAAGTTCAACTCTCTATTCTGCATCTCTTGCTCAAACGGAAGGAATAGCTGAACCCTGGACTACTAAACACCCTCTATCCTGTTTGTTCGGTGTCTCAAGTATTTCCGGGCGGATGACAGCTGATATCAAGGAAGGTCAGAGGGAGTACGGTTTGAGACCTCAGGCTGCGGAAGCTTCTCCATTCCAATCTTGACGGTGACTTGCACGTTGTGGCGGTCTGTGAGCTGTAGGCCTGGAGGTACGATTATACGCATATCTTGTGTAAACGACCGGGTCCGACCTGAAAGGTGAATGGGTTCGGTTTTCACAACTGTTACTGATACTAGCCTTTCTGGTTTGCCTGCCACGGTTACCATCTGAGGTTTGATGCTTATGCTCTCAACCTTATACGGAAACGGAGGCAGTCCATTCGTATCTATGCTGACGAACACCGCTCGTGTCGCTGGAGCCTCTAGCAAGTTCAGCTTGAGATGAACCCTTTCTGGTGTCAGCTCCACCCCGCGCACTTGTTTCCCATGCGCATCGACAGCGTGTACGACGAAATCGCCGTCGATGTCAGTGGGCACCGAACTGTCCGCATCCACGTTTATCACGAGCTTGGCCACTTTGTTGACGACAGCAGTCCGACCACTGACAATTGCCTTGCCCGGTGATAGTTGCGGCACACCGAATTTGTAGCCCAAAGGAGGAGAACCGCTATACTGCACATTTATGGCCATGATACGCTGAGCCTTGTTCTCCAGCACAACCTGTACTTCTTTCGGAACAGGTACCGCAGAGACTAGTCCTTGGTAACCGTCTGGCAACTTCACCCTTACGGGTACTGTATGCTTGCCCAGAATCTTGCCTTCCAGACTTACGTAAGCTGATATCGAATCTGGTTCAGCAGCAATGGTGTTAACGCCTGAGCGAGTTCCACGAACTATGACGTCCACAGTCTGCGGTGCCGAAACCGTGATGTAACCAGGCTCTACCTTCACTATTCGCAGAGGAACGCTCTTAATTTGCCGAGACGAACGCGGATTCTGGCCTATTCCCGCATATACCCAAATGACTATCGCTATTCCCAATGCCGCAATCTTGTACCTGAAGTTGTCTCTTAACATTTGGGTTCCTGCTCCGATGACCCACTGGGACGTATGATAGATATGGCACTAGACATGGTCTCGCGAATCTGCCGGACGCCGTCCGCCCGTTCAGTCGCCTGGAGTAATTCTAGCAACCTATTGCGTACCTCATCTGCGTTCAAGCCCCGGCACAAATCACCGCTGACTGCCATAGAGATCATTCCTGTCTCTTCTGAGACCACAAGCACTATGGCATCGCTCTGCTCAGCTACCCCAAGCGCAGCTTTGTGCCTCGTGTGAATCATCGTACCAACCTTTGGACTGTCGCTCAAAGGTAACGTGCAACTTGCCGCCACAATTCGGTTCCCCCGGATTATGACAGCACCATCATGCAAAGGACTACCGGGGTGAAAAATCGTTCGAAGCAATTGGGCGGATACAAGAGCGTCCATACGCTGCCCATTTGCTATAATGTCGTCCAATCTCACGTCCCGCTCTATCACCATGAGAGCACCTACGTTCGAGCCCGACATATCTGCTACGACTTTAGCAAGCTGATCTACCATTTCGTAAATGTCCTTTCTCCCAAGGGTAGTCAACTTGCTACCAAGGAATTTCAGCCTCCCCATTTCTTCAAGGGCATGCCGAAGCTCCGGATAGAAAAGAATCACTAGAGCTACAGGACCCAAAGGGAGAACAGCGCGAAGTAGCCAATTCAAAGCTCTCAAGTTAAGCGCATCGCTTATAAACACTAGAAGGAAGAAGACTCCCAAGCCCCACATGATTTGCCATGCACGTGTTCCTTTTACGAGCATCATCAGTTTGTAGATAACGTACGCAACCGCGAGAATGTCAAGCACCGATATAAGTGGGGCAAAGCCGCCCATATCTCGCAACCTTCCGATCCAGTCTGTTACAGTTTCCACCAGCGTTCCTTCTGCTACCCATCAACGGGATTTAATACGCCGTGAGTTTCGATGCGTTTGAAAACCAGCGGTGCAAGTCTCTAGAGGTCGAGTGGTTAGAGGCCAGACCAAGGCAGCCAGACAATGGCCGGTCATGATAATGCGAACCTCGAAGTAAAGTATCAATATCCACGAAGGCTGACGCCATTCGACAGACACGAACCCAGAAGTTACCAGCCCCTGTTTCGAGAACGACAGCCACCCTACCCAGACTCAGGCGCCGCTCACGGAAGTATAACATATGCACTCGGCCTGGTCAACTTGGCTGGTTGCCGTGACTCGTGACTTTCAATGTCACCATCTTCAAGGTAAATTCAACGACAAATCGGGTTCGTGAGAAGCTCATCTCTCAATTAATAGCGCTTTGGCAAGCGATGAATCCAATAAAGCAAAGCTGTCTGATGTACCGAAATCATTTCCACATGTACACATAGGCTTTCCAAATAGTGTATCAAGGAACGCAAAATCGTCGTTCACCGTATTGAAAGCGAATGGTGACGCGGAAAAATCGTGCGAATAGGAAAAGCTGCTTGGAGTTTGGAGTGAGACTCGCTGAGAAGGTATACCCTGTTCTTCGCCTACCAGCGTACCCATAACCCTTCGCAATGCAGTATTCAAAGCCTCCAATTCCCAGTACGTAAGTTTGCTCAAACCTGCCAAGCGTTTCTCTTCGGGAGTCATCAGGTCTGTCACCCTAGTCGTGCTCCAAAGTCTTGGGGGCGGGTAGATGATGACGGGCGGAGAGGGAGTACGATATGACCAAATTGACCGCTGTTCTATTCTCTCTGCATCCCATATCCTCGCTTGCTGACGCTCGTCCGGGAGGATTAACTGCGAACTGGTTCCACCGAACGAGTATGGAGAGGATATTATGACTTGTTTGTTCTCATATCGCCAGAAGGATGGTGCTCCCACTCCTTTTTCTATCACCCATTGTTCACCATTACTTCGCTGAACAATTGCCTTGTTGTTGTCGAAGATTTTTATCACCTTCACATACTCAGTTTTCCCAAATGCTGTTGAGATAAAGACCAGCATCAAGCCGACAATCAAGAAGCCCCATGCCTTTTTCATGCTCGCCACCCCCTAGTCATTATGTACCATCAATGCTCTTTCTTGAATACAAACAGAGGTCAAACTCGTTTCCCAACGATTTCCAGTCCGAAAAGTCTCCTAGATGGATCATTACCAACATACCATACATGTTAGGAGCCCAAATTTTTTATAACCCGTATATGAGCATTATACGATGGTTAACAAGGCTAGTCAACCTTCAGTAGAAGCCCTATGGATCGGCTCTGCCACGGCAATCTATATTTCCCAAAGGCCATACGCTAAGGCCTCTAGAATAGGAATCAACGTTTGTTTCTCGCAATCACTTCTGAGGGTAGAAGTATTACGTCCTACAGATGGTAGAAGCCATCACTCAATCTTTCACTGCGAGACGTCGAATGTTGAAAGGTATAACCAGTCGCAAAGAACGCAATAATCACCTATGTATACGTTTTATACATGCAGCTCTATCCATAACCCTGCTTGCACTGGCTATACGGCTGTATCGGCTTGGAGCTGAGTGCTTGTGGATCGACGAAGGTTACAGTATTAGAGTTGCCAAAGAATTCGCTTCCACTCCTCATTTTGAGTTTGTACGTCCCTTATACCATATCTTTCTCGCACTTTGGATGCGGTTGGGACAGTCTGAGTTCATGCTCAGATTCCCTTCCGCGATATTTGGAGCGGCGGCAGTACTCGTCTTGTGTTATGCCGGCAAGCAGATTGTGGGTGTGCGTGCATCTCTTCTAGCTGGATTACTTATGGCCATTTCACCTCTATACGTGAACCACTCACAAGAGGTCCGCATGTATGCCCTGACCTCTATGCTCACTCTATTGGCCATGTATTTCTTCATCTCGTTTATGCTACAGCCTCGTGCAAGGTATCTCATAACTTGTATATTGTTCGACCTATTGAGCATAGCGACTTTTCCCCTTTCGGCGCTCTTGATAGTAGTACAAGACTTGGTGCTACTGCTATATGTACGTGGCGTCACGGCGCGACGATGGCTTAGTGCACAGATATGCCTACTAATATCAACTGCGCCAATGCTCTTGCATACCTTAACCGCATCATTAGATATGTCTCCGGAAAAAAGTCCGCAGCTGTCTTTCGCCAGAATTCTGGATCTTCTCGGAGAATTTACTCTCTTTGCACGTGGGCCCTCAGGTAGCATGACTGCCCGGGCGTTCGATATGTATGTTTTCGGCACGGTAGCGCTCGTGGCTTACGGCTCTTGGCAAGTTTGGAACGTGAAGAGAGAGCAGGCGCGGTATGTTCTACTCCTGCTGTGGCTAATACTGCCATTGTTTGTAACCGTCTTTCTAGCACAGGTTGCTCATACCCAGTGCTTGTCCAGATACGTGCTCTATGCTGCTCCTGCTTACTTATTGCTAATTGGACTGTCTATAGACAGCCTACCATCTCATAGACTGAAATATCTTGCCATGGCCTTCGTGCTTGTAATGCCCACCCTAAAACTAGTGCGTTATTATGAGCGAACTGACCGACCAGAGTGGCGTCAGGCTGTCGCGTTTCTAGAACGTCACGTGGAAAAAGGAGACATAATAGCGGTCTACCGACCCGGAAATGGAAACTTATTCGCATATTACTATCGTAGAACTATACCTTGGAAAGAGGTCGGCTATCCCAAGCTGCAGAAGCAGACTCCTTGGACTGATCAACGGATTGCTAGGATTCTTGGCGATTTGCCATCCAGATATCGCAAAGTCTGGCTTGTGATGTCGCAATGTGACCCAAGAGCCCCGGGAGAAATCGCACGCTATGTGAGCAGACACTATCACTTGTTGGGTAAGCGATCTTTCACTCAGATTAAAGTCATCTGGTTCGATACACAAAGACGTTCATAACGACCGAATTTTCCAAACGTAACGAGGGGTCAACGTAGGGGTTGGATGATGGTGGGCCCACCCGGATTCGAACCAGGGACCAACCGGTTATGAGCCGGCCGCTCTACCGCTGAGCTATGGGCCCGTGCTGGACGTGTCACACACCATATCAACGCGGGTAGTATACCAAAAACAAAACACGTAGTCAAGGCTTCCTGTAGGTTTGTCAAACATGTGTTGCACATCCCGTCGGCAGCGTAAAATCTTGTGTGTAAAATTGGGGAGAAGCAGGTAAGGCGCATCCCTCCTTGTAAGATGAGGTTATCAACACCAAAAGAAGGAGGAACGCGCCGTGAAAGAAGTATACATCGAAGA